>VOFG01003649.1_pt1 | contig 31227 bp, 34 predicted proteins | sample 5384171 | NCBI WGS metagenome assembly VOFG01 (sample SAMN12384726, study PRJNA508395) | human gut metagenome | isolation source: healthy gut F | host: Homo sapiens
ATAACTGCGTTAGCAAATTAGCAATATGGAGGGATGATTATATGCCAAATAAGCAGCCAGTTAAGCCCAAGACAGCCGCATATCTTGATAAAAAATCAGGGAGTCTCGCATATAATCGCTTTGAAATGCAAATAAGCCAAACCCTGCATATGGCAATTGAATTGTACTCCAATTTGAACTATTTGCTTGTGCTTGACCATTATGATGATATTACTTTATTTGACGATGATGTCACGCCCGAAACGGTTAGTTATTACCAGATGAAAACAAGCGAGGATTCTATCAGTATTGATACGGCAATCTCAGAGGCGTGGGTTGCAAAACTATATGAGCAGCTAAGTGATCCTCAGTGGATAATTAAAGAACTTGGGCTAATTACAAACTGTCCTCTGAAAGTGTCCGTAAAATTCAAGGGTGACGATGGGAAAACACATTCCGAGGAAAGAAAATACACCGCTGAGCGAACACCATTTCAGTCGTTTAATCCATATATGGTGAATAAGCTCAAACAAGATATAGCCCAAAGAAAGGGCATCTCTGCGAACGATGTGGATTTATCAAAATTTGTTCATATGCGAACCACCTTGTCAATCCCAAAGCACCATGAGATTGTCGAACAAGAGATGACCGACTTTTTACAGAAAAAATATCCGCGCATTACAGTTGAAGCCGCTAAGACTATATTCGGAGCAATGATGGAACTTCTGACGCACTGTCAATCATGTGAGTCGCTGGATGAAGATGCGGAATTCTCCGAGGTGCGACAGAAAAGGGAGTTTCTAAGTCTGATTTTTCCCGTATTATCGAAGAGTCTATGTATATTTCTGTACCGCGCTTTCAAGAAATCGATGGGTGGATGAAGTATTCCGACGATGAAAAAATGAGAGCAGCACTTGAGTACACAAACCTTTTGGCAGATGTACAGAGCAAATCCGACTCATTTGCTGCACTGTACCGCCAAATGAGAAGCGCTTGTAAAGCTAATCCGCGAAACGATAAGGAGGCTATCAGGCTGTATTGTGAACGGGTACGCAACTCCCTATCATCGAAGAATCCTATTTACAGCAATGCTTATATGGATGTCTTGATTGTAAGTGTCCTAATAAATGAATGGAGGATGAGCGTATGAAAGAGGTCTACTTCAAGCAAATAATGATTGCAGACTTGCAAAATAAGACCGCTCGTGTCCAGCCATTTGAAAAAAGGACTAAATGTTGTAACAAGCATAGATAATCATGTAGGAAAGTCCTCGTTACTCAAATCCTTATATTACACCTTGGGTGCCGAAGTTGACTTCGATTCTGTTTGGGATCGACAGTCCAAACTGTATGTAGTTACTTTAAGCGTGGATGAAACTGAGTATTGCATCGCACGTTTTATGAAGCGGTTTGCTGTGTTCGAGGGTAAAACGCTTTTGAAAATTACAGATAGTGTTACTCAGGAATTAGCCCCGCTGTTAGGTGATATTTTCGATTTCTCTGTTTATTTGCCAAATAAAGATACTGGAAAAGTTGAAATGGCACCGCCAGCTTTTACTTTTATGCCATATTATATCGATCAAGATAAGGGTTGGAGTGGACTATATGACAGCTTTGCTTCAATTACTCAATACAAAAGTGCGGATCGAATTAAATCGCTGTATTATCATCTCAACATTTATACCAAAGGGACAGTCGAACTTATGGCTGAGAAAGATCGTCTCAAGGGACCATCTGGAAATTTTAGAGAATGAACGTGACCGGCTTAATACAATTTTATCAGCCTTACGAGAAGAAACTGCCAATCTCCCTCCGGCAGATACGATTAGCGAATTGGACACCCATCTTGAAGCTCCCAAAAAAAAGAATTGAACAGTTGGTAACACAAATTGGGAGATACGGAACAAAATTCAAGGTTTAGAGACCGTTCTACAGCAGCATCAATATAATCTGCATGTGATTCAGGATTATATATCAGCAAAAGATCATGCTACCGAAAGCGATGAGCACAAGTTTCATGTTTGCCCTAATTGTGGGTATATTTTCGATGAGGAAATTTTTAACCTTGTCCGATCAAATTATGGCACGCTAAACGAGGATTACATATGCCAGCAGATTCGTTTGCTAATCAGCGCCACTTCTGATAAACTTGATTTAGAGAAAAAACAGTATGTAACTCTTAGGCAACAAATGACGGAAGAGGAAACCGCTTTCCAATCAGAGAAAAATGAATTTGACATTTATGTTAGGCAACGTGGGTTAGCAGATTCTATCCGACGTTTCCAACAACAATTAAACAAGACAATATCGGATATACAGGAAGACGAGCAAAATATTAAAGAGATTAGTAAAGAACTCCGCAAACTGCCAAACAAAAAGGAGGTTGAGGAAAAATATATTGAATATGCCCGGTTGAATATCATGACTCTGGATGCATGGGATCCTGCTTATGATGGAGCGATTCATTTGTTAAAGCCCATCAAAGCGCAAGGAACACTGGAGAACAAGATCATTTTGGCTCAATTTGTAGCTCTTTTCCAAGCAATGGAATACTTCAAAACCAGCGCAACAAGATTCTCATTTGTCGTTGACTCTCCACGCGCAAAAGAAGCCAGTATTTCAAGCAGTAAAGGTATTCTAAAAATGATTGCGCAGATGGAGATGCTACCACAGATTATATTAGCGACCATCGACTACTCCAAATATGATTCGGAAATAGAAACACCAGCAAACATTATTGTTTTGACTGAAAAGAGGAAATTGCTTAGCGAAAGTGACTACGTTAAAAATCAAGATACAATTATGGCAATCTCAGAACTGCTAAAGAAACAAATATAACAAAAAAGAAGCCCAGCGCCGCGTTGTTTGACGCGATGCTGGGCTTTACTTAGTCCCATTCCTCAGCCAAGAGGAAATCGCGGATATTCCGGTGCTTGATCCCGTTTCGGCTCATATCGAACTCATCGAGAGAAACAACGTATTTCGGGAAGTTGTCACGGATGCTGTCATATGCGCCAAACTCGCGGTTGACCGTTTCTTCCGATGCCAACAGGTAAGTGACCTGAACATACAGCTTTTCGCCGCGCTTGTCGCATACAAAATCAATTTCCTTATCGCCCGTTCTGCCAACAGTTACTTCATAACCCCGGCGCAGCAACTCCAGATACACGATGTTTTCCAAAATGAGATTGATGTCCCGCATATTGCCGCCGAAAAACAGCCTCGCGGATGCCGTGATCGGCAATATAGTACTTCTCATTGAGGCAAGTATCTGTTTGCCCTGCAAATCTTCCCGTTTCACCTGATAGAACAGGTACGCTTCACAGCAGTATTTGATATAGTTTAGGATCGTTTCTGGGGCAACGGTACGCTGCTCGTTTTTCAGAAACTTCGCAAGCGAGGTCGCAGAAAAGGTCGTACCCACATTGGCGATCACATAGGCAATGATCCGTTCCAGCAAGTCAACATCCCGGATTTTATTCCGCTTCACGATGTGCTTGAGCTGAACCGAGTTGAATAGATCGTGAAGGTATTGCTTGGACGGAGCATCTGCATAGCGAAGGTTTGCGAGGTAGGGCATACCTCCGGCAAGCAGGTACTTTTGGAAACACTGCTGGATGGACGCATCGGGCGCAATCGAACGGTAAAGCTCCATGAACTCCCCGAATGAGAACGGATAGATCACAAACTCCACATACCGACCGCCCAAATAAGTTGCAAGCTCACCGGACAGCAGCTTTGCATTGGAGCCGGTGATATAGATGTCGCAATCCAACGAAACGCGGAGAGAGTTGATGCACTTCTCCCAATCTTTGACTTCCTGTATCTCGTCAAAAAACAGATAGACCTTGCCCTTTATTTCTGCGGCTCTTGCGGTGATCTCGTCATGCAGAGCCTGCGCTGTTTGCAGGTGGGAATAGCTCATATCTTCAAAGTTGATAGAGATAAACTGCGCAGGGTTGACGCCGGACTCCGTGAGTTCCTGCTTGATCAGCTCCAACATGACCGACTTTCCGCAGCGGCGGATACCGGTCATGACTTTAATTAGTTCTGTTCCGATAAAAGGACGGATACGGCTCATATACAGTTCGCGCTTGATCATAAGGCTTTGCCCCCTTTCTGTGGCTGAACATAGTATAGCACATTTACAGCTGAATCTCAATGGTGAAATTGTAAATTTATAAGTTATATCTGATAGAAGTCGAAATTCGACAAAAGAATTAAGATAAGATCGAATTTTAATGAAGCCGTAAACACTTTCGGATCCGCAGAGCTTTTTGGCAAAAGGGCTTGAAATCAGGCATGAAAAATCAATGCTTGCCGGATTCATAAAGTATTTACCGCTTACGTATATAGATTACATCGTTCCGCGATTCACGGCATCGTGCAGCCGATGCACGATGCCACGTGACCTTTTGCGGTTTGGTTGGTTGTTGTCCGATTCCGTGAAGTGCAAAGACCTGTCCTGCATATAGGGCATCGAATGTATTGCTCAAAACCGCCCAAAAAAAATCCATGCACCACGTTCGATGCCAGCACAAGGCTAAGACTAATTCGGAGTTGTTGAGAAGAGTGGATTTAGTCACAATATCATGCTATCACTGGAAACCTTGAATGCAAAAGGTCAAGCAGAAAATGAAACAACCATCGGCATATCCGTTGGACGGTCATGCCGATGGCTGTGTGTTCCATCAGAGCTTTCATTCGATTTTGGGGGGCGGTAGTAGTGTGTCATTTTCGCATCTGCAATCCGATTTTCCATACACCATTTTTACACCATTTCGGCGTGGAACAGTATAGAATTACATGAAGTTATATAGTGGACATTTGTGCAGAAAATACGCTGAAATCAAGAATTATCGGTATTTATGGAGTACTATTGAGATATAGAATCAGGTGAATCGCCCTCGATACCGAGTTTCATAAAGGAAATCCTCCTTCTTATTTTCAACAAGGTATTGTATCATTCAACAGCGCAAAGTGCAAGCACGATTCTCCGGCGAAACGCCGACCCGTGCAAACCCCTGGAGGAGCGCACGGTTGGTGATTCCTCAGGGGACTGTTCAGCACAGCAGATGGAAATTGTAATTTCTTGCATCCACTGCCCATGCATCGAATTCCGACTGACGAATCGCAAATTCGCTCAGCCTGTCTGCGTAATCCCGATCCAGCACAGCCGCAATGACCGCGCAATACGCCGTGTTTTTCACATTGCTCTCCGACGGGCTGTTCGTATTTCTCTCCTGAAACCAGGCCCCCAGCAACGACGCCGCTTGTGCGTATTCATCGTCGAAACCGTTATCCGTCGGTACGGGTTTCACGTTCAGTGCTTTGAGAAGATACGCTTTCTGCTTTTCGGGATCATAACCCGCAAACGACACATCTCCAATGATGATTGCAAGAATGATCCACATCGTTTCTCTCTCCGGATCACAGGCGCCGCATCGTGGCGCCGCATCGTGGCGCCGCACCGCGGACACGTGCACGTGTCCCCCAGCACGCGAATACGCGTCGCGTAGCCGCAAGAACCGCACTTGAACATATCGCTGACATAAAATCTTGCGCCGAATACGTATTTTCTCAACATGATCTAATTTCTCCCTTCACGAAATAAAAATCATTCCGCATCGTTCGCACTGATACTTCCAGTGTCCGCCGTCGATCGAGCAGAGCGGATGCGCCATAAAGCCGCATTTCGGGCATGTCTTTTTCTCCATAAAAACATCCTCCCAATAAGAAATTACCGATGATTCCTGTAGATCTCGCAGCGTTGATAGGCATCTCCGCTGTCGGAATTGCAGGTGAACCAGACCAGCAGACTGCCCGACGCAAATTCATGCTTACATAATCTGCAAACATATCTATCATTCGCGGATGAAAATATGCCGCTCGACCTGTAATCAAGATAATGGCATCGCGGCACCGCAATCGCCCCTGTTTCATTATACGCAAAGATTGAGCGTAGTACTTTTTTGAAATACCATTTAGGAGCGCAACATGGATTATCGGGATATCATCCGCGGCGTTCGCGAGGACAGAGATGATACCCAGGCAAGGATCGGAGAAGTATTGCACAAGTCGCGGCAGGGCTATAGCCATATTGAATCCGGAAGAGCCGAGCTCAAAATTGACGATCTGATCAAGCTATGCAAGTTCTATAACCTTTCGGCCGACTATCTGATTGGTTTGACCAGCACGCCAAGGAGCTGCAAAGGAAGGCACACATCCACCGGCCGTGCCGGTGGATGTGTGCCTTCTCTATTTTCGTATACACTCGGTTTTGCCGCAGCCGTCTATCGGCCGTGCCAAGGCTTCCGTGCCCGGCCATTTCAAGCCGTCACTTGACCGGATGATAGTTGTCCGGGTCGAGATACTGTGCCGCCATGCGCACGTACCAGTCCTTCGTCTCGCGCCAGTCGGTGCGGTCTTTGTCGGTCAGCTCGCGCAGCGGCCTTGCGGGCACGCCCGCGACGAGCGTCTCCGGCGGAATGATCTTGCCCTGCGGCACGAGCGCCGACTCGGCCACGATGCTGCCCGCGCCGATCTCGCTGCAGAGGCTGAGCACCGCGCCCATGCCGATGCTGGCCTCCGGCCCGATCACACGCGCGTGGATGATCGCGCCGTGGCCGATGGTCACGCGGCGCGAAATGGTCACGACGGGATCTTCCCCGCCGGTGTGGATGATGACGCCGTCCTCGACCGCGACCTCCTCCTCGAGGACGATGCGCGAGGCGTCGGCGCGGATGACGGCATAAGGGCCGATATAGCAGCGCGGGCCGACGATCACATCGCCGATGAGCTCCGCGCTCGCACTGATGAACGCTGTCGGGTCGACCTGCGGGGCTTTCCCGCCAAAGGTATAGAGCATGGCAGTTTCTCCTTTCACGAAAAAAGGGCGGGGTGTCCCCCCGCCCTTTCGTACATCATTCGGTTTTGTCGCTGCCGTCCTCCGGTGCGGCGCCGTCCGTCGGCCCTCGTCCATTCTGCGGATGACCTTCGCCGGCGGCTCAATGGTGTCGTCCGGGTGGACGGGCATCTCACCGTGCTCACAGTAGTAGCGGAAGTCATCGCCCTCGATCGTCTCGTGGATGAGCAGGTACTCCGCGAGGCCGGTCAGCAGGTCGGCGTGCTCGCGCAGCAGGGCCTCGCACTTGGCGTAGGCCTGGTCGAACATGTGCTTGACCTCCTCGTCGATCGTGGCGGCGGTCTCCTCGGAATAGCTCTTCGTGGTGCCGAAATCACGGCCGATGAAGATGCTGTGGCTCGAATCGTCGAACGAGATGGGGCCGAGCTTCTCGGACATGCCGTATTTCATGACCATGTCGCGGGCGATGTTCGTCGCCTGCTGGATATCGTTGGACGCGCCGGTGGAGATATCGTCAAGGAAGAGCTGCTCGGCAATGCGGCCGCCAAGCGCGGAGACGATGCTGTCAAACATCTCACCGCGGGACGTGAAGTTCTCGGCGTCCTCTGCCTTGCGATACCAGGTGAAGCCGCCGGCAGCGCCGCGCGGGATGATGGTGATATAGTGCACGGGGTCGGAGTTCTTGAGGAAGAACGACGCGATCGCGTGGCCGGACTCGTGGTACGCCGTCAGGCGGCGCGCACGCTCGGACACGACGCGGCTCTTCTTCTCCGGGCCCATGACGACCTTGAGGATCGCCTCGTCGATATCCGCCTGCATGATGAAGCGGCGCTTGCTGCGCGTGGCCATGATGGCGGCCTCGTTGAGGAGGTTCTCCAGATCCGCACCGGCAAAGCCGGCCGTGCCGCGCGCGATGCTCTTGAGATCCACATCGTCGCCCAGCGGCTTGCCGCGGGCGTGGACCTTCAGGATCTCTCGCGGCCCTTGATATCGGGCAGACCCATATACACGCGCCGGTCAAAGCGGCCGGGGCGCAGCAGCGCGTTATCGAGAATGTCGGCGCGGTTGGTCGCCGCCATGACGATGACGCCCTCGTTATTCGTAAAGCCGTCCATCTCGACGAGCAGCTGGTTGAGCGTCTGCTCGCGCTCGTCGTGACCGCCGCCAAGGCCGCTGCCGCGCTGGCGGCCGACCGCGTCGATCTCGTCGATGAACACGATGGCCGGGGCGACCTTCTTGGCCTGGTCGAACAGATCGCGCACACGCGATGCACCGACACCGACATAGAGCTCGACAAAGTCCGAGCCCGAAATGGACAGAAACTGCACGCCTGCCTCGCCCGCGACTGCGCGGGCCATGAGCGTCTTGCCGGTGCCCGGAGGGCCGACGAGCAGCACGCCCTTGGGGATGCGCGCGCCCATCGCGGTATAGTTCTGCGGGCGCTTGAGGAAGTCCACGATCTCGGACAGCTCCTCTTTTTCCTCTTCCGCGCCGGCGACATCGGCAAACGTAACCTTCTTGAGGTTGTCCTCGCCGGTGCGCGTGTGCGCCTTGCCGAACTTGCCGACGCCCGGCGCTCCGCCGCCGCCCGCCTTGTTCATGAGCAGGTACCATACGCCGATGAACAGCACGATCGTGATCAGGTACGGCAGGATGGACATCCACCACGGAGCCGTCCAGCCCTTGACGTAATCATACTCCGTCAGCACGCCGCTGGCGGTCTGCTCCTCGATCAGATCCCCCAGATCCTCGCGGAACCATGTGGGATTGGACAGCGTCTTTTTGATCGTCGTATTGCCATCGCTGTCCGGAGAATAGAGATTGAGCGTGAGCTCATCTCCCTCGAGGCAGAACGACTTGACCTGCTCCTGGCGGAACAGCTCCTCGATCTCGGAGTAGGTGTATTCCTTCTGCTCTGCCGGTGTGGTCAGATAGAAGATGACGGCGAGAATGATCACGCCGATCAGCAGGTAGAACCCGATGCCTCTGGCACGGTTCTTATCAGGTTTCAAATCAAATCACATCCTTTATGGGATCCGCACCGGGCGCTCAGGTGGAGTAGACCTCCGGCTTGAGTACGCCGATATACGGGAGATTGCGGTATTTTTCTGCGTAGTCGAGCCCGTAGCCGACGACGAACGCATCCGGCACTTCAAAGCCGGCATAGGCGGCGTGGATCGGCGCCTTGCGGCGGGCGGGCTTATCGAGCAGGGTGGCAATGGTGATAGAGGCAGGCCGGCGGACGCTGAGATAGTCCTTGAGATAGTGCAGCGTGACACCGCTGTCGAGAATGTCCTCAACGAGAATGATGTCGCGGCCCTCGATGTCCTGATTCAGATCCTTGTTGATCTTCACGGCGCCGGTGGTCGTGGTCTGGTTGCCGTAGGACGACACAGCCATGAAATCGACCGAGCACGGGATGGTCACGCTGCGCATCAGGTCGGCCATAAACACAAAGCAGCCCTTGAGCACGCCGACGAACAGCGGCTCGCGGCCGTCGAAATCCTGGAAATCTGGGCACCCAGCTCCGCCGTGCGCGCCTGGATCTCCTCAGCGGACAGCAGAACGGACGCAATGTCATCTCTCATATCGCTCATAGTATTCTCCCCCATATGTCTGGATCTGTTCCACTCGGACACAGATCATGGTTTGCCCCGGCGCCGCCGCGCATTGCTCGGCAATGCCGAACCGGCGATGGCCGCCGGAGTCTCCGCTGCGCGGATGATCGGCACGCGGTCGCGCGCACCTGTGTCAGCCCCCGTTCGGCGAACAGGTCGCTCACGCGCTTCGTGCAGCCACGCCCCGCCAGACGGATCCGGTCACCCGGACGCCGCGGCGTAACAGATAGTTTATCATGGATGATCGCAGATTTAAAGTAAAAAGTCGTGAACGTGCTGTGAATTTCACGAAACGCTTCCGGCTCTCCGACCGTGATGCGCAGCCCCAGCTCCGGGATCTCCACTGTCTCACCCGGGCGCAGAATGTGCGTCCCGAGCGGCGGCAGCACCTGCGCACCGAAAAACAGCCGTCCCCGCTCGCGCGTCACGCGCAGCCCGGGCACATCGGCATAGCCGAGCTCTTCCCCGCACACAGCCGCTCGAGCGCCAGCAGATGCCGGCGCGACAGCTCCCGTCCGGCTGCCTGCTGCAGCACGCGCACGCGCACCGGGCGCGGCAGCGCCAGCAGCTCTGCGATCGGGATGCCCTCCGAGATCGTCTGTCCGGCCAGAAAATCCGCTGCCAAACCACTGAGAAACCCTCGTCCTCACGCAGGAGCGCTGCCGTATCGGCCGTATGCTGCACAAAGGCGGGATTCACGCTCTCGAGCGCCGGCACGACATGGTGCCGCACGCGGTTGCGGGCATAGGTGTCGGCCGCGTTCGTGCTGTCCTCCACGTGCGGGATGGCGCGGGCAGTCAGGTAGGCCTCCGCCTGCGCGCGCGTCGTGTCCAGCATCGGGCGCAGGAGCTTGCCGCGCTGCGGCGGGATACCGGTCAGACCGCGCAGACCGCAGCCGCGCGCAAGGTTGAGCAGCAGCGTCTCGGCGTTGTCATCCGCCGTGTGCGCCGTCGCGATCCAGTCGTAGCTGCTCCGCCGCACATTGCGTCAAAAACGCATAACGCAATTCCCGCGCAGCGGCCTCAGTGCCCATGCCGCGCACAGACGCAACATCACCACGCCCGGCATAAAACGGCACGCCCAATTTCTTGCACTGCACGCGCACGAACGCCTCGTCGCGGTCGCTCTCCGCGCCGCGCAGCCCGTGGTTGAAGTGCGCACAGCCGACGGCAAAGCCGCGCTGCGCGCCCAGCGCCGTCATCCGGTGCAGGAGGTACATGGAGTCCACCCCGCCGGACACGGCACACAGCACACGCACGCCGGGCATGATGGCATCAATAGTCATCGTCGTCGTACTTCTTCTCGATGGCCGCGAAGGATGTGTACTCCGGCAGCCACATGAGTTCGAGCGTACCGGTCTCGCCGTGACGGTTTTTGAGGATGATTGCCTCGGCGAGGTTCGGATTCTCGCACTCCTTGTTGTAATACCCGTCGCGGTAGAGCGCGAGCACAATGTCCGCGTCCTGCTCGATGGCGCCGGACTCACGGAGGTCGGACAGCATCGGGCGCTTATTCTGGCGCGACTCGTTGGCACGCGACAGCTGCGACAGGCAGATGACCGGAACGTTGAGCTCCTTGGCCATGATCTTGAGCATGCGGCTCATATCGGAGACTGCCTGCGTGCGGCTCTCGTTGGACCAACTGTGGCCGCTGCCGGCCGACTGCATGAGCTGCAGGTAGTCGATGACGACGAGGCCAAGATTCGGGATGCGGCGGCACTGGGCATTCATATCCGCAACAGAGAGCGACGGATTGTCGTCGATGCGGATATCGGTCGCGCTGATGGTCGTGGCCGCGGCGCCGACGCGCCGCCACTCGTCCGCCGAAAGCTTGCCAGTGAGCAGCTTCTGGCTGTCGACCAGCCCCTCGCCCGCGAGCAGACGCGTCGTGAGCTGCTCGCGCGCCATTTCGAGTGAGAACACCGCGACCGTCTTGCCGGATGTCTTGCCGACGTGCAGGGCAATGTTGAGCGCAAGGCTCGTCTTACCCATGCCGGGGCGGGCCGCGATGAGGATGAGCTCACCCGCGTTCAGGCCGAGGATCGTCTGATCCAGATCCGGCAGACCGGTAGCCAAACCGGGGATGCCCCCGCCGCTGCTCGCCGCCTCGGAGAGGTTTGCATACACGCGCTGGATGACCATACTGATTGGCTGCAGGCCGCCGACATTGCGTCCCTGCCGGAGCGCATAGATCTTGCGCTCGGCCGCCTCAAGCATGGCGTCCGCTCCGCCGGAGCCCTCAAAGATCATGTTGTTGATCTCGTCGGCCGCCGTGTGCAGATTGCGCAGCAGCGCCTGATCGCGCACGATGGCCGCGTACTTGAGCACGTTCGCAGCCGTAGGCGTGACCTGCATGACCTCCATGAGGTACTGCTGCGTCGTGTCCTTGTACACGCCGCGGACCTTCATCTGCTCAAGCACCGTGACGGCGTCCACACTCTGCCCGTAGGAGAACATGGCGAAGATGGTGTCAAAGATGTCGCGGTTGACCTGAATATAAAATTCGTCGGACTTGACCTTTTCGATCACGTCCGGGATGCAGCTCGGATCGATGAGCATCGCACCGATGACTGCCTGCTCCGCCGGAGCGGAATGGGGCGGCTGTCTGCCCAGCAGCTCCTCCATGACGGGTCCCTCCCTCGTCTGCGCGCGGTTTATTTCTCTTCGATGACCAGCACGTGGATCGTGCCGGTGACTTCATAGCCAAGCTTGCACTTGACCTCATACGCGCCGAAGCTCTTGATGGGCTCGGCCTGCACGATCTTCTGCTTTTCGATGGTGAGGTCAAACTGCTCGTGCAGCGCATCGCTGATCTCCTTCGAGGTGACGGAGCCGAAGAGCTTGCCGTTGCTGCCGGCCTTCGCCGCGATCTTCACCTGAATGGCGCCGAGCTTCTTGGCGTTTTCCTCCGCCTCGGCCTTCTCGCGGGCGATCTGCGCCGCCTTGGCCTTCTCCTTCAGGCGGAAGGCATTGAGATTGTCGGCCGTGGCCTCCGTCGCGAGCTTGCGCGGCAGGAGATAGTTGCGGGCATAACCGTCGGACACTTCCTTGAGTTCGCCCTTCTTGCCCTGGCCCTTCACGTCCACATTCAAAATTACTTTCATAGCAAGATACTCCTTTGCTTAATTTTCCAGATTATCGTCGATCGCCGCGCGCGCCATCTGCACCGCCTGCGCGACCGACACGTCATGCAGCTGCACGGCCGCCGACGAGCGGCTGCCGCCGCCGCCGAGCGCCTCCATAACCAGCTGCACATTCAGTTCACCGATCGAACGCGCGGAGATAAATACATCCCCGTCACCCATCGGATAAATGACCATGGATGCCGTGACTCCGGCGATGTTGAGCAATTCATCCGCCGCCTGCGCTGCGACGATGCGGTCCTGCGGCTCGGTAGGCGCGGCAATGGCAATGTCCGCGCGGTAGATAGACGCCGTCTGCAGGATCTTATAGCGGGCGACCGTGTGCTCCATGTCCGTCTGCAGGAGCTTTTTGACCTCCGAGGTATCGGCCCCGGCGCGGCGCAGGAACGCCGCCGCCTCAAATGTGCGCTCGCCAGTGCGGACGGTGAAATCCTTCGTGTCGAGCATGATGCCCGAGAGCATTGCCTCCGCCTCCACGCGCAGGATGTCCGGCTGCTCGACCAGCTCCTCGAGCAGCTCCGTCATCAACTCGCAGGCCGACGACGCATACGGCTCGTGGAAGCTCATGGTCGCATTGGTGATATAGGTCGCCGCGCGGCGGTGGTGGTCGATGACCGCCACACGGGTGCAGGCTTCCAGCAGGTTGTGGTTCTCGACCTGGTCCGGGCGGTTGGTGTCTACCACGACGAGCAGTGTGCGGCTGTCGGCGTGCAGGTACGCCTCCTGCGGAGTCAGAAACGCCTTGGCATACTCCGGCACGTGCAGCATCCGGTCGCGCAGCTGACCGGCCGCCGTCTTGTTCGCATCCATGACGATGCGGCAGGCGTGCCGAGCTTGCGCGCGATGCAGCAAACGCCGGCGGCCGCGCCGAGCGTGTCCAGATCGGAGAATTTATGGCCCATGACGTAGACCTTGGACGAGTCCTGAATGAGCTGGCTGAGGGCGTTGGCCATGACGCGGGACTTGACCTTCGTGCGCCGCTCGACCTCTCCGCCGCGGCCGCCGAAGAACTCGAACGTAACGCGGTTTTTCACCACGGCCTGGTCGCCGCCGCGCGAGAGCGCCATCTCGGTGCCGAGGATGGCGAAATTATAGCATTCATCGAGGCTGTCACCGTCGCGCCCGATGCCAACACTAACGGTCGCGCGGATGCCGCTGGGGCTGGCCACGCTGTGCACGCTGTCGAGCAGGGACGCGAACTTGTTCTCACGCAGCTCGTCGAGATGCCGCTCCTCGAACACGTACAGATACCGGTCGCGGTCGTAGCGGCGGAAGAAGCCGCCCTTCCCCTCGCACCACTGCAGGAGCTTGTCCTCAATGGCGTCGCGCAGCTCATTGCGCTTGCGGTCGGTCAGGCCGCGGATGAGCTCGTCATAGTTATCAATGACGATGACGGCGATGACCGGACGCGACGCATAATACTCCAGCCGGATCTTTTCATAATCCGTGACATCGACCCAGTAGGTGATGCCCATGTAGCTAGCGGCATCGTCCGGATTCGTGCGCACGAGGTTGCCGTGGATCTGGTACTTATGGCCCTGATACTCCAGCAGCTCCGGGCACTGGGTATTGCCCTCGAGCAGCCAGCGGCCGGAAAACTCCGGGATCACATCCGTGATGCGCATATCGACCGTCGGCTTGTGCCGGCCGCAGAGATCGAAAAAGTTCTGGTTGGCCCAGATGACCTGTGAGTCCGCCGGGCGAAAGACCGCCATCGGCAGCGGGAAATTCTGCAGGGTATTATTTCGTGCAGACTCCGTATCATAGGTGACGGACTCAATATATCGCTCGAGCGTGCGGCGCTTGCGCGCGCGCATGATGACCGAATAAATGATGAGCAGCAGAATGATGACGCCCTCGCCGATCGACAGCCAGAGCCGGTCGGAGAAGAAGAACGTGAGCACTGCAAACACGATCAGAAACAGCAGAAACATCCGCGAATTGGGCATCAGCGCACGCTGCAGCTTGGATTCATTGGGTACATTGCTGACTTTGGGGTCCCGCATCGTCATACCTCCTTGCACCCTGCGGGGCAAAAGCTATTACCCCTATGATAATCAATGATTATATCAGATTCTATCCCCATTGACAATACACTTTCCTGCTGAAGATTCGTGAAAGGAGCGTGCGCATGAAAGCAATTTTACTGGCCGGCGGTCAGGGCCGGCGGCTGCGCAGCATCACCGGAAATCTGCCGAAACCCATGGTGCCGCTCGTCGGCGTGCCAGTGCTCGACCGGCTGCTGGATTTGCTGCGGCGCAACGGCTTCACGGACGTGTGCATGACGCTGTGCTACCGGCCGGAGGTCATTCAGGAGCACTGCGGCGACGGCAGCGACTACGGCGTGCACCTGAAATACCGCATCGAGTCCGAGCCGCGCGGCACGGCAGGCGGTGTGCGCGCGTGCAGCGACTTTTACGGCGAGGACGATTTTCTCGTCATCAGCGGCGACGCCGCGTGCAGCTTTGACCTGCTGGGACTCTACCGCCGGCACCAGCAGGCGGACGCGGCCGTGACGATCGCACTCTACCCGAACGCAGAGCCGCTGCAGTATGGTCTGGTATTGCAGGACCGGCAGGGCTTGTGCAGCACTTCATCGAGAAACCGGACTGGGAGCACGTCGTGACGATCTCGTCAACACCGGGATCTATATTGTCTCCCCGCGGGCAATGGCCTATGTGCCGGAGGAGCAACCGTTTGATTTTGCAAAAGATCTCTTCCCGCTGCTGCTCGCGGCGCACGAGCCGATCCTCGGTGTGCCGATGGACGGCTACTGGTGCGACATCGGCACACCGCGCGCCTACTACCGGTGCAGTCTCGATGTGCTTGACGGGCGGCTGAGTCCGGCACAGCCGGAGGCTCCGGACGATCTGCCGCCGCAGCTCACGGACCCGAACCGCCGCACCGTCCCCTGCCGCGACCGCGCGCACCTGATGCGCACGATCTCGGAGGCCATGATGGAGGCCGGGGCGGACTTTACCGACGGCCTGCACGTGCATGACGGCAGCTGGGAGCTGCCATCCGGCCGGACGCGAACACCTCCGCCCTGCGCATCGAGGCAAACGCGCCGGACGCTGCCGCCGAGACGGCGCATCTGCTCGAACTGATGGAGCGGGACGAAAACCAATAGAGCGAGAATAGCGCGCAAAAACCGCCGCATCCCAAGATGCGGCGGTTTTCCCCTCGGCCGAAAGGATTTTCGGCCGAGGAGAAAACCCGAAAGCGCAAATGGGTTTGTGCTTTCGGAGTGCATCTCATTCGAGGCGGGCCTTGCCCCCTCGAGCTCCCCCGCTGCGCGATCGTCTCTTGCCGCAGCGACTGCTTCCAACTGCTGCAAAAACCGCCGCATCCAAGATGCGGCGGTTTTCCGATACTTATTGCTTGTAGTGGTGTGCGTCCTCGAGGACCATTTCCTTGACCTTCATCAGGCGCACCTTGGTCGAACTTTCGTTCTCGTCCAGCTTCATGGAGATGTAACGAATGTTCTGCTCCAGCTCGGGAATCATAACGTATTCGAGCGCGTTGACGCGGCGGCGGGTCTTTTCGATCTCCTGCGCGAGCATCTGCGTGGTCTTTTCGACCTGCGCGAGCTCGAGCATGTCCTTGAACACCTCCGCCAGCTTCTCAAGCGCATCGTCCAGCTCGCCGGACGTCTGCGCGAAGCCGTACGGGAAGATCTCGGACGGATCGCTGTTGCGGGTCTGGAAATCGTAGACCGGCACGTTCACGCTCATGATGTTCTGATAGGTCATGCCCAGCTCGACGCTCTGCCGCGGGTAGAGCAGCGACTGCTCGAGCATTTCCGGGGACATGATCGCGGACGCGACCGACAGAGAGCCGAACGCCTCCGTGAGTCCCTGCTCGACCTTCGCACGCAGCTGCTTGTTCAGGCGCACGTTGTCGAGGAACTGACGCATCAGCTCGTCACGCTTATCCTTGAGGAGCTTATGACCCCTGCGAGCGGTCTTCAACCGGCCCTTGAGCTGGTTGAGTACCATTCTTGTCGGGGTAATTGCTGTATTTGCCATCAAATCACCTCACTTGGTAAGTCTGCGGGACGGGTGCGCTCAGGTCTCGGGCATATACTTCTCGATCAGCTCGGGCTTGATACGCTTGAGCTCGGTGCGCGGCAGCAGGCTCAGCAGCTCCCAGCCGAGGTTAAGGGTATCCTCAATGGTGCGGTTGGTGTTGTTGCCCTGATTGACGTAGCGCTGCTCAAATGCATCGGCAAACTTTGCAAACTGCTTGTCATCGTCGGACAGGGCCGCCTCGCCCAGAATGGTCATGAGCTCCTTGGCGTCCTTGCCGCGGGCATAGGCCGCGAACAGCTGGTTCATCGTGCCGGAGTGGTCCTCACGGGTCTTGCCCTCGCCGATGCCCTTATCCTTCAGACGCGACAGGCTGGGCAGCACGTCCACGGGCGGGATGATGCCCTTGCGGTACAGGTCGCGGGAGAGGATGATCTGGCCCTCGGTGATGTAGCCGGTCAGGTCGGGGATCGGGTGGGTCTTGTCGTCCTCGGGCATGGTCAGGATCGGGATCATGGTGATCGAGCCGGACTTGCCGATGCGGCGGCCGGCGCGCTCGTAGAGCGTGGCCAGGTCGGTGTACAGGTAGCCGGGGTAGCCGCGGCGGCCCGGACTTCCTTCTTTGCCGCAGAGACCTCACGCAGAGCCTCAGCGTAGTTGGTGATATCGGTCAGGATGACCAGCACCTGCATGTCCTTTCTCAAAGGCCAGGTACTCGGCCGCGGTCAGCGCCATACGCGGGGTGGCGATACGCTCGACGGCGGGGTCGTTGGCAAGGTTCGAGAACACGACCGTGCGGTCGATAGCGCCGGTGCGGCGGAACTCCTGAATGAAGTACTCGGACTCCTCGAACGTGATGCCGATGGCGGCGAAGACAACGGCGAAGTTCTCGTTGTCGCCCAGCACCTTCGCCTGACGCGCAATCTGCGCGGCCAGTGCGGCGTGCGGCAGGCCGGACGCCGAGAAGATCGGCAGCTTCTGGCCGCGGACGAGGGTGTTCAGGCCGTCGATGGTGGAAACACCGGTCTGGATAAACTCTGCCGGGTAGGCGCGGGCTGCCGGATTCATCGGCAGGCCGTTGATGTCGCGGTGCTCCTCGGCGAGGATCGCCGGGCCGCCGTCGATGGGCTCGCCCATGCCGTTGAAGACGCGGCCGAGCATATCCTCGCTCACACCCAGCTGCAGCGGGTGGCCGAGGAAGCGGACCTTCGACTGTGCGAGGTTGATGCCCTGGGCGCTCTCAAAGAGCTGCACGACCGCAGTCGTCCTCGACCTCGAGGACCTTGCAGCGGCGGACTTCACCGTTCGGGAGCTCGATCTCGGCCAGCTCGTCGTAGGTCACGCCTTCGACGTTCTTGACGATCATCAGAGGGCTGGCGATCTCCTGGATCGTTTTATACTCTTTAATCACTGCTCCTCACCTCCGGCGATAATCTCTTTGATCTGCGCGGTCATGTCCGCGGCGATCTTGGCATAGACCTGCTCGTACTCGTCGCTCGGCACGCTCTTGGCGCGGCCGATGTCGACGCGGGCGGGGATGGCAAAGAGCTTCTGCATCGGTGCGTTCTTCTCGAGTGCGTCGCGGCACTCGGCGTCGTAGCGCAGGATGAGGCCGAGCAGCAGGAACTGACGGCGGTACTCGGAGTAGCTGTCGATGTCGACGAAGGCGTTCTGCTGCAGAAGTCCTCACGGATCATCTTGGCCGTCTCCATCGTCAGGCGGTCAGCCGGGGACAGCGCGTCCTGACCGACGAGGCGGACGATCTCCTGCAGCTCGGATTCCTGCTGCAGGATACTCATGGCCTTGTCGCGGTTGGCCATATATTCCTCGCCGAACGTGGCCTCATACCACGGCTTGAGCGAGTCAACATACAGCGAGTAAGACGTCAGCCAGTTGATGGCCGGGAAGTGACGGGCGTAGGCCAGGCTCGAGTCGAGCGCCCAGAACACCTTGACGATACGCATGGTGGCCTGAGAGACCGGCTCGGAAATGTCGCCGCCCGGAGGCGAGACAGCGCCAATGGCGGTGACGGAGCCGCGGCGGTCGCCCTCGCTGCCGATGCAGCGGATGCAGCCGGCACGCTCGTAGAACTGCGCGATGCGGGACGCGAGGTAGGCCGGGTAGCCTTCTTCGCCAGGCATCTCTTCCAGACGGCCGGACATCTCACGCAGGGCCTCTGCCCAGCGGGAGGTGGAGTCAGCCAGAACGGCGACGTCATAGCCCATGTCACGGAAGTACTCGGCGATGGTGATGCCGGTGTAGATGGACGCCTCACGCGCTGCCACGGGCATATCAGAGGTGTTGGCAATGAGCACGGTACGCTTCATCAGCGGCTCGCCGTTGCGCGGGTCGGTCAGCTCCGGGAACTCCATGAGAACGTCGGTCATCTCATTGCCGCGTTCGCCGCAGCCAATGTAGACGACGACGTCCACGTCCGACCACTTGGCGAGCTGGTGCTGCACGACGGTCTTGCCGCTGCCGAACGGGCCGGGCACGGCGGCCGTGCCGCCCTTGGCGATCGGGAAGAGCGTGTCAATGATACGCTGGCCGCTGTTCATGGGCTTGTTCGGAGCAAACTTCTGCGCGTAGGGGCGCGCGATACGCACCGGCCAGCGCTGGATCATGTTCAGCTCGTGGTCGACGCCGTTGGCATCGGTGAGCACGGCGACGGTCTGGTCGACCGTGAAGTCGCCGCCGGTGATGCTCTTGATCGTGCCCTTCATCTGCGGGGGCACCATGATCTTGTGCAGGATGGCCGTCGTCTCCTGGACGGTGCCGATCACGTCGCCACCGACAACGGCGGTGCCGGGCTGCACAACGGGGTCAAAGTGCCAGACGCGCTCGCGGTTGAGCGCGGGCACCTCGACGCCGCGGGTGATGTTGGAGCCGGTCAGGTCGCGGATCTCGGGCAGCGGGCGCTGGATACCGTCATAGATATTCTCCAGCATACCGGGGCCAAGCTCCACGGACAGCGGCATACCGGTGGTCTCGACCTTCGCGCCGGGGCCAAGGCCCGAGGTCTCCTCATAGACCTGGATGGACGCGCTGTCGCCGGTCATATTCAGGATCTCGCCGATCAGGCGCTGCTCGCCGACACGCACAACGTCGGAGACGTTGGCATCGGCAAGGCCATTGGCCACGACCAGCGGACCAGAAACTTTTGTAATGGTTCCGCTCAATTTCATTCTTCCTTTCCTTAAAGGATATCGGAGCCAACCGCTCGCTCGACGGCCGCCTTGAGCGCGGTCTGGCCGAGGCCGAGGGGGCCTTCCCTGCCGGGGATCAGGATGATGGCCGGCAGGGGAACATCTTTGAATTTGTCGATCTCATGCTGAAGCTCCTGCGCCAGATTCTCTTCGACATAGATGATGGCGTAGTCCTCAGAGTCTTTCGTCAGGCGGCGCAGCGTCTCGCGCGCCTCCTCGGCATTGGCGACCGGGCAGGCCTCGAGGCCGAGCGCCTTGAAGCCCATGACGGTCTCCGCACCGCCGACAACTGCAATTTTAAGCATAAGTCTCACGCAGCCTTTCCCGGATGACCGCGGGCTGAAGCCCTGCGAGTCTGCCCGTCAGGATCATTCTTGCAGCCGTAGTCTCGTTTTCCATGGCAGCGAGATAAGCGGTCACATGCGCCGCGCCGAAGCTGCGCAGCTTGGCCGCGCGGATGTAGTCCATGAGTGCGTTGTCGCACAGCAGCTCAAATGCCGTCAGCGCGCCGCCGCCCATAGCCGCCGCGCCGGCAGCCGCCGCATTGCCCAGCCACGTGTTGCCGTAGAGCGCCGTGAGTGCCTCGGCCGAGTCGAACGCCGCGAGCACGCGATCCGTGCCGATCGTGCCGCCCGGGATAAGCGCGCAGTCTTGAGAAAGTCCGCGTCCTTGGCCATGCGGCGCGTGCGCACGGCAGCGCGCAGGTTCGTGCTGTCGATCTGCAGCTGCACATAGCCCTTGGCAAAGCCGCCGTCACTCAGGCCGTCGGAAAGCGCGAGCATCTGTGCGAAATACGCGCGGTCGAGCTCGAAGTCCGCTGCCTGCGGATTGGTCGTGTGCGCCAAGATCGCGGCGGCGCTGACCATGGCCTGCGCCAGAACGGGCGGGATGTCGCGGTAGTCCTCCTCGTAAAACGCCGCGTGCAGTTTCTGCGGCGGCACCGTGCCGCGCTGCGACAAGATCGCATCGCACTCCACACCCATTGCCTGCGCCTTGATGAGCGCCTTGGCATTGTGGTAGTCATACTTGAGGCGGAACAGCTGCACGAGCTGCGCCTCCGGGACCATGCCCTCGACCTCATCGAACAGCGCCCGGATGTGCGCCTCGAGCGCAGCGCCGGCCTCCTTCGCGGACAGGCCGCTCAGGTCGCCGTAGCCGCACTCCTCCAAGATCTTGGCCGCTTCGTCGTTCGTGGGCGCATCGATCATGCGCTCCATGCGCTCAGCGGAAAGCATTTTGGTCTCGCGGGCTGCCAGCATTGCCGTAATCGCAAGGTAATTCGTATCTTTTACTTTAGACAATTCGGTTCCTCCCTCATGCGGCGCAGCACTCTGCGCCCCATATAGGATAATTCGTTCCCCCCGCACGGGGGCCGGGGCAGGTCACGCGCCGAACAAGACCTCGGCAACCTGAGCAGCCAGATCACTGCGGCAGAGCTCTGCGATTGTCTCCACGGCGCAGTTGACCTCAATATCTCCCTGCTGGAGCACAAACCGGCACGCAGGTCGCGCGTGGCCCGGCTCATGGTGAGCCGGCCGGGCTTGCCCTGCTGCGAGAGCAGCGCATTGGCCGCATCCACGACCGCCTGACCGCACGCGGCCTGATCCTTGGCGTTGAACACCAGAGTCTCGGTGCCGGTCGTCGCGGCCTGTGCTGCGAGCTTGGCCAGATACGCCACGTAGTCCGCCTGCGGCATGGCGCAGATCTTGTCGAGCGCGGCGGCAAACGCCGCATCGACCATCTCCTGCTTGAGCGCAAGGACGCTCTTTCTGGCTTCCATTTCCGCCAGACGGCCTATGCGCTGCACGCGGTCCTCGCACGCTTTCACACCGTCACGGACGCGGGCCCAGTACTGGTCCTGCGCCTGTTTGTCATAATCGGCGCGGATCTCGGCGCACTTGGCCTCGGCTTCGGCCGCGATGGCCTTTGCCTGCTCCTGCGCGTCCGCCTCGATGCGGCCGGTGATTTTTTCAATACCATTCATAGATCTTTGTTCCCTTCTGTCGGAAGAGGATGGGGATTACTTCAAGCCGTTGAGCATCAGGAAGGATGCCAGCAGGCAGAGGATGGCGTAGAACTCGACCGTGATGCAGAAGATCATGCCCTTGGACCAGTCATCGGGCTTCTTGGCCAGGATGTTCAGGGACGCGGCAGCGACCTTGCCCTGCGCGATGGCGGAGATCAGACCGCCGAGCGCGATCGGCAGGCAGGCTGCGAAGTACTGCAGGCCCTGAGCGACGGTCAGCGGAGCGGCAGCGTTGGCAGCGAAGATCTGATTCTGAGCCAGGAACCAGATAACGAAGCCGTACAGGCCCTGGGTGCCCGGGATGACCTGCATGATCATCGCTTTACCGAACTTGCTGGGATCTTCCGAAACGAGACCTGCGCCGGCCTCACCGGCGATGCCGGTGCCCTTTGCAGAGCCAATGCACGCGAGAGCCGCTGCGAGCGCAGCGCCGAGAAGGCCGAGAGCCAGACCACCGATGGATTCGAGAAATGCCATTTTCATTTTCCTCCTTAAATATCTCTTGAATACGAATGTTTAGAAATTATGATTTTCCACGTCGACATAGCGCGTGTTGATCTCGAGCGGGCGGAACGGTTTGCCGCCGTCGACATAGAACTTGCCGAAGAACTCCAGGCACTGCAGACGCAGGTCATGCACGAAGCAGCCGAGCAGGTTCAGGCCGAAGTTGAGCAGATGGCCCAACAGGAAGATGATGATGAAGATCAGCATCGACACGACCGTCACGCCGCCGCTCGACGGCATCGCAGCGAGGGTGTTGAACACCTGCGCGATGACGCTGCCGGCCAGCATCAGAGCCATGAGTCGGGAATACGAGAGAATGTCGCCGAACCAGCCGGTCAGGCCGTTGTAGACCGCGCCGAACACGGCCGTGACTTGCCGAAGCCCTTGGCCTCGCGGCCGGAGCCGTAGATCAGCATCAGAACGCCGATGCACAGCACGACCGGCACGCCGCCGATGTTGCCGATCTTGAGCACGATACAGCGCCAGGCCCGCGAAGATCACGAACCAGGTGCCCTCGTTGAAGATCGCATCGCCGACCTTGCCCTGACGGCACTCCATGACCATGTTCACGATCATGCCGGTCGAGAGCTGGATGAAAGCCGAGCACCATAGCGCCGATGAGGATCTGCGTCGTATCGGTCAGCGGGTCGAGCAGCGGGCTTGTCAGAATGCCGAGCTTGACGTCGTGGCCGAACATGTTCACGATCGTCGGCACGGCGTTGCCGAAGAAGCCGCCTGTCACGATGCCGAGCAGGAACGTCGACACGCCGCAGGCGAACAGCAGCTCGCAGAAATACTTGCTGCCGCGTTTCGGCTTCATCTTGCCGAGCGCAACGAGCGCCGCGATCATCATCACAAGGCCGTAGCCCATGTCCGCCATCATGATGCCGTAGAACAAAATGAAAAACGGCGCCATGAGCGGGTTCGGATCGACCGTGCCGTAAGCCGGCAGGCTGTACATATTCGTGACCATGTTCAGCGGTTCGGTAAATTTGTTGTTTTGGAGCTTGACCGGCACCTCGGGGTACTCGTCCTCCGTGGGATCGGCCAGATCCCAAGCGCAGTCATACTTTGCGAGCACAGCGGTGAGCTTGGCCTCCTCCGGCGCCGTGAGCCAGCCGCGCATGCACACGACGCTCTCGGTACCGACCAGGCGCTCTTCCGCCTCCGCGCGGCCGAGCTTCACGCTCGCGCGGTCGATGCAGAGCTTGAACGCATCCCGATGCGGGGCAAAGGCGGCAATATTCGTCTCCGCCTGCTCACGCTTGCGGGTGATGTCCGCGATCTGCTGCTGCGCATCCTCGATGTTCTGCTTTGCCGTGCCCGGCGTGCCGCTCAGGTTTGCCAGCGTGAAGCCGGACGCGCGCAGCGCCGTGATGGCTTCCGTCAGCTCCTCTTTCAGGCAAATGAGCAGCACATAGTGCTGTTCCTTGTCCGAAGAGATCTCATACAGCTGCGACTCGGCGCAGCGTCCGCCAGCGCTTTTGCAGTCTCGGCAAGATCCACTGCTGCGGGCAGCATGCCGAGAGAAATGCGGGTCCTTACGGTCTCGCCCAAATCCAGCGGCAGATCGAGTGTCTGCCACGGGCGCAGGGCCTCGATATTGCCGCGGAGCTTAGCCTCCTCGCCGTTGTAGCGGCGCACGGCCGCTTCCAGCTCCTCGAGCTGTGCAACTGCATCGAGCTCCTGGCGGTATGCACCGTCATCCAGAAATCAGCCTCCGTGACCTCCGGCCGGGAGCTGAGCAGCTTGGACTTGACCGGCGCATACTTGTCGAGCAGCTTGAGTGCGGCGGTCAGGCGCGTGAGTTCACTGCGCACCTCCGTCACATTGCCGCTCTCCTGACGCAGGACTGCGGCAGCCTCCGTATCCGCAAGCAGCGCGTCCGGTTCCGAGATCTGCACGCAGCCAAGCAGCATCAGATCCCGGAGCAGCTCATCTTTCTGCCGGCGAACGACCATGAGCCGCAGCTTTTTCATGTGTACAATGGCCATCAGCCGTTCACAATCCTTTCCACGATGAGTGATGCAGCCCGATCCAGATTGGTCTTGGCCTTGATGCGCATGGCAGCTTCCTTGTTCTTGATCTCCGCCGCCAGCGTTTCCGCATCCGCCTTCGCCTTTTCATCCGATTTGGCCCGCAGCGTCTGCAGCTCCTGCTGCGCCTTGCCGACAGCAGCCTCTATTGCTGCCTTCCCCTCGGCCTGGGCCGCTTCCACTGCCGCCGCAGCGGCTGCCTGCGCGTCGGCTTTGATCTGCCTGGCCCGGTTTTCTGCGTCACTGATCGTTGTTATCGCCTCAAATGACATCTGTACACCTCCCTACGAATCAAACTGTTATTATGCCGCGCAACGCCCGCTTTCACGAACTGTTTCTACATAATGTAGGTATTTTACCTTATTCGCAGCCGTTAATCAAGTGAAATTGCCCAAAATTGCCTGTCAAAATTCAAACACCTATATGTTAAAAAACTATTGAACCTGCTACCTTTTTCACGTCATTGACGAAAATTTAACGTTATTATATTTGCATGATTTCTCGCAATGGGAACATTCATAATTTCTGATGATAAAAATGAACAAAATGTTGGGAAATACGCGATTTCAACACTTAAAATGTTTTTTCCCTTGCTATTGTGCCGGAAATAGCCTATAATATTTCTGCTAAAGTTAAAAAGTTTGAACTATATTCGCATATTCGGAGGTACTTTCACATGGAGAGCAAACGCCGTTTCGGTGACCGCAAGGACGGCCGCCTGATCCAGTCCCTCGCGCCGTTTTACAAGTTCATGCCCTACATCATGCCCACGAAGAACGACGCCTGCAATCAGTTTGAGGACTGCATCGAGATCACGAACACCGACCGCTGGCTGCGGCAGAAGCGCCTCGAGGGCTACAAGGGTCTCGGCTACCTGCACCTGTTCATCGCGGCCTACATCCGCATGGTCTCCCTCCGCCCCGGCATCAACCGCTTCGTGGCCGGCCGGCGCATCTATGCACGCAACAACATCGAGGTCGTGCTGACCGTGCGCCGCAGCATGTCCACCACCTCGAACGAGACGACCATCAAGGCCGTCTTTGCCCCGACGGACACGATCTTCGACGTCTACCGCAAGATGAACGAGAAGATCGACGAGATCAAGTACGGCGGCGAGGACAACAACACCGAGCAGGTCGCCGGCGCGCTGCTGAAGCTGCCGCGTTTCCTGCTGCGCTTCGCCATCGGCTGCCTGCGCGTGATGGATTACTTCGGCGTCATCCCGCAGAAGCTGCTCGACGCCAGCCCCTTCCATGGCTCAATGATCATCACCGACATGGGCTCGCTCGGCATCCCGCCGATCTATCACCACCTGTACAACTTCGGCAACCTGCCGATGTTCATCGCCTTCGGCGCCAAGCGCAAGGCGGTCGAGCTTGACCGCGAGGGCAAGCCGGTCGAGCGCAAGTACATCGACTTCATGGCCGTCATGGACGAGCGCGTGTGCGACGGGTACTATTACGCCTCCTCGTTCAAGTACATGAAGATGTTCATGCACAACCCGGCGCTGCTGGAAGTCCCGCCCGAGAAAGTGGTCGAGGATCTGTTCTGAGCATCCATACCTGCATAAGGAAAAACCTCCTGCGCTGCAGGAGGTTTTTTGTATTTGTACGGCCACCCGCGCCTCCGGCGTCGGCCGGACCGCACGCGCAGCCGAACACAGCAGCAGCATGATGAGCATGACAAAGATCACAAAGCGGAGCTTCTTCACCGCTCCCCCCTCCTCTGCTTTCGTTTGACACCAGTATACACAGCCGCCGCGAAAAAAGCCGTCACATCCTGGCGGCGGACAGAAAACTTTGCGGAGACAAGGTTCCCCCGGCGCGGAGTGAGCCCGTGCCGGGGGATTTTTACGCATTCAGGGAAACGCGATGCACCGCGAAAAAACAGGGCCATCCGTCCGGATGGCCCTGTGTGATCTTATGCCTCGTCGTCCTGATTCGTGCTGAACTCCGCCAGCGTCAGGCCGGGGTTTTTCTGCTCCGCCCAGCGGATGCTCCACTCATTGTTGAAAATGAGCAGGTTGTGGCCGCGGAAGTCCTGCACCCACTTCGTATCCGAGGCGAGGTTGAGCGCCGTGGGGTCGGTGCCCTCGCTCGTGATCCAGCGGATATAGGAATACGACAGGTCGCGGCGGCGGATGTCGATGTTGTACTCGTTCTTGAGGCGGTACTCCAGCACCTCGAACTGCAGCACGCCGACCGCGCCGACGATGACCTCCTCCATGCCGCTGTTCGGCTCGTGGAAGATCTGGATGGCGCCCTCCTGCGCGATCTGGGTGACACCCTTGACAAACTGCTTGCGTTTCATGGTGTCCACCTGCGAGATGACGGAAAAATGCTCCGGCGCAAACGTGGGGATGCCCTCGAAGCGCACGCGCAGCTTCGGGTCGCAGATCGTGTCGCCGATGGAGAAGATGCCAGGGTCAAACACGCCGATGATGTCCCCGGCGTAGGCCTCGTCGATTATCGCGCGCTCCTGCGCCATGAGCTGCTGCGGCTGCGCAAGCTTGAGCGTCTTGCCGCCCTGCACGTGCAGGTACTCATGGTCGCGCTCGAACTTGCCCGAGCAGATGCGCATGAAGGCGATGCGGTCGCGGTGGGCCTTATTCATGTTCGCCTGAATTTTGAACACGAATGCGGAAAACGCCGGCTGCATCGGGTCGACCACGCCGTCAGCCGTCGTGCGCGGCAGCGGCGGCATCGTCATGTGCAGGAAGTTTTCCAGAAACGGCTCGACGCCGAAATTCGTCAGCGCAGAGCCGAAAAACACCGGACTGAGCCGGCCGGCGCGCACCTCGTCGAGATCGAAGGCGTAGCCCGCGCCGTCGAGCAGTTCGATGTCCTCGGTCAGCTTTTCACGCTGGCGCGGACCGATCAGCTCGTCGAGCCGGTCAACATCCGTGAGCTCGCACTCGATGGGGCGGATCTTGTTCTGCCCGCGGTGAAACTCCTGAAACGCGAGGATCTCGCGGCGGTCGCGGTCGAACACGCCCTTGAAATCGTGCCCGCAGCCGATGGGCCAGTTGACCGGATAGGTGCCGATGCCGAACTCATTTTCCAGCTGCTCCATGAGCTCGAACGGATCGCGGGCCTCGCGGTCGAGCTTGTTGATGAATGTGAAGATTGGGATGTGGCGCATGGCGCAGATCTTGAAGAGCTTGCGCGTCTGCGGCTCGATGCCCTTGGCCGCGTCGATGACCATGACGGCGCTGTCCGCTGCCATGAGCGTGCGGTACGTGTCCTCCGAAAAGTCCTGGTGGCCCGGGGTGTCGAGGATGTTGATGCAATAGCCCTCGTATTCAAACTGCATGACCGACGACGTGATGGAGATGCCGCGCTGCTTTTCGAGCTCCATCCAGTCGGACACGGCGTGGCGCGCCGTCGCCTTGCCCTTGACCGAGCCGGCGAGCTGGATGGCCCCGCCGTACAGCAGCAGCTTTTCCGTGAGCGTCGTCTTGCCGGCGTCCGGGTGCGAGATGATCGCAAAGGTCCGGCGGCGCTCGATTTCCTGTTTCAGATCCATAGTCCGCTTCTCTATTGTCCTTTCGAATATCAAACTTAGATAGTATACCCGATTTTTCCCGCGAGCGCAACAAAAACCTGCCGGTCAGGCCGTCTGTTCACGCAGATAGAGCGTGAGCGTGGCGAGGAAGATGTCCCTGGCGTCGTAGCGCGGCGTGAGTGGGGCCAGCTGCGTGAAGAAATGCTCGCTGCCCAGCGACGCGCACAGCGCGTGCGCGCGCTCGAGTGCCGGGGTATCCTCGTCCTCCGCCAGACGCATGGCCAGCTCCGGCAGCAGGAGTTTTAGGTCGTAGATCTCCCCGCGCGCGGTAGGTATATGCCTCCAGCACGCACTCCACGCCCGCGAGCGCGCAGTCCGTCAGGCCGCTGCGCTGATCGCCGAGGATGCGGTCGGTCAGCGGCGTGTCGCTGCGGAAAAAGTCCAGCATGGAGTCCGGCGGCGTCAGCTCCCGGCGCAGCAGCCACAGCAGATAGTCGCGCGCGACGCCCTCGAGCAGCGTCTGCCCATCGGGCTCGAACGTGTAGGTATGGCCGATATGGCTGCCGAGCACACGCAGCGTGTCCGTATAGCCAAGGGCAATGCTGCGGCGCAGCGCGTCGGGGTCAAACTCCAGCAGCTTGCCCAGCGGCTCCGCCGGGGCGATATAGGTCACGAGCGGGTGGTTGGTGTATTTTTTCTCCGGTGTCTCCGGCTTGAGGCCGATGGCGATGACGCGGTCAGCGCCGAGGCGAAACGCCGTGCTGATCGGCAGATTGTCCGAGTACGCGCCGTCGAGATAATTCTGCCCGTCGATCTCGCACATCGGGAACATCGGAAAGCACGCCGACGACGCAAGGATCCACTGCGGCAGGTAGCCGGGCGCAATGTCCTGCTTGCGCACCTCGACCGGCTGGAACGACGGGAAGCGCGCCGTCATGAGTCCGAAATCCACCGGCGAGGCGAAAAAGCGCGCCTCGTCGAGATATTGGTGCACGAGCGCGCGGTAGGGCGTGATGTCCGCCGTGCGGCGGTTGAGATCCGCCCAGTCCCTGACGCGCGCGACGAGCTGCTCCGGGTGCTCGGCCAGCGCCGCCAGCTCGCGCTTTTCGTGCGGCGTGGCATCGGCCCGTTCGAGCATGATCTGCTCTTCCGTGATGTGCGTCCAGAGCTCCCACGCGCGGTCAAAATCGTCCTGCACCATCAGTGCCGCCGTGACCGAGCCGATGGACGTGCCCGTGACGATGTCAAACGGGATGCCCAGCTCCCGCATCGCCTTCCACGCGCCGACCTGATATGCGCCCTTCGTGCCGCCGCCGGCCAGCGCGATCGCCTGCTTCATGGTACATTCCTCCTTGATTCCTGAATTTATAGTTTACACGCAGCGGATGCGAAAAGTCAATTCCAAACAAGAAGCACCGGAGGACAGCCCGTCCTCCGGTGTGCATTTTCATGCCCGCAGCAGGGCGCGGCGGGCCTTCCAGTCCGGCAGATAGCGCGCGATGAGCGCATAAAACTCCGCGCCATGATTCATATAGCGCAGGTGCGCAAGCTCATGCACGACGACGTAGTCGATCGCCTCCGGCGGGTACTGCATCAGCCGCCATGAAAAGCAGATGTGCCCCTGCGAGCTGCAGCTGCCAAAGCGCGTGCGCGCGCCCGTGATGCGCACCTGCGTCGGGTAGAGGCCCATCCACTCGGAATAGTACGCCACGCGCTGCGGCAGGCAGGCTTTCGCCTGCCGGATGTAGGCCGCCCGCTCGGCGTCCGTCGGCTCCGGGTGCGCGGCGGCGCGGGCCTCCTGTTTGGCCAGTCCGCGTGCGATCCAGTCGGCGTGCGACGCAACAAAGCGGTCGATCGTGGCCTGGGATGTCCGGTACGGCGCGCGCACGATCACGCGCCCGCCGCGCAGCTCGAGCGCCAATGTGCGGCGGCCGGAGCGAATGAGTTCATACGGCTGCATTGCCTATCCCCCCTTGGGGACAGCATACACCATCCGCGGCACGGTGGCAAGCTTGGCAGCCGCCGCGCGATGTGCTATGATGGTGGCATCCATTCTTTTGAGGTGATCGTATGTTCCGGATCGGCTGTCACATTTCCTCCGCCGGCGGATATCTCGCCATGGCAAAGCGCGCGGAGGCGCTGGGCGCAAACACGTTTGCGTTCTTCACGCGCAATCCCCGCGGCGGCAGCGCCAAGGCCATTGAGGACGCAGACATCACAGCCTTTCACGCCGAGTGTGCCCGCGCGGGCATCGACCGGCTGGTCGCGCACGCACCCTACACGCTCAACCCCTGCGCGGCCAAGCCGAACGTGGCAGAGTTTGCGCGCATGGCCTTTTCCGACGACCTGCAGCGCATGGAGCACACACCCGGACAGCTCTATAACTTTCACCCCGGCAGCCACGTCGGGCAGGGCATCGACGCGGGCATCGAGAAGATCGCCGCGCTGCTCAATGAGGTCCTCTTCCCCGGCATGACCACGACCGTCCTACTCGAGACCATGGCCGGAAAAGGCAGCGAGGTCGGCGGCCGCTTTGAGCAGCTGCGCGCCATCATCGACCACGTGCAGCTGCAGGAGCACGTCGGCGTGTGCCTCGACACGTGCCACGTCTGGGACGCGGGGTATGACATTGCCGGCGACCTTGACGGCGTGCTTGCGGAGTTTGACCGCGTGATCGGGCTCGGGCGCCTGTATGCCGTGCACCTCAACAACAGCCTCAATCCCTGCGGCAGCCACAAGGACCGGCACGCAAAGCTGCTCGACGGCTGCATCCCGCCGGAGGCGCTCGTGCGCGTCACCCGGCACCCGGCGCTGGCGGGGCTTCCGTTCATCCTCGAGACGCCGAACGACGACACCGGGTACGCGCAGGAGATCGCATGGCTGCGCGCGGCGCAAAAATGAGCGGCGCAAAACGTTCACTGTCCTGATTATTGGACTTTGCATGTGCTATGCTGTGATAAAAGGGAGAAAACAGAAACACAACATGGACATGGGAGGAGAAAAATCATGACCCTGCGAACGTACATTGACCACGCGATCCGAGACGGTGCCACCTTTGACGCCGTCATCTGCGGCTGCGACGTGCAGCAGACCTTCTGCTGGCAGCCGGATATGTGCATCACGGATGCCTGCGAGGCGGAGTACCGCCCGCTGCTCGACGCGGAGATCCGCATTCTGGCCGCCGCACCGGGCGAGCGGTTTTCCATCATCGAGATCTGCACGGACAGGCTCTTTCTCGGCGACGCCTTTTCGCAGTGCGCGGCGGGCTACTGCAGCCCGCGCGAGTACCGGCGGCTGTTTCGCGCCGGATAATCGGATAG
>VOFG01001558.1_pt1 | contig 31208 bp, 31 predicted proteins | sample 5384171 | NCBI WGS metagenome assembly VOFG01 (sample SAMN12384726, study PRJNA508395) | human gut metagenome | isolation source: healthy gut F | host: Homo sapiens
TCAATCGGCTGCGGTTTTTCATTTTCGTTTTGTTCGCCCCCCACTTGCACCGCTCGTCACATTGACAGCAAGGCCCCATCCCCGGCCGGCGCCCGGGCAACAAGGCCAGCGCATAGCGATTCACGCCGCAAGGGCGCATGAGATCGAATCGCACGCACATCGTTTCAGTCTGAAGGTTCTTACGCGTGCGACTTCTTCGAGACGAACAGCGCGAGGATGAACGACAGGGCCGAGGCTGCGATCCAGAAGACGATCGCCGTGTCGAGGGGGTCGAGGATGATGACGTCCTTCCGGGCCTGCGCCTGCAAACACCCCGTATGGAGCGTCACCACGGCGAAATTCTCCCGGGCGTAGGATTGCAGGTTGAACGACGTTCCCAGCACCGTATAGTTGTTGTTGGCGCTGTGGATGATGAACGGACAGTTTTTGTCGGGCGAAATGGTGAAAAACGCCTCGCCGTCGAACTCGATCTCGCGCGTCGCCTTCCCGAATCCCGGGTCCACGGTGAGCGTCGCCTCGGAATTCATGCAGACCTTCGACCCGTCGGGCAGCACGATGTCGAGCCTCTCGCCGCACGCCGTGCGGTATTCCAAGGGCTGTGCGGCGCTGATCTCCGCCCCGGCCCCGGCTTCGGACGCGACATCGGGGGTGCGCTGCCAGAACCACACGGCGCAAACGCCCGCCGCAACCACGGCGGCCGCCGCCACATAGCGCAGGAACCGACTCCGGCGCCGTCCGGCGACCTCGGGGACAGCGAACAGGATCTTGTTGCGGGCTGCGAAACGCGCCCATTCCCGCTCCGCCTTGGCCGACGCGGGCAGCTCCCGTCTGGCGAGACACTCCCTGAAATAAGCCCGGTTTTCATCCGACTCCTCCAGCCATCCCGCCAGCATACCGGCCTCCTCCTTACTCAAAGCGTTGCTCCGGTACGAATTGATCAGTCTGTCTATCTCTTTCTGCATATCATTTACACAAAACAGATTTTTTCTCTTTGTCTTCACCCGGTAGACACGCCTTTTCCGGATACCGACCCCCGCCGTGCGATTTTTTTTTTCGGAGCGTCCCTTTCCGCCCCCCCCGGAAACCGGAAATCCCCGGGCCGAAGCTCCGGGGATTTTTCCGCTCCCGGCAAACGGGCAGGGCGCCGCAGAAGCGGCTGCGGCTCGTTCGGGCAGTCGTGAAAATTGGGTTTTATGCGAAATTTGCCGTATCTTGCCGAAAATTGGAAACCATGACACAGCAACTGCGATTCATACCGTTCAAATCACGCTCGGACAAGGGCTGGGCCGAAGCATGGGCGCTTTACGAAGCCTCCTTCCCCGACTGCGAACGCTGGGACGGCACGGGTTACGACCGCGCTTTCGGCGACCCGCATTTCGAGGCCGACGGCATCTGGCGCGGCGACGAGTTCATCGGCATCCTCTTCCACTGGAACGCCGGGGATTACCGCTACGTCGAGCACCTGGCCGTCTCGCCCCGCCTGCGGGGACAGAACATGGGTTCAAAAGCCCTCGCGGCCTTTTGCCAAGGGCGGCGCGTCATTCTGGAGATCGACCCGCCGGAGGATGAAATCTCGGTCCGCCGCCAGCATTTCTACCAGCGGCTGGGTTTCGTCGCCAATCCCTACGCGTACATCCACCCCTCGTTCCGGCGGCCGTTCCATCCCCACCGGCTGGTGCTGATGAGCTATCCCGAGGCCCTTACATACGAAGAGGCCCGCGGTTTCGCGGACTTCATTCGGGAACGGGTGCTCCGCTACTCCGAGCACGAGAATCCGGAGCTGCCGAGACTGTAAAGCGGCCGCTACAACATGCCGACCACGTATTTCGTGACGAAGTAACCGCCCGCCACCAGCCAGACGTAGAGCAGGCCGGCCAGCACGAAAGGCCTGGCCCCCGCCTGCCTGAATTTGTCGAGGCTCGTTTCGGTCCCCAGCGCCGTCATGGCCATCGTCAGCATGAAGGTATCAACGTACTCGATGGTCCCGTTGAGCGGAATTTCCCGGACCGTCTCCACCCCGCAAAGGCTTTGCAGCAGCGAATTGAGACCGATGATCCCGATGAACCCGAAGGCGAACCACGGCACGGCGATCCTGCGTTTTCCCGTTTCGCCCCCGGATTCCTTCCGGCGGCCCGCCAGCACGAAGCCCATGATCACGAGCACGGGCGCGAGCAGCATGACGCGGATCATCTTGGTGATGGTGGCCGTTCCGGCGATCCCCAGCGCATCGGTGGGGTCCATCGCGTTGCCCGCCCCGGCCACGTGGGCCACCTCGTGCAGCGTGCTGCCCGTGTAGACGGCCACTTCCGTGTCGGTCATCCCGTTGAGCATGCCCGTGCGGTACATGACCGGATAGAGAAACATCGAGAGGGTTCCGAAAATGACGACCGTGGAGACGGCGATGGCGGTTTTGTACCCCTCGCACTTCACCACCGGCTCGGCCCCCAGCACAGCCGCCGCGCCGCAGATGGCGCTGCCCGTCGAAGTCATCAGCGCCGTGTCGCGATCGATCTTCAGCAGGCGGCCCAGCAGAACGCCCCCCAGAATGGTGACCGTCACGACGATCAGGTCCACGACGACGGCCGGCACGCCCACGGCCGCCACCTGGGCCAGCGTCAGGCGGAACCCGTAGAGGACGATGCCCCAGCGCAGCACCTGCTTCGTGCAGAACCGGATGCCCGGGACCCAGGTTTCGGGCAGTTGGTTGCGCAGGCTGTTGGCGTAGAGCATGCCCAGCACGATGCCGACGATCAAGGGGCTGAACGAGAGCCGTCTGACAACGGGGATTTCGGCGATGTAAAATGCCGCGAACGAAAACAGCGCGATCAGGAGAATTCCGTGCAGGGTGTTCGCCCTGTTACCTTTTTCCAACATATCCTTGCAATTTTAATGACGACCGATAACTTTTGCTTCATTGCGACGGCAAAGGTCGCATCTTTTATCGGGATACGAAACAAGATTTGGTTATCCGGGATAACCTGAAGTTATGACGCAGGGATAAGGAAACCGGGGGCCGGCAATCAGAAATCCGCCCGGGCGAAGTCGATGAACCGCCGCGCCAGACGCGCAGGTTCGGCTTCGGCATGCACGAAAACGAAATCGCGGGAGAGCGTCAGCCCCTCGATGTCGACGATCCGCAGCGCGCCGCTGCGCAGTTCATCCACCACCGAAATCACCGATACGATGGCCATGGCGTCGCTGTTGCGGACGAAGGCCTTGATCCCCTCGGTCGACCCGAGGCGCATCGTCACATCGAACTGCGAGAGACGGATGCCTCTGGCCGCAAGGGCCGCGGCGATCACTTCGAGCGTCCCCGAGCCGCTTTCGCGCAACACCAGCGGGATGCGCGGCAGCTCCTCGGGCGTCACCGTCTCCCGGCGGGCGTATTTCCCGCCCGGACGGGCCACCAGCACCAGTTCGTCGGGCCTGAAAAGCGTGTAGTGCAGCCCCTGCCGGCGGCTGAGGCTCTCGACCAGCCCCAGATCCACGGCATGTTCGCCCAACGCCTGCTCAACCTCGGCGCTGTTGCCCGACGACATCGAGACCCGCACCCCGGGAAAGCGCGCCGTGAAGTGCGCCAAAATCGGCGGAAGGAGGTACTGCGCGATGGTCGTGCTGGCCCCGAGGCGGAGTTCGCCCCCGGTCTGGTCGGCGCAGAGGCTCATCTCGTATTCGAGGCGGCGGTAGTCGTCGAGAAGCCGCCCGGCCGCCTCCAGCATCGTACGCCCCGCATCGGTCAGCTCCAGATGGCTGCCGCGGCGGGTGAAAAGCTGCACCTTATAACGGGATTCCAGCTCGCCGACATGCTTGCTGACGGCGGGCTGCGAAATGTAGAGTTGTTCGGCGGCCCGGGTGAAACTCAACGTCCGGGCCGCGGCGATAAAGACCTTGAGGCGGAAATCGTCCATAAGGCGTCAGCCCAGATGCCCTTCGTCGGCGAACTCCCTGACCGAACGGACGTAGTGGTCGATGGTCTCCTGCATCGAGACGAACGACTTGCCCCCCGCGGCGTTCTTGTGGCCGCCGCCGCTGAAATACTTCCGGGCGAAGAGGTTGACGTCGACGTCGCCCCGCGAGCGCAGCGACACGCGGATGAATTTGCGGTGGGCGAGAAACATGGCCGACATCTTGACCTTTTTGATCGTGAGGGCGTAGTTGACGAATCCCTCGCTGTCGCCCTGCTGGAACTGAAAGCGGCGCATCTCGTTCTCCAGCAAGGACATGTAGGCCACCGTCCCGTCCTGGATCACCTCCATCTTGCGGTTGATGGCATAGCCGAACAGCCGCGCGCGGCCCTCGGTATAGGCGTTGTAGACGCTGTTGTGAATGTCGGGGATCGAGATGCCCTTCTCGACCAGCACGGCCACGGCGCGGAACAGCTCCGGGGTGAGGAACGAGAAGGCGAAATTGCCCGTGTCGGTCATCATGCCCACGTAGAGCGACTCGGCCATGCGGCGTGTGATAGCCCCGGCGCCGCACATCGCCTCGACGATGCTGTACACCAGAAAACACGTGCTCGACGAATCGGGATGCGAGAACATCAGGTCGAAGCCCTCGTCGGGCGAGAGGTGATGGTCGATCAGCACGCGGCGGGCCGTGGTGTTGGCCGCGATGGTGTCGCTGAGGATTTCGAGCCGCGAAACGGCGTTGAAATCGAGGCAGAAAATCATGTCGGCCTCCGCGATGGCGCGCCGTGCGCGCCCTTCGGTGTCGGTCTTGAAGATCACCACCTCGTCGATCCCGGGCATCCAGTCGAGGAAATAGGGATATTTATTGGGCACGACGCAGGTCACCGCATGTCCCATCGTACGCAGGACCTCGGCCCATGCGAGCGACGATCCGACGGCGTCGCCGTCGGGGTTGGTGTGGGAGACGACGACGATGCGCTGCCCGGGTCGGGCGAGCATCTCCCGCAGACGTTCGATATGTTCTTTCGATAACTTCATTCGGGTTGGTCCGCATTGGTGGACCCGACAAAGATAGAAAAAAACAGGCGATAAACCAACCGGCCTACCGGATATTCAGCAGCACGAGGTTGTCGAGCACGGTTCGCTGGGCCGTACGCTGGAGATATTCGGCCTGCTCGGCCGGAAGCTCCGCGGTAAAGGCCGTCTGGTAGGGACGCTGGAGGATCGTCGTGAAAATGACGTTGGCAGCCAGATAGCTGCCCGGAACCGCGGGATGGTAGCAGTCGGGCCGGTAGAGGATGCAGTCGGGACGCTCGCTGCGCACCGCGCGCCACGCCATGCCCACCGGAGCGCACCATGCGCCGTTGTCGTAGGCCATTTCGAGGTAGCTGGTCTTCAGCCGCTCCTGCATCCCCTCGTATCCGTTCGAAAGCGGGTATTCGGCCACGGGCTTGCGGTTGCCGTACTTGTGCCCCCAGGTCATGTAGAAGATCACCCGGGCGTCGGGCGACGCGGCATGCACCAGACTGTCGAGCGTCCGGGCCGCGGGATAGACCTCGCGGGCCACCTGTCCGGTCGGCATCGCGGGAGCCGTGCTCTGCTCCTGCAGGACGACGTAATCCCAGCCGCCGTCGGCAATGGCCTGCAACAGCTTCTTGTTTTTCAGGTGCCCCGAGAAGCGTTCGCCGCCCTTGAGAAAGCGCGTACAGGAGAGTTTTACTTTTTGGGTCGAGGCGATCTTCTGCACCATGCCGGGCAAATCGTTGCAATAGGAGAAACTGTTGCCGACCCACAGCACCCGCAGGGAATCCTGCGGCGTTTGGGCCATGCCGCCCAGAGGCAGCAGAATCAGCAAAAGGCGGAAAGCGAGTTTCATCATATCTTCAAGGTTTTAGGTTGGCGGTGATCGGAGGCGTATTTGCGGCACCAGGTCGCAATGCCGCATTCGTCGCATTTGGGGGCACGGGCCACGCAGACGTAACGCCCGTGGAGGATCAGCCAGTGGTGGGCCAGAGGCAGCAGATGGCCGGGAATGTTCTTTTCGAGGGTCAGCTCCGTCTGCAACGGGGTTTTCGAACGGGTTGTCAGCCCGATGCGCTCCGAGACGCGGAAAACGTGCGTGTCGACCGGCATCACCTCCTTCTGCCACAGCACGGCCCCCAGCACGTTGGCCGTCTTGCGGCCCACGCCGGGCAGACGCTGCATCTGCTCCAGGTCGCTCGGGACTTCGCCGCCGAACTCCTCGCAGAGCATCCGGGCCATTCCCGCGAGGTTTCTGGCCTTGTTGTTCGGGTAGGAGATGCTCCGGATGTAGGGATAAATCTCCTCGGCCGTGGCGCGGGCCATGTGGTACGGCGTGGGAAAGGCTTCGAACAGCGCCGGGGTGGTCATGTTGACCCGTTTGTCGGTGCACTGCGCCGAGAGGATCACCGCCACCAGCAGCTGATAAGGGTCCGAGTAGTGCAGTTCGCTTTCGGCCACGGGCATATGCTCCGAAAACCAGGCGATTACGCCGTCATAACGTTGTTTGGTCGTCATAAATGCTGTTTTTTACGTCGGAAAAGAATCTTTTTCACCAGCAGTCCCGGCCCTTCGGGACAGAGCGCGAGGCGCGGGCAGGCCGCAACGTCGCGCCGCCAGCGCGTCACGTATTCCCCGACCGGACCTTCCCACGAAAGGACCCACAAAGCCACCGAACTGCGCCGCCGGAGAATGCGGAAGCGGTTGCGGCCCGCAGCGTAGCGGGCGTCGAACCAGAGGCTTATGTCCATCAGCGAATCGCAGAAGGCGATCCGTTTCCGGTAGGCCGTGCTGTGGCTCACGCTGTCGGGCAGGCGCCGGTGGACGGCCGTGATGTCGGGCAGATAGCTGATGCGGCTGCGCACCGAGAACCAGAGCCACATCGGGGCGTCGTCGGTCTTCCACTCGGGATGCTCCGCGGGACGAACCTCGTCGTAATACCGTGCGATCAACTCCCGGCGGGCCAGCGTCGCGCAGTTGGCGATGGTCAGGCTGCACAGCAGACGCCCGAAATCGGTGTAATGGTCCGAGTGGTCGGGTTCCGTGCGGTCCGAGGCCTGCCAGTAGTTCGAGGCGCGCGTATAGCACATGCCGCACCCGGGGTCCGACTCCATCAGGTCGGCCTGCATCTGCAATTTCCGGGGATCGCACCACCAGTCGTCGCCGTCGAGGTAGGCCACGTATTTCCCGCGGCACGCCTCGAACGTCCGCCGGTAGTTGGCCCGCCAGCCGACATTCTCCGGCGAGGTCACCAGCCGGATGCGGTCCGGGTATTTCGCCGCATATTCGCGGCAGATCGCCGCCGTGCGGTCCGTGCTGCAATCCTCCCCCACGACCAGTTCGACTCCGAACGAGGTCTGCTGCGCCAGCACGCTTTCGATGGCCTCGGCGATATAGGGTTCGTGGTTGTAGGTGGTCATGCAGACCGATACGAGCGGCATCTCCATCGCAATCAGAGTTTGGTCAGTTTCGCAAATTTGGCCAGCAGGGTCTTTTCGCCCGCATTGTCGAAAGCCACCACGAGTTTGTGGTCCGTGGACAGCGTCTCGATGCGCTGCACGATGCCCACGCCGAATTTCGGGTGCTCGACGCGCTGTCCCACGACGTATTCGCCGCTCACCGCCGCCGCACTTCCGGAGGAAAGGCCGCCGTCCATCGCCTGACGCACGCCGACACGGCGCATACCGTCGGTCGAAGGCCGGGGCGTCTGCACCAGCGCCGGATCGGGAGCCGCCGCCGGACGCCGGGACTCCGCAGCCCGCGCGAAACGACGCGCGGGACCCGACTCGCCGTCGGCCGCACGGCCGAAACCTCCGCCGGAGCCGCTGCGGCTTCCGTAACCGCCCGAACCGCCGTTTCCGCCGCCTCCGAAACGTCCGCCCCCCTGCTGTTTCTGCTGGAAGCGGTAGTCGAAGCGGCGGCGCAGTTCGTCGATGGCCGCGGGTCCGTCGTCGCCGGGCCGACGCTGCGGACGCGTCTCCGCGAAATCGGCGTCCGACTCGATGTACCGGGGGTCGATCTCGCGCAGGAAACAGCTCGGACGCGAAAACTCCATATTGCCCCACTTGAAACGCATTTCGGCGTAGGAGATCGTCGCCGAAACCTTGGCGCGGGTCAGAGCCACGTAGAACAGGCGGCGCTCCTCCTCGATGCCGTCGGGCGACTCGACGGCCCGCTGCGAAGGGAAGAGGTTTTCCTCCAGACCCACGATATACACATACTTATATTCAAGCCCCTTGGCCGAATGGACCGTCATCAGCGTCACCTTGTTCTTGCTGTCGGGGTCGTCCTGATCCATGTCGGTCATCAGCATCATGTTCTGCAGCCACTCCTCGATGGTGGCCTCCTCCTCTTCGGGACGCTCGCCGCCGCGGATTTCGGCGTCGACCCGCTCCTTGAACTCCTGCATCGAGTTCAGCAGCTCCTCGATGTTGTCCAACGCCGAAGCGGCCTCGGGGGTGTTCTCCGTGCGGTAGGCAGCGATGATGCCCGACCGCGAGGCGATCTCCAGTCCGAAATCGTACAGCCCCTTGTCGTTGCGCGCCAGCGACAGCGCGCGGATCATCGCCACGAAATCCGCCACCTTGCGGGCGATGGTGCGCTGCACGGGGTCCGTGACGGGTTCGGCGACCAGCGCGTCGACCGCCTCCCACATCGAGACGCCCCGCTCGGCGGCCAATGCCGCGATACGCTGCACGGTCGTGTCGCCGATGCCGCGGGCCGGATAGTTGACGATGCGCTTGAACGCCTCGTCGTCGCGGGGATTGATCACCAGCCGGATATAGGCCATCATGTCGCGGATCTCCTTGTGGTCGTAGAACGACGACCCCTTGTAGATGCGGTAGGGAATGCCCCGGCGGCGGAGGTTGTCCTCCAGCACGGCCGACTGGTTGTTGGTGCGGTAGAGAATCACAGCCTCCGACCACTCGTCGCCCGCCGCGCGGACCTTGTCGCGCAGATCGGTAACGACCATTTCGGCCTCCTCGCGGTCGGTGTATGCCTTCAGGATGCGGATTTTGTCGCCCACGTCGCCCTCCGAGAAACAATGCTTCTCCATGCGCTTCGAGTTGCGGACGATCACCGAGTTGGCCGCGTCGACGATCGTCTGCGTCGAACGGTAGTTCTGCTCCAGCTTGAAGACCATCGCCGAGGGATAATCCTTCTTGAACGAGAGGATGTTCTCGATCTTGGCCCCGCGGAACGAATAGATCGACTGCGCGTCGTCGCCCACGACGCAGACCTTCGAATGGGTCTGCGACAGCCGGCGGATGATCGTATACTGCGCATAGTTGGTGTCCTGATACTCGTCGACCAGAATATAGCGGAACTGCTCCTGGTAGCGGGCCAGCACGTCGGGGCAGTCGCGCAGCAGGATATTGGTTTGCAAAAGCAAATCATCGAAGTCCATCGCGCCGTTGCGCTTGCAGCGCTGGCAGTAGATGTTGTAGATGTTGCCGAATTCGGGGATCTGGGCCTGCCGGTCCTCGGCCGCGCAGGTCGAATTGGCCAGATAGGCGCCCGGCGTGACGAGGCAGTTCTTGGCATAGGAGATACGCGAAGAGAGCACGTTGGGCTTGTACTTCTCGTCGGGAAGGTTCAGTTCCCGGACGATGGTCTTGATGAGGTTCTTGCAGTCCGAGGGTTCGTAGATCGTGAACGAATCGGTGAAGCCGATCTTTTCGGCGTTCTCCCGCAGGATGCGCGAAAAGACCGAGTGGAACGTACCCATGCGGATATAGCGGCTGCGGTTGTCGGGCAGCATCTGCGCGATGCGTTCGCGCATCGACTCGGCGGCCTTGTTCGTAAAGGTCAGAGCCAGAATGTTCCAGGGCTTAATGCCCTGCTCGATCATGTATGCGATGCGCGAGGTCAGCACGCGGGTCTTGCCCGACCCCGCGCCCGCGATGATGAGCGACGGCGAGTCGTAATTGACCACGGCATCCCGCTGGGCGGGGTTCAGACCTTGTAATATCGGCGATTCTTTGGATTCCATGACCGCAAAGTTAATACTTTTTTGCACGCCCTTCGGACAAAGTTCCGCCGATTTCGGAAAATTTTACCGCCGCGCCGCAAAATAGCGGACATGAAAACCCACGCTGAAATCAGTCCCCGACAGCAACGACACGCTTATTGAAACTCCACGTCGCAACTCGCCTCGAACACCTTTCCGTCATCGGCTGTCAGGCGCACGAAAAGCGTATGCTTTCCGGGCTGCGCCGGCCGGGTGACAAACCGAAAATAAAAACCCCCTCTGGGCAAAAGCGTCATATCATCCGGCGTAAGCTCCGAAATCAATTTATCGACGGGATAATATTCACCGTTCAGTTGTTCATGGTATTTTTGCGTATAGCCGCTCTGAATATAGGGCCAGGGCGTGTTGCTGGAAAAGCGCGCCAGATCGTTGAGCGACGTCCCCGCAGGATGTTCGGCATCCCAGTCGGCGGAACTCCACACCTCCAGATTGACGAAATCCCGGAAACACCGCGGGTTGAGTCCCTGATCATAAAAATAAACCCGAACCCGACGATTATAAGATACATCGTTGTGTTTTTCGCACAATTGATTATAGAAATCCTTCTTTTTACCGCTCATAGCTACATCCCATTCGCTCTCGCCAACAAAATCGACAGAATACCCCAATCCGAAATCTGTCATAGCAACGGATATTCCCCTCATATTCCCATATGAAAGTACAAATGAACGGGTGTAATAATCCTCATACGATTTGACGCAACCGACAGCCGACAAAACACACAGTAGAAGAACAAGTTTTTTCATAATCGCTACGGTTTATTATAAGTAACGATCCGAAACCACCAAGTGTAATTCTTCGTGTTCGCACCCCGCGTCTGCGAAACGGCAGCGTTATCGTCTGCCAAATAACACCCTTTCACTGCATCGAAAGCTTTGCCGGCAAAGTATCCGTCGTACTTTCCATCCCAACCCCAGTTGCAATGCAAAAGGAGAGATTTATCGACCCTCCTGCTTATGAGATTACTCATAGAAAATCGGGATTAAGGGTTAACAGATAACAAGATAGAAAAAAACCGATGAAACCGGACTGTTTTACCGGTTTTATTTTATTAAATTTGCAATAATTTCGATGAAAAAACGTTGGAAAAACAAAATTGAAAAAACAAACAGAATAACACGACAAATACAATGAGCGAAGTCATCAACATCAAAGAACTCAACGAGCGCATCGAACGCGAATCCGTTTTCGTCGATACGCTCCGCAACGAAATGGGAAAGGTCATCGTGGGCCAGAGCCACCTGGTGGACACCCTGCTGATCGGCCTGCTGTCCAACGGACACATCCTTCTGGAAGGCGTCCCGGGACTGGCCAAGACGCTGGCCATCACCACGCTGGCCAAGGCTGTCGACGCCTGTTTCTCGCGCATACAGTTCACCCCCGACCTGCTGCCCGCCGACCTGATCGGTACGCTGATCTACTCGCAGAAGAACGAGGATTTCGTCGTACGCAGGGTCCGATCTTCGCCAACTTCGTCCTGGCGGACGAGATCAACCGCTCCCCGGCCAAAGTGCAGTCGGCGCTGCTGGAAGCCATGCAGGAGCGTCAGGTGACCATCGGCGACAACACCTATCCCCTGCCGCAGCCGTTCCTCGTGCTGGCCACGCAGAACCCCGCTGGAGCAGGAGGGAACCTACCCGCTGCCCGAGGCGCAGGTCGACCGTTTCATGCTCAAGGCCAAGATCTCCTACCCCAAGAAGCAGGAGGAGCGCGACATCGTGCGCATGAACCTCTCGGGCGCCGGCATGCCCGAGGTGGGCAAGGTCATCACCTCCCGAGGACATCGTCAAGGCCCGCAAGGTGGTCGAGGACGTCTACATGGACGAAAAGATCGAGAAATACATCATCGACATCATTTTCGCCACGCGCGAGCCGGCGGAGTACAACCTCCAGAAGTTGCAGAACCTGATCGCCTACGGCGGTTCGCCCCGTGCGTCGATCTCGCTGGCCAAGGCCGCCCGGGCTTACGCCTTCATCCGCCGCCGCGGCTATGTCATCCCCGAGGACGTGCGCGCCGTCTGCCACGACGTGCTGCGCCACCGCATCGGCCTGACCTACGAGGCCGAGGCCGAGAACATCACCACCGAGGAGATCATCACCGACATTCTCAACAACGTAATCGTACCCTAACGATGCAGGAAACCGAGAACGATATTCTCAAACGCGTCCGCAAGATCGAGATCAAGACCCGCGGTCTTTCCAACGAGATCTTCGCCGGAAAGTACCACACGGCTTTCCGCGGGCGGGGCATGTCGTTTTCCGAAGTGCGGGAGTACCGGGCCGGCGACGACGTGCGCGACATCGACTGGAACGTCACGGCCCGCTCGCGCAAACCCCACATCAAGGTCTACGAGGAGGAACGCGAACTGACGATGATGCTGCTGGTCGACGTGTCGGCCTCGCGCATGTTCGGTTCGACCGACCGGCTGAAAAAGAACATCATCACCGAAATCGCCGCCGTGCTGGCCTTCTCCGCCGCGCAGAACAACGACAAGGTGGGCTGCATCTTCTTCTCGGACCGGGTCGAAAAGTTCATCCCCCCGAAGAAGGGCCGCAGCCATATTCTGATGATCATCCGCGAACTGATCGGCTTCCGCCCCGAATCCGCGGGCACGAAACTCTCGGAGCCGGTGCGTTTCCTGACGAATGTCAACAAGAAGCGCTGCACGACCTTCATCCTCTCGGACTTCATGGACTCGACCGGCGACAAGTCGGCGCTGGACGACGCCCTGAAGATCGCCGGGAGCAAGCACGACCTGGTGGGCATCCGCGTCTACGATCCCCGCGAGACGGAGCTTCCCGACGTGGGCATCGTCGAGCTGAAGGACGCCGAGAGCGGCCGCAAGGTCTGGGTCGACACCTCGTCGCGGGCCGTGCGCGACCACTATGCCGCCTCGTGGCAGCGGCGCAGCGGCGAAATAGAGGCGACGCTCAAGCACAACCGCATCGACACGGCGATGATCTCGACCGACGGCGACTATGTGGCCGAATTGATAAAACTGTTCAAACAGCGATGAAACGACTCTTTGCAATAGCGCTTCTTTTCGCGGGACTCGCGGCCCGGGCGCAGGAGACGCCCACGGTCACGGCACGCGTAGAACCCGACAGCATTATGATCGGTGACCGCTTCGATTACGTCATCGACGTGGAGAAGGATCTGGTGCAGGTCGTGGAATTCCCCGTATTCGACCCCCGCGACGGCAAGATCGAGCTGGTCGAGAACTGCCCGGTCGACACGCTCGAACGCGACGGCCGGCGGCTCAAACTGCGCAAGCGCTACCGGCTGGCCGCATTCGACGAGGGCAAATACAACCTCGGCGCGGCGCAGGTGCTCTACGCCGACAAGAACATCCTCGACACGCTCCGGAGCACCGATTCGGTCTATCTGGAGGTTGCGACGTTCCAGATCGACTCCACGTCGCAGTCGATCTACGACCTGAAAGCCCAGAAAAACCTGCCGTTCCGCTTCCGCGAGGTGAGCGGCTACGTCAAGTGGGGCGTTTTCTTCCTCCTGATGCTGCTCGCGGCGGGCTATGCGCTCAAGCGTTACCTCGCCAGCCGCGGCAAGGGTTTCGGCGACCTGTTCAAACCCGCTCCGCCGCTCCCGCCGCACGTGGCGGCCATCCAGGCCCTCGAAGCGCTCCACAACCAGAAACTGTGGCAGAACAACAGGCATAAGCAGTACTATTCGGGCCTTACGGACATCCTGCGCACCTATATCGCCGCCCGCTGGGGCTTCGGCGCCATGGAGATGACCTCCGACGAGATCATCGAGACGATGCGCCCGGAGGAGCTGCCCGACAAGGCGCGGATGGACCTGACGGCGATCCTGCGCGACGCCGACCTGGTGAAGTTCGCCAAGGCGACGCCCGAGGCCGAGCAGAACGAGGCCGACTACCTCAAGGCGTACTACTTCGTCGAGGAGACGAAACCCGTCGAGGAGGAGGCTCCCGCCGAGGAAGAGTCCCCGAAGCAAAACTAAACGCGACAACGATGTACAAGTCACTCTATATCATTCTGTTTCTCTTTACCGCCTCCGGGGCGCAGGCCCAACAGCTGCCCGAACGCTCGCTGGTGCGCAAAGGCAACCGGCAGTACAACAAGGGCAACTACGAGCAGTCGGCCGGCCGTTACGAGCAGGCCCTGCAAGCGGCTCCGGGACAGTTCGAAGCGATCTACAACCTCGGAAACGCCCTCTACAAGGCCGAACGGTTCGACCGTGCCGAGCAGACCATGCAGCAAGCCGCGGCGGACTCGCTGCGCGCGGACACGGAGCGCGCCGAAGCGTTCTACAACCTCGGCAACGCGCAGTTCAAGCAACAGAAGTATCAGGAGGCGCTCGAAAGCTACAAGCAGTCGCTGCGCCTGAACCCCTCGGACATGGAGGCCAAGTACAACTACGCCTACACCAAGCGGCTGCTCGACGAGAACAAGGACGGCGGCGGTGGCGGCGGAGATCAGAACAAGGACCAGAACCAAGACCAGAACAAGGATCAGAACCAGAACGATCAGAGTCAGCAGAACCCCGATCAGAAAGGCGATCAGAAGGACCAAAAGGGCGACCCCAAGGACCAGCAGGGCGATCAGAAACAGAACCCGCAGGAGGGCAAGGGCGACAAGGAGGACCAGGGCGACCAGCAGGGGCAGCCGACGCCTTCGGGCATCTCGCCGCAGGAACAGCAGCAGATGCTCGACGCCATCCAGGCCCAGGAGGACAAGACCCAGGAGAAACTCAAGGAGAAACAGGGCGTGGTCGTCCGCGGAAAGAAAACTGGTAGTTTTTTAATTAAAAATGAAAAATTAAGAATTAAAAATTGAAGGCCGATAACACCATAAAGGACAAAAGCCTCGATTTTGCAATCCGGATTGTCCGGCTGTATAAGCATATTTCCGAAACGAATAACGAGTACATACTTTCGAAACAGCTGCTTAAAAGCGGAACGAGTATCGGAGCAAACGTCCGGGAAGCAATCGGAGGACAATCGAAAGAGGATTTCATCGCAAAAATGCACATTGCATTAAAGGAAGCGTATGAAACCGAATATTGGTTGGAATTGTTACACAGCACGGACTACCTGGCGGAGAACGAATTTAAAAGTATTTTTACCGATTGCCGGGAATTGACGAATATTCTTGCAAGTATCCTGAAAACAATGAAAGAGACAAAATAATTTTTAATTTTTCATTCTTAATTTTTAATTGTGTAAGCTATGCATTTTGCTTCACCATATTATCTCTGGCTGCTGACGCTGCTCGTGCCGATGATCGGCTATTACGTCTGGCGGACGTTGCAGGGCGGAGCCTCGATCCAGATTTCGAGCGTCGCCGGCGTCGTGCGCGCACCCCGGACCGTGCGCTACTACCTGCGCCACCTGCCTTTCGCGCTGCGTGCGGCGGCCTTCGCGCTGCTCGTCGTGGCGCTGGCGCGCCCGCAGGACGTCGAACAGAACGTCCGCACCAACACCGAGGGCATCGACATCATGCTGGCCATCGACGTCTCCGGTTCGATGCTGGCACGCGACTTCAAGCCCGACCGCATCACGGCCGCCAAGGAGGTGGCCGGATCGTTCATCGCCGACCGCTACGGCGACCGCATCGGACTGGTGGCCTTCGCCGGCGAAGCCTTCACGCAAAGCCCGCTGACCACCGACCAGAGCACGCTGCAAACCCTTCTGGCCCGCATCCGCAGCGGACTGATCGAGGACGGCACGGCCATCGGCAACGGATTGGCCACGGCGATCAACCGCCTGCGCGAGAGCGATGCCAAGTCGAAGGTCATCATCCTGCTGACCGACGGCGTGAACAACCGGGGCGAGATCGCGCCGCTGACCGCCGCCGAGATCGCCAAGGCGCAGGGCATCCGCGTCTACACGATCGGCGTGGGCACGGAGGGCATGGCCCCCTATCCGGCCATCGACATGTTCGGCAACCTGACGTTCGTCAACCAGAAGGTCGAGATCGACGAAAAAACGCTGACGGCAATCTCCGACATGACCGGCGGCCGCTACTTCCGGGCCACGGACAAGGACAAGCTGAAGGCCATTTACGACGAGATCAACCAGCTCGAAAAGAGCAAGGTCGAGGTGACCAAGCACGTCTCCTACCACGAACTGTTCCTCGCATGGGCGCTGGCCGCGCTGGGACTGCTGTTCGCCGAGTTCCTGCTTTCGAACCTCGTACTGAAGCGAATACCCTGACGGAACGGCGATTCCGGTCCCCGGGCAAAGTCCTCCCTTTGCCAAGGGGAGGATTCAGGAGGAAATGTCGATATTCAACGGGCACTGCAAGTGCCCTAATGCAGACCCGGCGGGTTGAATATGGGCAAAAAACAGGATACAATCCGCAGGGTCCGCATTAATTATGTTCCGTTTCGCAAATCCGCAATATCTCTGGCTGCTGCTGGCCGTCCCGGCGCTCGTCGCGCTCTACTGGCTGGCGGCCCGCAACCGCCGCAGACGGCTCGCACGCTTCGGCCGCCCCGGCATTCTGGAGGAGCTGATGCCCGAAGTATCGACCGGGCGCACGGCTTTCCGGTTCATCCTTTTCTGCGCCGCCGTCGCGCTGGTCATACTGGCTGCGGCACGCCCGCAGTTCGGTTCGAAGCTCCGCGAGGAGAAAGCCCAGGGCATCGAAATGATGCTCACGGTCGACGTTTCGAACTCGATGCTGGCCGAAGATTTCGAACCCAACCGTCTCGAACGGACCAAATACGCCATCGGCAAACTCTTCGAGGGGTTGCAGCAGGACCGCGTGGGACTGGTCGTCTTCGCGGGCGAACCCAAGGTCCAGCTGCCGATCACCTCGGACTACCGCATGGCCCGGGCCTTCGCACGGCGGATCGATCCGTCGCTGGTATCGGTGCAGGGCACGGCCATCGGCAAGGCGCTGGAACAGGCCCTGCTGGCCTTCTCGGGCGACACGGAGCAGAGCCACGGCCGCGTCATCATCCTCATCACCGACGGCGAGAACCACGACGACGACGCCATCGCCGTCGCCGAGCGCGCCGCACAGATGGGCGTGAAGATCTTCACCATCGGCATCGGCACGCCCGAAGGCGCCCCGATTCAGATCGGCGGCGAATTCATCAAGGACGAGGCGGGCGAAATGGTCGTCTCAAAGCTCAACGAGGAGATGCTGGCCCGAATCGCCGACATCACGGGCGGCGCCTACGTCCGCTCGTCGAAGCAGTCGATCGGTCTCGACGAGATCGTCAAGGCGATCAACGAGATGGAGCAGACCGAACTTTCGACGGTCCGCTTCGAGGAGTTCAACGAGCAGTACCAATACCTGCTCATCGCGGCGCTGGTCCTGCTGCTGTTGGAATTCGTCGTACTCGACCGCCGCAACCCGCTGCTGGCGCACCTGAACATCTTCCGCGAGAAATAGCCGCGCCGCGGAGTGTGGCAGCGGCTTTGCAAGGTTCCGTCACAACCCCAGAATAACGGCCCATGTCCCTCGAAAACACCCCTGCCGCACGCATTTCGGCCCTCGCGGCGGCCCAGAAAACCTACTTCCGCTCGGGAGCGACGCTCTCCGAGGCGTTCCGCCGCACGATGCTCCGGCGTCTGGACGCGGCGCTCGCGAACTGGGAGAAACGCCTCTGCGACGCCCTGTGGACGGACCTGCACAAATCCCCCGAGGAGGCTTACCTCACCGAAATCAGCATCGTCCGGGGCGAAATCCGCAGCCACCTGCGCCACCTCGGCAGATGGATGCGCCCCGCGCCGCGCCCCACGCCGCTCAAACTCCTGCCCGCGAAAAGCCGGATCGTCTCCCAGCCGCTCGGGCAGGCGCTTATCGTCGCACCGTGGAACTACCCCGTGCAGCTGCTGCTCAACCCGCTGGTCGGAGCCATCTCGGCGGGCTGCACCGCCCTGCTCAAACCCTCTCCCTATACCCCGAACGTCGCCGAGGCGCTCGAGGGGATGATCGCCGAGATCTTCGACGAGGAGTACGTCGCCGTCGCGCAGGGCGGCCGCGAGGTCAACACCCTGCTGTTCGGCATGCGCTGGGACGTGATCTTCTTCACGGGAAGCCCCGCGCTGGGACGGATCGTGATGACCGCCGCGGCCCGCAACCTCACGCCCGTCGTGCTGGAACTGGGCGGCAAAAGCCCCTCGATCGTGGACCGAGGCGCCGACATCGAGGTCGCGGCGCGCCGCATCGCCTGGGGCAAGACCCTCAACGCCGGGCAGACCTGCATCGCGCCCGACTACCTGCTGATCCACCGATCGCTGCAAGACGAGTTCTCCCGAGCCTTCGCCCGCGCCCTGCATCGGCTTCACGGCGACGACGCGCAGCAAAGCCTCCACTACGGTCGGCTGGTCAACGACCGGGCTTTCGAGCGCGTAACGAGTTATCTCGCGCAGGGGAAAATCCTTGTCGGGGGCCGCACCGACCCCTCCGACCGCTATATCGAGCCGACGCTGCTCGCGGAGGTCGACCCCGGCGCGCCCGTGATGCAGGAGGAGATCTTCGGTCCGGTCCTGCCGATGCTCCCCTTCGACGACATCGGCGAAGCCGTGACGCTGGTCAACGACCGCGAAAAACCGCTGGCGCTTTACTACTTCGGACCCGAAAAGACGGGCCGCGAAGTCCTGCTGCATACCTCCTCGGGCGGCGCGTGCATCAACGACACGATCATGCAGATCGCCAACGACCGCCTGCCGTTCGGCGGCGTGGGCAACTCGGGCATGGGCCGCTACCACGGCCACGACAGCTTCGACGCCTTCTCCCTCCGCCGCGGCGTGGTCGAGTCTCCGGAGGATTTTTACAAGTATTTCCATCCCTTAATTTTCAAATATTTACAACTAATTCCGAGGCTTAAATGACCTCGGTTAAACTTATAAATCACACAGTTCAACTGCTGATTGGAATTTTAATTTATTTTATTTCTCCGGCCATCAATTTGGGCAGCAGGGTGTCGCGCAGGGCGGAAAGGTTGTGAATTTGTGCGGTATTATTCTTTATTGTTGTAAATATTGGATTCACTATCTCATTAAATGAATTTAAAATATCAATAGTTGGTACCAATTGATATCGCCGATTCAATTCGATTTTATCGAATAGTAAATCCATCAAGTGAATATATCGTGCTTGCTAATATCGTGCTTGCTCCGAGAAGGTAGGCTAATAGATAGATTTAAAAATCTTTTCGTGTCGATTTTCCCTGCTCCAATACCTGTCGTTTCAAGCATGGAAGACAATAACTCTTTATTGCCGTACAACCAATAATATAAAAACTTAATGCTCGTAACGTTTTCTTGTTTAAGCACAATATTTTTAACGTCTTGATTGTAAGGCAACGTCAGATACTACATAGCAGACAGGGATTCTATTGAATAAACCGCTTCCGCGAGTTAATAACAAAATGCTATCCTTTTTTGCAATCTTACTTCCTGCTTGTAGACCTTCTTCCGTAATAAATAAATCGGATGTAGAGATAAAATCATCGTACATTGATTTTGCACTTATCCATGGAATAGAACCTCCCCAATAATCTGGATTTGATTTATCGGGTGTTCCGCCGGATTTTAGTTGTATTATATCCCCCAGCCGGTATGTTTTCCATTCACTCATTTATTCAATGATAATTTGGGACTTATTTTTGTACAAACCATTTTTTTTACATGGAATATCAGGAAGAATCTTCATAATGAGCGATTCTATCATTTCATATTCAATCGTGCTGCATGAAGGATCAACACTTATTTGTTTTATCATTTTTCTTTAAGGTTGTGTTGTCAAAGACAATAGATCGAATATGATATACAACTGCTTCAGATTCAGATATAGTAAATATTGACTCTCTATCGTTGGGAATCATAAATAATCGAACCTCGGATTCATACTCAAAGGCTTTTCGCTTAATTAGTAATAAATTCATGAATTTTTCATCGGAGAAATCTTTGAAAAAATGTTCATATTCGGGATTTGTCTTCTTGTGTAATTCATCGATTTGTTTTGTCGTATAATTGTAATTTGCACAGCCTAAATAAAATTTCGCGTCCTCATATTGAGCTAAAGCTCTCAATAATATAGACCGTTGGAAATCGAAGCGAATTGTCCTAGAAGCAATTCCTCCTCCATCAGCTCTATACATTTTCCAAGCGGCTTCATTAGATATTTTACTTGTAAAACATGTGCAAAATAATTGCTTTGGTTGGTAATTGGTATTTTTATAATCTGCTAGATAGAAACGTTTTTCGTATGGATCGGTCCAGACTATAGGTTCTACAAAAGAGAATTCACCTGTTTGTAAAAAATCCATGGCCCGTTGGACATTCATGTATTTATACAATGAATGTGTTTGTTTTTCTAAGGATCGTCCTAAACGGTATATATTCTCGTATCCTGAAATAAGTTTGCAAGACGTCATGTTTTCACTTCATTTTATACCCGATACGCTCTAACTGCCGGCGGATCTCCGCCTCCAGATCGTGCGACCGCGCGAAAAGATCCGAAAGCTCGCCCGTCAGCCGCTCCATCTTCGCCGCGAAGGGTTCCGAATCCTCCGCCTGCGCCGCGATACCCACATAGCGCCCCGGCGTCAGAATAAAGTCCTGCGCCGCAATCTCCTCGGTCGTCGCCACGGCGCAGAAGCCCTGCTCCGCCTCCAGACGCCCCTCGGCGTAGGCCCAATAGGTGTCGGCGATGCGCTGGATGTCGCCCCGGCGGGCCGGATCCTCCGACTCGCAGTCGGTCAGCTCGCGCAGCTTGCGCGTGACCATCGTCCCGAGGTTGCGCGCGTCGATGAAGAGCGTATGCCCCGGCTGCGTCTTGGCCTTGTTGAAGAACCAGATCGAGACGGGAATCTGCGTCGTATAAAAGAGTTGCGGAGGCATGGCCACGATGCAGTCCACCAGGTCGGCCTCGATGAGCCGCCGCCGGATGTCGCCCTCGCCGCCGCTCTGGCTCGACAGCGAGCCGTTGGCCAGCACGACGCCCGCACGCCCCGTCGGGGCCAGGTGGTGGATGATGTGCTGGATCCACGCGAAGTTGGCGTTGCCGTTCGGCGGGGTTCCGTACTTCCAGCGCACGTCGTCGGCGAGCTTGTCGGCGCCCCAGTCGCTGAGGTTGAAGGGCGGATTGGCCAGCACGAAGTCGGCCTTGAGCGTCGGGTGGCAGTCGTGGAAGAAGGTGTCGGCGTTGTACTGCCCCAGGTCGGCCTCGATACCCCGGATGGCGAGGTTCATCTGTGCCATCTTCCACGTCGTGGGGTTCGAATCCTGGCCGTAGACCGAGATGTTGTTGATGTTGCCGGCGTGGCTCTCGATGAAGCGCGCCGACTGCACGAACATCCCGCCCGAACCGCAGCAGGGGTCGTAGACACGCCCCCGGAAGGGTTGCAGCACCTGCACGAGGGTCTTGACCACGCACGCCGGGGTGTAGAATTCGCCGGCCAGCTTGCCCTCGGCCTCGGCGAAGCGCGAGAGACAGTATTCGTAGGTGCGGCCGAGGATGTCCTTCGAGTCGCCGTGCTGGTGCATGCGGATGTTGGTGAAGAGGTCGACGACCTCGCCCAGACGCCGTTTGTCGAGCTCGGGCCGTGCGAAGTTTTTCGGCAGGATGTCCTTCAGACGCCGGTTTTCGCGCTCGATGGCCCGCATGGCGTTGCGGACGTTCGGGGCGGACGGGGTAGCCCAGGCGGGTCATGAGCTCCATATACCGTTGGCGGAACCAGGCGTGTGCGGGTTGGCGATCGATGAGTAGCTGGAAGCCTCCGGGACCGTTCGGGTCGCGTTGCAGGCGGATCTCGGTATTCGAGACGTCGAAGCGGCGCGAATACTCCGGGGCGCGGAGTTCGCCCGAGACATAGAGGGGTTTCAGGGCGATGATCTCGCGGGCGCCCGACTCCGAGATCCCCATGTCGCGGCAGTATTCGCCCCAGCGGATAAGTATCTGTGTGTCGGGCAGCCAGTGTTCGATGCGGTCGAGCTTCGCCTGCAGCTGCTGTTCGGCCTGCTCATGTCGGGCCTTCTCCTCACGGTTGGCACGGTTCAGCGTTCCGATCTGTTCGTGCAGGGCGGCGTTCTCCGCGTTGAGGCGGTCGATCTCCTGCTGTTGCCGCTTGATACGCGAGGTGCCGATCATCGCCCCGATCCCCTCGACGATGTTCGACCCGACCTCCGCCGCGGCGTTTTTCAACCGGGCACCCTTCAGCTCGCCCTTCACACTCTTCAGCTCGGCCTCGGTGCGGTTCAGCTCGGCGCTCTTCTGCGCCTGGAGCGTGGCGGTCTGTTCGTATTCGGTGCGCACCTGCCGCTCCTGTTGTTTGAGCAGCTCGACAGCCTTCCGCTTCTGCTCTTCGAGACGGAGCAGTGCGTCGATGTTCTCCTGCAGATCCTGCTGCTGGGCGATGGTCTGTCGGTAGAACTCTTGCGTGGTGATGTGGCGCGCCTCCGAACCGTCGATGCCGCGCTCCAGCCCGTATTTGGACATCGCTGCGGCATAGGTGTCCTGATACTGCTTGAGCCGGACGCGCGACATGACGTCGTCGGCGCAGAGGCGGGGCCGTGCGGCGGATTTCGTGCGGTAGTGCCGTTTGCCGGGTGTTTCGGATGCGGCGGTGCGGGCCTTGCGGCGCTCGCCCGTGACGATCGGCACCACGGCGGCGTGGATATGCGGGGTCGATTCGTCGCGGTGCACGACGGCCGAGACGACATTCTCCGCCCCGAAGGTCTCGCGCAGCCAGGCGAGGTTGTCGGCACACCACTCCGGTAGCCGCCCCTCCTCCTCGATGCGCTTCATCGCGTCGTGCGAACCGGTCAGCATGACGCGAATCACCCGCACCTGGTTCGTTCCGATCTTGCGTGTGAGGCCGGCGTGTTCGAGTCGGTAGTTGATCGCCTCCGTGCGGTCGGCCACCTCCTCGGGGAACTCGACGAGCTCCTCGTTGAGGCAGGTGCGTTCGGGCGAAGCGTTGGTGGGTATCTTTGTGCGGGCAATGTGGGCGGTCATCGCCGCTTCGTTGCCCGGGGCTTTGTCAAGATGCAGGACGGCATATCCCATGGTACGGTCGTTTTTTTTGGGGGTTGTGTGGTTGAAGAGGGGACCGCCTCGGCGGTCGGCGTGCGCAGCACGACAGGGGTGTCCAGAGGGGCTTGACCCTTTGGCCTATTGGGGCTTTTTCAGCGTCGGCGGGCCGATGCGTCGGAAAAAGCCCTAATAGGCTATGGCTTTTTCCTCGGGGGAAAAGCCGCGGTCGCGAAGCGGCCGATGGGTGGGCGACAGTTTCGGCGTCATTCCGGGTGACGTTACAACTTGCGGCCGCGACGACGCGGCGTGCGGGAAACCTTCGCGGACGGTCGGAGCGATTCGTTCAGATCCTTGTGGGACACGGTAGCTCTCCGCACGGTCGATGACGGTCGCACCGGGAAGGGCGCTGCGCAGCCGTTCGAGGGTGAGGCGCCCTGCCTCGTCGTTGTCGAGGAAGGTGTGGATTGTCGTGTGGTGTGTGAGAAACGGAAGGGCGCGGGGTAGGTTCACCACGGAGTTGAGCACGGCGGTGTCGACGGCCGGTCCGGCTTGTGTTGCAGCGTCAGGTAGGAGAGCAGGTCGAAGAAACCCTCGAAGAGCAGTGCTGTGTCGCCGTGCCGGTCGAAGGTCGTGATGGTTTTCGGGGCGCTGCTCCCCTTGAACTGCGGGCTGCGCAGCTCCCAGCCTCCGGCATCGTTGCGGAAGCCGATGGCGAAGAAGCGCCGCTCGCCGACGGCGTAGTGAACCTCGCGGCACAGCGCTCCGGCCACGGCGGGGTCAATGCCGCGTTCGCGCAGATAGCCGATCAGCGCTGGGTGGCGAATCTCCCCGACGCTGAGAATCCGCAGCGGGGTGTCTTCGCGCGGTGAGGCGGTCGGGAGAGGCTGGTAGGGGACTTCGTCTGCTGCCTCTTTGCGCAGGTGCTGGATAGCTTCTGCCATGCCGCACCCTTCGATGCGCATGACCAGCTGAAGAAGCGTGCCTCCTTCACCCAGCCCGAAGTCGTACCAGAGCCCCTTGTCGTAGCGGACGCTGAAACTGGGGGTGCGCTCTTCGCGCAGCGGTGAGAGGAACATGCCATGGGTGGCGGTTTCGCGGCGAGGCTGCAGCCCCCGGCGGAGGAGATACTCCCGGATGCCGATGCAATCTGAGGTCGTCTTCATGGCTATCGGCTTTTGATGGGGACAATCCGGTGCAGTGCCGCTTCGACATCGCTGTCGCGGAAGAGCACGCGCCCGCCGATCTTGTGGGCGCGGATCCGGCCGCGGTTCACCCAGTCGTTGAGCGTCACGAGCGAGATGCGCAGGCGGCGGGCTGTCTCGCGGCGTGTCAGATAGTTCGGTGTCTTGGCGGAGGGTTCGGGGTGGAGCTGCCGCAACTCGTCGCGCAGCGATTCGCGAATCATCTCCGAGAGCTGGTCGGCGGTCATGCCGCTCAGAAAGATTTCCTTGGTCATAACGATTCGAATTTGGTTGATGACGCAAAGAAAGGCTTTCCGAGTCCCTCCCGAAAACGGCGAATGGCGTTACAAATCAGCGCCAACCGACGCCAACCGGTGCCACATCGAAGACACGCCGCCGCCCGTTTCCGGACTTTGGCATTCGTTTGCGTCGGTTGGCACTGTCGTGTAATCGGATTCTGCTCGGGACAAAAAACGAGGACGGCACCCGCCGTCCTCGTTGATGATGTGGTTTTCGAGCCTATCGGAACCGTTCCAATACCTCCCGAACGGCGTTGGCCGCAAAGAGGGTGTCGCCGCTGCTTGAAATCTGAACGCGGCACGGCTCCAGCCATCCGTTTGTAATCCACCGGTCGAGCGTCGGACGTGCGACGCCTAGCGCCTCGGCCAGCTCCTTTTTGTTGAAGAGTCGGCTGCCGTTTACCATCAGATAGCGCTCGCTCTTGTGCACGCCCAGCCAATAGTCGAAGCGGCGGAGAATCGCGTCGGCATCCTTCAGCTTCGGCTCATACCGTTCGTAAGTCCAGACGTGCAGGCTCGACGGATCGAATCCGGCAAACTCCGGCCGCTGTTGCAGCTCCCGGACGAGTGTCTCGAAGCACTCCAGCTCGGAGGCCCGGATTGTTATTTTTCGGCGGCGCGGCATTGAAAAGTTGATAATTTTTTATTTGAAAATGAATTTAAGTGCTTTTTTTTTTGATTATCAATAGATGTTGCTATTCTAATAACAATTAAAAAGCACTTAAAAAAGCACTTGAACGGTATTTGAACGGTATTTGAACGGCAACTTAATTAATGAACCAGTCTGAATTGGGGCCTTTTGATTTATTTGAGATCTTCTCCAGTTTTCTCAACTTGATCAGCATATTTGTGATTTTGTCCTTTTTTTTGCTTTTCATTAAGCAGGTCCGGCAACAGAGGCCAAAGCAATTCATCGATCTCTCTTTTCGGGATAAGGATTTATGGTCACGCAATGCCGTCAGAAGAAACTCTTCGCAACGCTTATTTCCGAGCCCCTTATGCCCGAATATTCGATCTTCTGCCCGACTTTCTGTGCGATATGTTTTGCAATATATACCTTGGGTTTACGACCCTCGATCAGGCTTGTTTCTCAGACGCGTGATTTCCTCGTCAGACAATGTCTTCCCCAATGTACACGGTTCAGTAGCTCGATGTCAAGGAGGCTCAGATCCGTATTTCCCGCCAATATATTCGCGTAATTCATATCGAGAATCTTGCCCGTAATGGTAACTTCTACCCGATTATTGGCCAAATTGTAATCCGGCAAGGGGAATAGTCTCTGTCTCTGGTAATAGTACATCTTGCGAATACCGCTGCCGATTGTATCGACCATCTTCAGTCCTACCATAGCCGTTGCCAGAAATTGATTTCTGTATCGCTCCTCCGGAGCATCGCTGATGAGTACCCGTTCGATATTGCCGGGAATGAAAGATCCCTTGTTCGAGAAGACCAGTTTGTCGTCGTACTCCACTACGTTGATCTGTCCTCCCAGTGTATAATCCTGATGGGCGATCGCGTTGTTCAATGCCTCGCGGATGACATACGGTTCGTAGGTGTCGATCTCTTCGGGGAAGAGCGTCTTGTACTCCGGATTGATGTAACGGTATTTCAGATTGCGTATTTTGTCGTATATTTTGTCAACCGCCAGAATGAACGGGCAGGAGGCGATCATGTAATCGCGCTCGACATTATCCGGTCCGCGCAGAATCCATTTGATTTTGGCTACTGCGGGAGAGATCAGGTGCTCACTCTCCTCTCTGCCGAGCAACACGATGGCTGTATTGGTAATCTTTCCCCGAATCGTAATCTTTGCCTTGTTCAGAAAAGTCGTGTCATCCCATGACGCAATCTCGTCAGCTTTGTCCTTGCGGGCATTCGTGTACAACTCCCTTGCTTTGACGATGGCTGCCGGATCCAAATCCTCCAATGAGGCATTTTCGATTATTTCCGCACTCCAATCTTTCAATTTGGCTTGATTTCTTATTCTTTCGATTTTGTCCATACTCAATGCTTGCAAGGATTCTCCGTCACGACCATAATAATGGCCTTGATAGTCTATGGGAATACCTTGCGGGGCAGGTGGTATTTCGAACATCACAACTCTTTTGCCGTTCCTGTACCGCAATTCATGTATCTCGACGAACGTATGCCGACCCGTAGTCTGATCGGCAATCTTTTTCTTCATTGCGTCGAGCGCCGGACGGCTGTTCTTGTACTGGCTGCCGACAACCTCGTGCGTATGGTTCTCCACACCGAAAACCAGCCAAGCGCAAGGCCTGCCCTTCAAATTTGCTTCGTTGCTCAATGCCGAAAAGTATTGTCCCAAATCCCGATCGTCGAAATTGCGTTCGGCCCTCTTGAACTCCACCACTTCCGTTTCCGCAGGCAGAATCAGTAATGAATCGAGTATATTTGTCAGTTCCTCAACCGTCATATATTTCTATTTTCTGTAAAGTTACAATTTATTCGCAAATAAAGAGGAGTTAAAATGCTTCTTCTAAAAGCTCATTCGAGATTTTGTTATCGTCGTAAATTTTACGGTGGTAACATTTCGAACTATCTGCCGCTGAAATACGGATGATTCATCAACTCCATTGCGGTCTGCTCTTCCGTAATCTTGATGTATTTCATAAACTCCTTTTCGGTCTTGTGGCCCGTGATCTTCATGATGGCGATGGTCGGAATGCCCGCCAGGTACATATTCGTCGCACCGCTGCGGCGTGCCGTGTGGGTCTTCACCAGGTCGCACTTCTCGACCAGCCGGCTCTTCTTTTCGCCATTCTCGATGTAGGAGACTTCGACCTTTCCATGATGCCCGCCTCGCGCGCAATCTCCTTGATGAGTGGTTCACCTTCTGCTCGTAGGTTCTCGGCACGGTTGTCGTACTTCTCCAGGATGGCCTGCAGCTCGGGCCGGACGGGAATAATGACGTGGTTGCCGGTCTTCTGCTGCTTCAAGTCTATAACCAGCTGCCCGCTCTCCAGCGTGCGTATGTTGCCCTCGTTGATCGTAGAGTAATCACTGAAGCGCTGTGCCGTGTAGCAGCCGACCAGGAAGATGTCGCGGGCAACATCCTTGTGTCGGTTTTTCGAGAGGTCGAGCGTGGCGATGGCCCGGATCTCCGACTCCGTCAGATAGATATTCTCGACGTCGGCGGTCAGTACGCGGAATTTGCGGCTTTCGATCAGACCATTGTCGTGCAGCCCCTCCTCGCGCGCTGCCCGCATGATGATCTTCAGCTCCTTGACGTGGCGGCCGATCGTATTGACGGAGTAGTTCTTGGCGGTGAACCAGGCGACGAAGTCGTCGTAGAACTTCAGGTCGATGTCGGCAAAGTCGAACTGCTTGCGTCGGGCTTTGCAGTACTCGTCGAACTGCATGACAAACCCCTTGTAGTTCTTGATTGTCGATGCCCCGTAGCGCAGTTTATGGATGTTCAGCCGGGTGCCCTCCTCCATTTCGTGCGTGAAGCGGGCAATGTAGTCGCTGAGCGATTCGCGGCTGCGGGCATGGCGGCCGGTGGTGAGGCTGCGCGGGTGGTGGAAACTGTAGATGATCTTCTCCAGCCGCGTCTTCGTCATCGCGTGTTCGGGGTCCTTGGTGATCTCTCCGAGGATGTGGCTTCGCAGTTCGGAGAGATTCTTGGTCAGCTCGCGCCCCTGCTGCTCGGTGAAGTCGTCGGTAAAGGTGAAACGGCTCTTGACTGTCTGCCGCTTGTTGTCCCAGGCGTCCGTCAACACCATATATTGGCAGTCGACGTAGAACTGGTTACCACGGCCAACTGTGAAGAGAATTTGGATTTTGACCAGTTTGTTTTTCTGGGTCGAGCGGATGCGATAGCAGAATGAAGCCATAGGTCAGGAGGTTTTGTCTATTGCAAATGTAATCATTTTTGTCATACATTTGTCATACGTAGGCCGAATTTTCGAAAACTTCCAGACCTCGCAGTTGATGAAAAACATGGATGTAAAATATTGATATGTAGATAAGATAAAATTCAAATCGGTAAAATTTGATTCAAATTTATGGCGTTCGCTTCAGACCTCAACTGAAGCAGCGAATGCTGCCGGAAAGTCGCCGGACGGCGTGCGCGGAAATGGCGCGAGAGCAATGCCGGACGGCAATTTTCCACCAAGAAAGTCCTTGGAAGCTAATAACTTCCGAGGACTTTTTCTTTGTCAGGACCCTTATCAGCCTCGGTTGTTTCGTTATCGCTTGTAATTCAGCAATAACAAGGCGTCAGCCTGCTCGTCAGTATCTTCGAGCATGTCCCGCGCCAGCTCGTTGCCGCCAATTGAAAACCTCCGCATTCGATTCCGGAATACGGAGGTTCTTTTGATCGGAGCCGGACGGCGGTTCCGGCATCCTTCGACGCAGTTTCGCCCTTACCTGTTCCCGGCGTACAGGCCGCTCATTATGTCGGTGATCTGTTTCCAGGAATTGCCGCCGTCGTTGGCCGCTTTGGCTCCGGGCGTCGATCGGCCGTCCTCGATGTACTTCTTCACCCGGGCGGCCATCTCCCTGATCCGGCCCGCGTATTCCGGATTGTTTATCTGGTTGACCTTCTCTTCGGGATCGTTGACCATGTCGTAGAATTGCAGCGGGGGCTGTCCGTCGATCCTGTACTCTTCGCCGGAACCGTTTCCCGCGTTGAATATCAGCTTGTACTGCGGCGTTCGGTAGGTGAAATAGCCGGCTCCCGACGTGGCGATCAGGTCGGTCCGGGCGGCGTTGCCCGAGCCGTCGAGTATCGGCCAGAAGCTGAAACTGTCTTCGGCCTCGTCGTCGGCTATCCGGTAGCCGAGCATGTCGGCGAACGTGGCGTACAGATCGGTCAGCGAGACGAGCGAATTATCGGTCACGTGTCCGTACCGGTCGCCCCACGACAGGATGAAGGGAATGCGGTGGCCGCCTTCCCAGCCGTGCGACTTGTAGCCCCGGTAAATATAGGACGGATAGTGCCCTTTCCGGTTTATCCTGTCCATGTTGATGTAACCGGCGCAGCCGTTGTCGGCGGCGAACATGACGATCGTGTTGTCGTATTTGCCGATCTCCTTCAGCTTTCGATTGACCCTGCCGACGATGTCGTCTATCATCATCACCAGGTCGCCGTAGTCGCCGATCTTGGATTTGCCCTTGAACTCCTTGCTCGGGAAAAGCGGGATGTGGGGAGCCGTCAGCGCCATGTAGAGGAAGAACGGCTTGTCGGAATCCTTGTTTTCGTCGAGGTATTCGAGCATCTTGTCCGCCAGGTGGGGCTGCATGCCGTCGGCGCTCCAGTCGCTGTGGCCGATGCCGCCCTTGATTTTATACAGTCCGCCGCCTGATTCTTCGAATCTCGTGTTCGGCTGTTTCTCCGCCATGTCGTTGACCATGTAGAGGTGCGGAGGTCCGGACGGCGAGGTCAGCCCGTAGAAATAGTCGAATCCCCGATCGGTGGGACCGTTGGCCACGCGCTTCGTGAAGTCGATGTTGTCGACGGTTTTCGCCTTGCCTTCCTTGTATGTCAAATCCCACCCCAGATGCCATTTGCCGATGGTCGCGGGTTCTTTCCGAAGGCCCCGTAGCACGAGGCCAGTGCCCCCAGCAGGCACGACGAGGTAATGAGCAGGTTGTTTTTTCTCATCGGACAAATGGGTTAATGGTTTGAATACCCAAAGGTAGCGATGTTTTACGGACCGGGCGGACAATATTCGACCTTAAAAGGCCATTTTTCGACCAGGATGGCCGTTGCAGGGCCTCGCTTGATCCGGTCTTTTATGCTTCGCGGCGCATCGAGAGCGCAATGCGGCCGCGAACGGTGTCCACGCCCGTCACCCGCACTTCGACGTGCTGTCCCAGATGCACCACGTCGGCCGGCGAAGCCACGTAGCGGTCGGCCAGCTGCGAGATGTGCACCAGCCCGTCCTGTTTGACGCCGATGTCGACGAAAGCCCCGAAGGCCGTGATGTTGGTGACGATGCCCGGCAGAAGCATTCCCTCGCGCAGGTCGCCGATCGTGTGCACGTTGGGGTCGAATGCGAAGACCTGCAACTGCTCGCGTGGGTCAAGCCCCCGTTTGTCGAGCGCCTCGAGTATGTCCGTCACGGTCGGCAGCCCCGCTTCTTCGCTCACGTATCGTTCGGCCTTGAGACCGCTGCGCAGCTGTTTGTCGGTTAGCAGGCGTTCGACCGTCACGCCCGCGTCGGCGGCCATCCGCTCGACGACGGCGTACGATTCCGGGTGCACGGCGCTGTTGTCCAGCGGATTCGCGCCTCCCACGACCCGCAGGAACCCGGCCGCCTGCTCGAAAGCCTTGGCTCCCAGCCGCGGCACTTTGAGCAGCGCCCTGCGGCTTTTGAACTCCCCGTTCGCCGCACGGTAGGCCACGATGTTCTGCGCCAGCACGGGTCCCAGCCCCGATATGTAGGTCAGGATGTGTTTCGAGGCGGTGTTGATATTGACGCCGACGCGGTTGACGCAGCTTTCGACGACCGTCCGGAGCCGCGCCTTGAGCTTCGCCGGGTCGACGCTGTGCTGGTACTGCCCCACGCCGATCGACTTGGGGTCGATCTTGACCAGCTCCGAGAGCGGGTCGATCAGGCGGCGTCCGATGCTCACGGCCCCGCGCACCGTCACGTCGTAGTCCGGGAACTCCTCGCGCGCCGCGGCCGACGCTGAGTAGACCGACGCGCCGTCCTCGCTCACCATGAATACCTCCACGCCGTCCAGCCCCAGTCCGCGGACCAGCTGTTCGGTCTCGCGGCCCGCCGTGCCGTCCCCGATGGCGAACGCCTCGGCCTTGTACCTG
>VOFG01003677.1_pt1 | contig 31198 bp, 45 predicted proteins | sample 5384171 | NCBI WGS metagenome assembly VOFG01 (sample SAMN12384726, study PRJNA508395) | human gut metagenome | isolation source: healthy gut F | host: Homo sapiens
AATCTCGAATTAGATTACCTGATGACCATTAGCGATCTCTCAAGAAAATTTGAAGAATTCAGCACTGTGGTTAAGAATTTGTGGCTAAACCATCTTTACTTATCTCCGTTCGTTCATCAACAAGGACTTTTACCCGTTACAAGAAAAAGCTGTAGTCGCTCAAGGAGAGATCATTTCCACCACGCTAATGTATTATTATTTAGGAACAAGGCATTCCTTCCACGCTTCTGTCAGCCTTGGATTTCATGCGTATTGACAAAACTGTGAACCGGATTATTTCTATATCGAACAAAATCTAAAAGACTATTATCAACCGGCCACGGGCATTATCGACACCCAAAGGATTCATTTTGAAACACTTTATGGAGAAAATCGACAACTTGAAGAGGAGGCAGCGACCTCGGCTGCATTGATCGGGGCCGCTCTCAACGTGGAGAAATTGTTCAAATATGGACCGACATTGATGACGGCGTACAGCGACCCGCGATACGTAGAAAAACACGAAAGCCATTCGCTCTCTATCTTTTGATGAAGCTGCCGAACTTGCTATTTCGGGGCCAAAATTCTCCACCCGTCAAGCATTCAACCCGCGAAAGCAAAACATTCCCGTGCGCATGAAAACACGATGAACCCAAGCGACGAAGGGAACTTTGATCACGAAAAGTCCCATCAAAAGATTTCAAAGCGGTGGCGGCAAGGACGGAATCACGGCCATAAAAGTCAAATCCAGCAACATGTTGCTTGCTTACGGTTTTGTTCGGAAAGTATTCGAAATATTCGAATCCTGGAAAACCCCGATCGATATGATTGCCACGTCGGAAGTCGCCATATCTCTCACGATTGACAGCACATGCCACCTGGAAGACATTAAAAGACCTCACGAAATACGGCACAATCGAAGTTGAAGAATCATCATCTGTATCGTCGGGGATTGTTCGATCAACAATAGCGGACTCGCCGCCCGAGCTCTCACCGCCTTGAAAGATATTCCCTTTGCACATGATCTTACGGGGCCAGCGAACACAGTATTTCCTGCTCGTGAAACAGACCGACAAACAAAAAGCACTCGAGGCTCTTAGCGAAAGATTGTTAAATCAATGAATTCATAAATCCGACCCACATGAATATAGAAACCATCAAACATTTCAGACTTTGAAGACTCCGTTTTATTATTACGACACGACTCTTCTACAGGCCACACTTCAAGCAGCCCTCCCAAGCGGCTAAAGAACACGGATTCAATTTGCATTATGCGATAAAAGCAAATGCCAATCCACATATTCTTGACATCATCCAAAGCCACGGGATAGGTGCGGACTGCGTAAGCGGCAACGAGGTGGTTCAAGCCGTAGCAAGTGGTTTTCCCCAAAAAATCGTGTATGCCGGAGTCGGGAAAACGACGAGGAGATCCGGCTGGCTCTTGAAAAGAGATATTTTGTTTCAACTCGAATCTTTACCCGAAATAGAAGTGATCAACATACTGGCCGGAGAAATGGGAAAAAAGCCCCGTAGCTCTTCGGGTAAACCCCAACGTGGACGCAACACACGCATCACTACATCACCACGGAATTGAAGAAAACAAATTCGGGTTCTACCTTTACGATCTCGACCACGCCATCACGGCCTGCCGGGAAATGGAAAATATCAATCTCATCGGACTGCATTTTCATCGGTTCACAGATCACCGACCTCACGTATTCGGGGACTTTGCCTGAGGGTGAACGAAATACAATCTCGATTGAAAGAACAGGGAATCATTCTTCCCCACGTGAATTTCGGTGGCGGACTGGGCATCAATTACGATTGTCCCATGTGTGGCTTGATTCCCGACTTTGCTTCTTATTTCCAGACTTTTGCCGATTTTTTTCGAAGCCCCCTGCCGGGCCAGCAACTTCATTTCGAACTAGGGCGGTCTCTTGTCGGACAATGCGGTTCCTCATCTCGCGTCCTATACGTGAAGGAAGGGAAACATAAAAGTTTGTCATCCTCGATGCGGGAATGAACGACCTTTACGTCCGGCACTTTACCAGGCTTCCCACCGGATAGAAAACTTGACCTCCGTGGGTGAGCATGAAAAAATACGACGTGGTTGGTCCTATCTGTGAGTCATCCGATTGTTTCGGTAAAGACCGGGAATTACCTCTCACCAACCGGGGAGACCTGATCGCCATTCGTTCCTGCGGTGCATACGGGGAAGTCATGGCCTCACGCTACAATCTACGAGAATTACCGGGAAGTTACTTTTCCCGGTAATTTCCCGTGGTATTTCGTTTCATAAAAAGAAATTATTATCTTTTGTAATGAATATTATAGTATTCTATAAATACAAAATATTCATATAAGAGATATTATATTATGAATTTAATATACGATTTTGATTTAGATACCCCAGATGAATGAATTACTGGAAATTCTTGCTAAAAAACTTACAGCAACGAAGACTAGAAAAGGATTGCTAGTCATTGTGATGAATTGCTCGTTGATAACTATCACTTCCAACTTAAACTGACACTCTATAGTTTCATTGTAATAAAACAGACCCGTTTTTTCTCGGGTCTGTTCCATATTTTCAACCAACCATTCACTATTTCTGGTTATTCTTCTTATCATTCGGCTTGGCAATAGATTCTCTCATTTGCGTATCAGCCTCGATATTCTTCATTTTGTAGTAGTCCATAATGCCCAAATTACCGCTACGGAATGCTTCTGCCATGGCACGAGGTACTTCCGCTTCAGCCTCGATCACTCTTGCCCGCATCTCCTGGGCAAGCGCCTTCATTTCATGCTCGGTGGCAACAGCCATAGCACGACGTTCTTCTGCTTTCGCTTGGGCGATCTTTAAATCAGCCTCAGCCTGATCGGTCTGCAATTCAGCCCCGATATTCTTACCGATATCAATATCTGCAATATCAATAGACAAAATTTCAAAAGCAGTACCGGAATCCAATCCCTTGTTCAACACCACCTTCGAAATAGAATCCGGATTCTCCAAAACCTCCTTGTGCGAGGCTGCAGAACCGATTGAAGAAACAATACCTTCCCCGACACGAGCCAGGATGGTTTCCTCCCCGGCACCCCCGACTAACTGACGAATATTAGCCCGCACCGTAACCCGGGCTTTGGCTATCAACTGAATACCATCTTTAGCAACGGCAGCCACCGGCGGGGTATTAATCACTTTCGGGTTGACACTCATCTGTACGGCCTCGAACACGTCACGACCGGCCAAGATCCACGGCCGTTGCAATTTGAAACGTCAAGTCGATATTCGCTTTAGATGCGGACACCAAGGCATGTACCACTTGAGCCACGTGTCCCCCTGCCAGATAATGAGCCTCCAGCAAGTCACGATAAAGCTCCAAGCCTGCCTTTTTCCCCTCGATCATGGCACGAACGATAACCGTGGGAGGCACTTTCCGCCAACGCATCAAAACCAATTGCAACAAAAGATATTTTCACATCAGACACTAACGCTTGAAACCACAAGCCAATCGGAATAAAGTAGAGGATCATCCAAAGTAAAAAAAGACCTCCGGCGATAACCGCTACCAGAAAAAAACAAACTACTCTCCATCTTCTATTCAGTTTTTAATTTAACTACAATCTTATTTTTATACACTTTCAACACGACTACTTCCCGATTTCCCTCGATATACCCGGAACGGGATTCCGCCTCGACCACACTGTTCCCCCACCCGTACTTTTCCCATCGGGCCAAGCGTCCCTGCGTCATCCCAACATCTCCTTCCCGAATGGATTCATCCACACCTTCCACAGTGCTATCAATCTGCGTGTGTAACTGCATACGTTTCACGTCTTCGATCGTAAGACGTAATAAGTCACCCCGAAACCACAAAGAGCCGTTCCGAGCAAAGTGAAATGCCCAACCGTCATTCCCATTGTAGAATAAGCGATATAAATAGCGATTCCCACACAAGCGAAACCTAAAATCCCCGCCACGTTCACTCCCGGAAAAACAAGAAACTCAAGTATTAACAGGACAAAACCTATCAAAGATCAGCATGAATAAAACAAGCCACTCCATATACAACATTTTTTGTTTGATAAAGATACATTTTTTATTTAACTATAGTATCATCATACTGAAATATTTTCCACACCTACCCCTCTTCCCAACCGATCAGACCGTGATAACCTGAACGTGACAAAGGAAGGCTACTCCCTAAAATACCTGTTTAATTACCAATATACAAGAGCAGGAGAATACTCACCTGAGGCAAACCGACCACGTACGGCAAGAACAAAGATGATTCAACTCGTCTCTATCTCATCGTTGTCTCGTTTTCATCTCGTCTGTAAGCTAATGAACAAAGTATTATCATTGTTCATTCAGGGCGGGAATACCGGAAAATCACATGGTGCAAAAGCACGAACAAAAAGCCCAAGAGAAAAATCAGATTTTAATTACCCCGAAATTATTTCCCCGCCCTCTGGCACAGGTTGCTATGCTAGCGAGTTTGAACCCGCACATTTTCAACATACGATTTTCAATTCTCAATTATTATCTTTTTACTTTGTAGCCAATTTTTCATTACCCATGTAGGCAATGAGTCAAGTACATAAAAGAGAGGACGAATGAAATACACTGAATTGGCTGACAATGAAGAATTCTACCGCAAAGTAGAATATTACAACAAGGCAAGAACCGAAAAATTAAGCTATCATTATAAAGAGATTCTCAAATTACTGGGAGAAGATCCCGAAAGAGAAGGATTAGTGAAAACCCCATACCGTGTTGCAAAAGCCATGCAATTCATGACACGAGGTTACACGGAAAACCCGGAAGAAATACTTCGTTCCGCCCTGTTCAAGGAAGATTATCGTCAGATGGTGATCGTTAAAGATATCGAAATCTATTCTTTATGCGAACACCACATGCTCCCGTTTATAGGCCACGCACACGTAGCCTATATCCCGAACGGGTACATCACCGGGTTGAGTAAAATTGCCCGGGTGGTTGAAGCCTTTTCCCGAAGACTTCAAGTGCAAGAGAGATTGACAAATGACATAAAAAACTGTATACAAAACACACTCAATCCTCGGCGTTGCCGTGGTCATTGAAGCCCAACACATGTGTATGATGATGCGGGGCGTACAAAAACAAAACTCGGTAACAACGACTTCCGACTTTAGCGGCGCATTCGAGAAACTTGCTACGCGGGAGGAATTCATCCGACTAATTAGTAACAAATTTCATTAAGAAATAAACATGACAAATATGAAAAAAGCATTTGTTTTCCCGGGACAGGGAGCTCAATTCGTAGGAATGGGTAAGGATTTATATGAAAACTCACCCGAAGCAAAAGAATTATTTGAAAAAGCGAACGAAATCCTGGGATTCCGCATCACGGATTTAATGTTCAAGGCACTGACGAAGACTTAAAACAGACCAAAGTAACTCAACCGGCGATATTCCTTCACTCGGTGATTCTTGCAAAATCATTAAAGAAAAACCGGATATGGTAGCGGGACATTCCCTGGGAGAATTCTCGGCACTTGTTGCTAACGGGACACTTTCTTTCGAAGATGGCTTGCGTCTTGTTCACGCCAGAGCGCTTGCCATGCAAAAAGCATGCGAGGCAAATCCTTCCACGATGGCTGCCATTCTTGGATTACCGGATGAAACCGTGGAAAATATTTTAGCCGAAATTGACGATGTTGTCGTTCCGGCAAACTACAACTGCCCGGGACAAATCGTTATTCCGGTACTACACAAAGGAATCGCCACGGCTTGCGAGAAACTGAAAGCAGCCGGAGCGAAACGGGCTCTCCCGTTAAAAGTTGGAGGTGCTTTCCACTCTCCCGCTGATGGAACCCGCCCGGAAAGAATTAGCTGATGCCATCATGAACACCCATTTCTCACAACCTTCATGCCCGGTTTACCAGAATGTAAACGCGCAACCCGTATCAGATCCGGAAGAGATCAAAAGAATCTGGTTGCCCAGTTAACAGCATCCGTACGTTGGACGCAAACCGTACAAAACATGTTGGCTGACGGGGCATCGTCTTTCTTAGAAATCGGTCCCGGAAACGTACTTCAAGGATTGATCAAAAAAGTAAGTACCGAAGTTGAAACAGCAGAATGCAGTAGATTTTGTTTAAAACAAAATCTACTGGTTAAGTTACAGGTTAGCAAGTTACAAGTTCATGAATCTTACATATCGAGAACCGCCTAACTCATAAACTTGTAACCTGCAGAGCCGAAGGCTCAACCTGAAACTTGTAACAATTTTAAAGCCTCCCATGGGAGGCTTTAAAATTTTATTTATATCTTTGAACAAAGATAATTCAAGATAAAATCGGGATATGTCAAACAATAAAACAGAAAAAACACCGTACGATTCAATACGTGTTTAAAATCAGTACGATCATCATTATCTGTGGTCTCATTGTCTTATTACTTCCTAAAATAGAAGGTTTTAAATATTCTTACCAAAAAGGAGTGCCTTGGAAATACGAGACATTGATCGCACCCTTAGATTTTCCGCTGCATAAAAGCGCCGAGGAACTTGCCGCTGACATTGAAAAAATCAAAGAAGAGCAAGCCCCCATTTTCAACTTCAAAGAAACAAATATTGAAGCCCAGATCAACAAACTTTCAGAAAAAATAAATACATATCGAACCGCGAACAACGGAAAAGATATGGATAAAATCATTCTAAAATTACGGGAAATTTATTCCAAAAGGTATCCTGCTGATGCCGGAAAAAATGGATCCGGCTAAAGTCAAAAAAACATCCTTATCGTCAAGAACAACATTGCCTTCGACGAAAAGTTTTCCAACGTGTACACGCTAAAGCAAGCCTACGAAACATTGGTTAAATACATCAAGAGCCTGCACCTTTCTAAATCAACAGAGGAAGGAATACTCAGTTTAGGCCTGAATAATTATATCAACCCGAACCTGGAATATGATGCAGGAAAAACGGGACTCGCCATTGAAACCAGCGTGAAAAGCATCACGCCGACCCAAGGAATGGTCAATCGGGAGATATCATCATATCCAAAAACGATCTGGTAACCCCCGAAAAAAATATAAAGTTTGGAATCTTTCCGGATAGAACACGAGCAAAGCCTGGGTTCAACCATTGACCGAATCCGGATCTCGGTTGCCCAAACCGTGTTGACCTTGATCGCCATCATGAGTTTCTCCATTTTCCTTTATGTCTCCCGGAAACGGCTATTCTACAATAACAGGGATTTCTTTTTCCTATATAGTATGTTTTTACTAACCATTGCCCTAGGAAGTATCAGCTATTTTCAACACATCAACATCCTCACGATCCCCGTTTTATTCTTCCCAATCATCGTGAACATATTATTCGGGACAAGACCGGCTCTTTATCTATTGATCGGTACAAGCTTACTGGTTTCCTATTACGCTCCCAACAATTATATGTACTTCTTCATGCAAATATCAGCCGGGATCGTAGCCATGTTTAGCCTCTCACACCTGCAACGCCGTTCTCAACTATTTATTGCACTAGGTCTGATATTCTTAACTTATATATTGGTATATGGGGCTTTCACGCTCATACAAGAGGGAACTCTCACACCAAAACATCTGTTCGCTGTCGTGTTCCTCATAATAAATACTGGCTTGTTAAGCTTAATTTATCCCGCCCTTTACTTGGTAGAACGCCTCTTCGGGTACACGTCTGAAATCAGTTTACTGGAATACTCTAACCCGAATCATCCGGCCTTACGCAACCTGACGAAAAAGGCCCCGGGAACATTCCAACACTCTCTAATGGTTGCCAACCTGGCGGAAGAGGCAATTTATCACATCGGGGGGTAGCCCGCTTTTAGCCCGTACCGGGGCATTGTACCACGACATCGGGAAAACATACAATCCAATCATGTTCGTGGAGAATCAAACCGGGGGGTTAAACCCACACGATCCCTTGGACTTTGACGAAAGTGCCCAGATCATTATCAAACACGTGACACAAGGCTTGGAACTTGCCAATAAATACAAATTACCGGAAGTCCTCAAAGACTTTATCCGCACACACCATGGTAAAAGTAAAGTAAAATACTTCTACTACTCATTCAAAAACAAATACCCGGACAAGGAAATAGATGAAGCCCTATTCACTTATCCTGGTCCGGACCCCGTAAGAAAAAGTGTGCCGTAGTCATGATGGCCGATGGAGTGGAAGCAGCCTCCCGGGCTCTGGAAATAAAGGATGAAGAAAACCTAACCAAACTGGTGAATAACTTGATTGACGGCCTTCTTCAAGATGGACGGTTCGCTAACGCAGACTTGACATTCAAAGACATTTCCACGGTGAAACGAGTATTTACAGAAATGCTTGTAAACGTGTACCATGCCCGTATAGCGTACCCGAAATTACAAACCAAAGCATAACCCTCAAGACCTAAAATATATGACACAAAAACCAATAACCATCAAAGACATTGCAGAGAAATTAAATATATCCGTGTCTACCGTCTCCCGTGCGCTAAAAAGACAATCATGAAATCAGCGCACAAACACGTAAAACCGTGCAGGAACTGGCGAAACAACTCGGTTACAAACCCAATCCTATCGCTGTAGCCCTGAAAACCCATAAAAGTCATTCGATCGGAGTTATTGTTCCCCAGATCGTTAGTACTTTTTTTGCCACAGTCGTGAAAAACGATTGAGGAAGTAGCAGACGGTCACGGCTACAACGTTTTAGTCATATCCTCGAACGAAAGTTTCCAAAAAGAACAAAAAGCGTGGAAGTACTCATGGCCAACCGGGCAGATGGAATTATCCTTGCCTTATCACACGAGACAAAAGACTATGAACACATTAAAATGATACAGGAATCCGGAACACCTATCGTGCTGTTCGACCGCACCACAAACGAACTCAACGTGTCGCGGGTCGTAACGGACGGTGTCACGGCTGCATTCCAAGCCGTTCAACACCTCGTTTCCGAAGGTTGCAAAAAATAGCTTTACTATGCGGTCCCGAAAACGTTGCCATCGGTGGCAATCGCATGGAGGGGTACGAAAAGCCATGGAAGCCAACCATCTTCCGGCTAAAACAGAACTTATTTGGCACTGCTCCGACTTCACAGTAGAAGCGGGAAAAGAAGCAACACGCCAACTACTCTCCCGGCAAGAGAGGCCGGATGCCATATTCGGAATCACAGACGATTTGGCCATCGGGGCTATTGAGGCGATCAAGGAAAAGGACTTAACATCCCGGAAGACATTGCCGTTGTCGGTTTCTCCAACACGAAACGCTCACGCTACATGAATCCGACAGTAAGTTCCATCAACCAGTTCCCGGAAAAAATCGGACGGGCTGCGGCAGAACTTCTGTTTGATCAAATACTGAACAGCAAACACGCACAGATAAAAAAGAAATCATTAACTGTGAACTGATCGTTAGAGAATCTTCGGACAGACTATGTAAAACTCGATAAATGCTAACATAATTGCTAAAATCTTAACAATATAAATTAAAACCTTGTTAATTACTCGGTTAAAGATTATTAAACCTAAAAATCAATGGTTTGAATGACTATTTTTGTAGAAATTAATAACAGCACCCCATGGACGTAGTTGTGGAAAATCTGACGAAATTTTTCGAAAATCAGAAAGCCGTGGATTCAATTTCTTTTAAAGCAAAAAGAGGTGAAATCCTTGGATTCCTAGGACCTAACGGTGCGGGTAAAACAACCACGATGAAGATCATGGCAGGGCTACTGACTCCGGATTTCGGAAATATAACATTCGGGGACTATTCGATTTGGAAACAGGCTGGTAAAATAAAAAACATCATCGGTTACCTCCCGGAACGTAACCCTTTATATGACGAAATGAACGTGATTGATTTTCTATTTTTTATTTCAAAACTTCACAACATTCCTAAATACAAAATCACGTCACGTGTTTTAGATATGATTCGTTTATGCGGGTTAGACAACGATAAACACAAACAGATCGGAGAATTATCCAAGGGATACCGCCAACGGGTAGGAATTGCCCAGGCATTAATTCACGATCCGGAAGTGGTCATTCTCGATGAACCAACAACAGGACTTGACCCCAACCAGATTTTTTGGAATCCGTAAAATCATCAAAGAAATCGGGGAAGAAAAAACAGTTATTTTAAGTTCCCACATTCTTTCTGAAATCGAAACAACTTGCGATCAAGTGATGATCATGAGTAACGGGAAAATCGTGGCCAATGGCACGACATCCGAACTTCGTCGCAAATCGGATGCAGAATATTGCCTGAAAATAGGCATCAAGGGTGGGGCAACAACCGACATTCACGAGGCACTGAACGATCTGCCGGGAGTACTCCATATCGAGATTATTCATAAACAGAATTTCGAACTCAATGTAAACCCGATGTAGAAATCGAAAAGTCAATCTTTAACCTTTGCCAAAAAAACAACTGGTACATCAGCGAGTTAACTCCCGTACAAACCAGATTGGAAGATATATTTCGTAAAGTTACACAAAATGAATAATTCATGGGTGCAGTTAAAGTTATAATAAACAAAAGAATTAAAAGTAGCATTTAATTCATTATTGATATACATCGCATACACGGCCTTTCCTTTGTGTAACGGGATTCGCTTGCTGGTTCTCCGGGAAAAACATCTTTTCAAGCGGACAAGCTTCTCTAAGCAACCTGTTCAATGTGTTTTACTGGACGCTCTTTTTCCTCATTCCGGCACTCACGATGAAAAAGCATTTCAGAAGAACGCAAAGGACGGAACCTTCGAACTCTTATTCTCAAAGCCGATTAAAACATGGCAGCTAATCATGGGGAAATTCTTTGCTATACTATTACAAGTAGTTATATGTCTGGCATTGACACTTCCCTACTATATCACGATTGCCTCACTGGGTAACGTTGATCATGCCGTTGGCTTTTGCGGTTACCTGGGGCTTATTCTAGTCAGCGGATGTTACATCAGTATCGGGATGTTCGCCTCGTCCCTCACCCCGAACACGATCGTGGCCTTCTTCATCACGTTTGCTATTGAGATCGGATTCGTGGTTTTATTTGAATTCATTGCAGAACTATGGGGTTCCGGGATTCATGGCAGCATTATTCACGTACCTCTCCATTGGAGAACATTTTGATGCCATCCCCCGCGGAGTGATCGACACGAAAGACTTGATATACTTTATCAGCTTAATTATCATATTTTTAGCATTAGCAAGACATTATATCTGTAAAAATCGGTTTTAATATTTAGTACGAAAGTGATGAAAAAAGAAATTGATATATAATCCGACCTACCTGATTTTATCACTGATAGCGGTAAATATTATTTCCTATTTCCTATTTATCAGGATCGACCTCACGAGTAACAAAAAATATTCTTTAAGCCCTGTCAGCAAAACGATGATCAAAAAAATCGACAAGGATATTTCCGTTACCCTATTCATGTCCGAAGGCCTCACGCCCGACAAAATAAAACTCGGACGGGAATTCCGACACTTGCTGAAAGAGTACAAGACAATCAGTAACAAAGCATTCACCATAAGCACGATCATTCCGAACAACAGTGACAAGGAAGCTCTGGCTGAACAACTAGGGATAGAACCTATGGCCCAGGAAATAGCCGAGAGAGACATGGTGAAAATTCAAAAAGTATACTTTGGAGCCGTCATCCAGATTGGCAACAAAAAAGAGACAATAAATATTCTCCCGACCACAGCATTAGAATACGAGGTTACCCGCCGTTTTAAAAAGAAGCTTGCGACACGACGAAACCGACTATCGGTTTCTTACGTGGCCATAACGAAATGTTGAGACAAAAAACTCAATTAATCGAGCATGAGCTATCTCATAGTGCCAAGATTGAATCCATGCGCATAGACCAGTTTACAGATCTGAATGACTACAAAGTAATCTGTATCGTGGGACCAGAAAGAATCATTCAGCAAGGAAGAACTTGTTCGATTGGGACAATACCTAGAACAAGGGGAAGACTCTATATTGCTTTGAATCATGCGGTTGGACAAATCAGTTACAGCCAGAATAACGGTTTCATCAACCGGGTCGGCATAGAAGATATGCTGGAAGAATTCGGGCTAAAAAAATCAACTATGATTTCGTCGTGGATAACTATTGCGGACGCATATTGGTCACGCAGGATCAAAGTTTCTACAACTCCAGAGTGACCGCCATTTCCCGTATATACCTATCATCCAAAACTTCAGTTCTCACGTAATCACGAAAGGACTGAATGCCATGCTATTGCAATTTGCTAGTAGTATCACGAATGTAAAGACGACATCCGCTTACACGTTCACCCCGTTGGCAAAAATCATCTTCCATTTCAGGCGTGCAAAAGTTCCGGTATTCTTCGACATTTATAAAAACTTGGACAAGAAAACACGACTTTAATCAACCCAACAATACCGTTGCCGCATTATTAAGCAACGAAGATAACAACAGTGCTATTGTTGTCATTACGGATGCCGATTTCATGGAAGATAAATTCTTTGACCCGTTCTATATCAGTAATATCAATTTTGCCGTAAACTCCATTGAATGGCTGGCTGACGATTCCGGGCTAATTAAATTAAGAAACAAGTATATCGAGAATCAGTCACTAAAAGTAGTAAGCGACTCTTATAGAAGATTCTTAAAATATACCAACTTTTTTCCTGCCCATCGTGCTGGTATTACTTATCGGACTATACCAATACAGAGGAATATAAAAAGAAAACGGTTGAGACGCTCTCAACCGGGTCGTATCGATTAGGTGATTACTCACCTAATCGTTTTTATTTTTTGATACAAGGCCTCGCTCACCTCGCATAACGGAGATCTTAACTTCTGGCAGGCAATCACGCCTCTGGCATGTAACGCAGCTTTTATTCCCGCGGGATTTCCCTCTTCAAAGAGAGCTTTAAACATCTCACCCAACTGCAAATGAATCTGCCGAGCCTCCCCGTACTCGCCCTCAATGCCAAATGTAGCATCGTGGAGAATTCACCCGGCATCACGTTTGCAATCACGGAAATAACACCACTGGCCCCTATAGATACTAACGGTAAGGCAATACCATCATCTCCCGACAGAAAGATAAAGTTCTCCGGCATTCCGGAAATGATTGCCGTAGCCTGTTCAAAATTCCCGGAAGCCTCTTTAATGGCGATGATATTCTCAAAATCACGAGCCAACTTCAAGGTTATTGCGGCAGTCATATTCACGGACGTACGCCCCGGAACATTATACAAGATCACGGGAAGAGGTGCATGCTCGGCTATCGCCTTAAAATGATTATACAACCCTTGTTGAGAAGGTTTATTATAATACGGGGTTACACTCAGAATGGCATCTCCCAACCGCAGATAAGACAGCGTGGCAAGATCATGGATCACTTGAGTCCGTATTATTTCCCCGATTCCCAAAACAATCGGTAAACGTCCGGCATTCTCTTCGGCAATAACTTGCACGACAAAAGCTCTTTCGTCCGCTGTCATCGTTGCCGCCTCGGACGTCGTTCCCAAAGCTACCAGATAATCCACCCCACCATCAATCACGTAATTCACCAGGTTCCTCAGAGAATGTTCATCCACACGTCCCGTTTCGTCAAATGGAGTCACTAAAAGCAACCCCTACTCCCGAAAACTTTTTCATTTCAATACGTATTTATCTTAGTTAATAATTTAAACAACCGATCCATAAAATCATCTATATCCGCACTCCATCAAAATCAATATCATGTGCCCAGTACTGTAACCAATCTTACAAGACGCCTTGGCCGACTCCACAATATAATTCCCCACACATCCGGTTTCAACGACAAATCAATCAACAGTCCCTCCTTCCTGTTCACGACTTCCTGCACCCGTGGATCACGAAATCCCCCTGTAGAAATTCCAGAGCTATCCAATAAATAGCATCCTGTATTTGCTCCGTATTCAACTTGGGCTGCCGGAGAAAAGCAAGCAAACAAACGTCCATATGTTTGGCCAGAGCCTCCCGCACCTTATTGACAGAAGAACACCGGAACATCATCAGTCACCCAAAACACGACACATTTTTGGCCGCATCTAAATTATAAAACGACAATACCCGTTCATTTTTACCTCCATTTATTCTTCAAATGGCGCTTTTTAAATCCCTTCTGCTATACATTTAAACATACAAAACTATTTATCTGACTCTTACTCTAACTTTATCATATTCATTTGTACATGAACAGTGTAACACAAATGTAGTAATAAAAACTATATGCACTCCACTTTGTTATTTTTCAAACATAAAAAAGTATTTGAAAAATTCCGTTAACTCTTGCAGGAAAAAGAGAACATTCTCTATCTTTGCCACGGAAATCAAGAAGGACTCGTAGCTTAATGGATAGAGCACTTGGTTACGGCCCAAGAGGTTGTGGGTTCGACTCCCGCCGAGTTCACTGGGAAAATGAAAACCTTGTAAATCGACTGATTTGCAAGGTTGTTTCTTTTAATAAAACGAAAAAATAAACCTTGAATTTGCCTATAAGAAATCGAAAAGTTAATCTTCACGAAAATTTCAATAACCTCGAATCGAACACAATTCAATACGCAATTAAAAAATCGAAGAAAAAATCATGGGGTCAAAAGAATCAACACGCCAAGGGATGTACAGCCAAAAGCAATGACATTAACAACGCCTTGACCACGTGAAAAAGTAAAATATGCAATATTATAACGAGATCGCTCGTGAAAAAGGATTCGCTAGCGTGGTTCTTCAACCTAATCAACACGCTCCACGAGAATGCCTCATTGATAATCACAACGAACAAGGCTCCGACAGAGTGGGCAAAAACACTGGACGATGAAGTGCTCGCCTCCGCAATCCTTAACAGACTTTTTGTATCGCTGCGGGTTATAAAACTCTCTGGACAAAGCTATAGTATGAGAAACAGAAAATCCATTTTCAATAAAAAATAAGTAGTGCCAAAAATATAAATCGCTTATATTCAACAATATAATTAATAGCATTAACCCTTTGTCTCGACTTCGTTTTGTCGATTTAACTTTACCGGAAAATGTCGATTAAAAATTTGCTTATTACAGGGTGTCGGAGGGGCCAAGTCTCTCGGCTTATTGGAGCATTTTTAGCGTACGGAGTATTGCGTAAAGAAAATGCCCTAATAAGCCATGGCTTCTCTCTCAAAAGCCTATGGAAAAGCGAGCGGTTGAACACAGATAGCGGTCGATTAACGAGCTTCACTCAATACTGTTAGTCGAGTGAATGAAGTTAGTCGGGTTTCAAAACGGCATTGTACCTATACCGATTTTTGATTTCGGTAAAGAACCTGTTCTTAACTGATGTTTTGAAATCAATTCCGATTACAAAGAAAGGAATTATAGCTGAAAACAGGCGATTTCTATGTTTTTGCCGTTATTCTGCTGTGGTTTGCTTCAGGGAGAAAAACAAACCTCGCTTAAAAACGGTTTATTTGAAATCGGTTTTGCAAGGTTGGCAGTTTTTTTTGAGAGGATTTTGAGGGTTGCGAAAACGGTTACGCTTGTTGGGTGCTTTTATTGTTTTTTCTTGAAATTTTGCTATCTTATCCCATGCTTTTCTTGTTAAAACAACAAGATCCTTTTTCCAAGTCAAAAAATTGACACATACTTTTTGCTAATTACATAATGTTGTTTCCATTCTACAAAATCCTTATATAAAAAAAGTAACGTACAAATGTCAGTAGAGTTAATTATATCCGAAAGAATGAGAATGGTGTGTTGAAGTTATTGGATTTTCAGGGTCATCAGATTTTCCCTTTAAACTGAAGAAGTGTATTGTGTAGTTTTTCTTTTTTGTCAACTTATGCTTTTTGTTGTAAAAAGTAATCATTCCCAATATTTACTACACTTGTGAGCCTGTCAAAATAAAAACTTGTTTTTTACCATTTTCTAATCAATGGGATAAAACTTTAGAGACGTGTTTTCGTAAAATGAAAAAACTTTGTTTTTTTACCATTTCTAATCAATGGGATAAAATTTATTGAGATTTGTTTTTGAGGTTTTCGAACTAAAAGAGACAGTTTTTTCAAAAAAGATATTGACAAATTTTTTTCATTCTTAGGATAGGTTTTCTCTAAGAATATGTCCGTTCCATAGACTTCTAAACTAAAGTTTACCTTCTTCCTTCATTTTTCTTGTTACCGTAACTGTTCGGGATGGGAAGAGGTGGATCTCCGTCGCTATAGATACCTTTTAATGCGATTGAAAATGAAAAGAGAATGGAAAATTATGACTTTTTCCTTACCCTCTGTTTTTCAACTTTCGTCACTTCGTGGCACTCCGGCCGATCGTGACAATTCCTTTAAAGCTCGTTTATTCATACCTTTATATCAACCGTCAATCACCTTGATTGACAATCGCCCGGAACGTTAATCGAATCATATCACCCACCGAACGTCAACTTTCGGGTGATTAGTACCACTCGGCTTTGCCGTCACCGGCTTTACACCTGTGGCCTATCAACGTCGTCGTCTACGACGACCCTGTAAGGAGATCTCATCTCGAGGCAGGCTTCGCGCTTAGATGCTTTCAGCGCTTATCCCGTCCGCGCGTGGCTACCCTGCCGTACGACTGGCGTCATAACAGGTTCACTAGCGGCGCGTCCAACCCGGTCCTCTCGTACTAGAGTCAGGACCTCTCGAATCTCCAGCGCCCACGACAGATAGGGACCGAACTGTCTCACGACGTTCTGAACCCAGCTCGCGTGCCACTTTAATCGGCGAACAGCCGAACCCTTGGGACCTTCTCCAGCCCCAGGATGTGACGAGCCGACATCGAGGTGCCAAACCGCCCCGTCGATATGAGCTCTTGGGGGCGATCAGCCTGTTATCCCCGGAGTACCTTTTATCCTTTGAGCGATGACCCTTCCACGCGGGATCACCGGATCACTATGCCCTGCTTTCGCACCCGATCGACTCGTTGGTCTCCCGGTCAAGCACCCTTGTGCCATTGCACTCTGAGGTTGATTACCAACCAACCCGAGGGTACCTTTGGAAGCCTCCGTTACGCTTTTGGAGGCGACCACCCCAGTCAAACTACCCACCACGCGGTGTCCCCTGTACCTAGGGTTAGATCCCAGACAAGAGAAGGGTCGTATTTCAACGATGGCTCCTCGATTCCTGGCGAAACCGAATCGTAGCCTCCGACCTATCCTACACGTCCCGTGCCCGGGAACAACGCGAAGCTGCAGTAAAGGTTCACGGGGTCTTTCCGTCCCGTCGCGGGTACCCGGCATCTTCACCGGAACTACAATTTCACCGAGCTCATGGTTGAGACAGTGCCCAGATCGTTACACCATTCGTGCAGGTCGGAACTTACCCGACAAGGAATTTCGCTACCTTAGGACCGTTATAGTTACGGCCGCCGTTTACCGGGGCTTCAATTCAAACCTTCTCGTTTCCGATGAGCTCTCCTCTTAACCTTCCGGCACCGGGCAGGTGTCAGGCCATATACGTCATCTTGCGATTTGGCATAGCCATGTGTTTTTGGTAAACAGTCGCCTGGGCCATTACTCTGCGGCTCTATCACTAGAGCGTCCTTTATCCCTAAGTTACAGGACTATTTTGCCTAGTTCCTTGACCATGAATCACTCGAGCGCCTTGGTATGTTCTACCCGACCACGTGTGTCCGTTTACAGTACGGTTCCTCGTCACTTGAAGTTTAGCGGGTTTTCTAGGGGGTAAATTGCCTGGACGCTATCCCCTCGGCCGAGGTCTCGAGGTACTATCGGCTCTCGCCTCCGGTGGCGTGCTTGACTACCACCGTCATAGGGTACGGCCTTCAACGCGCTATTCCGTCAGCGCGCGGTCCATTCATCACCCCGTCACCGCGTCACGGTGACGAGAAGCACGGGAATGTTAACCCGTTTCTCGTCGGCATCCCCCTTTCGGGTTAGCCTTAGAGGCCGGCTGACCCCCGGCTGATTGACATTGCCGGGGAATCCTTGGTCTTGCGGCGTGGGGGGTTCTCGCCCCCATTATCGTTACTTATGCCTACATTTGCTTTTCATGCCGCTCCAGTCACTCTCGCGGGTGACCTTCAAAGCTGGCAGGAATGCTCTCCTACCGGTCAGCTCTTCGCTGACCCCACGGCTTCGGTTGACAGTTTAATGCCCGTGTATTATCCACGCGGGATCGCTCGACTAGTGAGCTGTTACGCACTCTTTAAATGAATGGCTGCTTCCAAGCCAACATCCTAGCTGTCTCCGCGATCCCACCTCGTTTGATCAACTTAACTGTCCATCCGGGACCTTAGCCGGTGGTCCGGGTTCTTTCCCTCTCGTCCGCGGACCTTAGCACCCGCGGGCTCACTCCATGATTTCGTGTTCCAGCATTCGGAGTTTATCCGGATTTGATAGGCGGTGAAGCCCTCGCGTCCAACCAGTAGCTCTACCTCTGGAACAGAACATCACAGGCTGCACCGAAATGCATTTCGGAGAGTACGAGCTATTTCCCAGTTTGATTGGCCTTTCACCCCTACCCGCGAGTCATCCGAAAACTTTTCAACGTTTACCGGTTCGGTCCTCCATCACGTGTTACCGCGACTTCAACCTGCTCGTGGGTAGATCACAAGGTTTCGCGTCTAGCGCCACCAACTTGACGCCCTGTTAAGGCTCGCTTTCACTTCGGCTTACGGGCCTGAAGCCCTTAACCTCGCTGGTGACGACTAACTCGTAGGCTCATTATGCAAAAGGCACGCCGTCACTGCACAATACCCGGCTCCGACCGCTTGTAGGCGCGCGGGTTCAGGGTCTATTTCACCCCCCTGCTCGGGGTACTTTTCACCTTTCCCTCGCGGTACTGGTTCACTATCGGTCTCTCGGGAGTATTTAGCCTTGCCAGGCGGTCCTGGCGAATTCAGGCAGGATTTCTCGTGTCCCGCCCTACTCGGGATCCCGCTATCTACGAAAGAGGTGTCGTGCACGGGGCTGTCACCCTCCACGGCTTACCTTTCCAGGTAATTGCACTTCGTCTTCCGTCGAGTGTCGCGGTCCCATGACCCCGCTGTCGCCGAAACGCTACCGGTTTGGGCTCTTCCCCGTTCGCTCGCCACTACTGGGGGAATCACATTTTGTTTTCTTCTCCTGCGGGTAATGAGATGTTTCAGTTCCCCGCGTTCGCTTGCATGTTACTGCATGACCGTAATCTAGACGGCCGGGTTGCCCCATTCGGAAACCCACGGGTCAAGGGTTACTTGCACCTCGCCGTGGCCTATCGCGGCTTATCACGTCCTTCTTCGCCTCCGAGAGCCTAGGCATCCACCGCGCGCCCTTAGTCGTTCACGTTCGTTAGCGTCGTGTTATTAAATAATTCTACCTTGTCCCGTCGTATCACTACAGGGACGGCTCTGTGTTATTCTACTACATTTTTACTTCGTGGATCAAATGATCCATTAACGTTCCAGCATGTCAAAGAACTTTATCCGTGGAGAATACCAATTTTAAATTTAGCCAATTTTAAATTTTAAATCGGAAATCTAGAATCGTAAAACCTTTAACATCTACAAAATTTAACGCCGGGACCAAGGGTAACGAGCCTCGTCTCTGAAAGATCCCTCGAGGGAATCCCGTTGATAATGAACTGCCGGTAGCGAGCCACATGAGACTCACGCTCCAGAAAGGAGGTGTTCCAGCCGCACCTTCCGGTACGGCTACCTTGTTACGACTTAGCCCCAGTTACCGGTATTACCCTAGCCCGTTCCTCGCGGTCACGATCTTCAGGTACTCCCGGCTTCCATGGCTTGACGGGCGGTGTGTACAAGGCCCGGGAACGTATTCACCGCGCCATGGCTGATGCGCGATTACTAGCGAATCCAACTTCGTGGAGTCGGGTTGCAGACTCCAGTCCGAACTACGACCGGCTTTAGAGATTCGCTCCGGGTCACCCCGTGGCTGCCCTCTGTACCGGCCATTGTAACACGTGTGTCGCCCCGGGTGTAAGGGCCGTGCTGATTTGACGTCATCCCCGCCTTCCTCGCACCTTACGGTGGCAGTCTCGACAGAGTGCCCGGCTTCAACCGATGGCAACTGGCGATAGGGGTTGCGCTCGTTATGGGACTTAACCCGACACCTCACGGCACGAGCTGACGACAACCATGCAGCACCTTGTAAATAGCCCCGAAGGGAAGAAGTGTTTCCAGCTCATGCACTCCACATTTAAACCCGGGTAAGGTTCCTCGCGTATCATCGAATTAAACCACATGTTCCTCCGCTTGTGCGGGCCCCCGTCAATTCCTTTGAGTTTCATCGTTGCCGACGTACTCCCCAGGTGGCTCACTTAATACTTTCGCTTGAACCCTGGCAGTGTATCGCCAAGATCCAGTGAGCATCGTTTACGGCGTGGACTACCAGGGTATCTAATCCTGTTCGCTACCCACGCTCTCGCGCATCAGCGTCAGTTAACGAGCCTGGGAAGCTGCCTTCGCTATCGGGGTTCCAAGTGATATCTAAGCATTTCACCGCTACTTCACTTGTTCCGCCTCCCTCGTCTCGTCTCGAGGTCAACAGTTTCAACGGCGTGCTACAGTTTAGCTGCAGTCTTTTACCGCTGACTTGCCGTCCCGCCTACGCGCCCTTTAAACCCAATAAATCCGGATAACGCTCGCATCCCCCGTATTACCGCGGCTGCTGGCACGGAGTTAGCCGATGCTTATTCGTCAAGTACTGGCATCGCACACGTGCAATCCTTATTCTTCCTTGACAAAAGAGGTTTACAGGCCATGGACCATTCATCCCTCACGCGACTTGGCTGGTTCAGGCTCTCGCCCATTGACCAATATTCCTCACTGCTGCCTCCCGTAGGAGTCTGGACCGTGTCTCAGTTCCAGTGTGGGGGACCTTCCTCTCAGAACCCCTAGACATCGTCGGCTTGGTGGGCCCTTACCCCGCCAACTACCTAATGTCGCGCGTGCCCGTCCCGTACCACCGGAATTTTAAATCCAGAGCCATGCGGCTCTCGAGTCTCATGGGATGTTAGTCCACGTTTCCGCGGGTTATCTCCCGGTACGGGGTTGGTTGCACACGTGTTACTCACCCGTGCGCCGGTCGCCGGCAAAGTATTGCTACTCCCCGCTGCCCCTCGACTTGCATGTGTTAAGCCTGTCGCTAGCGTTCATCCTGAGCCAGGATCAAACTCTTCATACTAAAATAATTTTCAGAAATCTTATTCTGGCAGGGTCATGTGTTCATGAATCTCGACTACCGTCCAAAGCAGCTTGTGCCTCTTCCCGAACCGCACTCGTAGAAAGACTCAACCCCTCTACAGGAACACCCTCTTTACCTACTTTATCCTTCAATTCTATAATAACACGCTGAGCAGTCTTCACTCCAATTCCCTTCACGCTCTTTATAGCATTTACATTCTCTCTGTAAGTATCGCTCCAGTTATCTCCTCCACCGACATTGAACTCAACATGACATTCGCAGTGTTAGCGCCAATCCCGAAACAGAAATCAATGCCCGAAACAAACTTCTCTCCTCCTTAGAAAAAAAAACCATACAACAAATGAGCATCTTCCCGCACGATCTGGTGAATATAAAGCATAACCTGATTCTGGGAAGCGATCTTAGAATAAGTATTAACCGAAATATGAATATAATACCCGACCCCGCCACAATCGACAACAGCATTTGCCGGAGTTGCCTCCACTAATTCACCTTTTATATATTCGTACATAACAATTGAAAATTGAAAATTGAAAATTGAAAATGACAAGGCATCTCAATTTTCAATTCTATGTTTATACTACTAGCGGAAACCGATAAGTTTACGCACTTCTTTCATCGTGGCTACCGCACTAGCCCTTGCTTGCTTCTCGGCCCCGGCCGCAGCAACCTTATCCAGATTATCCGGATTAGCAGCGTATTCTATGATTTGTTCCCGAATCGGAGAGCAGAAATTAATAATATCTTCCGCCAACTGTTTTTCAAATCCCGTAACGAATTTCACAATTATTATACTTCTCATTGAAATAATCATACGTGTCTTTCGAAGAAACGACATCCATCAAGGTAAATAAATTCTGGATCACCTCCGGTTTCACGCTGTTCGGCTCGGTTGGCCCACTATCGGTTACGGCTTTCATCACCTTTTTACGTATTGTTGCAGCATCATCAACCAGATAAATAGCATTTCCCTCGGATTTTCCCATCTTCCGGAACCATCAATCCGGAATCTTGATTCCTTCTCCCGTGTAGGAGAAAGATGCCGGTTCCGGGAACAATTCACTCCCCGTATATGGAATTAAATCTCCGAGCAAATTTTCCGGGCCATCTCCATGTTTTGCTCCTGATCTTTTCCGACAGGCACTTTATGAGCCCTGTGTATAATAATATCCGCAGCCATCAACGTAGGATAGGTCAACAAACCTGCATTCACGTTATCCGGCTGTTTACGAGCCTTTTCCTTAAAAGTAGTCGTGCGCTCCAACTCGCCAAGATAAGCATTCATGTTTAAATACAAATACAACTCGGCAATCTCCTTTATATCACTTTGTACGTAAATTGTCGCCTTCTCTGGATTCAAACCACAAGCGAGATACTCCGCCAGAATCTTCCGCACGTTCTCCACCACGTTACCCGGGTGCGGATGCGTCGTCAACGAGTGCCAATCAGCAATAAAAAGAAACATTTATACTGTCCTGCATTTTTAGAAAATTCTTCACCGCACCAAAATAATTTCCCAGGTGCAAATTACCCGTAGGCCTAATGCCACTTACTACTGTCTCCATTGTCTGAAATTTACGGAGAATTTAAACATACAAAGATACAGTTTTATTCGTTTTGTACAACTATGTATCAAAATGCCCCGAAAAACAATACTCATCATCACACTATATAACCACCTACTCATGAACCGGTAAAATTCATTTTTATTGTATTTGGCAGAAACAACCGTCTCTCGTTTATCTCATTCTAATTAAAATAATGATTATCAATACATTACACTCACTTTAAACAAATACACGCTTTTAAAAACGTTTTCAGCAAAGTAAGATATTGATAGACAAGGAGAAAAAAATATTACAAAATGGATGTTGTTATATTATTTTTCCTACTTTTGAAACGCAAAGTCTAATTAATAATTTTAATTTAAACATGGAAGGTTACGAAAAGAATGACGGTATGGAAATGAATGATCGGGATGAGATCTATTCAAAACCGGTGAGAGCAGGGAAAAGGACTTATTTTTTTTGATGTAAAAGCTACTCGTAATAACGATTACTATCTAACGATTACTGAAAGCAAAAGAAACTCGAAAAAGACGGTTCTCAGAATTACGAAAAGCACAAAGATCTTTTTATACAAAGAAGACTTTTGATAAATTTGCAGAGGGGCTTGACAACGCTGTCGCTTACATCAAAGTAGCTCTTAACGGAGAAACAATGGCAGTCCAAGAAGAAGTTGAAACAAACAAATTTGACGACATTGATTTTGACGATCTATCAAATAACCAAAAAGCTCTTCGCAATGAAGAGCTTTTTATTATCGTATATATCCGTAAGGAATTTTTGCCAGACCTTCTGCCAGTTGATTGATTCCCTTTTCCAGTTTCCCCTTCAGCAACATTTTCATCATCATGTTCAACTCCGCCTCTGCCGTTATTCGCAACCGGGTATCATAAGGGCCATTATCCAACAACTGAATCCATACTTGAAATTCAAAAAGGCAAACGTCCGTCCCCCTCAGTTTAATCAATTTCGGTTCTTCCCTCTCCACGTATTTTCATTCCCATTTCACCAACGCCTTTTACCATAAAAGTACAGGCATCTACCGTGGTGCGAACGTCCTCGATCTTGTCAGCTAGTTCGGCATTTGATTACCGGCCCCATCTGGCGAGCCGTTTCGATCAATTCCCAATCTTCGAGAAATCAGAAAGAAACGCGTACACGTCTGCAATCGCACTATTTATTTTTCTGAACGTCACTAACAACTCGTGTTGCCATACCTTCTATTTATAAGATTCTGGGCTCAGACGCCACTCCTTCAACTTAGCCACATCGCTCTCCCTGCACGTACCCGGTCTTCTGGGCCAAGTCGATCATGGCGTTATAGTCGCTCAACGTATCCAGTACGCAATGAGCATTCGTGAAATTATCTATCGCTTTCTGGAATCCATGGGTGAAAAAATAGCCACCATTCCCAACACGTCACATCCTGCATTTCTCAACGCTTCCACGGCTTGCAAGCTGGAACCTCGGTAGAAATCTCGACTCACCACGACCACTTTTTTGACCTTCTTTATATTCACCTTCAATCAGATTTTCCAACCCGTGATTCTTGGCAGCGGAACGCTCGTACACGAACGGCAACCCCAGTTCCTGTGCAACAAAGCACCTTGAGCAATGCACCGGTAGCCACCCCGGCGATCAATTCCACCTGTGGGTATTTTGTTTTAATCAAATTCACGAATTGGTCCCGGATATACGTACGTACTTCCGGGTAAGACAAAGGTCTTTCGGTTATCGCAATAAATGGGAGATTTCCACCCGGAAGCCCATGTAAAGGGTGATTTGGTTCTAATTTTATCGCTTTGATCTGTAGCAAATGTGACGCTACTTGTTCTGCAACAGTATTCATATCTGTCTATTATTTTTAATGGTTATTCTTTACTTTCAGGGTGCAAAGGTACAAAGTATTTTTCAAAAGCCACTCGGATAGCATACTGAATCTCGGGATATTCTCCTTCCAGCTTGCCGGGTTCGAACAACGTGCTAATACCCTGCAAACCGGGAACAATGGAGTCAATAAAATGAGTTTTCCCTCGTGCAGACCGCGTAATCCAAACGCACCCATAGCCTGTAACAAACGCACCAGCACGAAATGATAGTATATTTCCCGAAACTTTTCCGCATATCCGGCTCGCTCTCCGTCAATTCCCGGATATAGAAATCTAATAATTCTTCCTTTTGACTTTCAGGAATTTTCACTATCGCGTCATATAATAAAGGACGCCACGTCATAGTGCAAAGCCCCTTGCCTTCCTCCCTGGTAATCGATAAAATACACCTCGTTATCAACGACCATGATATTTCTGGACTGGAAGTCCCGGAACATGAAACCATCTGCCCCAGCCATGACCAGTTTCGCCGTCAACCGATCAAAATCATTCTCCAGCCGATCCTCGTCGGCCTCCACTCCCGCCAATTTCAAAAACAATATTTAAAATAGTTCAAATCCCACCGAATACAACGTTCATCAAAGACTGGACGAGGCAAACATCCCGAATAATCCAACCCTTTTTCCTCCCATCAATTGGAATTTCAGCAACTCAGACAAGGCTTTCCGATATAATTCCAGCGTATGCTCGCTCAGAAATTCCCCTCTGCTCCTGTTCCACGACATCCAGCAACATATCCGGCCCCAGATCATCCCTGCAATAACAAACCCGTCCTCCGAAACACACAATACACATGTGGAACATGCAAGCAAGGGATTTTTCAAAATGCCGTGTAAAATCCCACGAACAAACGATTCTCCCGCAAGTTCTCATGATACACACCCACGTATGTTCTGTCTTCCGTGAACACCCGGTAATATCTCCGGGCTGACACCGGTAACACCGGACTCCACCGGTAATTTTCGGCTTTTGACAAAACTCGTTTTATTTTTTCTTCCATTATATTAATTATTTTGAAAAGAGTTTTATTTTTCTTCCAATTCCTTATTTGTCAACTCCGTTTTCTTTCGTCAATTTTTAATCCAACACGTATTTCAAATAATCCTTCCAACGAACGTCCAATCCAACATACTCACCGTGTTCGAAACATTCAAATAACCTTCCCGAACACGCACGTCAATTTTCCAAAAATCGGAATCATCTATTTTTTTATCTTGCAGGCAAAAGTAAAGAAATTTCACCGCAATGTTAGCATATAATGAAGAACAAGTATCCAGCTGACGTGAATACTTTATGGAATCAATAAATGACACTGTTTCACTAAAGGCTGCAAAACGAAACCGCTGCATCCGCAACGGTTTTCGTGTTTGTTTCATTGATGGTGCCCAAGACAAGACTCGAACTTGCACAGCCGAACGGCCACTACCACCCAAAGTAGCGTGTATACAATTTCACCACTTGGGCATTTTTAACGGCGCAAATATATAGTATTTTCTCATTATCGCAAAACAAATAAGCGGTATTTTAACCCGAATTTCACTGAAATAAACAACAAAAGATACACTCAGCTCTTACCGCTTTTTCCAGTAACTAACAGCAAAACAATGCGTTTTATCCAAACTTTCATTTCTCACCTGGTGATACACTTTACACGATTTTCTTCCTCCTCAACATGACATCCGGCACACACGACACTATCCGGCAACACTTCATGTTCGTAAATAATTTCCAACTCCGTAATTTCGTGGTCCTTTAAAAACTCGTAAGACAAAGAATTGGTAACCCAGCGCACATACGTGGCTTGAGTGACGTGCTTGTTGAAATCGATATTATCGTATGTTGCCGTGAAACGCCGGGTATTTTCAAAGTTTGTCGGCATCTTTTTCGTATCCAACTCGAAAGGAATTTCCCGAATACCATCCACACAAAAGCGGCGGTTTCTGTCACGCAAGCCGGCAAACGCACGGGACGACGACGATTTACATCTATCACCATCCACTCTGAAGTAGCCCGTAATAAAACCTCTTCTCCTGCCACCATTCTAAAATCACGAATCGCAAATAAACGGTCAATACCCGACGGCCATGTTTCCAACATCACGTTCTCCCCTGTTCCGGCATCCGGTTAATCAAAATATGCAACTTATGCAGCATCCATGTCAATCCTTGCTCGTTCAACGTGGGCACGTCTATTTTCAGCGCATAAGTCTGCACGTTCGCCACGTCATTAAACAGATCGCACAAGGACTTCATGATCAACCGTCCTTCCAAATCCGTATAATGTCCCCGAATACCTATCTCTTCCGAATATTTTACCATCCCGTTCTAATTTTAGATTTAACGATTTTTAGATTCCAAACGCACAAATAAATACTTTGATTTCAATTCTTTAAACTTTAAATTTTATATCACGTTTACTTCCGGTTCTAACCATACTCCAAACTGAAGGAACACGGATTTCTTTATCTCGTTAGCCAAATGTGCAATTTCTATACCAGTTGCTCCCACCCATGTTCACTAATACTAACGCCTGTTTTTCATGTACCCCGGCATGACCGACAACTTTTCCTTCCATCCTGCGGCCTCGATTAACCACCCGGCAGCCAGTTTCACATGGTCATCATCCACGGATAAACCGGCAGTGCAGGATATTTTTCCTGCAAAGTATCCGCAATAACACGTTCAACCATCGGGTTTAAAAAAAACTCCCGGCATTAGGCAATACCTTCACGTCCGGCAATTTCGCTTCCCGTATACGAATAATGGCTTGGCGTATCGCTTTTAACGAAGGTTCACCCAAACGGATTACTTCATCCTTCACGCTCCCGTAATGCAACTTGAACTCGGGATGTTTCGTCAAACGAAAAGTAACATACGTTACCAGAAAGCGATTCTTCCACTCATGTTTGAAAATAGAATCGGTAACCGAAACGACACGTTGCCGCATCAATCGTCACCTTTTCTCCTTTCACGTATCCACGGCTTCCACCCGGTCATACATTCCCCGCTTCCGTCCGTAAGCCCCGATATTCTGCACCAGGTAGCCCCAACATGCCCAGGGATCAGTGAAAGATTCTCCACCCCTCCATGCCGTGTTCGACAGCCCACGCGCCACGAAATCATCCCATACGACACCACTTCCTGCCCACGGACCAAACACGTATTTATCATCTTCCCTCCGATCTCGCACTTGCCCATCACGGGATAAAAGACAACCCCGTCAAAATTTTCCGTGAACAAGTTACTTCCCCTCCCAAAGTAGAATTTCCTCGGTCTAACTCGTATGATCCCACAATTCAATAATTCGCTCTCTTGATCACACTTTCAAAATATTTACAAGTCCGTCTATGCCAAACGTGTTATATTCTTTTTAAACTAAAATTTTCACTAATCTCAATCATTTCTATTTTTGTCTATTAATCAACTCCACGATCTCTTTTCTCTCTCAAGGTAAATATATCAGGGAAAAATCACTAAATTTGCCCCATTAATCAATGTGTCTATGATCTCTTTACCGCCAGCATTTACAGAAAGGATGCAGCAGCTCGGGGAACGAATCGGAAACCTTTTTCCAAGCGTTGGTTTCGGAGTCTCCACTTCCATCAGTTAAACCCGAAAAAACGGCAAACACCGATCTCCTTCCCGGTGCTTTCCCGACAAGTACCCTGGTGCAGTAATGGATACTAGAAAGGCGTCCCTCGTTCACTTCCGACCCGTTACTACACGGGGGAGCTTATTACGTGCAGAGGGCATCCTCCATGTTCTGCAAGTCGTTCTTCAGCAGATAACCGGGATACCCTCCGGGTTCTCGACCTATGTGCGGCTCGGGTGGTAAATCCACGTTACTGGCAAACAATCTGCCCAAAAATTCACTGGTCTCCAACTTGAAGTAATCAAATCAGAGCCTCTATTCTCAAAACATTATTAAATGGGGATATGATCATATTGTTGTCACCAACAGCGACCCCAATCGTTTCACTGGTTGAAAGGGCGTTCGACATGATTCTCGTGGATGCCCCTGTTCAGGGAAGGTATGTTCAGGAAGACGAAAGCCATCACGGAATGGGCGAATAATCTGCGTCTTTGAAAGAGCGTCAAAAGAAGAATACTTTCCGACGTGTGGGATGCTCTCGCCCCCGATTATCTCGTGTATAGCACGTGTACCTACAATCCAGGAGAAAATGAAGATATATTAAACTGGATTTTTAACCGTTCGATGCATCATCCGTTGAGTAAAGCGCATAATTTACAGCCATCACCCCGTCCCCCTTTCCTCTCCACAGTACCATTTCTACCCACAAAACTAGCCAGAGAAAGGTTTATTCATGGAGTCATTCAAAAATGACGGGACACCCTTTACCATGAAAAAGAAAAGCGAGCTACCCCGTCCCCGCGGTCAAACTCCCGGCAGACATCCCTCCTGCCGGACATGACAAAATACACCTTTACATCAAGTGGAGAAACATTAGGCATCCTTTTCCCAAACAACACGCCGAATTTATCCAATAATTTTCCTCCAAAGCTGGGGTCATTTATAAAGGATGTGAAATCGGAGAATGTATTAAAGGGAAGACGAAACCCGCCCACGCTCTGGCTCTATACCACAAACTCCAACAAAGCACGTTACCCGTCAAGAAGTGGACCTCACCACGGCCCTCCAATTCCTACGCAAAGAAGACATTCGTTTCGAGGCCCTCAAGGGGAATGGATTCTCATCACCTACAAAGGCATCGGGCTAGGCTGGCAAAGAAGCCGGCAACCGGGTAAATAACTATTACCCCAAAGAATGGAGAATTAAAAATTTGATAAGTGATTTAATGATTTCCGATTAAGAGATTCGATTCATCGGAGACTCTATCATCTCTGGATTTAGTGATCCCTTTCTTAATCACTAAATCATCAAATCAATCTGCAATCACCGAATCATCCTTTTATTTACTCTTTCCTCCACCGAACAATAGCGCTTGATAATACTATAAGAACCGTTAATCCAAGCTCCCCGGCCTTACTCAAATCCACGTTAGCAGCACTGGTTTCCTTTGGTATATATAGAGTAAGCCCGGTTAAAATAAGCCTCGGCTATATCCTTATCCACTTCCAGCACTTTCGTGTACATATCAATTGCTTTCTGAATCTCACCGCTCTTGGCGTACACGTTAGCAATATTAAACATGGCAAAACGAACTCCGGATCAATCTCCCAAACATTTGTTATTCCCCTCCAGCACTAAAGAATAATCCACGTTTCGCTCCACTTTTTTCTCCTCACCCACGACACGGGAAGTCTTCTTCTATCGACTCAATGTAATCGTACATCCGGGAACGGGCGCTTGCCAAGTTCATCAAAGCGAACAGATGATTCCGGGTCACGCTCCAACACTGTGCGGAAATCCTCGATCGCTTTCGTGTAATCTCCCGGTTCAGATACAACGACCCGCGCAGCAACAAAGCATCCGTGACATTCTTGTTTTTCCGAATATCCGAAGACAAGCTCGATATAATTATCCCGAATTCCCCTGGGTAATTAAATTTCTTATTTGAAACTGTCAAGGCCGGGTTATACTATGCTCCTGATTAAACTTCATGATCCGCTTGTCGAAATATTGCACTTTCCCTTTTCCGCAAGGTATCCAACGACAGGTATTGCACGATAAACATATCCTGCAATTCGATAATCACGTTCCGGTCTTGCAAACGTCCGTTAATCACGTCTTTCATCCGGTCATCCCGGGGAGTTTATATCTATCAATCGCTTGAAATTCTCCGTAGTATCCACCAAAGCATTCTGATCCCCATCCTTCATTCGCCGGTATCGGTCCATGATCTCCTCAGCCTTGTAACGGTCCTTTCGGCCGCATCGTAATCCCGCATATCCATACTCGTCGCGTGCCCTTGCCAGATACGCCTTCACGAAATCCGGCATATTGATATACTTTGAGAAAGTCGTTATAAGCCCCTCGTAATCCTTGGATCTCCATCTTTAACAACCCGCGTTGAAATAAATCAGTATGTTATCCGGGTTCATTTCCAACACTTGGTCAAAATCTTGAATGGCATTATTCACGTCCCCGATTTCCGACCTCAACAAAGCTCCGGTTATAATAAGCATAAATGCTATCCACCTTCAAGACTGCCGTGTAATCCTCCAATGCCTCGGGATATTTCTTCATCTCGTACCACGTAATCGCCCGGCTCATAAGAATCCGCTTGTTTTCCGGGTTAATCTTCAAAGCCTTGTTGTAATCCTCTCTATCGCATCGTGATACCTTTGTTTGAAACCTTAAAATATCCCTCAAACCATAAGCATCATCCGAGAACATATTCAATTTGATGGCCATGTTACAATCCGCAATGGTTCTTTTGATCTCCCAGTTTCTCCCGCATGTTTCGGTTCAAATATGCCGGTAATAAATTTTTATCGATAATCAACGCCTTCGAATAATCCTTCTCCGCCGCCTTGTAATCTCCCATATCAGCCTCGGTACTGCCCGCTCCCATGTAAGCCTCTCTCCCGGATTGATCGCAATCGCCGTGTTATAATCATGCATGGCCTCCTCGTACTGCTTCATAT
>VOFG01001495.1_pt1 | contig 31133 bp, 56 predicted proteins | sample 5384171 | NCBI WGS metagenome assembly VOFG01 (sample SAMN12384726, study PRJNA508395) | human gut metagenome | isolation source: healthy gut F | host: Homo sapiens
AAAGTCCGCGAACTGACCGCCACACAGCTGACAGTCGCCGAGGAGTCTTTTTCGGGGATGTCGCGCCTCATTTACAAATAGACCGTATGGACGCACTCGAACGATACGTACACGAACATTCGGCGCCCGAGGAGGAGCTGCTCCACCAGCTGGACCGCAGGAAACCAACCTCCGCGCCGTGGCACCCCGCATGTTGTCGGGCCACATTCAGGGGCGGATGTCGAAATGTTCGTCCGCATGATCCGCCCCCGGCGGGGTGTTGGAGAGATCGGAACCTTTACGGGTTATTCGGCCCTCTCGATGGCCGCAGGGCTCGGAAGACGAGGCCCGGCTCGACACCATCGAGGTCGATGACGAACTGGAAGAGTTCCCAATCGTGGTTCGGGACCGTTGCCTCACGGGCCCCAAAATCCGCTTCCACATCGGATCTGCCCTCGACATCGCCCCCCGGCTCGGCGAAATATACGACCTCGTATTCATCGACGGCGACAAACGCGAATACCCCGACTACTACCGGATGCTGATGGGGACAACGGCGGCAAGGCACTCGTACACAGCGGCTCGGTGCTCATTGCCGACAACATCCTCTGGTCGGGAAAGGTCGTGCAGCCCGTGGCCCACGGCGACCGTCACACGCAGGCGTTGATCGATTCAACCGCATGGTCGCCGAAGATCCCCGCGTGGAGAATGTCATCGTGCCCTGCGAGACGGGCTGAATCTGATCGGGTAAAATAGAAAATCTATGGAAATCAATGAATTGCAGGAGCGATGTAGACGCCTGGATCAAGCAATACGGCGTGCGTTACTTCTCGGAACTGACCAACATGGCCTGTCTCATGGAAGAGGTGGGGGAGTTGGCCCGCGTCATGGCCCGTACCACGGCGACCAGTCGTTCAAGGCCGGTGAGAAAGCCAACCTTGCCGACGAAATGGCTGACGTCCTGTGGTATTGGTCTGTCTGGCCAACCAGACGGGGTCGATCTCACCGCCGCCGTCGAGGCCAACTTCGCCAAGAAGACCTCCCGCGACAAGGAAGACGGCATCTGCACAATCCAAAACTCAACGACTAAAGAGGGGCTTTGGGGGGTCGGCAAAAAGCCCCGCCAAAACCGACGGTGACAACACGGAAAGCCAGAAAGAGGGGCTTCCCCTTACGGAAAGCCCCTCTTCCGGCATCGGCGAATCAGCCGACTATACCAGTTTCAGATCCTGCTTGATACCTTCTATCTTGGCATCATCCAGTTCGGCCAGTACCTTGTCGTAATCCGCTACCGAAGGGAGCGATGCCTTCACGCCGAAATAGAACTTGATCTTCGGCTCCGTACCCGAAAGGACGTACCGAGACCTTCGTCCCGTCCTCCGTGAACCACTGAAGCACGTTGCTGCGATCCTGATCGATCGGAGTCTTCACGCCCGTCTTCACGTCGGTCGCCTCCAGCGTCTGGAAGTCGTTGATCTTCACTACCGGCGAACCCAGGATCGTCTTCGGCGGATTCGAACGGAAGTCCACCATCATCTGCTGGATCTGCTCGGCACCCCCTCCTTGCCCTTGCGGACCACCGACACGAGGCCCTCACGGTAGAACCCGTACTTCACGTAGCGCTCCTGCAGCCACTCGTAGAGCGTCAGACCCATCAGTGTCCCTGGCCCACGTGCCGCAGCCTCCGCGGCCAGCGAGCACGCCGAAACCGCATCCTTGTCGCGCACGTAGTCGCCGCCCAGATAGCCGAACGACTCCTCGCCGCCGCCGATGTACTTCGTCTTGCCCTCGTTCTCGCGTGATGATCTTCGCAATGACTTGAAGCCCGTCAGGCAGTCGTAGCACTTCACGCCGAAGTGATCCGCCACGGCATTGGCCATCTGCGACGTCACGATCGTCTTCACGACGTACTGGTTGCCGTCCAGAAGCCCTCGCTCGGCCCAGCGTCAGCTGGTAGTCATCAGCAGCACCAACGTCTGGTTGCCGTTCAGCAGCACGTATTCGCTGTTTTCTTGTTGGCAGTCGCCACGCCGATACGGTCCGAATCGGGATCGGTAGCCAATACCAGATCCGCCTTCACCTTCTTCGCCAGGTCAATAGCCATCGACATCGTTTTACGCTCCTCCGGATTGGGGATTCCACCGTCGGGAAATTACCGTCGATCACCGCCTGCTCGGGAACCAGCTGCACGTTGGTGAAGCCGAAACGCTTGAGCGACCGGAACCAGGCGCACGCCGGCACCGTGCATGGGCGAATAGACGATCTTCATGTCGTGGAAACGTTTCACGCTCTCCGGACGAAAGCGACAACCGTATATTTTATTAAGGTATAACTCGTCGAAATCCTTGCCCAGAGCATGAATGTTCTGCGGGTTCCGGCCGGTAAGCACCTGATCGACCTCGGTGATTTTCTCCACCTCGTCGATGATGTTCTTGTCGTGCGGTGCCGTAACCTGCGATCCGTCGGACCAGTAGGCTTTGTAGCCGTTGTACTTCTTTGGGGTTGTGCGAAGCCGTGACGACCACGCCCGAGTGGCATTTCAGCTCGCGGATCGCAAAACTCAACTCGGGTGTCGGACGCAGCGCGTCGAAGAGGTATACGTCGAAGCCGTTCGAGGCGAAAATGTCGGCCACGCGCTCGGCGAACATCCGCGAATTGTTGCGGCTGTCGTGCCCTACGACCACCCGGATTTCCCTCGCCCGCGAAATTGCTTCTTCAGGTAGTTCGAAAGACCCTGCGTCGCAGCACCTACCGTATAGATATTCATACGATTGGTGCCTACGCCCATGACCCCGCGAAGACCGCCCGTACCGAACTCGAGGTCCTTGTAAAAACTCTCTACAAGTCTTTCATATCATTATCCATCAGGTATTTAACCTGTTTTTAGTCTCTGCATCATAATTGCCGTCGAGCCATTTTTGGGCTTTTCGCCAGCACTTGTTGTTCTAATCCGTTTTCCATAGTTTTATTGGTTTTATTTATAGCTTAAAGCGTTATCCCAAAAAATTTTATACGCAAATATAACATATTAAAATTCGAATATTCACTATCAGCAAGTTAAAAAAGAGGACCTCCGGAAATCGTTTTTTTCTATATATAAAAAGGACTTTGCAAGCATTTTGCCGCTCCATTTTCACAAATTTATTTACAACTTTGTGCTACCAAAAAAAACGGATAACCCTCCATCGATGTTAACAACTCGCACAGACATATTGCGAAAAATGGCAAACATTGTTTGGACCAGATCAAGTCCCGAACGACCGAAGAGGAGTTCGTGAAGTGGTTCAAACCCATCGTGCCGCTCGAATTCGACGGCAAGACGCTTCGTCTGTGCGTGCCCAACATGAGCTACGTCTATCAGATCGAGAAGCACTACATTCCGTTCCTGCGGCCGATCATCTCCCAGCTCTACGGACAGGGAGATCCGCCTGCACTACGCCGTTCCCAAAAACGACGCACAGAGCGTGCCAGTGTCGAAAGAAGCCGATACGACGGCGATTTCGCAGTTCAGCACCCAGACCAACACGGCAAATATAAAAAATCCGTTCGTTTTCCCGGGGCTCAAGAAGATCAGCATCGACCCCCAGCTGAATCCGAACTCACCTTCGCCACGTTCATCGAAGGGCGAGTGCAACCGGCTCGCACGCTCGGCCGGCATGTCCGTCGCGGTCGATCCGGGCAATACGCCTTTCAATCCGCTTATATATTTACGGAGATTCGGGGTTGGGAAAAACGCATATCGCGCAGTCGATCGGCCATGAGGTCCGCGCAACGGCACCCCGAACTGCAGGTCCTCTACGTCTCGATGAACAAGTTCCAGGCACAGTTCCAGACCGCCTACAAGAACGGCGAAATCCCCGATTTCATCCACTTCTACCAGATGATCGACGTATTGATCATCGACGATATTCAGGAACTCACCGGAAAAACCGGACCCAGAACGCCTTCTTCAACATATTCAACCACCTGCAGCTGGCCGGAAAACAGCTCATCCTGACCTCCGACAAAACCGCCCGTCGAGTTGAAGGACATCGAACAGCGGCTGTTGACCCGTTTCAAGTGGGGGCTCTCCGCACAGCTCAACACGCCGGACTACGACACCAAACTCAAGATCATCCGCGCAACAAGGCCCAGAAGTTCGGCGCGCAAATCTCCGACGAGGTCGTCACCTACCTGGCCGACAACATCTCAAGGCCAACGTGCGGGAGATCGAAGGGGCGCCCTGTCGTCGCTCGTGGCAAACGCCTGTTCCTCGGGCAAGATCACCACGTCGCTGGCCAAGGAGATCCTGAAGGTCTATGTCAAGATCAACCAGAAGGAGATCACCATCGACCACATCATCGAGGTGGTGTGCCAGTATCTCAACTTGGACCACGACCGCTTCAACTCCACGGAGCGCACGCGTGAAATCGCACAGGCCCGCCAGATAGCGATGTACCTGGGCAAGCAGCACACCAAAGCTCCCCTGACGACCATCGGCGCCGCCATCGGAGGCCGCAACCACGCCACGGTGCTCCACTCCTGCAAGGCCGTCTCGAACCTCCTGGAGACCGATAAGGCCTTCCGCCGCCAGGTCGAGGAGATCGAGAAGAGGGTGCTCACCCAATAAAATTGAAATAAAATCAAACCGCTGGAAAAAGTCGTGACAGGCTCTGTCACGACTTTTTTCGTATCTTTGCCGCAGAATACAACAAGAGGAGACATACCCTGCATGGATCAACCCAAGCTCGAACGACTGCTGCGGCTCATGAAGCTGCTCACCGCCAACACCACCTACAACGTCGACCAGCTGGCCGAGAGGCTCGACATGTCGCGGAGGACCGTCTACCGGTACATCGATACCTTCCGTGAAGCGGGATTTGTCATCAAGAAGTCCGGCGACTGCATCCGTCTCGACAAGGAGTCGCCCCATTTCCGCGACATCTCGCAACTCGTCCACTTCACCGAGGAGGAGGCCGTGATCCTCAAAACGCCATCGAGAACATCGACGACACCAACCTCCTGAAGCAGAACCTCAAACGAAAACTCTACTCGGTTTACGACAACCGCTCGCTCGCCGATACCGTCGTGCGCGGAAAAACGCCCCCAACATCCGGCGGCTGATCGAGGCGATCGAAGAGCAGCGTCAGGTCACGCTCCACGGCTACCAGTCGGGGCATGGCGGCGAGGTCCGCGACCGCAGGGTAGAACCTTCGCCTTCACGACCAACTACGTGCAGGTCTGGTGCTACGACCTCGAAAGCCGTTCGAACAAACTCTTCAAGACCGCCCGAATCGGCTCCGTGGAGCCAACCGGGATCCCCTGGGAGCACGGTGCCGAACACGAGGAGGGATTTATCGACGTCTTCCGGATGCACGGCGCCGAGCGTCACCGCATCCGGCTGGAACTGGGTCTGCTGGCCTACAACCTCCTGTGCGAGGAGTATCCGCTGGCCGAACGCGACATCCAGGCGCTCGGACGCGGACGCTGGATGCTCGACACCGAGGTCGCCGGAATGGCCGGAGTCGCCAGGTTCGTCGTCCGGGCTGCTCGACGACATCCGCATCGTCGAAAGCCCCGAACTGTCCGACTACATCCGCAGATATATCGCTGAAAATCTCAAATAGAACCCTTCGAAACTATCACTCACCGCCTTGAAATGCAAACTCCCCGCGCTTCGTCGCCTGCTGGCCGCCGGAAGCGGTTCAGGAGGGCGGCCGACGATGGATTCCCGTCAAGCGGGGAATGACATACGCCCGGAAAACAGAAAAATATCGTTTTTACGCCGTGTGTCATAACCTGTCACTCGCAGACTGTTCCTTTGCATCGTGAACCAATAAAACGACACGATTATGGGAACAGCCCTACAAAATCAAATGCAAGCACTGCGGTGCGCAACATGCAACCCGGCTACGGCAGTGCGTCGGATGCGGCGAGTACGTCGAAACCGAGACCGCCATTCGATGCCCTGTCATCGTCGGCTCAATGCCCGCAAAAGGAGTTCGAAAGCAGATCGAAGTGACCTATCAGGGATTGACCCGAAAAAATCAGCCCTGAAAAGCGGAAATACGCGGAATTTTTCGTAACTTTGAACAACTGATTTTTTTCTCGTGAAACCTATGACGACCTACAGCCGGGCGATATGGCCCCGATTTCCCGAGCTATGACGCAGGAGGGTGAGATTCTGACACTTGCCGACCTGCGCGGACAGCGCACGATCCTCTACTTCTATCCCAAGGACAACACCTCGCACGCTCGAAGCTAAAAAGCCTCCGGGACGGAAAAGAGGAACTCCGCACGAATGGGGTTCCGAATCATCGGCGTAAGCCCCGACAGCGAACAGTCACACCGGAATTTCTGCGCCAGACACGACCTGAATTTCACCCTCCTGGCCGATACCGACCACACGGTCTGCGAGGCATACGGCGTGTGGGCCGAAAAGTCGATGTACGGCCGCAAGTACATGGGCGTGCTCCGACCACCTTCGTCATCGACGCCGAAGGCCGCATCGAAAGGTCTTCACCAAGGTCGACACCAGGAACCACTATCAGCAGATCCTCGACGCCTATAAATAACGCCCGACATGCGCTCCCGGGACATATCGTCTTCGCAGCCGCGCTGTGGCTGGCTCCGGTCATCGGGGTCGGGCAGGAGATGCGGAAACGAAACAATCCGAAAGGAGACGTGGCCCGGGATCGGGATTTCGCCGGAGGCGATCGGAATCGGAGGCGGGTAGAACCCCTCGACGGAAGCATCGAATGGCTCCGCGAGGAGGTCGACCTGATCCGCAGGGCCCGGCGGCAGATCCGCAGGAGATGTACCGCAGGGCCGGTACCCGCCCTGGAGGCTGCGGCCGGGGCTGCACGAAGCGCAACACCCCGATCCCGCCGAATGGGCCGACTGGCGGTTCAGCATCGGAAACAACGGCAACTGAGTCCCTATCCCGACCGGGCGCTCGGCAGATCATCCGGTTTCCGCTGCGGATGAAAAACCGACAACCGCCCGGAGGCCGAAAAGGCCCTCGAACAAATGCGTAAAGAGCACCTGGCCCTAAGGGGGGGTAGAGAGGGAGAGGGGAAAGGGGAGAGAGATAAGAGAGAGGGAGAGGAGGTGAGAAGGGTGAGAAGGGTGAGAAGGATGAAGAAGGATGAGGAAGGATGAGGAAGGATGAGGAAGGATGAGGAAGGATGAGGAAGAATGAGGAAGAATGAGAGAAATGGCGCTGAATGAGAAAAAAAGGAAGAGGGGAGAGAACGAGGTGAGAGCAAAAGAGGTGAGAACGGAAAAACCGAGAGACAAGAATAAGGGAGTAAAATAAAAACCAAGTAATACCATACACGAAAATGGCAGAAAAAGTACCTGTTAACGCGGACAAGCTCAAAGTGCTGGACGCGGTAATGCAAAAAATAGAGAAGGATTTCGGCAAAGGCTCGATCATGCATGAACAGCACCGAGGTAAATGACATCCCGGTCATCCCTACGGGATCCCATCACATGGCCCTCGGCGTCGGCGGTTACCCCAAAGGACGCGTCATCGAGATTTACGGTCCCGAATCCTCGGGCAAGACGACCCCTGGCGATCCACGCCATCGCCGAAGCCCAGAAGGCTGGCGGTATCGCCGCTTTCATCGACGCGGAACACGCTTTCGACAGCTCCTACGCCCAGCAATTAGGCGTGGATGTCGACAACCTGCTGATCTCGCAGCCGGACAACGGCGAACAGGCGCTCGAAATCGCCGACTCGCTGATCCGTTCGAGCGCCATCGACATCATCGTCATCGACTCCGTGGCGGCGCTCTGACGCCCAAGGCGGAAATCGAAGGGAAATGGGCGATGCCAAGATGGGATTCAGGCCCGCCTGATGTCGCAGGCACTGCGGAAGCTCACCTCGAGCATCTCCAAGACCAAGACGGTCTGCATCTTCATCAACCAGCTGCGCGACAAGATCGGCGTCGTCTACGGAAACCCCGAGACCACGACGGGCGGCAATGCCCTGAAATTCTACGCCAGGGTCCGCATCGATATCCGGCGCATGTCGGTCATCAAGGACGGCGAAGAGCAACTCGGGACCCGCACGAAGGTCAAGGTCGTCAAAAACAAGGTCGCTCCCCCGTTCAAACGCGCTGAATTCGACATCATGTTCGGAGAGGGGATCTCCAAGATCGGAGAGATCATCGACCTCGGCGTCGACTGCGGAATCATCAAGAAGGCCGGATCGTGGTTCTCATACGGCGACCGCAAAATCGGCCAGGGCCGCGACAGCGTGAAAGAGCTTCTCAAGAACGATGAAGGCTCCGCAACGAAGTCGAAGCCAAAGTCCGCGAAGCGATGATTGCCGCCCGCAAAGCATAAAAAGCGAATGAAGAGCCGACCGGGGCCTGTAACAAAGGCAGGAAACGCCCAAAAGACCGGTCGGAGTCTTCTCTCTTCGGACAAATACAGGCAGCGACGCACGGTATAGCCAGGACAGTTATAAAACGGCACCCCGGAAACGAAGCGAAAAACGATATTTTACGATAGAAAACGAGATCGTCGGTACGAAATCCGTCGAAATTCGTAGTTGGACCCTAAAACAGCATTGGATGGTATGGATTTTACGCCGGAAGACGAACGATTAATCAAGGAGAAGTGGGAGGAACTGCTTCAGTCGTGCACCAAAATCTGTAAAACGACGAAGACTGGGAGTTCATCAAACGCGCTTTTTTCCTGGCGAAAGAGGCGCATGGCGGAGTGCGTCGTCGCTCGGGCGAGCCGTACCTGCTGCATCCCATCGCCGTAGCCAAGATCGTCGTGGACGAGATCGGGCTCGGCGTCAAATCGGTCGTCGCCGCCCTGCTGCACGACGTTGTGGAGGATACGGAGTACACGGTCGAAGATATGGAGCGCATCTTCGGGCCCAAGATCGCCAAGATGGTCGATGGGCTTACGAAGATGTCGGGCGTATTCAATGCCGATACTTCGGAGCAGGCGGAGTATTTCCGCAAAGTCCTGCTCACGCTTTCGGACGACGTGCGGGTGATCCTGATCAAAATCGCCGACCGCCTGCACAACATGCGTACGCTGGGGTCGATGCCTACCAACAAGCAGATCAAAATCACGGGTGAAACGCTTTACCTGTTCGCACCGCTGGCGTATCGGCTCGGCCTGTACACTATTAAGAGCGAACTCGAAGACCTCTGCATGAAATATCGCTTCCCGGTACAATATGCCGAGCTGTCGGAAAAACTCAAAGCGACCGAAGAACAGCGCGAAGCCTTCATCAGCAAATTCAACGCCCCGATCATCGAAGCGCTCAAGCGGGACCATATCAACTTCGAAATTTCGGGACGTGTCAAAAGCCTTTACTCGATCTGGAGCAAGATGCAGCGCAAACAGATTCCCTTCGAGGAGGTTTACGACCTGTTCGCCATCCGGATCGTCTTCCAGCCGCTGCCGTTCCCCTCGGAAAGACACAGTGCTGGCAGATATTCTCGACTATCACCGACATCTATACGCCGAAACCGGATCGCCTGCGCGACTGGATTTCGATGCCCAAGGCCAACGGCTACGAAGCGTTGCACTCGACTGTTATGGGTCCCGACGGAGTATGGGTAGAGGTGCAGATCCGCACGCAACGCATGGAGGAGATCGCCGAAAGGGGATTCGCCGCTCATTGAAATACAAAAAAAACGCCTCGCTGTCGAACAACGAGGACGAACTCGACCGCTGGCTCAAAAAGATACGCGATGCACTGAATGGTCCGACGGAAAACGCCGTTGACTTCCTGGATAACTTCAAATTATCGCTATACACATCTGAAATAGCGGTATTTACACCCAAAGGAGAGGCTCGGAAAATGCCGTACGGAGCCACCGCACTGGACTTCGCGTACGACATACACTCGAAGATCGGAAACAGTGCCATCGGCGCCAAGATCAACCACAAGATCGAGCCGATCACCAGCGGCCGCGTCCTGCGCACCAGTTCGAAATCGCCGAGTGCTGCAAACCCATCCCCGGAGACAAGGTCATAGGCTACAGGGATCCCGCTTCGGGAAAGATCATCGTCCACAAGGCCACCTGGCGACGAGCTGAACCGTCTGGCCGCCCAATACGGCAAGAACATCGTCAAGGAGGAGATCAAATGGTCCCAGCACAAGGCCATGTCCTATCTGGTAACCACCGAATTGCGCGGAATCGACCGGCAGGGGCCTGCTCGACCTCCGCAAGGGTCGTCACCAACGACTTCAACATCAACATCCGCGAAGTGAACATCCACAGCCATGACGGGAATCTTCGAGGGAAACGTCAGCCTTACGTCAAGGGATGCCGAGAGCCTCAATGCCGTCAGCGGACAAGTTGGGTGGCAGATTAAGGGAATCGAAACGGTCAAAACTGAGAATGCTGAATTAGGGTTGTCATGGAGGATTTTTTCAACGATTTCTTGGGTTGTGATCATCGTCGGGCGATGATCTTCAATACCGTGGCCAAAGCACCGCAGGGGGCGCGGAAAAGAAGGGGATACGCCGCCGCAGCACGGAGAAGCCTGGCCCTCGATTCCCTGGGACAACGACGGAGAGGCCGATCCGGCAACGACCAGAGACCCGGAGACGGGGCGAGTAAGGAGGTCGTATCGCGGGAACCGACTACCTGCGGACCTCAGCAGCCGGAAAAGGGGGGAGACCTGGTCCGAAACGGAACCGGGGGCATGGCAGACAGCAGGACAAGGACAACAGGCGAGGCCGGCAGACCGACAGGGCAGGGCAGGCAGGGCAGGCAGGGCAGGCAGTTATGCCGAAACAGCCCGTTTTCGCCGATTTCCCGGACGAATGCAAGCGTTTGGAGGTGATTGCCCCGCAAACGCACGAAACGAAGCGGGAAAGGCCCCGGAACGGCAAGTCCCGAGTAATCCGGGGCCGAACCGACGCCCAGCAAGTCGCGGAAAGGCACGCCGGAGCGAAAAAACGAAGCAACGCGCGGATCGGGGCGGATTTCACCAACGGAACCGGCAGACAGGCCGGAGGCCGCTGAAATTGCCGAGGAGTTCGACCTGCGGCGGGCGGTCATCTATTCGGAGATTCTGAAGCCAAAATTTGAAGAGTAGGAGAGAGGCTTATCGGAGAACGGAGATTCGCCCCCCTGGCCTCAGAATAAAGGAGAACCTGAAACCATGAAAACCAACGCAACAAGCTCCCCAAGGAGCCTTTCGGCCGAAGAACAGCGCTGGCGTGCAGCCGCAGAGGATCCCGCCCGCGTAAAACGGCATCTGAAGACACTGTACGTGCTGGCCGGAATATGGTGCGGGCTGACAGCCGGATGGGGGGATAGCCGTCATGTGCAAGGCTCTTCCGTTCACATGGACAAACACCATTGTCCTGTTTTGCACGTTTCTGAGCATCGGTATCGGCATCGTAAACAATCGGCGCATACTGGCCCGGGGAAAAGGCCCTGGTAAAAGATTCGCAGCCGCCGGCCTGACGGAAACGGAATCGGAACAACAAAAGCATCAAAAACAAATCCATAAACACAAACTGTCATGGCAACGATTTTTTCACGCATCATCGCAGGGGAGATCCCCTCGTACAAAGTGGCCGAAGACGACCGCTATTAACGCATTCCTGGACATCAATCCGCTGGTTAAGGGCCATACGCTGGTCGTTCCCAAACAGGAGGTAGACTATCTGTTCGACCTCGACGACGACATGCTGGGCGGAATGATGGTTTTCGCAAAAAGGTTGCGCCAAAATCAAACGGGAAATAGCCTGCAAAAAGGTCGCGGTAGTCGTTTTGGGGCTCGAAGTACCCCATGCGCATATCCATTTGATCCCCGATTCAGAGCGAAAGCGACGTCGATTTTCACCGCGAAAACTCCAGTTGACACCCGAAGAGTTCCGGGAAATAGCCGAAAAAATCGCCCGGTAGAAGGCTGTTAACAAATATAAAAACTTAAATGAGGCGGATCGCTCGTAACGCACCATCCGCCTCTTTTTATTTAACATAATGTATCCAAAATAAGGGGTTGTTAACAATTTACCTGGATAGAAATTCGAAATATTCCGAAAACAGCAAAAAACGACCGCGAAAGATGTAGTGTTTTTACATTTGTAAAATATAAGCATGAGAATTTTCCAAATGTAATTACAAATGGAAAAAAACACAGATTGGTTTGCCTCACTGTTAATAATTACATTTAAATAGCAGGGATTATGCAGTAAATCAAACTCCAGGATCATTCCAGGGTAAGTTAAATGATTAAATTATAGAAATAAATATACATATAATCAGCTTGTTATAGAATTATATAAACTAACAGATCAGTATAATACAGAGGAAAAGAGAGAGGTGTCTGGGGATTTGAAGTCAAGAGTATATCTATATTAATTAAATATACATTTATCAGCTAATTATATAACTTTATCTCAAGTTTTACGGAAACACAAGGGCAGGGGTATCTTTTAACCATATTTTTGGTTTTACTTTTTGTAAACTTTGTCAACACTTATTAACACTTTACAAATGTAGAATTTTCTTGTTTTACAAAAAGAAAATATTTATATTTGTAAAAATTGCGTCGATGAGGGAAAAATTGCTCGATTTGATGAAATCCGGAAGGCTTGAAGCCAGCCAACTCGCGGAAATGCTGAAATCAATCCTGCCGGAATCTCGCACATTCTCGCCGGTCGAAAACAAACCCAGCTTCCGAACTCCTCCAGAAAATCCTCCGCCGTTTCCCCCAGGATCAACCCCACTGGCTGCTGCTCGACTCTAAACAGATGTATCGAAACGGCAGCGGCACCGACGGCCAAACGGATGACCCGTCGGGGATCCAATCGACAGGCCCGGCCGAAGATCGCGCTGCGGCCGACCAGGGCTTTTTCGAACGACACCTTCGAACCTTATTGGTGCATCCGGCCTGCGACGACGGTCCGACGGCGGAAGTTCAAAGGACGGCAGACCAGCAGCAGCGGCGACGGGCGCAACAGGGACAGCGGCTCGGGGCTTGCACCCGGATACGGTCGGAACACGAGGTCGGGCTGCCGCAGCGAACGCATCTTTACGACGACCAAACCTTCTGAATGTTACTTCCCGACAAGGCGATAATTCCGGACTGAACTGCACCCGTTCAGAATATCGCACGCTCAGAAGGTTAAAATCCGCCAATTGCCGAAAAATCGGTTCCAGCACCATGAAACCTCGAAATAACACACACAATTGCAGCTCCCGGAAATTCCGGGACACGAACTCCGAAAATTCCAAATGTCGGAGAAAGCAATCGAGGATGTTGTTGGCAATGGGATACGACTCCATCGAATCGCTGAAAGGAAAGCCGGCCGCGAACTTGGCAGAGAGAGCGCGCGGAGAAGATGGCCGTAGACCGTTGTCAACTCTCTATCTATACAGGGCTGTGGAATACTGTCAACACCAACCCGATCGGGCAAAGTGCAAATGGTGGTATTGAAAGATGAATATGTCGAGGTGGCTCCATGCGGCGCGGTCTGCGTGGAATGCGCAAGGTTCCCAAGGAATGCAGGGGCTGCAGGACAATAGGGGCAAAGTTTTCTGTTGGAATACCCGCAGGAGGTTTGTTGCCCGGTATATGACTGTTGCGTAAACCGAAACGTAAAACACTGCGCCGGGTGCGCAACTCGCTGCAGCCGCTACAAGAAGGATCCGACCATCTCCGACGAACAAAATGCCAGGAATCTTTCGGAAAATGCTGGACAGACTGGAAAAGCAAACCGAAAATAACGGAGAAAATACATTTTATGAACCCGGAGTTTCGAATGAAAACAATATTTTACATTATGTTAAATTATAGGTGGGCTGGAGGTGCGAGGATCAATCGGTAGGCCGTTCTTTCTGGAGCTCGCTCAGCTCGGGAAGAACGGCGCCATACAGCATACGGCGAGACCTATCTGGAGTGCGAAAATCCTCGGAGAAACCAGAACCGCAGCGTAATAAGGCCGGAAAAACGAAAAGCCACCACGTGGCTTCCGCAGGCAGGATCAGTCAATACAATCCGAAACGTGACAAATCTGCCCCCAGATGGATCCACGGGAACAGAAAAGTCAAATCAATGGGCACAATTTCACTTTTTTCCCTATTTTTGCCTACTCGGATTACAGGCATCCATCCCCAAAAACGGCAGATCCAAAGATAAAGACGCATGCGAAAGCCTTTCATATACGTATCGCCCTGGGCGTCATCCTCGCCGGGTGTGCCGAAGAACCGGAACCCAAAGAGACCTTGTTATGTCTCGATCCTTCCCATCCGCTACGATCGTGCTAGGAAATTGTCGGCCCCGACCTCAATATCGAAGTCCCGCCAGGGCCAGTCCAGAAACGTTCGGAAACCTTGGCCACCCAAACAGTTCGTCAAGCTCCAACAAGCCCTGCTGGATCTTTCAATGTCGGGCCTGAATGGATTTCGAGACTCACCTCCTTACTCGCCGTAAAATCCAGAACCCCGCCAAAATCGTCGACCTGAGCCGCGAATCCAACTCATCGAAGGGACCTGCGCCCACAGGAAAAGGCAAGAGGCAGATCGGACAAAGGGATGGATCGGCCGGAGCACGATCACGGTCATGTTTCTGATGTGGACCCCATGTATGGACTTGCCCAAGGCTCTGAAAATCATGGCGGAAAACGCATTTACAGCCATCCGTGAACAATATCCCGATTCGGTAAGATACCGCGACAATTTCGAGCATCTGATACAAAAAATCGATGAACTCGTGCCGACCCGGCAAAAAAATAGAACTGAGCGGGGTCAAATACTTCATCGTATACCACCCGCCCTCACCTACTACGCCCGCGATTACGGAATCCGGCAGGTCGCCATCGAAACCGACGGCAAGCCTTCCGCCCGGCAACTCGCCGGAATCATCCGAAACGCCCGGAAAGACAAGGTCCGCAAGATATTCTATCAGAATCAATTCCCGAAGTCCGTCGTGGAGGTGATCGCACAGGACATGGAGGCCGAATACATCGAAATCGACCCCCTCGACGAACAGGTCCTGGAAAATATCGACCGAATCACCGACTTAATTACCCAACCATGACGTTAGTTACTCTCTGCGATGTCGGGGTCGCATACGACGGATACGACGCCCTCCGGCATGTCAATCTCCAAATCGACGACAGGGATTTCCTCGGAATTATCGGACCCAACGGGGCGGAAAAACATCGCTCGTAAAGGCCATTCTGGGAACAGTACCCTACCCGGATCCATCAAACTCGCACCAGAACTCTTTCGTGGACGCGAACGCCTCATCGGGTACATGCCCCAGATCACCAATTTCGACCGGGCATTCCCCGATCTCGGTATTCGAAGTCGTCCTGTCAGGACTGCAGGGACACCACGGATTCCGCACACCCTACAACCGCAAAGGACCGGAATCGCGCCCTGAAACTGATCGAAAATGCCGGAATCGCCGAAGTCGCGCAAAACCCATCGGCGAAATATCCGGGGGACAGATGCAACGGGCGCTCCTCGCAAGAGCCATCATCGCCGATCCCAAACTCCTCATCCTCGACGAACCTACCAATTTTCGTGGACAACCGGTTCGAAAAGGAGCTGTACCAGACCCCTCCGAGAACTGAACGACCGGATGGCAATCGTCATGGTCTCGCACGACATCGGAACCATATCCAGCGTCGTGAAGGAGATCGTCTGCGTAAACCGCAACGTACACAGGCACAGATCCAATATCCTTACACCCGAACAGTTGCGGAACTACGACTGTCCGATTCAGGTGATCTCGCACGGAACAATCCACACACCGTGCTCGAACACCACCCCGGGGACTGTTGTGCCGATCACGATTGATTCCTGCCCCTCCCGCTCAGGAAAATGCCGGTCTTTTCCGGTCCCGCTTCCTGACGCACGGAAACCGATGGGGGGGGTGCGATCCGCGGATCGCAACCCCCTTTCAACCAATTCGTTTCGCCATTCCGGAGCCTTCGGAGCACGTACTGAACACTCCTCCCCGGATAAAGGCTACTTCGCGCCGTTGATCGCACTCAGCTTCTCTCAAAGAGTTTGCCGAAAACGTCGTCCATCTCGGCCCGAAGCGCCGCATAGTGCTTGCGGACCAACGTCCGGTTGTGCGGCCCGCAGGATTCATCGCTTTGGCAAACAAGGCATTGCGGGCCTTCTACGGCTTCCTGCATCACGTCGAAAATCTCCTTCTCCTTCGAAGGCTGGAAGCAGATTGCCATATCACAGTCGAAAACAACTCTTCGAGTCGGTAGTCGATCTCTTTTTTTTCAAGGTGCGTAAATTTGCCATTTTTCGTCTTTTTTTTTTTCCTGGACAAAGTTAACAATTCATTTCGGATTCGCAAACGCTTTTATTCGTAAAAACGAATCAACCGCCGAATCGCACCTGTGCAACTGGACCTTTTGAGACGGCCCGCGATGACTAAATTCCGTCAACGGATGGAATATAAATAATTTTCATATATTTGCGGAAACTCACAACCCATAAAAAACAGCATTTGTATGAAATTCATAAAACCGATATTCATCTTTATCTTCTCTGCGTGCCTTATGGCGTGCAACGACAACAAGACGGAAGACAAGCCGTCATCTATCAGCCAGACAGAACTGCTCACTCTGTTCAGTTTCGACACACAGAAAGATGTTTATGAAAACCTGCAGTATCTGAGCTCCTTCAATATGGACAATCCGTACCATGTAAACGGGAAGACAATTAGATTCACATGCCTTACTCTGAAGACATAGATGCGGTACAAGGCACATTCAGCCTCATAGTAGAAGGGAAAGTAAATGATACCTCGTTTAAAGAGGTCCTTTGTTTCAAAGGATTCAAAACCAATGCTCCCGAAGAAGAAGAGGACAATACTGTCAGTGAGGAAGAACTCATGAGCATATTCATATTTGACAAAAATGAAACCGTAACTGAGGCTCTTGCCGACCTGGAACGGTTCAAGGGCGAGAAGCACATCAACAACAAGCTGGTATCCATCGATGAAATACGGATTCTGAAACAGAATGCTGAGCTTGGCAGTTTTACAATAGAAGTCTCCGGGAATGTAAACGGCAAACATCCATTCAGCCAAGGACTTGACTTTACAGGCTTTTTCGCCGGAAGCGGAAATTCCAGCCGACAGGCCTTCAGACTTCAACATGGCGGCAAGGGGCCAGTGTCCAGACGGCACAGGGGAAAAATATATACGACACCGATTTCGATATGTTCTACAGAGAGGGCAGAACGGATGAATTTGCCCTGCAGTTGAAAGATTTTCTGACCATAAGTTCCTCCGATACAGACGGTACTCCATACATATTCAACGAGGAAGATATGCAGAGCACTTCCTGACAGACATACGGCATGATACAGGGAAAAACGTACTGTTCATGAAAGTCAAATACAAGGAGCATATCAGTCCGGAACTTTCCATCCCATTCAACCACAACGAATATTACAGGCAGTTCGTAAGCGTCAATACTGAAGAGACAGGCAAATACTATCAGAGCGGAGTACTGCATTACATAGATGAACATGGAAGCGGAGGTCATCTGTTCAACCTGTTCATTACGGTACGGGACGGATTCCGCGCAGAGTACATGGCATCCCAGAAAACAGGAGAGCATATCAACTATTCTGTCAGGCTGCTGGGGCCGGATGATAAGGAGCTTGCATCATTCGATATAATGGCAGAAGGATTCCGGGAGTTGAAAAATCTGGCAACAGAACTCATAATCGACGGAGGTGAATATTCCGAACTTATACGAAACAGACTGACAGGAAACGTTGACGCAGAGGAACTGATAAAGAGTTCTTTCAACCAGCATGTAACTAAACTCTCTTTCTCTTATAAAGGTATCAACAAAGAACTGATATACAGCCCAGAGCATACGTTATACAGTGACACTGAGAAATTTCTGTATTTCAAGGATGTCGTCATAGAATTCCATTCGACTGTAAAAAGAAAGCAATGGAGACTTGACCCTCAATGTGGTATTGTCATCAGTCAACGGATACATAATAGACTCTGTCATTCCGATACGGCATTTCCTGCTGAACAGCGATTTCGGGAAATAGGATAATACTCTCCTCTGCGGCGTGAGGAAAAGCCAGTTTGTCCGTGGGACATTGCCGTGTGTGGAGTGAAGTACACTGCAACATCCCCGGCAGGTTTCAGACACATCAACATACGAAAATCCCTGTAATATAACCTATTACAGGGATTTGTAATAACATGTAAAGTATCTTTACCCGCTGAGGGCAGTTGCCACATCTACAGCACATGCCACAGTACGTCAGTGCGATGGTTTTCACGATTGTTTTCACCTCTGTAGAGTGTTGGTTAACGACTTTCCTTTCACAGGTTTCATCCCACAAAAAACTTGTGCAATCAAAAGTTTTTTCAACCTGTTTTTGGTTAACGATAATTTTTGAGTATCTTTGAATTCCTTTAAATAAAAAGTGTATTCATATTTCCTCCGGGAGAAATGGGTTACTACCATGTGAAAGTATTTTTGAGGAACGCAGTTCATAACCTCTTTTTCGACAGGGGATCTGTTGAATCGACTCCACACTTTTGGTTCTTAACAATTCAGGCCATCCGAGTCCGTGGCATAAAAAACGTTTGCAATGAACAGATTTTTAATTTTTTTGGTGGTGGGGGCTGAGCCTGTTGTCAGCCTGCTCAAAGTCAGATTCGGACAATTCCGGCTGGGAAATCCGGCTAACCTTTCGACCATCTCCATCGCCGATGCCGAGATCATCTACAAACGGTCCTCTGCCTCCCGTGCCGATTCTTCCGATGACGAAGGATACTGGAAAATCGATCATCAGGGAAATGAATCCAAAATCGTCATGTATGATCAAGACGGGAATCCGACCGATATGGAAATCGATAATATCGAAAGACTCACCAAGAACCTCCTGTTGATCGAGCCGCCTTATATTCCAGGATGATCGCCGATCTGAAAACGGAAAAATTATATCTGTTTCCTAATATTTCATTGCTTCAAAGTTCTTCTGTTGTCCCGTATTCAGAGGGGCTGATGGCATGTTGTATTTTCATTACACATGACTACGAACTTTACAGATTGAATCCTCAAAATTTTACTTGGGAATCCGTATTACCGGAGGGCCAAAATGTGGAGGCTGTCTGGTCAATAAGGATGGTATTATCTATTACCAGTATGAAACTTCAAATTCAAGCTTCCCAATGGAAGCATTGTCCCATACGGCGGTACAGCGCCTTTTATTACCACAGATGGCAATTTCTACGTCTTTGAGAATAGTGAAGATTGGCTTTACAGAATAACGCCCAAAGCTGTCGACAACATCGAAAAAACACCAGTCTGCCAAATTCCTTCCAATGAGAGTTTCTCCTGTCACATGATAAATGGGAAAAGTGGTGTCGATTTTGTTCGTGACAGGCATTACGGAAGATGGTGAAGATGGAAGTTTGGAAAGAGTTGCCGATAAACTTTACGAGTTTGACGGAACGAAAGTTACCGCAAAAAGACTTTATCCGGCAGATCAACCCTACTATGACGGCGGGAATCGGGTCGATTACCTAACTTTATTTGATTATATAAGATATGATTATATCATCGACAAAACCATCCCTGAATCAAATATCATTTTTACGAATGACGCCATGTATTCAATCAATCTGGATGATTATTCGATCCAGAAAACGTCTTACATCTTCCCCTATAACGAATACGAACTTTATGAAATGACCGCGGATGCAGCAAATAAACGGCTGATATTTACGGCGCTTCTCTCGCTATGAGGACGGAAAGGTCGTGATCGGTGAAGTATCGACCGAGGCCGGATTTCGATCATCAACGAGAAGGAATCCAGCATAAAATCATCAATCTGATCCCTCTGAACTCGACATTGCATATTCATTGTAACGGAAAGCGGAGCCTCATATAGGGAGGCTCCGCTTTCCGTATCGGGCAGTTCGCAGAAGCCTGCGCCCTTCCTGTCGCTCTACATCCGCTCCGGGACCTCGATGCCCAGCAGCGACATGCCCTTGCGATCACACGCGCAACTCTGCTGCGCCAGGGCCAGCCGCATCGACCGAACCCGCCTCTATTCCTCCTCCCGCAGGATCGAATGGTCGGTAGTAGCCGCTGAACTGCTTCGCAAGGTCGTAGACATAGCCCCGATGATCGAAGTGCTGAGCAAAGCTGTCGCCTGCCGCCTTCACCGTCGCCGGTACCCGTCAACTGCTTGATCAGGTCGATCTCCGCAAGCAGCGGAATATCCGCGCCAATCCCCTCGCCGCCTCAACCCCGCTCTCCGCGGCCTCGAAGCACCGCCGAGCAGATTCGGGCGCATGCGTATACCGGATGAACGGGCTCGTATTGAAGTCGATCGATTCGCGCGGGTCGAACAGCATCGTCTTCTTCGGGTCCACCTTCAATATGAAGTATTTCAGCGCGCCCAGTCCGACCATCGTCGAAACAGCATCGGCCTCCGCCTCCGTACAACCGTCCAGCTTGCCCAGCTCGGCAGACATCTCGCGCTGTCTGCACCATGGCGGCGATCAGATCGTCGGCATCCACCACCGTGCCCTCGCGCGACTTCATCTTACCCTCCGGAAGCTCCACCATACCGTATGACAGGTGCGTGATGGTCGTCTAACTCCCTCGGCATAGCCCAGTTCTTCTTCCAGCACGAGTTTCAGCACCTGGAAGTGGTAGTTCTGCTCGTTGCCCACGACGTAGATCATGTCGTCGAGTTTTTGTTGTCCTCGAAGCGGCGGTAGGCCGTACCCAGGTCCTGTGTTATATAGACCGACGTCCGTCGCCGCGCAACAGCAGCTTCTCGTCCAGCCGTCGCCCGTCAGGTCGATCCACACCGAGGATTGTCCGGACGCCGATAGAAGACCCCTTCTTCAAGCCCTCCTCCACGAGCGACTTGCCCAGCAGGTAGGTCGCTCGTAGTGAGACCTTGTCGAAGTCCACGCCCAGCGCCTTGTACGTCGTCGAAACCCGCGTAGACCCAGCCGTTCATCGTCTCCCACAGCGAGTAGACCTCCGGGTCCTTCGCCTCCCACCGCCGCAGCATCTCCTGCGCCTCGCGCATGATCGGGGTTCTTTTTTCGCCTCCTCCTCCGATCTGCCCCTGCGGCCATCAGCTCCTTTTGACCTGCGCCTTGTAGTGCTTTGTCGTGAACCTACGTAGTATTTGCCCACGAGGTGATCGCCCTTCATGCCGACGACTGGGGGTCTCTGCCCCGCCGTAGAGTTTCCACGCCAGCATCGACTTATAGATGTGGATCCCGCGGTCGTTCGCTACTCGTGGCTCGCCTTTGATCACCCGCGCCGTCGTCGGTGCGGATCTGCGCCACCGAGTAGCCCAGCAGGTTGTTGCGATATGGCCCAGGTGCAAAGGCTTGTTCGTGTTCGGGGAGGAATACTGATCATTTGTCACCCCGGCCCGTTGCCGAGCCTCCCGTAACGCTCGTCGGCGGCCAGCTCCGAAAAACGGGACCCCAGAACGCGGATCTATCAACGACAAGTTCAGAAAACCCTTGATCACGTTGTAGGACCCGATCTCCGAACATGCGCCGTCAGGTACTCCCCGATCTCCGTCGCCGTGGTCTCCTGGAGACTTCCGGCTCCGGCGCAACAGCGAAACGTGACCAGCGTGATAGTCGCGCCCCTGAACTCCCTTTAGACGCGTCTTCGAATTCCTGCAACTGCTCGTCCCCGAGCGGACCGTAAAGCGACTCGACCGAACCGCGAACCGCTTCCTTTGAAATATAATTCTCGATTCATGTCCGTTTGATTTTGTCCGCAAATTTAACGCTTTCAACGAATTACCAACCTCCCGGACCTTTGGCTTTTCTCCCGACTTGCATTATCTTTGTACTCCGAAAATACCCCCACCTACGCATGGAAATTCCCTACCATCGTCATCCTGATCCTCTCAACGGAATCTTCGCCATGTCCGAAATGGCACTCGTCTCCGCCCGGAAGTCAAACCTCGAAATGCAGGCCCGGCGGGGAAGCCAGCAGCCTGCTACCAAACTCACGAGCACCTCGACCGATTCCTCTCCACCATCCAGATCGGAATCACCCTGATCGGAATCCTTGACCGGTATCTACTCCGGCGAGCTACCCTCGCCGCCAAGTTCGGGACGCAACTCGCCGCGCTCGGCATCCCCATCCGACCGCAAACCGTCATCGCCCAGGTCGCCATCACAATACGTCAAATTTCATCTGACCACCATTCCTCTTCGAGAACTTCGTTCCTTAAACGGATCGGCATGAATGCCGCCGAACGCGCCGCAAAGACGTCGCCCGACCCATGGATTCCTCGCCGCACCGCTTCGCCCCTTCGTTTACCTCGCAAAAGCACCGCCGCCATGACCCGCCTGCTGGGAATTCAAGAGGCCGGAAAGCAAGGTCACCGAGGCCGAAATCCGCTCCATCATCCAGGAGGGGGCCGAGGACGGCGAAGTCCAGGAGGTCGAACAGCAAATCGTCGGACGCGTATTCTCGCTCGAGACCGTACCGTCGAGTCGATCATGACCCACCGCAGCGAAATCGCATGGATCGACGTCTCGATGACCCCGAACAGATTCACGAAATCGTCGCACAGGCGCCGCACAACCGCTATCCTGTCGGCGACGGAAGCCTCGACAAAATCCTCGGCGTGGTCTATCTCAAGGACCTCTTCCTCCATCTCACCGACCCCCGGTTTCCTGATATACGCAAACTGATTACCCCGAAAAGTCTTTCCACGAGGAGTTCGGAAGTCTACAAACGCCCCTCGAACAACCTCCGCAACGAACAACTTCGGATACGGAATCATCTGCGACGAATTCGGCGTCACGCGAGGGATCATCACCCTGAAGGATATTTTCGAAGCCCTCGTCGGCGAACTCCCGCCCCCGCGAAGAGCCTCCTCCCTTCGATATTGTCCGACGGGACGACGGAAGCGCGCTCGTCGACTGGGCAGTGCCCGTTCTTGGCGGACTTCGCCGCATTCGGCGTCGAGGACGACTTCCCCGCCAATGCCTACAACACCGTCAGCGGACTGATCTCGACCTGCTCGGGCATATCCCCGAAACAGGCGAAAAATCGAATGGAACGCATTCTCGTTCGAAATCGTCGACATGGACGGTGCCCGCATCGACAAAATCCTCAATGTCGCCTTCTAAACCCGTCCCTCCGAAGAAGATAAAAGAAGCATGAAGAAGCCGACATAGACCTCGGAGAAGCCCCTGCTGCTTGCTCCCATGGAGGATGTCACTGACCCTCGTTCCGGTACATGTGCAAACGCTTGGGCCGATGTCGTCTACACCGAATTTATCTCCGGACGACTGATCCGCGACGCTGCCAAGTCGCTCAAAAAACTCGAAATCGACGACGCAGAACGCCCTGTCGGCATTCAGATTTACGGGCACCTGATCGAACCCATGGTCGAGGCCGCACGCATGGCCGAAGCCGCCGACCTGACTATCATCGACATCAATTTCGGATGTCCTGTCAAGAAGATCGCCGGGCGTGGAGCCGGTTCCGCATGATGCGCAACCCCGATCCATGGTCGAAATGACCCGACAGATCGTCCGGGCCGTCCACACACCCGTCACGGTCAAACCCGCCTCGGATGGGACAACGACCGAAAAACACGAGATCGCCCTCCCGCCTCCAGGACGTCGGGATCGCAGCACTCACCATTCACGGGCGAACCTGCGCCCAGATGTACCGCGGAGAGGCCGACTGACCCTCATCGGCGCCGTCAAGAACAACCCCGCCATCCGCATCCCCATCATCGGGAACGGAGATGTCGATTCGGGTCCCAAGGCCCGCGGGATGTCGACCGATACGGCGTCGACGGTGTGATGATCGGCCGCGCCACGGACGCCCCTGGATTTTCCGCGAAATAAGCATTTCCTCGCACGGGCGAGGTCCATGCCGCAGCCGTCGGTCACGGAGAGCGCGCCGCCATCGCCAAGGAACACCTCCGCAAACCCCATGTCGGGATTCTCGAAATGAGGCGCCATCTCACCAACTACTTCAAGGGACTCCCTGACTTCAAGCCCACACGGCTCAGGCTCGTCACGTCGCTCGACGTCGACGAACTCTTCGCCACGCTCGACTACGTTGCCGAACGCTGGGGCGGATACGACCTCTCGGGGGTCGTCCGGCTCCCCCTCCCACGATCTCTGACCCGGGAAAAAGCCCCGGTCTCGGTCCGAAGGCGGCACAAAACAACCGAAAAACCGCCCCTCCCCTCCGGAAACCGGAAAAACGAAGGGCCGTTTCTCCTTCCGGGAAACGGCCCTTCGATTATGGCGGCAGGCTCTCGCGTGACGGCACACGCTCGCATGGCGGCAGACTCCCGCCCCGCGCCTACCCTATTGCAGCACCCGTTCGATGTAGGCCTTGTAGTCCTTCACCTCCGGCCGGTAGTCGTCGTCCTCGAACAGCGGCGACGAGATCAGAAATCCGCCGAAGAACGGTTGACGGCCGTCGGAACGTTGTAAAGCGTCGCCAGACGAAGCAAAGCCTTCACATCCACATCGTGCGGCTGCGCCGACATCGGGTCCCAGAAGAAGATCAGCGCATGGATCTTCCCGTCGGCAATCATCGACCCCAACTGCTGGTCGCCGCCCAGCGGACCCGATTTCAGCAGCGTGATCTCCAACTCGGGAGCCGTGCCATCCGCGGCCTCGTGCTCCGCATGGTGAGCGCGAAGCGTCTTCTCAACCATCTTGCCCGTCGTTCCCGTACAGACCAGATGGTGGCGTCCCAGCTTGTCGCTCTTCCAGTCCACCCACTCCGCCAGGTCGCGCGTCATGTTATCGTGGGCAACCAGCGCCAGAACCCGTTTCATCGACTTTCCATCCGTTTAAAACAATAAGGTTATTTCTCCTCCCCAGCGGCAGCATCCTCGCCCGGAAGCTTGAACTCCGTGAAGCCTGCGCCCACCAGCAGGTTATACCCGCAGCACTTCTTGATGTCCGATACGTGGACCCGATCCCGGTCGTACTCGGAAGAACCTCCCGCAAAGGCCGCCTTCAACGCCTCGGGGCTCGACTTCCGGATCGATGGCTGGCTTGCCGCCCGTATGCTCGTAGATTCGTGTGAAAACGTCCGCCAGCGCGATGTCGTCGCCCTCGGTGAACATCGAAATCTCCGACAGAGCGCTCACACGGGCATTCGACGAGGCGTTCATCCGACGCCCGTCCAACAGCGACCACGATCACGCCCGCGCGTCGACTGCGCTACGTATTTATACAAACCGGGTTGGCCCGAAATGGCCAGAATCTCTTTCAGTTCCATAGTCTCTTCTTGATTTGGTTCGACAGCTTATTTGTCCCGAGGGGCTGGCCCTCCGTTAATCGTTTTCACGTGAACGTCCATCTGCGGGAACGGGAAGTTGATCCCCGCCTCGGAAGCCCTTGTAGTAGCGTTCGTTATATTCGAAAAGGACGTTCCAGTAATCCTCGTTCCGTGTCCATACCCGAACCGTCAGGTTCACCGAACTGTCCGCCAACGCCGCAACTCCACACCTCCAGGTGCCGGGTCCGGAAGGATCCGGGGATCGCCCTTCAGTATCCCCAGAACCGCCGCCCGCGCCGTATCCACGTCGTCGCCGTAGGAGATCCCGATCGTCCAGTCCACACGCCGAAGTTCCGCAGTCGAATAGTTGTCGATGATCGCCGTCGCGATCGAGTTGTTCGGGGATATAGATGGTCTGGTTGTCCGTCGTCGTGATCACCGTCGAGAAGATGCTTGATCTCGCGCACCGTGCCCGACTGTCCCTGCGCCGAAATATAGTCCCCCGACCCGGTAGGGCTCCATCAGAAGGATCATAACCCCGCCCGCAAAGTTCTGAGCCGTGCCGCTCAACGCCATACCGATGGCCAGCGTCGCAGCCGAGGCAACCGCAATCAGCGACGTCACGTTCGCCCAGCGTCGATACCACGATCAGGAGCAGCAGCAGCATGAATACCGCTCGTACCGAACTCCGCGAAAAAGGTCCGCAACGACTGGTCCACGTTCGGCGCTCCATCGCTACGTCCAGCAGCCGGATCGACGACGCGGGATCCATCGCCCAAGGTAGTAGATGACCAGGGCTATCACGATCTTGACGACAATCCCACAGCGACTCCGACAGCAGATTGTGGAGAATCTCTCCAAATTCAGATTCATCAGGCGGTTGACCGCTTCGGCGAAGTTCGCCTTCTGCACGCTGTCGGGAAGCATGAGCGGAGCTGCCGGAGCATCGGCGGCAAATAGTGTCCACATAATTCTCGTCGTTTAAGGATGGCCCTGCAAAATGCCTCCGAATTCGCATTTTTTGACTCGCCACCCAATCCATTTTTATCATGCAAAAATAGCCAAAAAAAATACAGAACTTTATTAACTTTGTTTATCCTTTTTAAACAAAACATCAAAAATACCGTCGAGAAACCATGCAGAACAACGTCGAAATTATCCAGATAAACATATCCGGCGAAGACAAGCCCGGGATGACATGCCTCTTCTTCACGGAGATCCTCGCCCGATACAACGCATTCATCTCGATATAGGACAGGCGAACATCCACCAGTCCCTCACCCTCGGAATCCTGATCAAAACGACATCCGACAAGTCCGGAAACATCATGGAAAGGAACTCCTATTCAAGGCTACGGAACTCGGGGCTGCGATCCGCTTCACGCCCATCTCCGAGGAGAAATACAACGACTGGGTCGGCAGGCAGGGCAAAAACAGATACATCCTTACGCTCCGGACGGACCGTTACCGCCCGCCATATCGCCGAAGTCACCAAGGTCGTCACTCAGCACGGACTCAATATCGACGCTATCAAACGTCTCACCGGCCGAATGCCCTCAAGGAGGACAACCGGGCCGCAAAATCATGTATCGAACTCTCCGTCCGCGGGTCCCTGTCCGACCAGGAGAGAAGCGCCATGCACGAGGCTCATGAACCTCTCCGAAATCGGGCTCGACGTATCATTCCAAAGGATGACATTTACCGCCGCAGCCGCCGGCTCATCTGCTTCGACATGGACTCCACGCTCATCGAAACCGAAGTCATCGACGAACTCGCAGAACGAGCCGGAGTCGGTGATCAGGTCCGCGAAATCACCGCAAAGCGCCATGCGTGGAGAAATCGACTTCCGCGAAAGCTTCACCCGCCGCGTCGCGCTCCTCAAAAGGGCCTCGACGAATCCGTCATGGAGGAGATCGCACACAACCTCCCCATTACCGAGGGCCTCGAACGCATGATGACAATCCTCAAGCGTGTCGGATACAAGACCGCAATCCTCTCCGGAGGTTCACCACTTCGGAAAACTATCTCCGCCAGAAATACGGCTTCGACTACGTATACGCAAAACGAACTCGAAATCGAAAACGGAAAACTCACCGGACGATACGTCGGGAAGTCGTCGACGGACGACGCAAGGCGGAACCTCCGCCTGCTCTGTCAGTTCGAGTCGATCAACATCGAACAGTCCGTGGCCGTCGGCGACGGGGCGAACGCCCTCCCGATGCTCAACCTCGCGGGGCTCGGAATCGCATTCCATGCAAAACCCAAGGTCAAGGCTACGGCTCGTCAGGCCATCTCAACCATCGGGCTCGACGGAATCTCTACTTCCTCGGTCTGAAGGATTCGAGAATCGAAGCCTGACCGAGGGGGGGGGCAATGTAGAGGGTGAGAGGTGAGAGGTGAGAGAGGCGTGAGACGAGAGAAAGGACGCCTGATCCGGGAGGCGGGCTGTAAAAGAGGAGAGAGGCGAGGAAGGATGCCTGCCCCGGAAAACGGGCTGTAAAAGAGGAAGAGAAAGTGTGATCGGAAAACAAGACTCCCATGAAAAAATTTCCGAAACTTGTTGCATCGAACCCTTGCGGCGCTTCTGGTCTTCTGGCCGGAGCCTGTATGGCTGCGTGTTATGACTCGGATTCGATCTCCCTGGCAAAACGGAGAACGCAGGGCCCGTATCGGAAACCATCGCCAACATCAGAAGCCGGGATACCTCGGCGTGCCTTTTGCCATTACCTCGACATCTCGGTCCGCGGAACCGTCACCAGCCCGATGCCGCAGAAAACTTCACCGTACGATCTGCATCGAAGAGAATAGCGCAGCCCTCCGAAATCATGGCCGGAATCGACCGGCTGCACAACGATTTCCCGGTCGGATGCCGCGTGACCCTCCACTTGAAGGGATCTTACCGCTGCCGAAAGCCGCGGGGTCCTTCCAGATAAGGGGAACCCGCCCGCTCTCCCGGTAGCGCGGATACGATACCGACTACATCGGCTCGAAGGCCGCACTGGACAACGTGCTCTCCGCGACTCCTGAAACCCTCTGCCCCATCGATCCCGCCCGCCTCTCGATCCCCGAACTCACACCCGAACGTTGCGGAACCCTCGTGCGGATCGACCGCCTCCGCTATCTCCCCCGAAAGATCACGACCTCGCATGGGCGGATACAAACAATTCTCGGATGAATCCGGGAACACCATCTACACCCTATGTCCGTACCTATGCGCATTCGCGGAAAAGAGGTCCCCACGAAACCGTCGCCCTGGTCGGAATCCCTGCAGTACGACGAGGCCGGGGAGGGTCGGTACATCCTCCAAACTGCGCGATGAAAACGATTGTATCCGTTAGCCTGCTGCTCCTCGCCGCCTGCAACACCGCAACCGAACCCGAATTTCGGAAACACCCAGGCGTCGCAACTTTCGATCGCCGGGCTCAAGGCCTGTGCGACGGTCGGTCCGCTCTCCGGATCTCGCAGGATGCAACCATTCGCGGGCAGGTCGTCGCCATGACCTCTACGGTGAATTCTCCCGCGAAATCATCCTCCAGGACGACAGCGGAGGCATTGCGGTCGCCGTCGAAGGGGATGACCTGGCAGACCGGTTCCCGTTCGGCGCACTGGTGGAGGTGCGATGCAGGCTCGTGCTCACCGACTACGGCGGAAAGGTCGGTCTCGGAACAGAACCCGGCGAATACGGCAGCGGAGTGATTCCGCAGAGGAGATCGAACGCTATTTTCATTTCCGGCACGGATGTCGAGATGCCCCCGCAGCGTTCCGCTCGCGTTCGAAGAGGTCGGGGCCAGCACATCGACACCGGGTGCGGTTCGAAGGTGTCCGGTTCGTCGAGGCGGGGAAGCCGTGGTGCGACCACCCCCCGAAACCGGACGAACCGTAACCACCGAACGTGAAATCATGGATGCAAACGGAATGCGGTTTCTCGTGAGAACACTCGAAAACCTGCGACTATGCCGAGGAACCCCTGCCCGCAGGAAGCGGGACGCTGGGTGAGTGATCGACTATTTCGGCGGGAAATATGCACTGCGCGTCACCTTTCGGGTGGTATTTTCCGACGACGGCGGCAAACCGCCCGATAGAAACGGGGGCGGGGGAAACAAAGAAACGACAGCAGCAACGGAGGCGAAAACAGCCATCCGCACACGCAAAGGGAGGGTTGTTGTATGGCGGCCCTCCCACGAAAACCCGGGACAGAGCCGTCCGGGTGTGATCCAATGCAAGGGAGGGCGTCACGCTACCGTTGCAGCGCGCCTCCCAAAGCATGTCTTTCAGGGTCTGGATATTCAGGCCCGAAACCGAAGAGATGAAACCGACGGGACACCCTCCGGCAGGTGCGACCGCATCTCGGCCATCAATTCGTCATCCAGCATGTCGCATTTCGTAATGGCCAGCAGCCGTTCCTTGTCCAGCAGTTCCGGGTTGTACTGCGTCAGCTCGCCGAGCAGGATCTCATAGTCCCGGCGGATATTCCCGCTGTCGGCCGGAATCATGAACAGCAACACCGAATTGCGTTCGATATGCCGCAGAAAGCGCGTTCCAAGCCCCCGGCCTCGTGCGCACCCTCGATGATGCCGGGGATGTCGGCCATCACGAACGACTTGTGGTCGCGCACCTCGACGATCCCCAGGTTCGGCCCAGCGTCGTGAAGGCGTAGTTCGCAATCTTGGGCTTCGCGGCCGAGACCACCGACAGCAGGGTCGATTTCCCCGCATTCGGGAACCCCACCAGCCCGACGTCCGCCAGCACCTTCAGCTCAGCACGAAGGCCCCTTCGTCGCCCTCCTCGCCCGGCTGGGCGTAGCGCGGGGTCTGGTTCATTGGCGCTCTTGAAATGCCAGTTTCCGAGGCCGCCACGGCCCCCTTTCAACAGGACGAGGCGTTCACCGTCTTCGGTCACCTCCCCTACCGGTTCGAGCGCCGTCGTGCCGTCCTCCAGCTCCACCACGCGCCGAGCCACCGTGCCCAGCGGCACCGGGAATCACGATGTCCTTCGCATCCAGCCCGAAGAGCGCGCCCCGGAGCCGTTCTCGCCATCTTCGGCGAACTGGTGGCGCTGGTATTTCAGGTGGATCAGCGTCAATACTGTTTGTCGCCCACCAGCACGACGCTGCCCCCTTGCCGCCGTCGCCGCCGTCCGGACCCCCGAAGGCCACGAACTTCTCACGACGGAAGTGTGTGCTGAGCCCGCTCCGCCGTGCCCCGAACGGGCGAAAATCTTGACGTAATCCACGAAATTCGATCCTGCCATGTCTCTTGTCGATTATCTGCAGCCCGTGATGGTCGGTCGCCGGGCCGCCGTTTTCCGACTGCAAAGATAGTACTAAAAAATGCAGACCGCGAAAACGGTCTGCACAAGAGGATGATTCGGGCTCCGGCCGGTGCCGGAAAGGAGCGGAAAAAACGGACGCAAAAAAGGCCGGTCCGGGCGGTCCAGGCAGTCCAGGCAGTCCAGGCAGTCCAGGCAGTCCGGGCGGTCCGGCAGTCCGGGTGGTCGGGCGGTCGGGCGGTCGGGCGGTCCGGGGTCGTTGGCCCGCTACACGTGCGCCGCGACGTAGTCGCCCACCTCCGAGGTCGTATAACGCCGCGCTTCCGGGAGCCGCCAGATCCTCGGTGACAATCCCGCGGCAAGCGCCGCATTCACCGCATCGCGGACCGCGGCCCTCGGCGTCGAGGGTGTTCGGGCAGCATCGCCGCCGAGAGGATCGTCGCCATCGGATTGGCGATGTTCCTCCCCGCAACCTGCGGATACGACCCGTGAATCGGCTCGAACGGGGCCCACATCAGCCCCGACACTCGCCGACGATAGCATCCCCCAGCGACCCGCTGATGACACTCGCGCCTCGTCGGTCAGGATGTCCCCGAACATGTTCTCCGTGACGATCACGTCGAAATGCGTCGGCT
>VOFG01001514.1_pt1 | contig 31119 bp, 47 predicted proteins | sample 5384171 | NCBI WGS metagenome assembly VOFG01 (sample SAMN12384726, study PRJNA508395) | human gut metagenome | isolation source: healthy gut F | host: Homo sapiens
CTTCCAACGGAACGAAGTGCTGATAATGATGTTGTTATAGAAACAAAGGCTTGGGGAAATGAAGATAATAATGCACCTATTATATCCAATAGTTATACGGTTTCATTTCTTGGCAAAAATACAAACTACACTTTAGTTGTTTATGGAGCGGCGGGGCAAGTAGCAGAACTGCAAAGAGCATTTCAAAAAGTGTTTCCGTTACTTGCATTTATAGTGTTTTGCGTATCACTGGTTACTGGTTGGATTTTTTCACACCTTATTACTAAACCCGTACTGAAAATAAGCCGTATTTCTAAAGAAATGTCCGAATTACAATTTGAATGGCAATTAGATGAACAACGGACTGACGAACTGGGAATATTGGCAAAGAGCCTTAACTATTTATCGCAGAAGCTCAATGTAACTTTGAATGACTTACAGGCAGCAAATAGAAAACTGGAACTTGATATAGAACATGAAAAGGCATTAGAACAAGCTCGCACGAATTTCTTTTCAGCGGTGTCTCACGAATTGAAAACGCCTATCACGATTATCAAAGGGCAATTAGAGGGCATGCTCCTTGGTATTGGACCCTATAAAGACCATGAAAGATACTTGACAAGGTCGCTGGAAATTACAAACACGCTTGAAACAATGGTGCAAGATATATTGACAATTTCGCGGTTAGAAACTGCGGGGGCCGATTTCAAGAAAGACCACTTGGATTGTGTGCAAATTATCAAAGCCTATCTGAACGAAACAGCGGATTTGATTGCAGAAAAAGATTTACAAATACACCTTGATATACTGCCATCTGCTTTCATAAACGGAAATAAGATGTTGGTAGAAAAGGTTTTTTCAAATCTAATTGGAAACGCAATCAAGTATTCCCCACAAAGAGCGGATATTTGGATTTCCGTACTTATGAAACATGAGCAGATAGTATTTTCTGTTGAAAATGCAGGGGTGCATATACCAGAAAATAGTATTCCCAGATTGTTTGATGCGTTCTATCGCGTGGAGCAGTCAAGAAGCCGAAAGACTGGAGGAAGTGGACTTGGACTGTATATTGTGCAGGAAATACTACACCAGTATGGAAGTGAATGTACGGTTTGCAATACGCAAGCTGGGGTAAAGTTCTCTTCTATAATTTGAAATATATGGAAAAGCGGTGGGTAATCAACCCGCCGCTTTTCAACTACACATAAATCACAAACTAATCCCAAATGTATCACAAAAGGTAGTGGTATCCTTTATATATATTCAAAGAAAGGATGGTGTTTATTTTATGAGCACAAAAAACTACTTACATTAGCTCTCGGAAGTGCATTGCTTGTGGGGGGGTGGTAGCTGGGTGTAGTTCATCAGTGAATATTCCTTCCGATAACAACACTACGAAAAATGTTTCCTATCAGGCACAAACCGTTTCTGATACGGAAAATGCGGCGAACGATTCTACTACAGCAGAACTGCCTGGTGGAAGTGTGGACTACTCCATATATGAACCTTACGGCTTGAGCTATGATCAGGAGAATTATTATTTTACCTATAATGGGAATGTAGTGAGATTTTTTAATGACCCCATAGCTGGAGCGAGTTTCACGAATTTCTTTTCTGGAACGGTGGATATTGAGGCAGACCGGGACGAAGAAAATAACCTTGTTGGTATTAAAGAGTGTTCCAAAGAAAATTATGACCGTCATACCCAAAAGCATAATAACTTTAATCCCACTGATACATCATTGAGTACTGTACAAAAGGGAGAATCTACTCCCCAACTTTGGCTTAAAGACTATGCAGACTATGGCATTACCTACAACGAGCAGAGCGGCGGTTGGTATTATAATAATCAGAGAATTAAGATATTATTGGACAGTGAACAGGCTGTTGTTTACACTGATGAAGAAAATGGAGTATGTGTTACTATTTCAAGGGATGGCAACCATCAAATTTCAGAAATTAAAGAAATATCTGAAACAGATGCACAATCACTCATGCTAAAGAATAATCCTATTGGAGAAGATTACACCTCGCAGGAATAATTTCTGCTTTCATAATCAGCCGAGCGATGGCAAAAGACGGAGGTGACCTGTATGAAAAAGATTCTATCACTCATTTTAACATTGTTTTGTGTATTAAGTCTTGTTGGCTGTGGGCGTTCTATGGACGACATCATAAAGAATGAGTCCAGCATTACCGGCGTTGTGGAAGAAGTTTATAACAACTCCATACTTATTTCCATCCAGACAGACGCTTACCCTTACGGAGCATATTGCGATGTTTCTTTGGATGCAGAGAACAAAGATGACATGGTTGATTTCAACATTGGTGATGAAGTCATTGTCTATTACGATGGTAACATTGCAGAGAGCTATCCATTACAGATCAATACGGTGTATGCGATTTCTTTGAAAGATCCAGCTAACTGAAGTAAAAATAAGCGTTTTCCAGTTCTGGTACTTGTAGCGTAATTCAAGAGTAAAGACTGCCGCACGACGGCAAAAAAAAAAAGCCGTCGTATAGCAGACATATCTCCATGCGCCCATTTGAAGCGGCGGCTTTGATTTTCAGAGCCGCCGTTTCTCTTTGGATATTCAGTAACCCCACGGCGGCCCATAGGAGGGTGTCGCCGTGTCCATCTTACTTTCTCACAATTCCCATGACCTTCACCAGCTAAAAAAAGCGTAGCTCCCCCCTCCGGGACAGTCTGGCTATGAAGGTACAATATATCAGTACAATTATGATAATGTAATTTCATTGCATAGCGTCTTGCTGTGCGGGCGCTTTGTCTGCGAAACGCCGCGCTACGTTCTTTGAGTGAACGACAGCGCCGCCGACTTCTGGCGTTTTATCTGGATGGCAAGAACAAATCACAGATTGCAAAAAAGAGGAAAATGTCAGTGAGGGCAGCATCCGAGAAAGCATCCGAAGCGGCTTGGCGCAGTTGAAAAAATCTTTGAAAAATTTCTAAGCGTACCCACGAAATCCGCGCGTTTTTTGTACTGGTATATGAGAAGCGGTTTGCGCCGCGTCCATGTACCTTGAAAACCGCATAGACATCGTGATAAGTGAAGTTTCCGATTGACCTTTTCGGTCTGTACCGCCATGACGGTGGGATGCCCGCAGCTTGCGGGCATCCCATTCGAGCGACTCATACAGACCGGCTCTGCACGTGGCAGCGTTTGAGCGGTTCACTCGGAAACCGAGCCTCCTGCTACGGCCTCCCACTGACTTGCGGGGGATTCCTGCGGCGTGCGTGAGCCTTACAAGCCACGGCGCTGCGGGAATGGGTTGTTTGCCAAAAACAGCTTGTGACGGTCCCAGAAGCGCAGCGCGCCTCTCGCCGGGGATGAGAGAAATACGGCGATTACATTCGACATACTTCAAGCAGCCGCACCGATATTACCGGTGCGGCTGCTTTCAAAGCGGAGGAATCTAAAATGAGTGACACTGTTTTGCAGATCATGCAGCCGACAAACCCGGTCGAGCCGCCGTATCAATACATGATGATCGACGGCTGCAAAGTAAAGGTAAACTATCTCCCAAAACCGTCCGCGCCATCCGCGGGCAAAGTGCTGGACAGAATCCATGAGATTCTGCTTGCCTCAAGGCTTAAAAAATAGCCGCCACACATTTGCATCTTTGTTACCTCGATGCAATAATGATGATGTACTTGTACCCTGAAAATCGAAAATAAAGAAAACGGACCGGATACATCATCTTTCAGACGATCTAAGACAGAAACGAGGTATGTATAATGGAAAAGACAGTCTATGAATCCAACGTTCCGCGTGTTACGCTTTACAGAGTTTCTACCATCGGTCAAGTTGAAAAGATGATATTCCGATGCAAAAACAGGTTTGCCGTGACTTCGCAAAAAAGCAAGGCTGGGTGGTTGTCAAGGAGTTTTCGGAAAAAGGCATTTCGGGCTACAAGGTATCCGCCAAAGACCGCGACGCCATTCAGGAAATTCAGCATGATGCTGCGCTTGGCAAATTCGATATTCTGCTTGTGTTCATGTTTGACCGGCTCGGACGACGGGATGATGAAACACCATTCATTGTAGAATGGTTCGTCAAGAACGGCGTGGAGGTCTGGAGTGCGATGGAGGGGCAGCAGCGGTTCGACAATCACGTTGACAAGCTGATGAACTACATCCGCTACTGGCAGGCCTCCGGCGAGAGTCTGAAAACCTCGATCCGCACGAAAACCCGCTTGGGGCAGCTCACAGAGGAGGGGCATTATACCGGTGGAACAGTTCCGTATGGCTATCGCGCGGTGGATAAAGGCCGCGTCAATAAACGCAACCGCACAGTGCTGGACTTGCAGATCGACGAGGATGAGGCGGAAGTGATTCGCCTGATCTTTCACAAATATGTCGATGAGGGTTACGGCGCGCAGCGCCTTTCTCACTATCTGCATGAACAGGGCATCAAAAGCCGCGACGGAAAAGGCTTCCCGAACACGACTGTCAACCGGATCATCAAGAACATTGCCTATACCGGCATCATCAAAAACGGCGAGTCACAGTCCGGCTATATTGACGAGCTGCGCATCATCGACGTTTCCACCTTTTCCAAGGCACAGGAGATCATGCGCCAGCGGACGCTCCCGCATGGCAACGTGCCGCTGAACTGCAAGGGAAAATCCCTCTTGGTCGGAAATATTTTCTGCGCCCACTGCGGAAACCGGCTGACGCTGACGACCAGCGGCAGGCGCGTGTACCGCGCGGATGGCACAGTGAAATACGAACCGCGGATGCGATACCAGTGCCATTACAACGTCCGACATCCCGGCGAATGCGACGGACAATCCGGCTATGGCGTCACAGAGCTCGACGGTATTGTAGAGAAAGTGATCCGCATGAAGTTTGCAGAGATCGCTGTCGCGCCGGAATCCGAGATTCTGAATCACCAGCATAAAAAGAAATCGAGCTTGCAAGAATCAAGCTCGATCAGGCCAATGCGCATCTGGCAGAGAAGCAGAAAGACCTCTCCGATTATAAGGCGGAAACGCTGAAAGTCATTCGCGGTCAGAGCAATCTCAGCGTGGAGCTTCTGAACGCACTGGTGAAAGAAACAGAAACGATGATTGCCCTGGCGCAGACCCGCATAGACGCGGCACAGACAGAATATGAGTCGCTGCTGGCTTAGGCGGAGAATCTGCGGCAGGAATACGACCGACTGCTCACATGGGCAGATCTGTTCGACACCTGCTCCTTTGAGGCAAAGAAAATGATCGTTGCGCAATTCGTCAAAGCCGTTCGCGTCAGCCGCGACTACAATATTGAGATTGACTTCAACGTGTCTTTTGAGGAATTTCAGAACTTTTCCGTCAAAAATGGGGAGCCAGTCATTTTGCAACCGCTGCGTTCGCACACCGCATAAAAAAGTTCGGGATAATCCGAATTTTATCGGATTATCCCGTATTTGGTGGACCTGAAGAGACTCGAACTCTCGACCTCTCGGATGCGAACCGAACGCTCTCCCAGCTGAGCTACAGGCCCATTTTTATGAACTTTTTAGGGTGAACAGCGTAGCTCCCGCATGAGATACAACACGCTAGCTAAAACCGTACCGCTTGCGCTCCCAGCTGAGCTACAGGCCCTTATTGACTTTTTTTGGCGGCATAGATGCGAACCATCTGCCGGACGCTTGCGCTACATCCCCAAATTTGGGGGCATAGAATTGAACCGTTCGCTCTCCCAGCTGAGCTACAGGCCCATTTTTATGAACTTTTTGAGGGTGAACCGCGTGGCTCCCGCATGAGATACAACACGATAGCTAAAACCGTACCGCTTGCGCTCCCAGCTGAGCTACAGGCCCATATACGATCAGTGCTGGATCAGCATTGCGTTCACAGGAATACGCCTACTGCTCAAACAGCATGAACAATTATAGTATTTCCCCGCCGTTTTGTCAAGAGGTCACGGCGGGGTTTTTACAATTTTCCTTTTCTGTGCCGCGCTTATGCCGGTTTTACCGCCTGCACGGAAAGTGTGCGCGGCGTGGCGATGGAATCGAACTGAATGATATACGCGCGTCCCTCCTGCGCAAGCCCGATGACCTCCCCTTCTCCGAAGATCGCATGCCGGACACGCGCGCCGCGCTTTACGCCGGGCGCCTCCGCAGGTGCGGTGACACGCTCTGTGCGGCCGATGTGGCACATAGCCTCCTCCAGCAGCTCCGGCTCCAGCTCCACAGCGTAATCGACGTTTTCGCGTTCCGCATTAAATACAAACCGCGACGGATAGCGGAAGGAGCCGTCGTAATTTTGCCGGACGCGTCCGAAAGATAAAGCAGATCCTGCGCACGGGTGAAGGCGACGTAGGCCAGCCGCCGCTCCTCCTCTAGCTTTTCGCGCGTGTTGGCGCGTTTTCCCGGGAAAATCCCTCGGACATGCCGCAGACAAATACGACCGGAAACTCGAGGCCCCTTGGCGCTGTGGATGGTCATGAGCTTGACGGCGGCGGCGCGCTCCGCCGTATCCATGTTGGTAAAGAGCGCTGCATGCTCCAGATAGCCGCCCAGCGAGACCTGCTCCCCGCCTTCCGCGCATAGTCGTAGACGGCCTGCTTCAGCTCGGCCAGATTGTCGAGCCGATCCTCCTCGCCGCACAGGCGGAGCATCGCCTCATAGCCGCTCTGATTCAGCACCTCCGCGACCAGATCGGTCAGATCCATCTGCGCATAGATGGCGCGGTACCTTTCGATCAGGCGCACATACTCCTTGGCACGGCTCTGCCGGAACAGCGGCGATTCCACGTTCTCCAGAAGCGCCGTATAGAGGCTCGTATTCCGCGCGGCGGCATATTCCTTCAAAACGCGATGCGCGTCCGTCCGACGCCGCGGCGCGGCTCGTTCACCGTGCGCAGGAAGGAAATATCGTCGCCGCTGTAGATCATGCGCAGATAGCAGAGAATGTCCTTGATCTCCTTGCGCTTGTAGAACTCCACGCCGCTGTAGAGCACATACGGCACCTTCTCTCGGATCAGCGCCTCTTCAACGGCGCGTGAGACATAGTGCGCGCGATACAGCACACCGATCCGGGAAAGCTCTGTCCCCTGCGCTGCGAGAAAGCGGATCTTCCGCACGATCCACGCCGCCTCGTCGGCTGCGGTCTTTGCATGGAAATAGAGCGGCTTTCGGCTTTCGGGCCGGACGGCGCGGAGTTCTTGTCCAGGCGCTCCCGATTTTTTCGGATGAGCGCGTTCGAGGCAGCTAAGATCTCCGGCGTGGAGCGGTAATTCGTGTCCAGCAGGATCGTTTTCGCATTTTCATGGCGGCTTTCAAATTCCAGTACAAATTTCACGTCCGCGCCGCGCCATGTGTAAATGGTCTGATCCGGGTCACCCACCACGAACAGATTCTTGTGGTATCCCGCCAGAATATCCGCCAGCTCGTACTGATCCTTGTCAATGTCCTGAAATTCATCGACCATGGCGTATTCCAGCCGCTGCTGCCACTTTTTCCGCACCTGTGCGTCCTGCCGCAGACAGTAGAGCGCAAAATAGACGATATCGTCAAAGTCGAGGCCGTAGCATTTGCGCTGCTCATAGAAATACCGGTACATGACCTTGTCCTTGAGCGTGTTGGCCGACGCTTCCAGCTCCCGCAGGCGCGCCGGGTTCATATCGATGAGCGTGCGCACATAGCCGCGCCCGCCCTTGCGCCAGCTAATGTAGTCGATGGCGTCCTTGACGGTCATATCCCGCGAGGTGATGCCCAGCTCCTCAAAAATTCCGCGCAGCATCGCCGCCTTGTCCTCCTCGTCCAGAACGATGAAGGTGGAGGATATTGCAGGACGTGGCAGTCCTCCTTCAAAAGCCCCACGCAGAAGCCATGGAACGTCGTGATGAGCGCCAGGTCCTGATCGGGCAGGACGCGGCGGATGCGCTTTTTCATCTCGGCGGCCGCCTTGTTCGTAAACGTGACGCAGAGGATATTCGCGGTCGAGACGCCGAGTGCCTGCACCAGATACAGATAGCGCGCGGTCAGCGTTTTCGTCTTGCCGGAGCCAGCGCCCGCGATCACACGGATATAGCCCTCCGTCGTTTCCGCAGCCTCGCGCTGCGCGGGGTTCAGCGTATCCAGAAATTCCAGTCCATCCATAGTATTTCTCCTTCCCTGTATGCTTCTGCATTGAGCATAGCACACTATATGTCCAATATACCGGACTTTATAGGGAAGCGTGAAAAAATCTCCCGGCAGCAGCGCTGCCGGGAGACTGTTTTGTGTTCCGTATTCCTTATCTGGTGAGGAAGAACATCAGGGTGAAGAGGATCGTGATGACCCAGGTACCCGCGTTGATCTCCTTGATCTTGCCGGTGAAGATCTTGATAAACACATAGGAGATCAGGCCGAAGGCGATGCCGTAGGAGATGTTGTAGGTCAGCGGCATAAACGCAACGGTCATGAAGCCGGGAACGGCACAGGCGGGGTCGTCCCAGTCGATGTTGCGGACGTTGGACATCATGAGGACGCCGACGTAGATCAGAGCCGCCGCGCAGGCGTAGGTCGGGATGAGCTGCGCGACCGGCGCAAGGAACATCGCGATGAAGAACAGCGCAGCCGTCGCCATGGAGGCAAGGCCGGTACGGCCGCCCTCGGCAACGCCGGAGGAGGACTCGACGAACGTGGTGACCGTGGAGGTGCCGCAGATCGCGCCGCAGCAGGTGGCGATGGCGTCAGCCAGCATGGCCTTGTCCATGTTGGGAACGTCGCCTTCCGGAGTCAGCATGTTGCCGGCAGAGCAGGCGCCGTAGAGCGTGCCCAGCGTGTCGAACATATCGACCATGCAGAACGCCAGCATGGTGGTGAGGAACATGATGACGAAGTTGCCGGTGCCGTGTTCAGCGATGTACGGGCTGAAGTTGAAGCCCTCGGTGAACACCTTGCCGAACGCCTGTGCGCCGAAATCCTTGAACGCGCCGAAGAAATCGGAGGTCAGGTTGGGCGCGACATTGGTCGCATAGAACTCAGGAACGGTGATGAGGCCGATGACATAGTAGAGCACCGCACTGCCGAGCATGCCCCCAGGACAGCGCCCTTGACCTTCTTCTTGGACAGCGCGCCGATGACGAACACGGCGACCAAGGTGATGAGCATCGGGAAGATGCTTGCCCATGTGGCGCTGCCGGTAAAGACGTTGAAGGAAGCGAGGTTGACGAGCGTTGCGCCGTCGTCAACGACGATGCCCGCGTTCTGCAGGCCGATGAAGGCGATGAACAGGCCGATGCCGGCGGAGATGGCCGTCTTGACTGCTGCCGGGATGGCGTCGAAGATGGGCTTGCGGAGGCCGGGGACGGTCAGCAGGACGAAGATGATGCCATCGACGAGAACCAGAACCAGCGCGTTTGCGTAGCTCAGGCCGAAGCCGAAGCAGACCGTGTAGACAAAGAATGCGTTCAGGCCCATGCCGGAAGCCTGCGCCAGCGGCAGGTTGGACAGCAGGCCGATGAGGACCGTGCCGATGACGGCGGAGATCGCGGTCGCGATGTAGATCGCGCCGTAGCTCACGGTGCCAAGGTCAGCGAACATGCCGGCGTTGACCATCAGAATGTAGGCCATCGCCATGAAGGTGGTAATACCGGCCATGATCTCAGTCCGGACGGTCGTACCGTGCTCCTTCAGCTTGAATCTTTTTTCCATGTGGAAATCTCCTTCTCTCTAATATTGCTGTGCATCCCTGCCCAGCTCTTTCGAGAGTATCATAGCATACTTTCCCGGAAGAAAACAGAGGGTCGAAGCCTGTCAAAAATCACGAAACGCTGAATAGATTTTCATGCAAAACTGCCTTGTTCCAATATTCATGCAAAAAATCGCACACAGTGCAACAATTTTTAGGCAGATACAAAACTTTTTAGCTTTCACCATTATCGAAGCGCATACGCCGATGCCGAAATTATACGCCTGCGCTCTCGCAGGTGCGCAGGATATGCGCGCCGTAATCCGTGTTCTTCAGCTCCAGACCGCGCGCGCGAAGCTGCTCCATCGTGATGTAGCCCATGCGATAGGCGATCTCCTCGAGACAGGCCACCTGCGTGCCGGTCCTCTGCTGGATCTGCATGACCGTGTTAGCCGACCGGAGCAGGCTCTGCGCGTTTCCGGCGTCGAGCCATGTGAAATCCTGCCCGAGCTTCACGACGCGCAGCGCCTGCCGCTCGAGATAGACGTTGTTGACCGCCGTGATCTCCAGCTCTCCGCGCGCGGAGGGCCGGATCGTCTTTGCGATCTCCGTGACCTCGCTGTCGTAGAAATAGAGGCCCGGAATGATGTAATTGGACTTCGGGTACGCGGGCCTTTCCTCAATGGACAGCGCGCGGCCGTTTTCATCCATCTCGACCACACCGAACGGGCGCGGATCGTCCACATAATATCCGAACACCGTCGCGCCGCTGCGGTTTTCTGCGGCCTGACGGAGGCTGGCGCGCAGTCCTCGCCGAAGAAAATGTTGTCGCCCAGAATGAGGCAGACGCTGTCGTTTCCGATAAAGCTCTCGCCGATCAGGAAGGCGTCCGCAATACCGCGCTGCACCTTCTGGATGCGGTAGGAAAGATTGAGGCCCAGCTCGGAGCCGTCGCCGAAGAGCTTGATGAACGAATACATCTCGTCCGGCGGGACGATGATGAGAATATCACGGATACCGGCCTGCATCAGCACGGCCATCGGATAGTAGATCAGGGGCTTGTCATATACGGGGATCAGCGGCTTGCAGACCGGCAGCGTCATGGGATACATCCGCGTGCCCTTGCCTGCGGCGAGAATGATACCTTTCATGTCCGGCACCTCCAAATTATATGCTGTTTTTATCATACCGGATTTCGGCGGAAAAATCTACCTCCCGGCAAAATTTCTCTCACCCGAGCGCCGACCATGCCTCGCCGTCCGCATTCGGACAGGCCGTGTGGTCGGTACCGGCCTCCTGCATATCGAGGAAATACCACGTTTCTGCGTCCGAATTGTCCGTCCAGAGCGGCATCCCGATCAGCAGCGCGTCCAGCGAGGCGGGGCTTCTGTCCAGCAGGCGGTTGAGGATGCGCGCAAGCTCCGCGCGCGTCAGCGGCCTGTCCGGGTCGAATTCTGCTCCGTCGAGGCCCATAATCCAGCCGTCGCCCGCAGAGAAGGACGGCTCCAGCGCCGACCAGCCCTCCGCCAGCTCCGGGAGGCATTCCGCCGCCGTCTTCGACGCGGCAATGCGCATGAGCACCGCCGCCAGCTCCGGGCCGGTCACGCCGCCCTCCGGAGAGAACGCGCCGTCCTGCGTGCCGTAGAGCACGCCAAGGTTCACCGTCGCCGTGATCGCCGTATACGACCAGCGCGACGGCGGCACATCGCAGAAGCAGGTCGGCGCGTCAAGCCCGGCGCGGCGATCCTCCGGGATCAGGCGGTAGAGCGCCTGCGCCAGCTGTTCGCGGGTGAGCGCCGCCTCCGGGCGGATGGTGCCGTCCGGAAAGCCGCTGAGATACGCCGGATGAAAGACCTCGCCGGCGGCAAAAGCCTGTCCTGCCAGCAGGGCCAGCAGAAGCACGGCGGCTGCAAATCTTCGGATGTGAGAAAATTTCATTGGTACGGCCTCCTTTTTTGCCCATTGTGGCACAGGAGGGCGGCAGAATCCGTCGCCTTGCGGCGAAGGGAAAAATTCTGCGCTGAGCAGAGAAAAGCGTCCGGCAGCAGATGCTGCCGGACGCTGGCTTTCGATATGCGGGCGGTCACTTTTTCCTGTTGGCGGATCTGACGAGCTTTTGATAAAGCAGCATCGAAAGAAAGAATGCCAGCCAACCGCCCGGGAAAAACGGAAGCCAAATCGGATCCGTAAGAATTTCTGTAAAATTTCTTATGTCTCCTGTCATCAGCGCAAATGCAAGAGACGCCAGCGGCATGAACAGCACAAACAACATTACCGCCCAAAGGCCGCTGAGCCAAAAACAGCGTCCGCAGCGCTTTCTTCGGCGGCTTCAGCTGGCCGGACGCAGACTTTTCCTGCTCGTCCTTGTCGAGCTTTTTCAGCTCCGCCCGCTTGACGGCGATCCGCAGCTGACGCTCCAGCTTCGAAAGGGAGGCCGCGTCGTCCATCGATGTGCTCCACTCCGTTTTCCGAAGGAGGCGGCGGCCGTTAGCATTGAACATGCAGGAATAGATGTCGCCCATCTCCTCGCCTCTTCTCAGCAGCTCCGTCCCGCTGAGCAGCACCAGCCTCAGCCCGCCGCAATACGACTCCTGACAGTGGATACGGTATGCCGTGTTCTTATGCATGCCGACGATATAGTCCTGAAAATACGGTGTGAGCGCAGTATGGTGCATGCCGCGCAGCGGCTCTCTTTGTAAAAGTCCGGGTATGTCCCGCTGTAGCCGTAAGAATGCAGGAGCTGTTCGACCGTATCGCACACCCTTTTCAACAGCTCCGGCTGGCACTTCGCCTCCACATACGACGGATATTCTGCCTGCGAGGCCGTGATCTGTTCAAAAAGCTCCCGCCAGAGCGGCTCATATTCCAGCCGGTTTATCGTCAGCGTCAGCTGGTTGAAGCGGAGCTGCTCCCATTTTCCGAAGAAGCCTGCTCCCAGCTTCTCGATGCTGCGCACGAGGCCCCGGTATCCGAAGCGGGCGGCTCGCTCCTTCAAAAGCGGAAACCTTCCTGTCAGCTTTCCAAAGGCCCATGGCTTCAGCTGATAGATCTCCCGCAGGAGCGGCAGCAGCGCCCGTTCCTTCTCGTTCAGCGGCCCTTCCGCATCCGCACGGTACAGGATCTGCTCCGCCGCGCCCCACAATACGTCCCACGCTCTGCCGTAAGCCGCCGACAGTCCCGCGCGGTAAACGCGGGACACAGCCTTCGCATCCGAAAACCGGATGGCAAACAGCGCTTGTTCGCCCTCCAATTCCGGCAGCGTCTCTCCGGTCAGGATATAGTCCTCCCCATCCCGCAGCAGCGCGCCATCCACAAAGCAGAGCGACTCATAGTCGCCCTCCGGCAGACCGGAGGCATTGCAGAGCGTCAGATGGCCCCGGTAGCTTTCGCAGACCGGGATCTCAATACCAGATCCGCGCCGTTTTCGCCGCTCCACTCTATATCACCATAATAAAACGGATCGTTAAACAGCATATCGTGCAGCATGCTGCGCGCCTTCTCGTCCAGTCCCGCGGCTGCCTGCGCGAATGATGCCTCGCGCTTTGCCCGGATATCTTCCATACACTCACCCCGTTTCAGAATTCATAAATCGTTGTTACGGCTCCAGCGTAAAGGTCATCACGACCGGCTGATGGTCGGAATAGGCAAAGCCCGTATCGTAAACAAGGCTGCCCGAGACCGTCACATTGTCGGAAACGAGAAAGCCGTCCACGGTCAGAAGGAGCTGCCCCTCATGATACGGCGCGTCGGCGTTGCGGCACGACGGCTGCGGGTCGTTTTCATCCAGCGGCGCGACCAGCGTCAGGTTTTTCCCCTCGAAAAGCTCCGTTTTGATTGGCTGCGCCCAGGTATAGCCCTCGGTCGAAACGCCGAAGATCTCGCCGCTGTTTCCGAGCAGATCCTTGTTGAAGTCTCCACCGCCGACGACATAGTTTCCGTTCTCATATTCCTGCTGCATATCCGCAAGCAGCATCTCCAGCTGTTCGTCGGCGATCTTTCCGTCGGAGGTATAGGCGGACAGGTGCAGGTCGTACAGGCAGAGCGTTTTTCCGTTGTCGACCGGAATGCGCGTGACGCTGTAGCAGCGGTCGAGGTCGAGGAGCTTGGTAAAGCCGGTCTCGACCGGAAGGCTCCGCCGGGCGCGCTCTCCACCGTCAGCGACGAGACGGTCAGCAGCCCGGAGCGCGACGCGCCATGCGGGCGGACGAATGGGTAAAACAGGAACGGGGAATCATAATTGACGGCAAAAACGCTGTCGGTATCCGCTTCCAGACCGTGATAATTGCGCAGAAGGTCCGCCTCGTTCACATGATACGTCCGCGTGGAATCAAAATCGACCTCCTGCAAAAGCGTGATGTCCGAGTCCAGCGATTCGATCACCGCGCCGATCTCGTCGAGATTCTGAAGCAGGCGCTCCTCAGACCATGCCCACGATTCCGTGCCGCCGTCCATGAAGAAGCTGTAATCGTCCTCATACGCGCCGAAGCCGATGTTCCAGCAGGCGATACGGTACGTTCCCCTGCCCGCGCCGTCTGCGTCTGTCCGGAGACCACGGCAAGCTTCTGATTGTCCTCGATGCGGTGGTAGGCCGCGAACACATAGGCCACATAGCTGCCCGCAAGGACGAGCACAGCCAGCAGTACGATCCCGATGATTTTGAGTGTCTTTTTCATGACAGCCTCCTGTGGATATTCTGATATTCTTTATTATACAGGAAGCCGGATAAAAAGCAACCGCCGCCGGGCGTTTCGGATGATCCCCTCCGCTGTCCAATTCTTCCGTCCTCCCTTGCAAAGTTCCCGCCGTCATGGTAAACTGAGCGCAGGAGGGAAGCTTTATGTCAAAATATCAGATCTTTCTGGATATCGTATTTCTGTTTTTCTTCGGCGCCTGCGCCGGATGGGTGCTGGAGCTGCTGTTCCGCAAGTTCTTTTCCGGCTCCAACCCGGAGCATAAGTGGCTGAATCCCGGCTTTCTGTTCGGGCCGTGCGTGCCGCTGTACGGCATCGGCACCGTCGTCCTGTTCGGTATGTCGCTGGTCGAAGACGCCGTTTTCGGCAGCTTTTCCGGCAGCGTCGGCTATTATTTCGTGATGTTCTTCATCATGGCGCTCGTCATGACGCTGATCGAGTATCTGGTCGGCCTGCTGAGCATCCATGTCATGGGCATCCGTCTGTGGGACTATTCCCACTGCTGGGGCAATATTCAAGGCATCATCTGCCCGCTGTTCACGTTCTTCTGGGGCGTGCTTTCGGCGCTGTACTACTTCCTGCTCTATCCGAGGCTGCTGCATCTGGTGGAGTGGTTTACGCTGCATCCGCTGTTCTCCTTCATCGTCGGCATCTGCTTCGGCGTGTTCGTGATCGACTGCGCGTTCTCGCTCCATCTCGGCACGCAGATCCGCCGCCGCGCAGGTGAGATCGACAAGACGCTCTATGAATCCGTCGATCTTCAGAAATTCCAGCTCAAAATGCAGAGCCGGGCCGGCTTCTTCCGTTTGGCTGCGCCCAAGCCTCTGAGCGAACGCATCGAGACCTTCAACGAATTTCTCCATCGCCGTCCCGGCACGCCTGCGGACGAAAAAAGCCGGAAAAGCAGCGCAAAAAAGAAGTTGTAATTTGCACAGGTATATGTTATTATAATAATAAGAATAATTATTATTAATTAGGAGGTACGCCATGTACTGTATCAAGAAAATGACGGACGATCTCTACTGGGTCGGCGGAAGCGACCGCAGACTCGCCCTTTTTGAGAACGTTTACCCCATCCCGAACGGCGTGAGCTACAACGCCTATCTGCTGCTGGATGAAAAGACCGTTCTGCTCGATACCGTGGACCGCTCCATCGCTGATCTGTTTTTCGAGAACGTTGCGCACGTTCTGAACGGCCGGAAGCTCGATTATGTGATCGTCAATCACATGGAGCCGGATCACTGCGCCGTTTTGCAGGACCTGGTGCTGCGCTACCCGGAGGTCAAGATCGTCTGCAACGCCAAGACCGTCACGATGATCCGGAATTTCTTCACCTTCGACATCGACAGCCGCGCCGTGATCGTCAAGGAGATGGACACGCTCTGCACAGGACGGCATACCTTCGCCTTCGTCATGGCGCCGATGGTCCACTGGCCAGAGGCCATGGTCAGCTACGACGCAACGACCAAAACGCTCTTCTCCGCCGATGCCTTTGGCACCTTCGGCGCGCTGAACGGCAATCTCTATGCCGACGAGGTCAACTTCAAGACGGAGTATCTGGCCGACGCGCGGCGGTATTACACCAACATCGTCGGCAAATACGGTACGCAGGTGCAGGCGCTGCTAATAAAAAGGCGGCCGCCATTGAAATCGAGACCATCTGCCCGCTCCACGGCCCGGTCTGGCGGAAGGATATCGCGTGGTTCCTGGACAAATACGTCCATTGGGCGACGTATCAGCCCGAGGAGACCGCCATTGTGATTGCCTATGCCTCCGTCTACGGCAACACCGAAAACGCGGCGAACATCCTCGCCGGGATGCTGGCCGACAAGGGCGTCCGCAACGTCAAGGTCTACGACGTTTCCGCAACGCACCCGAGCTATATCGTCTCCGAATGCTTCCGCGCCAGCCATCTGGTGTTCCTCTCCACGACCTATAACGCGGGCATGTTCGTGAACATGGAAAACCTCGTCCACGACATCGTCCACCACAATCTGCAAAACCGTACCATCGCGCTGGTGGAGAACGGCTCGTGGGCACCGACGGCGGCAGGTCTGATGCGCGCCGAGTTCCAGAAGCTCAAGAACTGCACCATCCTCGACGAGGGCGTCAGCATCCGTTCCTCCCTCAAGGAGGATCAGCTTGCGCAGATGGAGGCGCTGGCTGACGCGCTGGTCGCATCGATGCCTGCGCAGAAGCCCGTTCCTGCGCAGGAAAAGCCTGCGGGCCTCGTGGAGCAGAACGCGATGTTCTCGCTCTCCTACGGCCTGTTCGTCCTGACGGCCCGCGACGGTGCGAAGGACAACGGCTGCATCATCAACACCGTCACGCAGCTGACCGATTCGCCCAAGCGCATTTCCATCGCCGTCAACAAGGCGAATTATACGCACGACATGATCAAAAAGACCGGGGTATTCAACGTCTCCGTCCTCTCGAACGACGCGCCGTTCGCACTGTTCCAGCACTATGGCTTCCAGTCCGGCCGGAACACGGACAAATTCGCGGGCGTTCAGGGCATGGCGCGTTCGACCAACGGCATATATTATATCCCGTACTGCACCTCCGCCTTCCTCAGCGCGAAGGTCACGCAGACCATCGAGTTTGAGACGCACACGCTCTTCATCGCCGACGTCACCGAGGCGCGGCAGCTCTCCGACGTCCGTCCATGACCTACGCCTACTATTTCGCCAATGTCAAGCCGAAGCCCTCCAAGCTCAAGGAGCAGCACGGCTGGGTCTGCAAGATCTGCGGCTGGGTCTACGAGGGCGAGGAGCTTCCGCCCGACATCGTCTGCCCGCTGTGCAAGCACGGCGCAGCGGACTTTGAGAGGCTGCAATAAACCCGTCGCTTCTCCTGCAAGGCCTTCCCGGACGGGAGGGCTTTGCAGGCATTCTCATTACATATTCAGGAGGTTTTTCTATGCGCGTACTGGAAAAGCTGGAGCCGCGCTCCGTATTCTGCTTCTTCGAGGATCTCTGCCGGATCCCGCACGGCTCCGGCAACACCAAGGCCATCAGCGATTACTGCGTCCGCTTTGCACAGGAACGCGGTCTGCGCTGCGTGCAGGACGCCGTGAACAATATCATCATCTGGAAGGGCGGTACGCCGGGCTATGAAAACGCTCCGACTGTGATCCTTCAGGGTCATCTCGACATGGTGGCGGAAAAAACGCCCGACAGCCCGATCGATTTCACAGCGATCCGCTCGACCTGCAGATCGACGGCGACTATGTGTACGCAAAGGGCACAACGCTCGGCGGCGACGACGGCATTGCCGTCGCCATGGCGCTGGCCGTGCTGGACAGCAAGGAGCTTCCGCACCCGCCCATCGAAGCGGTCTTTACCATCGACGAGGAGGTCGGCATGGACGGCGCGGCCTTCCTTGATCCGGGCCCCGCTTCAGGGCCGCCGCCTTCTGAACATCGACTCGGAGGACGAAGGCATTCTGACGGTGAGCTGCGCCGGAGGCGTCCGGGCAAACATGGAGCTGCCGGTGCAGGCCGCGCCCTGCGCGCTGGCGTGCTGGCGCGTGACGCTGGACGGCCTCAAGGGCGGCCACTCCGGCGTGGAGATCCAGAAGGAGCGCGGAAACTCCAACATTCTGATGGGCCGCTTCCTCCGCCGCCTGTGGAAGGCTGCGCCGGAGCTGCGCCTGGTCTCGGTCGCAGGCGGTCAGAAGGACAACGCCATTCCGCTCTCCACAACGGCGCTGTTCGCCGTCCCAGAGGGAACGGATGTCGCGGCGGAGGCCGCTGCGTTCGAAGCCGCGCTGAAAAACGAATTCTCCGTCTCCGATCCGGATGCGCGCCTCTGCGCGGAGCGCTGCGGCAATGCTGAAAGCGCCATGACAGAGGAAACGACGGCCCGCGTGCTGGACTTCCTGACGCTGGTGCCGAACGGCATTTACGCCATGAGCATGGACATTCCGGGCCTTGTGCAGACCTCCTGCAACCTTGGCGTGCTGGAGGCCGATGAAAAGGGTCTTCGCGCGTGCAGCTCGATCCGCAGCTCCGTCGGCTCCCAGAAGGAAATGCTCTACGCGCGGATGGAGGCGCTCTGCGCCCGCCTCGGCGGCAGTGTCCGTCCGACCGGCGATTACCCCGGCTGGCAGTACCGGCGCGAATCCGCGCTGCGCGAGACGATGGTCACCGCGTTCCGCGACCTCTATGGCTGCGAGCCGAAGGTCGAGGCCATCCATGCGGGACTGGAATGCGGTCTGTTTGCCGACAAGCTTCCGGGCTCGACGCCGTCAGCTTCGGCCCCGATCTTCTGGATATCCACACGGTGCATGAGCGCATGAGCATCGCCTCCGTCCGGCGGACGTGGGATTACCTCTGCGAGATCCTCCGGCGGCTGGATCACTGAACGCCGTCTTTCTCAAAATTCTCTGTCCCGGCGGAAAAAACTCCGCCGGGGCATGATTTTTTTCCACAAAGTTTCAAAATGATTCACAAATAGCGGAGAAAAAATATGTATAATGAGTTCTGTTAAAGGATCAAAGGCGGAAAAGGAAGTGAAGGCATGGTCAACGACCCTTATCAGATTTTGGGCGTCTCGCGGGACGCAAGCGAGGACGAGATCCGGCAGGCGTATCGCCGCCTTGCCAAGAAATATCACCCGGATCTGAATCCCGGCGACGCGCAGGCCGCGCAGAAGATGAACGAGATCAACGAAGCGTATGACCTGCTGAAAAATCCGCAGGCCTACCGTCAGCAGCAGGCACAGCAGCGCGCCCAGCAGCAGGCGCGTCAGGCGTATCAGAACGGGCCGCAGAATCAGGGCTATTATAACCCCTTCGATCCGTTCGGCTTCTACGGGAGCCAGAGCGGCAGCGAGGAGGACTCCTCCGATCCGAATCAGAACACCTATTATTACTACTGGAGCAGCAATGACGACCCGAATCGGCAGCAGTATCAGTGGAACTACCGCCGTCCGCGGCGCAGTCCGCTGGGTGTGCTCGGCAAGATCGTCATGATCTGGCTCATCATCCAGTTCCTGCTTTCCATGCTCGGAAGCTGCTCCGTCCGACGCTATGGAAGCGCCTATTCCGACGGCTACACGAGCGAAAACGCCTCCTACACCTGGACACAGACCACGGGCCGGAATGGCTCGCGGAACTAGGAGGCCGTCATGAAGTTGTTTCAGAAAAGGCAGCCGCAGCAGGCAGCTAAAGACCCGCTTCTTTGAGGAACTGGAAGCGGAATACCGGAACTATCGCCGCCGCACCGCGCTGGAGCTGGAGCAGGCAAACGACGCCGCAACACGCCGCGCGGTGCTGAATTTTCTGCCGCTTTACGACGATCTCGAGCGCGCGCTCCGTCAGCCCTGTCAGGACGAGGCGTACCGCCGCGGCATTGAAATGGTGATGCAGAATCTGCTTGCCATTCTCGCGTCCATGAAGGTGCAGCCGATGGACAGCCTGCACCGCTGCTTCAATCCGGCCTATCATGAGGCAGTCGAGCACATCACCGACCCGCAGTACCGCGAGGATGAGATCGTTGAGGTCGTCCGGACGGGCTTCACCATGGATGAAGAGATCATCCGCCACGCCAGAGTGGTCGTGGCAAATTAGAGGTTTCAGGAGGCATTTTCATGTCAAAGATCATTGGCATTGACCTTGGCACCACCAATTCCTGCGTCGCCGTCATGGAGGGCGGCGAGCCGGTCATCATTCCCAATGCCGAGGGCGGCAGAACGACGCCGTCCGTCGTCGGCTTCTCCAAGACCGGTCAGCGTATGGTTGGAAGCCTTGCCAAGCGTCAGGCGGTCACGAATCACGACCGCACGGTGACCTCCATCAAGCGTCAGATGGGCACCAATTACAGGCTGAACATCGACGGCCACAAATATACGCCGCAGGAGATCTCCGCAATGATCCTGCAAAAGCTCAAGCGGGATGCGGAGAGCTATCTCGGCGAGCCGGTCACGGACGCCGTCATTACTGTCCCCGCCTACTTCACCGACGCCCAGCGTCAGGCCACGAAGGACGCAGGCCGCATTGCCGGACTCAACGTCCAGCGCATCATCAATGAGCCGACCGCAGCGGCGCTGGCCTACGGCGTTGACCGCGAGGAGCCGCAGAAGATCATGGTCTATGACCTTGGCGGCGGCATCGTTCGACGTGTCCATTCTGGACATCTCCTCCGGTGTGATCGAGGTGCTGGCCACCGCCGGCAACAATCACCTTGGCGGCGACGATTTTGACCAGTGCATCGTGGACTATCTGGTCCGGGAATTCAAAAACGAAAACAAGGTCGATCTGAGCCGCGACCCGGCGGCCATGCAGCGTCTGCGCGAGGCGGCGGAAAAGGCCAAGATCGAGCTTTCGGCCATGACCGCAACAACGGTCAGCCTGCCGTATATCACCGTCGGCAAGAGCGGCCCGCTGCATATGGAGATCCCGTTGACGCGGGCAAAGTTCAACGACCTCACCTACCATCTGGTGCAGGCGACCCGTGAGCCGGTCAATCAGGCCATCAACGACTCCGGCGTCCGCATCTCCCAGATCAGCAAGGTGCTGATGGTCGGCGGCTCGAGCCGCATCCCCGCCGTGCAGGATCTGGTCCAGTCCATCACCGGCTCCCTGCCGTTCAAGGGCATCAACCCCGACGAATGCGTCGCCATGGGCGCGTGCCTGCAGGGCGGCGTCCTCTCCGGCAGCGTCAAGGGCCTGCTTCTGCTCGATGTGACGCCGCTGTCGCTCGGCATTGAGACGCTCGGCGGCGTGTGTACGCGCGTGATCGAACGCAATACGACGCTTCCCATCCGCAAGAGCCAGATCTTCACCACCGCCTCGAGCTTCCAAAGCTCCGTGGACGTGCATGTTTTGCAGGGCGAACGCCCGATGGCCAGCCAGAACAAGGAGCTTGGCCGCTTCCAGCTCACCGGCATCCGCCGCGCACCGCGCGGTGTCCCGCAGATCGAGGTGACGTTCTCCATCGACGCGAACGGCATCGTGAACGTCTCGGCAAAGGATCTCGACACCGGCAAGGCGCAGCAGATCACCATTACCGCGACCTCCAACATGTCGCAGGCCGAGATCGACCGCGCCGTGCGCGAAGCGCAGCAGTATGCGGCGGAGGACGAGCGCCTGCGCGCGGAGGCGACGGTGCGTGACCGCTGCGAGCAGCTGCTCTACCGCGCCACCGGCGCCGGGAAAACTGTCAGCCGCGAGGATAAGGCCCGCGTGAGCGAGGCCGAAAAAGGCCGTCCGCAAGGCAGTCAAGTCGAAAAATACGGATGAAATGCTCTCCGCCGCCGACCGGCTGGAGCGCCTGCTCGACGAGCTTGGCGTGACGAATGGGAGCGGCCCCTACCGCCCGGCGGGCGGCTATGACAAAAACCCGAACGACAATGTGGAGGACGAGGCCGTTGACGCCGAGTATGAGTCGGTGGACGACTCCAGGGCCTGAATCGGTCGAACTGCTAAACGATCATTTGGTCCTTGCAATGTGAACTTTATAGATTCGTGAGAATCACGCGCATGAAAAACGAGACTATCTGCAAAGGCAGGACCGCATAAGAAAACAATGAAAAAAGTCCGTCGGAAGCTTCCGGCGGGCTTTTTCGCGCAGCGCCGCAGACAGATGATTTTTCGTTCCTGACAAGCAGTTTTCCGCAGCGCTGCTTTGTGTAACGCAAAGGAAAAGCTGCGAAGCCAGGGGCGAAATGGCACGGCCTGCGGGCGTTGGTTTCTTATGCGGGGCCTAGGGTGTATCTGAAGACTCCCAATGTGACCGGCAGCGAGGAATTTTTGCGTTGAGCAAGACATTTTTCACAGGAATACTGACGTATTCCAAGGAAAAATGGCGCAGCGCAGCGTGAAAAGACCCGCTGTCCGGGTGCGTTGGGAGTCTTCAGATACACCCTAGACATAGAGCCCGGCGACCGCGCCAGCGACTGCGGCGGCATCATGGAGCCGATCGCCGTCTGGGGGCGTAAGGGCGGCGAATGGGCGATCATCCACCGATGCAGGCGCTGTGGTGCGCTCAGCGCCAACCGCGTGGCTGCGGCCGACAACCCCATGAAGCTCATGTCCATCGCCATGAAGCCGCTGTGCGAGCCGCCGTTCCCGTTGGAGCGCATCCCGGAAATGACCGACCTGATGGGCGGAGACGGTACGCTCAAGTGATTTTTGGCGGAGAAAGCCGCCGCTTTCCAAAACGGAGGAAAAACACGTGAATACGAAGCAAGCACCGTTCGTGATCGAACGTGCACAGGCGGAGGACGCCGCAGCGCTGCTGGCTTTCCTGAAGATCGTCGGCGGCGAAACGGAAAACCTCAGCTATGGCGCGGAGGGCATCTCGCTGGATCTCGCCGCAGAGCAGGACAAGCTGCGCAGTCAGGCCGGATCGATAAATAATGTGCGGTACCTTGCCAAGGCAGACGGCGAGATCATCGGCACAGCCAGCTTGAGCCGCAAGCACAAGCGGATGCGCCATCGCGGAGAGATTGGCATCTGCGTAAAAAGAGCGTGGTGGGGCAGCGGCGCCGCCCCCGCGCTGATGGACGCGCTCCTTGCCTTTGCAAGAGAAAACGGCTTCGAGCAGCTGAATCTCGAGGTGCGCAGCGACAACATCCGCGCCATCCGGCTGTATGAGAAATACGGCTTCCGGAAGCTGTGCGTCTTTCCGGGATTCTTCAAGATCGACGGGAAATATATCGATTTCGACCTGATGAATCTCGAATTGGGGTATTCCTGAGGGGTCATGACTTTCCCGCGGCGGGCCGGGGACCGGCGCGCTGCGGCTCCCTGTCAGGAGCAGCGCGGATGCACGATTTCCTGAAATGCGGTGTAAACGCCAGCCGTCCAGCCCATCATTGGCGGGGTCTGGTATTCCTTGGACACCGAAATATCGCCGGTGCATACGTCATACTTCTCCCAGAGCTGACCGCTCCTTTGGAAAACGCGGTCAACGAGCGCGAGGTATTTTTCCGCGATCCTCTGCGCATCCCGTTTGTACCCATACCGGCGCAGAGCCATAACGACGATATACTGTAAGCAGGCCCAGCCATTCGGATAGTCCCATTGCAGGCCGAGAAGCCCGCCTGTTTTTTCACAGCAGGCGACTCCATATGGCATTTCCAGCAGGGGAAGCATGGATACGACTTGCGCGGCCCGTTCCGGACTGCACATTCCGGCAAAGAGCGGGTAAAAAGCGGCAGCAGAGAACAGCGTCGAACGGTGACCGTCGGAAAACGATAGTCGCAATAGCAGCCGCGCTCCGGATCCCAGAGCAGCTCGTCCATCCGCGCTTTGCGGAATTCCTTCCGGCTGCGCCACTGGCTGCGTTCCGCATCCAGGCCAAGCACACCGGCGAACCACTCCATGTTGTGCTCCATCCGATAGAGCAGCGCGTTCAGATCGACCGGCGCATACAGCTGCGCTTCTGTGCCGAAGCGGCTCGTGCAGTCCCATCCGCTTTCGGCGAGGGCAAGCATTGCGCGTCCGTAGGGATAGAGCTGTTCGGGGCTTTCCGGAGACGCGAGTCCAAAGCGTTCGCAGAGCGATCTGCCAAGCTCGCGGAGCGTCGTATCGTCCGGATCCTCCCCTCCGTAGCGGCTCAGCCCGTTCTCAAGCGTCGGTGCGTATGCCAGAACCGATATTCCTGCTGCAATGCCGGATAGGCTCTGGCGTGCAGCCATGCCCGATCCTGCGTATGCTCGAACAGCTCCCGCACCATCTGCGACAGGAACGGCGGCTGAGAGCGGCACAGATAGAAGGTCCGGTTTCCGTTGGGCATCCAGCCGAAGCGGTCGATCAGATAGAACATGTTTTCAATGTTGTTTGCCGCCTGCTCTGTCTGGCCGGAGGCCAGCAGCCCCACATTGATAAAATAGGTGTCCCAATAATACAGCTCCTGAAAAACGCCGCTGGTGCTCGGCGTACTGAATGGCCTTGGCAGCCCGATCAGTGTACCCTGATCCTCTGTCGCAGACCGCACCGTGCTGCTCCAGTTCCGCGCAATATATGCGCTGGCCTCTTCCATTTTCGATTGCCTCTTCCGATGCGTCTGCCGGAAGATCCATCGGCGCGTTTGCAATGCCGGCTCCAGAGACGTCAGCCCAAGCTGCCGGACAAGCCGAAGCTGCGGCTTCAGCGGCAGCTCCTGCAGCCTCATACAGCGGCGCCGAGCGTTGGCTCCGCGGGGGTTCGATTTGATAGTTTCACCAAAATTCCTCACCTTTCTTATACTCCCATTTTACAATCGACCTACAAAAGTCCGAAATATAAGACAGCAGAAGTGCTACAATGATCTCAGAAAACGCAGGAGGTCATTGGCATGGCACGAGCAGAGAGCATCACATTTGGGGAGTTTCGCACCAGATTCAGCACAGAAGAGGCCTGCCGGGCAGAATTATTCCGGCTTCGGTTTCCGAACGGCTTCGTCTGCCCGAAATGCGGCTGTACGGAATACTACCCGGTTCGCGGGCGGAACGTGTTCAGTGCCGCGCATGTCGACACCAGACCTCTGTCACGGCTGGGACAGTCATGCATCGCACGCATCTGCCGCTGACGGTCTGGTTTTGGGTGATCTATCTGTGTGCCACGGACAAACGCGGCATTTCCGCTGTTCAGCTGAGTCGCACGCTGAACATCTGCTATGAGTCAGCATGGTATCTTCTGCACCGAATTCGCGCCGCCATGGGGAAAAGAGACGAAAAGTACGAACTTTCTGGAATTGTTGAGATGGACGACAGCTACGTAGGCAAAGTAACGCGAAACGGACGAGGCCTGTCCGCCGCAAGCGGCGGGCAGGATGAGGATGTGGAGTTTGTTCCGACGCAGCTCCCCTTTGCGATTCTTTCTTTCGACCGTCAACGGCGCTTTCTTTCTCAGAAAGAAAGCGCCGTTGAAATCGTGGAGTCATGCTCTTTGCTGCGCAAAGAAAAAGGGGCTGAACCTCTCTGGCCCGGCGAGATTTTCTGTCAGAAGCAGGCGCGAGGCTGAAGGCGTACCGCGTGTACGTCGAAGCCGAGCAAATCACACACCGATACGTCATATAGCAGTCCAGCTTCGCGACCGTCTCATAAGGCGCGTGCATGGAGAGCACGGGAACGCCCGCGTCGAGCGTGTCGATGTTGCGCTGCGCCATGAACTTGGCGACCGTGCCGCCGCCGCCCGCGTCCGTCGGCCGAGCTCGGCCATCTGCCAGAACACGCCGTTGTCGTTGAGGATCTTGCGGACCTTGCCGACGACCTCGGCAGAGGCGTCGGACGCACCGCCCTTGCCGCCGCTGCCGGTGTACTTGCAAAGACCCACGCCATAGTTGATGTAGGCGGCGTTGTTCTTATCGTACACGTCGGCAAAGTTGGGGTCATAGGCGGCGGTCACGTCCGCGGAGAGGCAGAAGGAGATTGCCAGGCAGTCGCGGAGCGCGACGCCCTGCGCGGCGCACAGACCGGCCATAAAGGTATCGAACGCCTCGGACTGCATACCGGAGACGCCCTCCGAGCCGATCTCCTCCTTGTCCGCGAAGACGCACACGGCGGTCTTGGCGGGCTTTGCGTCGAAGATGGCCGCGAGCTCCGCATAGGCGCACACGCGGTCGTCATGGCCGTAGGCCGCGATCATGCTGCGGTCAAGGCCGATGTCGCGCGCCTTGCTGGCGGGCACGGCCTCCAGCTCGGCGGAGATAAGATCCTCCTCCACGATGCCGTACTTCTCATTGAGGAGCTTGAGGACGTTGAGCTGACGCGGTCGGAGCCGTCGTCATCGCGCTCCGGACGGCCGCCGACGAGCAGGTTCAGGCTCTCGCTGGGAATGGCCTCGTTGAGCGGCTTTTTGCCCTGCTCGCGGCCGAGGTGCGGCAGCAGATCGTTGATGATGAACTGCGGGTCGCCCTCGTCCGCGCCGATGTGGACGGCGACCGTGGAACCGTCGCCGCGCACGACCACGCCGTGCAGCTCGAGCGGGATGGTCACCCAGTGGTACTTGCGGATGCCGCCGTAATGGTGCGTCTTGAGGTAGGCCATCCACGCCGGAGGCCTGATACAGGGACGCGGCTTGAGGTCCAGGCGGGGCGCGTCGGTGTGCGCCGCGCCGATGTTTGCGCCCTTGGAGAGCGGCTCGGAGCCGATCACGGCCAGCATGATGGCCTTGCCGCGGTTGTTGTAATAGACCTTATCGCCGGGCTTGGATCGCCATGCCGGGGCGGTATTCCACAAAGCCGCGCTTCTCCGCCAGGCGAATGGCGCTGAAAACGCACTCACGCTCCGTCTTGGAGGCGTCGAGGAACTTCTTATAGTCCTCGCAGTAGGCGTTCATTTCCGCCTCTTCGGCGGCGCTCAGCTCGTCATGGCCGTTGATGGGCGGTTGAGAACAGTGCGCGTTTTTCTTCTTTTGTCATGTTGCGTTCTCCTTTATCAAATTTTCCAATAGTGCATTTGCCTGTATCTGAAATTCCTCCGGGAAATTTCACCGTTTTGAAGTATGTGCGCGCAGCGCGCCGTATAAAAGCCGTCCGGCTCCTGCGCGCGGATGCGCAGCAGCGCATACTGCCGCTCGATGCCGTCGCGCCGCATGATGCGCCGAAGGCGCACCTCCTCCGGGGCCAGCACGCCGACCGTCGTGCCGCAAAGTTCCGCCAGCCCGCTCTGGAACAGGTTGATCGCGTCGATCGCCATGAAGCGCCGTCCCGGCGCTTTTCTCACGCCTGCGCGGATCGTCTCGACCGCGCGGCGGACGGTGAAATAAACACGATCCGGTTGAGTGTCTCCATCTGCGCGGGGTCGGAAAAGACCGCCGTGCCGAGGCGCTTCCGGTCGAGGCTCCCGTCCGGGCAAAAAGACCGCGCCGAACGCTCTCCGTCAGCGCTGCGCGGAGCGCTCCGTCCGTGCGCAGAAGGTCGTAATACAGCGCGTCGCAGTCGATCCCGACGCCGCCGCGCGCCTCGATGCAGCGCAGAAACGCCGTCTTGCCGCAGCCGGTGCCGCCGGTAATGCCGATGGTCAGCACGCGCTACACCTCCACCACATGGAATCCTGCCGCCTTTTTCAGCCGGTTTCCGATCGCAAGGCCAAGGCCCGCGTCATCCGGGCACTGCGCAAAGATCTCGGTCACGTCCGTCGCGTCAAACTCGCGCAGCGCGTCAAAAACGCGCCTCGCCTGCTCGGATTTGTCGCCCTCCGGGCCAAGCTCGTGGACGACACAGCCCGGGAAACTGCGCGCGGAACTCCGAGAAGCAGATCACACCCGCGCCCTCCGGCGCATGGGCCGCGATGTAGACCGCGCTTTTTTGCCGTCGCCGGTCACGACGGTGACGGGCGCCTTGGGTGCGTAGTGACGGTACTTCATGCCCGGCGCGCGCGGACGCTCGCCGTCGGTCATCAGCTGCGTGATGCATTTGTCCACAAGGACGGTGCCAAGCACGCGCTCCAGCTCCTCGAGCGGCAGCCCTCCCGGGCAGAAGGCGCGGCGGCTGGCATGTGAGATCGATAATCGTAGATTCCACGCCCACGCGGCAGGGTCCGCCGTCAAAAATGCCGTCGATTTTGCCGTCCATGTCCTCGCGCATATCCGCTGGCGAGGTAGGACTGGGTCTGCCGGAGGTGTTGCCGGAGGGCGCGGCGATGGGCACGTCCGCCGCCGCGATCACGGCCAGCGTCACCGGATGGTTCGGGCAGCGGACGCCGACCGTTTCCAGACCGCCCGTCGTGCGTAGGGGACAATTTCTTGCGCGGCAGAATCATGGTCAGAGGTCCCGGCCAGAACGCGCTCTGCCAGCCGGTACGGCGCTCTCAGGTACCTTCTCGCAGTAACGCGCCAGCCACGAAGCGTCCGGCACGTGGATAATCAGCGGATTATCCTGCGGGCGGCCCTTGGCCTCGTAGATCCTGCGGCAGGCGTCGGCATTCAGCGCGTTCGCGCCGAGGCCGTAGACCGTTTCGGTCGGAATGCCGAGAAGACCGCCCCGCGGATGATCTCCGCCGCCTTTTCGATATTTTCCCTTCGTATTTTCCGTAAACAGAATCGTATTCACAAGAATGCTTCCTTTTGTGTTCAAAATTCCTGCTGCGTTCGACTGCAGCTTCTTTGCCTGATCGGCGGTCACGAGCGCGTCGATCAGCTCGTCCAGAGTGCCGTCCATGATCGCGTCGATCTTATAGAGCGTCAGCCCGATGCGGTGATCGGTGACGCTGCCCTGCGGGAAATTATAGGTGCGGATGCGTTCGTTGCGCATTCCGGTGCCGACCTGGCTGCGGCGCTCCGGGAGACCTCGTTTTCGATGCGCTCCTGCTCCATCTGATATAGCTTGGACGCCAGCATCTGCATACACTTCTCGCGGTTCTGCACCTGCGAACGCTCCTCCTGACAGGCCACCACGATCCCCGTCGGCTTGTGGATCAGCCGCACGGCGGAGGACGTTTTGTTGACGTGCTGCCCGCCGGCGCCGGAGGACCGGAAAACCTGCATCTCGATATCCTCGGGGCGGATCTCGACCTCGGCCTCCTCCATTTCGGAAGCACGGCGACCGTAGCCGTAGAGGTGTGCACCCGGCCGCCGGACTCGGTTTCCGGCACGCGCTGCACGCGGTGAACGCCGGACTCGAATTTCAGGCGCGAATATGCCCCGTCGCCGTTTACGACAAAATCCGCCTCCTTCATGCCGCCGAGCTCCGTTTCGCTGTAGTTGAGTCAGCTCGACCGTCCAGCGGCGGCGGTCTGCAGCATACATCGATACATCCGGAACAGGCTATGCGCAAACAGCGCGCTTTCCTCACCGCCGACACCGCCGCGGATCTCCACGATCACGCCCTTTTTCGTCGTTCGGGTCCTTCGGCAGAAGGAGGATCTTCAGCTCCTGCTCCAGCGTCTCCTGCTGCTTCTTCGCCGCCGCGAATTCCTCCTGACACAGAGCCTTCATCTCCGCGTCCAGCTCGCCCCGTCATCATCTCCCGCAGCTCGCTGCTCCTGCTTCGCGCGGCAAAGCGCACGATAGGCCGTGACGATCGGCTCAAGCTGCCGCTGCTCCTTGAGGAGTCTGGCCGCCGCCTTCGGGTCGGAAAAAAATTCCGGCTGCGCCATGCGCTCGGAGGCCTCCATATACCGTTCTTCCACCAGCTTTAATTTATCCAGCATCGTTTTTTCTCCACATTTTGAATCAGCAATATCATACCGCATTTTTTCCGCCGCGTCAAATCCTGCCAGAGTGTTTCCCGCAATTTCGCGCATACTATTTTGAAAAGAGCGCACAAAAGGAGAATTTGCATGAAGCGTCTGTTATCCGCAGTGCTGACGCTGGCGCTGCTGCTTATTTTCGTCACGCCGCAGGCCCGCGCCGGCGGGCAGACCAAGGGCTGCATCGCGCTGACCTTTGACGACGGCCCCTCCGGCGAGCTGACCGAGCGCCTGCTCGACGGTCTGCGTGCACGCGGCATCCACGCGACGTTTTTCGTCTGCGGCTATCGGGTCGCGCAGTATCCGCAGACACTCTGCCGCATCGCGGAGAGGGCCACGAGGTTGGGCTGCACAGCTGCTGCCATGATTATATGCACAAAATGTCCCGCGAAGCCGTATACGACGATCTGGTCTCCTGCATGGAGGCCGTGACGGAATGCTGCGGCGTCGCGCCGAGGCTTTTCCGCCCGCCAGGCGGACTGTATTCTCCGGCGCTGACCGCCGCCGCACAGGATGCGGGCGTCTCCGTGATTCTCTGGTCTGTCGATCCGGAGGACTGGGATGTGCATAAGCGTGACACCGTTCTTCCGCGCATCATCCTGCGCGGGGCGGCTCCCGGCGCGATCATTCTGATGCACGCCCTTTCGGATAACTCCGTGAACGCGGCCCTTCGGGCCGTCGATACCTTCAGGCAGAGGGCTGGCAGTTCTACACCGTCTCCGAGCTTGCCAATAGCGCGGGCGCGGAGCTGACGCCGGGCGGCGTCTACAGCTCGTTTCCGCCCAAGGCAAAGGATTGACGGAGCCTTCAAAATCCTGTAGAATAAATGCAGTCGGGGCCGATTCCCTTACACCGGCCCGCACAGCCCACGCAAAAAGCTTCTACAGGATTTGGAGGCCATTTATGAATAAAAAAGAGCTTCGCGCGAAGATCAAGGCGAAGAAAAAGCGCGCTGACCGAACAGCAGATCGTCGATTGCAGCAGCCGTCTTGCGCAGCAGCTGTTCCGGCACCCGGCCTATCAGGCGGCAAAGTCGATCTACGGCTATCTCTCCTTCAACGAGGAGGTCCGCACCCTTCCCATTCTTCGTCAGGCCCAGCTCGACGGCAAGCGTGTCGCCGTGCCGAAGGTATTCGGGGACACGATGCGTTTTCTCTGGCTGGACGATCTGGACGCCGTCGCCCCCGGCTATTACGGCGTGCCGCAGCCGGTCGCAGACGGCCCGGAGGCCGACGATGAAACAGCGCTTATCCTGATGCCCGGCCTCGCGTTCGACCCGGAGGGCCGCCGCTGCGGCTACGGAGGCGGCTTCTACGACCGCTATCTCGCGGAGCATCCGCACCATGCGACCCTTGCGCTCTGCTACGATTTCCAGATGTTTGCGCATCTGGAGACCGACAGCTACGACGTTCCGGTGCAGTATGTTCTGTCCGCGCCGGTCGGGGAGGTGGCGAAATGAAGCTCTGGGCCATTGCGATCCTCTGCGCGTTTGTCTTTCTGGTCTGCTTTCTGGTCGATCTCCTTCTGCGGAAGCTTTTCCCGAAGGAAAAAATCGAAAAAAGCAAGCAGGTCGTCCATCTTCCGCGCCGTCGGCCATTTTCGGCATCATACTGACCTTTGCGGCAATCGTCGTGTTCGTCCGCTTCCTGCCGCAGAAAATGGACGTGCCGCTGCTGCTCGGCGGCATTGCGGCCCTGCTGATCG
>VOFG01005022.1_pt1 | contig 31086 bp, 37 predicted proteins | sample 5384171 | NCBI WGS metagenome assembly VOFG01 (sample SAMN12384726, study PRJNA508395) | human gut metagenome | isolation source: healthy gut F | host: Homo sapiens
GGCAAGGATTGTGGTGGCGTTGGAGATAATCGGCTGCTTAAATGAAACCTCTGTAAATCAATTCTATTACTTCATTCTTCTGTATTCCACTTTTTTGTAGTATCTTTGTAAACTTTAAAACCAAATCAAAAAAAATACGTTTATGAGCAACTTATCTAACATGCCTTGGGAAGACCGCCCGGCCGGTTCGAAAGAAGTGGTGTGGCGCTACTCTGCCAATCCCATCATTCCGCGCGATTTGCTTCCTACTTCCAATAGTATTTTCAACAGTGCCGTGGTGCCTTTCGGTGACGGCTATGCCGGAGTGTTCCGTTGCGATGACACGAATCGCCGTATGCGCCTGCACGTGGGCTTCAGTAAAGATGCCGTTCATTGGGATATCCATCCCGAACCTTTGACGTTTGAGTGTGACAATGCCGAAGTGGGCGAATGGGTGTATGGCTACGACCCGCGTGTTTGCTTCATAGAAGACCGTTATTATGTTACCTGGTGTAATGGGTACAAAGGCCAGCCTACCATCGGTGTGGCATGGACCAAGGACTTCAAGACTTTCCATCAGCTGGAGAATGCTTTCCTTCCGTTCAATCGCAACGGAGTGATGTTTCCGCGCAAGATAAACGGACGTTATGCCATGCTGAGCCGTCCGAGCGACAACGGGCATACTCCGTTTGGAGATATCTATTACAGCGAATCACCCGACATGGAGTTCTGGGGACGGCATCGGCTGGTGATGAGTCCGGCACCCTTTGAAGTGAGTGCATGGCAGTGCCTGAAAATCGGTGCAGGGCCTATCCCTATCGAAACACCGGAAGGCTGGCTGCTCATCTATCACGGCGTGCTCCGCTCGTGCAACGGTTATGTATATGCTTTCGGTTCGGCATTGCTCGATTTGGACGAACCGTGGAAAGTGAAATACCGTTCGGGAGCCTACCTGCTTTCACCGCGCACTCCTTACGAATGCATGGGCGACGTGCCCAATGTGTGCTTCCCCTGCGCCGCGCTGCATGATGAAGAGACAGGACGCATCGCCATTTATTATGGCTGTGCCGATACCGTGACGGGGCTTGCCTTCGGTTATGTGCCTGAAATCATAGAATTTACTAAACGTACTTCCATCATTTAACTCAAATGATTATCTTTGCGGCATAAAGAAACAAGCAAAGATTTCATCATGATGAACCGGAACGTACTTCATTTGACATGTCCTCCTATACCTGTCCTCCGCATTGGCTTTGTGGGGCTGGGTAATAGGGGGATTTTGGCTCTTGAACGATATATGCATCTGGAGGGTGTGGAGGTAAAAGCCTTATGTGATTTGCGCCCCGGAATATAGAGCGTGCCACTGCATTGCTCCACCGTTTCAACCGCCCTGCGGCTGTTGCCTATGGCGAAGAAGGCGGATGGAGGCAATTGTGCGGACGTGCGGATATTGACTTGGTTTATATTTGTACCGATTGGCTGACACATACCGATATTGCGGTATATGCCATGCAGCAGGGACGCCATGCCGCCCTTGAGGTGCCTGCCGCCATGAGCGTGGCGGACTGCTGGCGTTTGGTGGATACCGCCGAGCAGACACGCCGGCACTGCATGATGTTGGAGAACTGTTGTTATGATGCTTTTGCCTTGACGACCCTGAACATGGTGCGGCAAGGGGCATTGGGAGAGATAACCCATGCCGAAGGAGCGTATATCCATGACCTCCGCCGGCATTACTTTGCCGACGAAACGGAAGGCGGCTATCATAATAACTGGATAAAGCTGTATAGCCAGCAGCATACCGGAAATCCGTATCCCACTCACGGGCTGGGCCCTATCTGTCAATGGATGGACATTCATCGTGGAGACCGCATGGAGTATCTTGTATCCATGTCGTCGCGTGAAGCGGGGCTGTCGGCTTATGCCCGCGGGCAGTTTGGCAAGCATTCCGCCGAGGCTGCACAACCTTATCTGATGGGAGATGTGAATACGACATTGATTCGGACGGTCAAAGGGCGTACTATCGTATTGCAATATGATGTGACGACTCCGCGCCCATACAGCCGCCATCAGACTGTGTGCGGCACAAAAGGCTTCATGCAGAAATATCCCGTGCCTTGCATCCTGCTGGACGAGTATGGTAAAGAACCCTTGGCAGGAGAGGATTTTGAGAAAGTAATGGAACGTTATAAGCATCCGTTCACTGCTACCATCGGTGAGGAGGCAAAGCGGAAAGAGATGCCGAACGAGATGAATTATATCATGGATTATCGTCTGGTGCATTGCTTGCGCAATGGTCTGCCTTTAGATCAGGATGTATATGATGCAGCCGAATGGTCGTGTATCACGGAGCTGAGCGAACTTTCGGTGCGGCAGGGAAGCATTCCGGTGGAGATACCGGATTTTACACGGGGGAATTGGGAAGGAGACAAGTGATGTTCTTGACAGAGGGAGCGTTCTCCTTTCTCCTTACCTTTCGCCTTTTATGGTAAAAAGAGTCAAGAACCCGTTTTATCTCTTCGATTTTCCCCGGATTCTTTTTGGCATAATTTTCTCTCATCCTTATCGTTACACAATGTACCATGTCATCATCTTGCTGTAATAAATAGTAAACGCGATATATATTCCATGTCTTATCATATTCTTGACTCTTTTGCACAATGACAAACCTTTCTTGATTCTTATTGGATTTGATTCTCGTTTTGCTGCAGAGCCGGATAGGACCGGAAATCTTTTTCATTTCCAATTCTTCTACTTCTTTTAAAGTAATAGGGGATGCCTTATCTATTTTCTGATAGCTTTCAATAAAACACAATACATGATTCGGTAAGTCTTCCGGAAATTAATCAATGGAGTTTCCCATATCAGATAATAGAGATGACAACCGATGGACCGGGCGTCTCGCTCTTCCGGTATAATGCCATTGCCTTTTTCATTCTTTGTGCTCCAATGGCAAGGCAAGGTGATGGAGTGGAACTTATTGCTAATCTCTTTCCATTCCTCATTATGTACCTAACCACCCGGGTGATTAGGCTTAACCACGGTCGTGGCTAAGCAATCACGATATGCTTTACACCAAGATATGTATTTACTTTAAATTCTTATCAATTTGATGGATTAATTTGAAAGACAAACGCTTATTGAAGTTCTGAAAAGTCTAAGGTAACGATTTGGAGATTGTGCTAATTTCAGTACTTTACAGTCTCATACTTATGAACAACTTTTATAGGACAAAGATACTATTTTTTTTGAATAAGCGAATAATTTCACAGGAAAAATAGAAATTTTATGGGGAAGTGTTCTGATAGCATGTCGTTGTAGATTGTAGGGAGGGGATGTAAAACGGCAGGCACATAGAATTTCCGATATTCAGAAAGCCGTATTCCCAAAATAGAGATTATTTTTGAAAGAATCACATAATCCGCTAAGAATAAAAGTTTATGCGGATCATCAAAAAACGAGGTAACGAGTTGGCAACCGTTCTGGTTTCTACATACTTGCATCAATTGCGTTGATGTGCAACTCACTTTATGTAAAGGTACGATTTTTTACGGAACATGCAAAACACCTTTGATTTTTCTTTTTTAGCAACCGTCAAAAACAATCTTTCGGTTTCATATCCCGGTCACAAAGGCGGTACAGTCTCTTTATGAAAAGTAAACAAAGGTCAGGCAGGATTGAAACAGACTGTTACGAGAACAGTCAGAAAAGGATTGCATACAGGAATTACAGTCTGATACCGGGCAGGGGACGACTTTGTGCCAAAGTCCAAAAAGAGGTTCTTTTTCCAGACGGCAAACTCCCTCACCTCTAAAAAACAGTCTGTGGCTGGCGCACGCAAACGTCCAGCCTTTATGCGGACAGTCTTAATGCCCGCAGCCTGTACAAGTGCGTAAAAAACAGGTAAATGGAATCTTCATCCGCTTCCCCGCGCCTTGCCGACACTCCTATATTCCCGTTCCAACACCTGCTCGATCTCGCTCCTCTTGTACAAGACCTTGCCACCAAGTACATAGTAAGGCAGCGTGCCGTTGCTCCGATACTCGCCCAATGTCCTGCGGCTGACTTTCAGCATACACGCCACCTCACTGTCGCACAGGTACACGTCTTCTTTTGGCGGAACCGCGCCATCTCCGAAAATGCCGTCAATCATCGCCGACAGCCGGTCGATACGCTCGTGGATGGACTGCATCCACGCATCGTCTTTCGTTTTCAATTCATTAAACATTATATAGATTAATTTGTTATATGACTCATTTTGTGACTGATTCTGAAGTTGTGTAATCCACAAGCAATAAGAATCACCATATCTTCGAAACCGAATTTATGGCATCTGAATCGTTCTTTGACAATACGGCATTTTTTCATACCACCTATGGCATGCTCCACTTTAATCCTAACTCCGGAAATCCGCTTGTTCTCTTGTTTTTCAACACAAGTAAGCTCTTTCCCTTTAGGTTTCTTTTTGGGCATGCATATTTCAACTCCATCCGGTTTGTGTCCGATGAAACCTGTATCCTGCCAGAGCCTAATACCTTTGGGAAGTAGAAGAGGTTCTTCATCACAAATCTTTTTGTCATGGACATGACCTTTGTATGTGGAGCTCAACCATACAATCCGAAGATTGTTAGTACATAACAGGTTATTCTTTATGCTATGAGTTTTTTTTACCACTATAGCATGCAGACTGCCAGTCTTCATCCAAAGGACGCTGAATAGGTCGCTCGGTTCCGTCCAACAAGACTTCTTCGCACCCTTGAAGAATGTGTATCAGACGTTTGGAGTTACGGTCAGGCAATTCACCAAGCGTTTTCAATGTACGCCGGAGAATCTCAGAAAGAAGGTGAATCCATCTATTGGCCTGGGGCTGGGTCATCTCAAACTGAATAGCATGGAGTTCCTGAAGGGGATTGGTCTTCAGATATACCAATATGAAGAACATTTTGTCCTGAATCAGAGACAACACTGTTGTAAGATATACGTTGGCGCACTTTACCTTCCAAGGTAAAATGGCTGTAATATTCATCCCAATGGTACTTGAAAGTTATTAGCAAAGCGTCAAACTCTGCAGGAGTTAATCCTGTCGCAGCAAGCACTTGGCTATGACGGTGGCGAATCTTGTCGTAATACATCAATTGAACTTTTTAGATCACAAAGATAAATCAAAGAACGCTTTAATCAATTATTCGATATAAACTCTATTATACATACTGCTCATTTGTCTTTTGTTGATACTTCAGTTCAATTCCTTCAAATGGTGTGCCCCCTGTAGCGTGCATCCTTGCGTCTGTCCTCCACTTTCGTGACGATACGCTCCACGTCTTCCGGCAGGTAATAGGTACGGTTGCCTATCTTGGTATAGGCGAGCGTGCCGTTATCCCGCAAGGTCTGCAAGGTGCGCTTGCTGATTTTCAGCTTCAGGCAGACATCCTGGTGGTCGAGCCAGCCAGCCGTCCTCTTCACGCCTTTCAAATCCAGATGGGGATTCCCTCCACCCTATGTATGAACCGTTCGATTTTCATGGCAAATTCCTCGAACGCCTTCCTTTCAAAACATACGGTTTCCATAACAATCCGATTTTATGTTGATACTTCAAATTCATACCATCCGGAGAAACGGTCACTCGTGGTGCCGGTATAACAGCGCATGGAAGAATTTAATCTGAAAACTGACCGTGCAGATGTTATTGTTCCCGCCGCTGAGATATTTCTGATAATTGCAGGTATTGTCAAAGCTGAGTATATCCATGTTCCGGTCATTGGCTTAGCAGATGGTATTATTGACAATTTGTATGCCATATACCTGAAAACGGAATAAAAGGAATTGTGCATAGCTGTTTTAACTAGGGATATTCAGTAAATCCTATAAAATTAGCCAACTAATTCATACTAAAAGTATTGCGAATTAGTTGGCTTTTTGTATCTTTAGGTATTTCCCCTAAAATTTTGAAGAACGATTGACAAATGCTTCAGCGGAGTCGTTCAATGCTAAAATCAAAGCTCTTCGAAGCCAGTTAAGAGGGGTGGCTGATCTGAAATTCTTCATGTTCAGACTGGCTAGGCTATACGCTTAAAGGAAAGCTTGCCAACCGGAAAAATCCGCTGCCCCTGGAAAAAGCAGCATAGCCAAAAGAAAATATAACAGAACTGTAAAATATAAAAGAGGTTGTGCCAACGTTTTGACACAACCTTAGCAGATTACTATTCAGCTGATACCTATTCTGAAAGATGTAAACAACTTGTTTCTTAGATAGCCTTATAAATATTCTACTACTTATTACAGTTCATTTAGAAATGTTATTCTCACTTTTATTCCTCCGCTTTTTCACTTGCTCCACTGCTTCAGATATGATTCCCTTGTTTTCAAAACGCTGCGTGTAATTGGTGTAATCCGGGTGAATACGTTCGTAAGTTGGGTCAGTGAATAAGGGACTCGTAATAATGTGGTCCGCAGTCGAACGGTTACAGCAGAAAACAATATTTTCAACTCCAGCCAGTCTGGTCAATGCTTTCACATCCGTATCATGCGGCTGTAGTGTCATCGGATCTGTAAAAAAGAACAGATAGTCTATTTCTCCTTCTACGATCCGCGAACCAATTTGCTGGTCACCTCCTAAAGGACCAGATTTCAGGATTGTGATATCCCATTTGATTTCAGGATGTTTTTCTTCAAGGCTTTTTTTTTAATTAGTGTACCGGTTGTACCCGTACAATAGAATTTATGTCCTATCAGACGTTCCGAGTTCCAGAGAACCCACTCTATCATGTCTTTTTTTCATTGCATCGTGTGCAACAAGTCCAATTCTACGAACAATTGTTTCCATAAAGCTAAATTATTTTATTTTTATATGATAATTATAATAACAAAAAACTAATTCTATTGAAGGCCGGAGGATGACCGGATAAATCTGAGCAATTCTTTGTTTGCCTGGCTATCCATGACGGTTTCCCGTTTTTCTTCAAAAGATTGAGTGTTGTGGAGCATTCCCCACAGATGTCAATGCCTACTACCTGTTCTTTCTGAAGAATAACAGCCAGCAGTTTCTCCAATTCCCATAAGCTGAGAGAACCTTGATCCCAGTTTGTTGCTGCCGAAGCCGGATTCAAGACATCCTTGTCTATGGAAATGTAAACCGGTCCGTTGATATGTCCGGAAGAAAAGTTCTGCCAACCCTCTTCGTGCATGAGCGTAGTTTCACTGTAAAACCGAACTTGTCTTTCATATCCTTTCGGCACAGCCTGTATCAGTTTGTCTGAAGAACCTACGATAATTACTTTCTTGCAGTTGTTGTTATGGTCCAATATATCCTTTACCCAACTTCCGCAAGAAAGTATGTTGTCAAACAACGGTGGCTGCATATCGGGATGGTGGTCGAACACAATCAGCGAAAACGGAGTTTCAAGTTTGTCTGTCCAGAATTTAGTCAAATAATGATAATTGCCTGAATCGATGAAATGGACTCCCTCCGCCGGATAATCAGCAATCATCCGCTTCAAAGCCAAAGTACCATCCCTGTCACAGTAGCCCTCTGTACCATAAAGATGACGACAATCCAGCCATATAAATTTATTGTTCCGGGCAAACGCCTCGTAGTCATACACTCCCGTGAAGTTCATGATGATGATCGGCCATGCTATCCGTTTATCTGTTTTTTGATTTTGCCCGCTCATACGTTGTTTTTGCATATCCTTTTACTGTTCATTAAAACCATCGTACATAACAGAAATCTTGTCGGTGAGGTAACAAAGCATTCTTGGGATACATACGGAAGGCCTGCTTGAAGCTTCCAGCGTTGAAAATGCCGGATGTCGCCTTAAAGGTATATAAATTCCCATTCTTGGAAACCGGCAAAAGGGGAATAACCTCATATATGTGATCCTGACCGTCTTCACGCCTGATAATGACCGATTCTATTCCGATTGCGTCATCCAGGCCTTTCTCATCAACGACAACCGTCACCTCATATTCCTTTCCGGCTTCAACCGTGGCATTCAGCCCATTCCCTGCCTCTATGGATTTGATTTCTATGGCATCCCATCTGCTTCGGACGTTTGCTTTCCAGTCAGCCATCATTTTCGCCTTCGCAAAGTTGTCGGCTGCCAGAATGTGGAAATGCTCTGACAGTTTGTTATAGAACCTGTCATAGTAGTCGTCCAACTGTCTTTTCATGGTAAAATGGGGAGCGATTTGTGCGATTGAGTTCTTGATATACTTGACCCAGTCTTCCGAATAGTTCTTCCCCCCATGCTCGTAATACAGTGGCAGGATGTCATGCTCCAACAAATAATAGATGGCTTCGGCATCCAGCTGGTTTTGGTACTGTTCATTCTGATAAGTCCTTTTATCAGTCAGTGCCCATCCAGCATCCTTACGGTATCCTTCATACCACCAACCGTCCAGCACGGAGAAATTAAGCACACCGTTCATCAATGCCTTCTCGCCCGACGTACCCGAAGCTTCTGCCAACCGCGTAGGGGTGTTCATCCAAATATCCACCCCCGAGATAAGATGGCGTGCCAGGTCCATGTCGTAATTCTCCAAGAATATGATTTTACCTAAAAATTCCGGACGCCGGGATATTTCCACGATTTGCTTGATCAGCCCCTGCCCGGCACCGTCATTGGGATGGGCTTTTCCTGCAAAGATGAACTGTACCGGATATTTCGGATTATTCACAATCCTGGCAAGTCGGTCTATATCCGTGAACAGAAGATGAGCCCTCTTATATGTAGCAAAACGGCGTCCGAAGCCTATTAGAAGAGCATCGGGATTGAATCTCTCAAAAATGGAAACGCTCAATGCCGGATCAACCTGACTCCTGAGCCAGTCCTTGCTGCATTTGCTTTTGATATAGTCCAGCAATTTTGCTTTCTGTTTTAACCGGGTATTCCATATCTCTTCATCTGGGATGCCATAGACAGCCTCCCAGATTTTCTGATTGGACTGGTCACAGAAAAAATTCTCATCAAAATTGTCCTTGAAAAGCTTTTTCCATTCTGCCGCACACCAGGTAGGCAGATGTACCCCGTTGGTTACATAACCCACATGGTTCTCTTCCGGGAAGTATCCCTTCCAGATCGGCGCAAACATTTGCTGGGATACCGATTTATTTGCTGACACCGTTTACCTCCTGGCAGGTCTTGCAGGCGAAGACAGACATGCAGAAACGTTCCTCCTTGTCTCCCGGATTGTGACGCCCGAGATCCATCAGGTTATCCCAGGTTATACCCAACTTGCCAGGATATCCCTTCATATATTTATTGAAAAGCCCTTCGTCAAAATAATCATGACCAGCGGGTACGGGAGTATGTACGGTATAAAGTGAGGAAGCACGTACCAGCTCCATGGCCTGCCCAAAATTCAAGCCGCCATTTATGTAATCACAAAGCCGCTGGATATTGATCAATGCGGCATGCCCCTCATTACAGTGATATACATCTTTCGTTATACCTAAAGCTCTCAGCGTTATCATCCCGCCTATGCCAAGCAGAATTTCCTGTTTTAGCCGATTCTCCCAGTCACCTCCATACAGATGGTGAGTGATAGGGCGGTCAAACTCGCTGTTGAGTTCATTGTCCGTATCCAGAAGATAAAGGGGGATACGCCCCACACTGGCTTTCCAGACATTGGCATGTACCACAAAACTGTCGGCATAGGGGACGTGGATTACCAGTTGTTTCCCATCCGGTTGCATTACCTTTTCAATCGGGAGCTGCCCGAAATTCTGCGCTTTATAATTGACTGTCTGCTGGCCGTCCATGGAAAGCGACTGGTCAAAATAACCGTAACGGTACAAAAGTCCTATGGCACAAAGGTCCACATTGCTGTCCGACGCCTCTTTCAGGTAATCCCCCGCCAACATTCCCAAACCGCCGGAATATATCTTAAGAACTTCATCCAAGCCGTATTCCATGCTGAAATAAGCTATTGACGGGCGCTGGTGATCCGGTTCCACATCTACGTATTTTTTGAAGGCGGAATAGACGGCATCCATTTTATAGACAAAGTTCTCATCATGTGCCAGCGCTACAAGCTTCTCATAATTTATCCGCTCCAGAAACAATACCGGATTCTGTTCCACCTCTTTCCAAAGTTCCGAATCCAAATCACAATACAGTTTCTTTGCGTCATCATTCCATGTCCACCAGAGATTATGTGCGATTTCTGCAAGTTTCCGCAGTTCTGCAGGAAGATGTGAACCTACTGTAATCTCCCTCCACTGAGGGGTATTTACATTATAACTTGAATATTCCATGACATTTTAATTAAATAAGTCCTAATCTTTATTCAGTCCTTTTATTATTTTTCGTTTACCGACAATCCATACCGTATCATTCTCCTTGAAAATTGTATCAGGGTCTGGATTCATAATATTCACGGTACTCCTCTCTATTCCGATAATGATGCTATCCGATATGTCTGCCTCCCGGATCGTCTTTCCGATCAATGGTGAACCTCCTTCGACAGGAAATTGCCCTATTTCCATCTCATCCTGCGAGGATGTTCCGTTCCCGTTCCTTTCTACCTTCTTTTGCTCCATGGATGTCCGGAAGCTTTCCAACTGTCGGTCCGTACCTACGACCGTAACCTTGTCATATGGATAGAGATGTTCTTCCCCTTGTGGTATATCTAGGCGTTTTTCTCCACGGGTGATTGAAATCACATTTATCTGAAACAAGGTGCGCAAGCTGCTTTCTTTTAATGTTCTGCCCACATATATGGAATCAGGGGATACTGTGAAATCCGCCAAATGTAATTCCTTGAACGGGATATTGCTGCCAAGGGTGGAGCCTGTATCACTTTCTGTAGAAAGTCCATTCCCGTCCGTCCCCTGAAAGTTTGCCATAAATTGTCTCTCTATAGTCAGCGACCGTTTCTTGATCCGCTTGGAGAAATAAATGACGGCAATGATAATGGAAGAGACTACCAACCCGGCTCCCAAGGCAACATTGAAAAGATGGGTAATGATACTCATCATGATAATCGTGCAGATCAGTATTTTGACAAGTACTATTGATACCAAAGGCCCTCTGTTGAACTTGTTGTCCGTCCAGAGTTTACGGAACTCGGCTGAATTGTTCTTTTTCATGATGATGGCCCATAGAAACGGAGATATGACAAGAAAGATGATGATGAAGCCCAACAAGTTCCCTTCCATTCCCGGCAGACTTTTCCTAATCAAAGGATGCACATAGGAAAAATATAAAGTGATGAAAAAACGCATACGACCAGATAGAGTGTGACAGACACCAGCATAGACCGGATCAGTTTATGCCAAGTCCCCTGGTGTTTTACAGTCATTGCCCCGGACGTATAGTGTACGAGATAATCTTTCAGGGATTCAGGCATGTGGATGTCTATAAACCGGTATGCTGGTTCCGAAAGCCGTATCATATAGGGGGTAAGAAAAGTCGTTATGACAGATACTGCCACTATGACCGGATAGAGATACTTGTCCGTAACATTCAGACTGACGCCTAAAGATGCGATGATGAATGCGAATTCACCGACCTGTGTCAGTGAAAAGCCGGACTGTATGGCAATTTTCAACGGCTGGCCGGAAAGCAAGACACCAAAGCTCCCGAACAGTACCTGACCGGACAGTACCAGCAATGTCAGGATGAGAATAGGGACGGCATATTCCCACATCATGGCAGGATCGATCATCATTCCTACCGACACGAAAAATATGGAAGCGAACAGGTCTTTTACCGGCTGTACGATATGTACGATTTTTTCCGCTTCAACGGTCTCTGCCAGCAGGGACCCCATGACAAAGGCTCCCAATGCGGCAGAAAATCCCGCTTTTGTCGCAATCATCACCATTCCCAGGCAAAGTCCCAGAGAGGTTATCAATAAAATCTCGTTGCTGGTGAAACGGCGTATCTTCTTCAGCAGGGTAGGTATCAGATAGATACCCAATGTCGACCAGAAAATCAGGAAAGCGGCCAGCTTCAATATACTTTCCAGCATCTCCTTCCCTTCAAAATGTTTGCCTACCGCCAACGTGGAAAGAACAACCATCATCACTACAGCCACCAGATCTTCGATAACAAGAATCCCCAAGACAATGCCAGTGAATTTCTGTTGGAGAAGTCCCATATCATTGAAAGGCCTTGAATACGATGGCCGTGGACGACATGGACAACATTCCACCCAGAAAAATACTGCTCATGTGGGAGAACCCCATTGCATTCCCCGCTGTATAACCTATGAACATCATGCCACATACAATAGTGACAGTGGCAACGATAGCCGTAATGCCCACATTTATCAATTTCTTGAACGAAAAGTCCAGTCCCATCGCGAACAGCAGAAAAATGACACCGATGTCCGCCCATATTTTGATATTGGCAGGATCGGAAACAGTCGGGACCAAAGAAACGGAAGGACCCGCCATAATACCGGCTACAATGTAGCCCAATATGACCGGTTGCTTCAGCCACTTGAAAATGACGGTTACAATACCGGCAATAATCAGAATTATGGCAAGATCCGATATTAAGGGAGCAACTTCTGACATATTAACGGCTATTTTAGATCGATAATTCGTTAAGGACCCGGATCAGGCTTTTGTCAATAGGCTTGTCCTTTTTTGATTGCCTGGACAAAAGGAACATAAACAATCTCGTTGTTCCGTATGCCTATCATAACATTCCGCTGGTCTTCCATTAAGGCCTGGATTGCGGCTTCACCCAGCCGGCTTGCCAGTATACGGTCATTGGCACTCGGAGTACCACCCCGTTGCAGATGGCCCAGGATAGAAACCCTGACATCATACCCGGGATATTCCTTCTTTACCCGGTCGGCGTAATATATGGCACCTCCATTCTTGTTTTCAGGACTTTCGGTCACAATTACGATGCTGCTGTTTTTCGTCTTTCTGAATCCGCGCCCGATGAATGTTTCCAACTGGTCCACGTCCGTCCTGTCCTCCGGGATGATGGCCGCTTCAGCACCGGAAGCTATTGCGCTGTTTTGTGCCAGGAAGCCCGCATCACGCCCCATTACTTCGACAAAGAAGATACGGTCATGGGAGGTTGCCGTGTCCCTGATTTTATCCACGCATTCCACAATGGTGTTCAATGCCGTATCATATCCTATGGTAAAATCGGTACCATATAGGTCATTGTCAATGGTGCCGGGCAATCCTATGCACGTCACATCATACTCCTCCGCAAAGATACGGGCTCCCGTCAGGGAACCGTCTCCACCGATAATTATCAAAGCATTGATGTTCTCTTTCTGTATGACCTTATAAGCTTTCTTGCGTCCTTCGGGAGTGGTGAAAGTCTCGGAGCGAGCTGTTTTCAGTATGGTGCCTCCCCTCTGGATAATGCTACTTACATCTTCCGTCGTGAGTTCTTTCACTTCACCGGCAATCAGCCCCTCGTAACCTCTATAAATTCCTTTCACTTTAAATCCGTTAAAAATGGCGGCGCGGGTCACGGCACGGATAGCCGCGTTCATTCCTGAAGCATCCTCCGGAAGTCAGAATTCCAATATACTTGTTATCCATAATTTGTTTTTTATATTTTAATTAATCAGGCAAAATTAGAAAGCAACTGTTTTAGCCTTTTTCTGCTATAAAAGATACGGCTTTTTATCGTACTCAGTGACACTCCTATCTTTGCGGCTATTTCCCGATATTTGACTCCGGTACAACATAAAAACGACATAATGTGCTTTAGGCAATGTTTTAAGGGCTTCCCTTATCTCTTTTGCATCATGCCCGTTATCCACGAAAATGAAAGAGTCGTCCCTTAACAGGAAATGATATTTAGGTTCTGATAATACATATAAATTTCCTCGTATTTTCTTTGTCCGGCAATTATTGATAAATGCATTGCGCATGATGGTATACATCCAGCCTTTAAAATTCGTACCGGAATCAAACTTATCCTTATTATCCAACGTCCTCAACATTGTTTCCTGCAACAAGTCTTCTGCTTCATCCTTGTCAGCAGTCAGTTTATATGCAAAACAATGCAGTTCATTCTGAAGGGCTACCAGCGCTTTATCGAAATCAAATCCTCTCATTATATTTATTTTGGAATTCAAATATCCGGGTGAAGGCATTCCCTGATAATAAGAAATGCCTTCTGTAGAGTCTCATCAAGATATCTTATTTGACATCAATAGTTTTGGTGGTTTCCTGAACCTTCTTATCTACGACTTTGGGAATATCGATAAACAGGACCCCGTGTTCCACTTTGGCCGAAATTTTATCTTTTTCCACATTATCCGGCAGCAGGATACTCTGCTGGAATCGGGAATAGGAGAATTCACGGCGCAAGTATTTTCCGTCTTTCTTCTCCTCCTTTTTCTCGTCCTTTTTTTCCATGCAGATTACCAGATTGTTGCTTTCATCCACACTTACCTTAAAATCATTCTTGGTCATTCCCGGAGCTGCCAGTTCTACCTTGTAGTCCTTTTCATTCTCAATCACATTGATGGCTGGAGCCGTAGCGTTTGCTCTTGCCATCCATTCATTGTCAAAGGAATCGTTAAAAATACTCGGTAACCAATTCTGGTTTGTTTTTACAGGTACCATTTTTACCTCCTCTTTAAAAGTTAATAATTAAAACTTAAAAAAAAGCATCTGCTTGATAGACAGATTTTTATTTTTTAGCCATCCCTTGTTTGGCCACAGCTTCTGCCCGTTTCCGTATCTCTTCCGGGTTTCCAAGGTAGTAGTCCTTGACAAGAACCAGCCTGTCGTCAAATTCAAAGACATAAGGAACTGCCGTAGGCAGGTTCAGGTTGGAAATATCCGTATCGGAAATTCCTTTGAGATGCTTGATGATTCCGCGCAGGCTGTTACCATGGGCGACTACCAGCAGGCTGTCCTTATACATCAATGCGGGAAAGATGATGCATTCCCAGTAAGGCATGACACGCCCAATAGCATCTTTCAGGGATTCCGTACGGGGAAGTTCGCTATCTGGTACACCGGCATAGCGGATATCCATGCCCGGATTACGGGGATCATCTTTGCCTACCGGGCGGGAGCCACGTCATAGCTTCTTCGCCAGATGTGTACTTGTTCTTCACCATATTGGACCGCTGTTTCACTCTTATTCAGTCCCTGAAGCATGCCGTAATGCTTCTCGTTCAGCCGCCAGGTCTTTTCAACCGGAATCCAGTCTTTATCCAGCCGGTCCAAGACACAGTTCAACGTTTTTACGGCACGTTTCAAGTAAGAAGTGTAAGCTGCCTCAAAAAGAAAATCCAGCCTCCCGTAATGCATCGCCTGCCTTGCAGGCTTCTTCAACTCCTTTCTCGCTTAAATCCACGTCCGTCCATCCAGTAAAACGGTTTTCTTTGTTCCATAGACTTTCGCCATGACGTAATAACACTATTCTTTTCATGGATACTTCTTCTTTATGCAATGGTTATTGAAGAATCCAGATATACGTCCTGAATGGTGTTCAGAAGTTGAATTCCGTCTTTCATCGGTTTCTGGAAAGCCTTACGACCGCTGATCAGCCCCATACCACCTGCACGCTTATTTACTACTGCCGTTACGACAGCATCATGCAGGTCGGATTCCCCATGGGATTCACCGCCCGAGTTAATCAATCCGACACGTCCCATATAGCCATTCGCCACCTGATAACGGCAAAGGTCTATCGGATGGTCAGTGGTCAGTTCCGAATACATACACTCGTTTGTCTTTCCGAATCCGATAGCCTTGAAACCGCCGTTATTGGATGGGAGCTTCTGCTTCACGATATCGGCTTTAATGGTAACCCCGATATGGTTGGCTTGTCCTGTCAAGTCGGCAGCGGCATGATAGTCGGTACCATCCTTTTTGAAGCTGCTGTTTCTCAAATAGCACCACAGAATAGTAGCCATTCCCAGTTCGTGGGCATATTCAAAAGCCTGTGACACTTCCACTATCTGGCGGCGGCTTTGTTCCGAACCGAAATAAATGGTAGCACCGACAGCTACGGCTCCCATGTTCCATGCCTCTTTCACCGTACCGAACATTACCTGGTCGTAGCTGTTCGGATAAGTCAGCAACTCATTATGGTTCAGCTTGACGATAAAAGGTATCTTGTGTGCATATTTGCGTGCCACGGCGCCCAACACACCGAATGTGGATGCCACGGCATTACACCCTCCTTCAATGGCCAGCTTTATGATGTTTTCGGGATCGAAATAAAGCGGATTGGGGGCGAAAGACGCTCCTGCAGAATGTTCTATGCCCTGGTCTACAGGCAGAATGGATACATAGCCCGTATTGGCCAGACGTCCATGTCCGTATAAAGCCTGCAAACTTTCCAATGTACGGATATTCCTGTCGGAATTCATCCATACCTTATCTATCATATCCGGTCCCGGAATATGGATAAGTTGTTTGTCTATCGTCTTACATGTATGGTTCAGGTAGTACTCAGCCTCTCCTCCCAATAAATCTACTATTTTCATTTTATTTATTTTTATTGATTATTCTGGTTTATGACTCCCGTTCACCCAGTTTTGCATCCATAAAAAGGATAGCACAGTCTCCGGCTTTCCTCAGATGACTAACAATATTGAGTACATTCGCTTCATCTTCTACTTGCTCACGAACAAATTGCCACAAGAAGTCCTGAGTGGCATTGTCTTTCTCTTCGGATGCTACCTGTACCAACTCATCAATCAGTCTGGAAACATGTTTTTCATGCTCCAAAGCATGCTCGAATACTTCAACAGGGTTACCCCAACCTTGTGGAACCACATCGACCTTGTCTACTTTCGGGGTTGCCTCACGCTTAATCATGTACCCGGCAATGGCATATGCATGCCCGGTCTCTTCTGCAGACTGTTTCTGCATCCAGCGAGCCATTCCGGAAAAGCCCTCTCTTTCCAGATAAAAAGACATTGATAAATACAGGTTGGCAGACCATAATTCTGCTGTGATTTGCTCATTCAGGGCATTTTGCAATTTTTCAGTCATGATGAATCAAACTTTTAATGTTAATAATAAATCCAAATTATCTCTCTTCTTTAAGAACAAGCATGGGCTTGTTTCAAGATTTCAATTAATACCGGACGTATCCCGCTGATAAAACATTCCACGGCGATCACCATTAGAATAAGTCCCATCAGTCTCATCATCACATTGTTTCCCGTCTCTCCCAAGATTTTTTTAAAAGCTGGGTGGACGCGCACAGAATAAAGAAGGAAAGAATGCAGACCAAAGCGATTACGCCAAGCAATACTATTTTGAAAGTATATTCCGAAGCATCTTCCATCAATGTTATTCCACTGGAAATCGCTCCCGGACCGCATAACATCGGAATGGCAAGAGGTGTGATGGTTATATCTTTGGAATATTCTTTTCGTTCAGTTTCATTCAGTTTCACATGGGTAAAATGTGCCTGCAACATATCATATCCGATTTTAAAGATGATGATACCTCCCACAATCCGGAATCCGTTTGTTGAGATACCGAAAAAATGAAACAGAAACCTGCCCGATAATGTAAAAAGGACTAATGATAAATGCAATGGTACATGCTTTCAAGGCGATATATCTGCGTTCTTTCGTATCCATTCCATCAGTCATTTGCAGGAATACCGGCATCACTCCAAGAGGGTCCATCAAGGTGAATAGCGAAGTGAAACACAATGTTAAATATACAAATATATCCATGATGACATATAGTTTATTATCGATTATTATATCGCAAAAAACATACCAGATAGCATTCTGCAATATTAAATTTTGCATAACATCAATCTTAAATCCATACCGTCAAAAATAAGGTAGTTTCCGTTCGTTTTCCTTGGCGAGGATACGTAACAATTCCATAAATGCCGTACTTACATATATACGGTCTGCATACAGCCCGCTGATGAAAGAATGGAAGGACATGTTCACATTCCGGCATAATATGAGAAATGTGTTTACCTGACGTGATATGTACTGCTCATGTTCAAGCAATTCATTCAAGGCATTCAATGGCGTTGTCCATTAATGTGTATCCCGTTTCATTTCATTGATTACAACACATCCTCCATCATGGCATATCCGATTCATCATCTGATAAACCTTGTTCATATTGTCCTGTGCTTGGGAGTTCAGCCAGGAGCTAAGTATTGGAAGCCGTTCATCTTCAAAATAGACCTGCAATGACAGGTATAAACCGGTTGACCATATTTCTGTATTGATCAACTCATTCATGGCGTTTTCTATTCGTTTATCCATTATCACTCTGAATATTGAAAATCCATTACTAATATCATGTGTTATTCTCAGTATATAAAAATTCCATTCGATTGTGGGTAACCCATAAAACGGAATTCTTAAACGAGGCTTAAATAATAGGATAACTTATCGGCGTAGACAAATTGTCATAAAAAATAGCACTATGATGTCTTTTTGTCTTGCCTCCCTTGCAGAATATCCAATAAGACATCCAGTTCTCTTTCTATTCCTTCAATCTTATCGGAAATACAGTCCAAAGTATTATGGTGCAGACTAGCTTTACACTCCTGCAACTCTCTTGACAGAGAAAGTATCTGTAACCAAAGTTCTTCCTCTATGTGATAGGGGGAGTTACTATTATCTAGTACCATAGCAGGAGAAGGCAGAAAAGTGCTTTGGCATGTAATTTGTATGATAATGAACGGTATGTTCCGAAAGAGACAGGAATGGAAATGAAAGGATAGAATATTCCACAAAAGACAGTAACAAACAAAGGGGGAAAGTCGTTGGAGACAGTTGTCTCGCTTTTAAAACAAGTTGCTTTCATAATGTTTATTATAAGCCAACCCTGTTCCCTGGAGTTGTGTTTATATAAAGTTAAGCGTGGGAACTTTGGTATTACCGTTCAGAAGTATCCCCATACTCAACAACATATAATACACAAAGCCCCACGCCTATATATAACAAAAATCTATATAGATAGAACGTGGAGCGTCCAATGTGTTATCCAATTGTTGTTTCGAAATTGGGGATTTCCTGAACTTGGATAATGCCTTAACGCTTTACTATAAATCTTCTATTTTCAAAAGACTAATACAAATGTAATAAAAGAAATGAATTCTTTGAAAGGAAATATCTCTTTTTTTTAAGGGGTGGCTTAATTTTTCTTTATTTAAAGTCTTAGAATTACTGCCCACCAAAGCCCGTCACGAATGTTTTGAAATCCTCAAGCTGTACATTAAGCTCTATATAGTATATCAGAATAGCAGAAAAACAGACCATGATACCGCAGGTATATAGGTCATAACCCACTCTTCCGTAAGTATCTTATCTATTTGACAATAATAAAAATGTAAAGGAGGATAATGACATGGACAATATTCGTATCCCAATACATATAGGTTAACATATAAGGGAGAATGGTCACGGAGTCCACAAACCATAGAATGAAAAAATATATTTCCATCGTGTACGGTTTATGTCTCTATCCGGATATTTGACCGGTGCCGCAAATGCGCAATGCATACTCCATAAAAAACACCAGGGAGGAAAAATAAGTCATACTGAACAACGCCTGTCTGTAATGGGTCATGGATACAAATGGACTACAGATAATGGCTGCAATGGATATAACGATACAAGCACAAAATAATGTACGAACGTGTCCATCAGTTGCATTTGGATGAAACAGTACCACTTTATGCAATGTTTGGTTAGATTGAGTCTGAACATAGGGCCTTAAAAATTAGACGGATATAAATTTACTAAAAATCTGTGGAAAAGAGGAATAGAAAGGCGGAAATGTTTTTAAAACGGCTATGAATAAAGCGTTTGTGAGGACAAATGAGGACAAAGGCATAAAACGAGGTAACGCAAAAAAAAGTAAATTTATGAAGTAGAAAGGTTGCCAAATCATTACCCCGTGAAAGGTGATTTTTGATACTCCGTGCTGAATTTTTCTCCGTATGGCTTCGGTTGGTTTACAAGGCATAACTCATTGATACTTAATTTTAAACTTAAAAAATGAGTATGGCAAGAAGTACATTCAAAGTGCTGTTCTACGTGAACGGCAACAAGGAGAAAAACGATATTGTCCGCATCATAGGACGGGTAACGATTAACGGGATTGTGACGCAGTTCAGCTATAAGTAGAGTATCCCGAAAACGCTTTGGGACGTGAAAGGGAACAGGGCGAAAGGCAAGAGTGCGGAAGTACGTGATATCAACCTTGCCCTTGACAACATCAAGGCTCAAATCATCAAGCACTACCTGCGTATATTCGACCGTGAAGCGTTCGTGACGGCTGAAATGGTGAGCAATGCTTATCAGGGTATCGGCAGTGAGTATGAGACACTGCTCAAAGCGTCCGGACGTGAGAACGAAGTATTCAAGAAGCGTGTCGGAAAAGACAGGGTAATGGCAACCACCGTTCACGGGTGGTGGCAAGAAACCATGTGGCAGCGTTCATCAAGTCTTTTTACAGACGGACGGATATGTTCATGCTGGAGATTAAGCCCGACTTCATCAAGGGGTTTGCAGCCTACCTATCAACGAAAGCGGGACTTTACAACGGGACGATATGGGAAAAGTGCATGTGGCTGAAAGGCGTTGTCATGTGTGTGCACTTTAACGGACTAATACCGAAAAAAACGTTTGCCCAATTCCACATCAGCCCTAATGTGACGGAACGTGAGTTCCTGACGGAAGATGAACTGAAAACGTTGATGACGCACGAGTTGGGGATGTCCAACTGTTCTATATTCGTGACATTTTTGTTTTCGCCAGCTTCACTGCCCTCTCTTTCGTGGACATCAAGGAACTAACCAATAGCAACATCGTAGAAGTGAATGGTGAGAAGTGGATATTGTCCAAACGGTACAAGACAAAAGTGCCGTTCCAAGTGAAACTGTTGGATACTCCTTTGCAGATTATCGAGCGTTACCGACCCTGTCAGGAAGACAATCTCATATTCCCTAATCTCAACTACTGGTCTATCTGCAAATCTCTGAAAAAGGGGATGAAAGAGTGCGGATAACAAAGGATATTTCATTTCAGTATTAAAACTATTGAACGGGCGTAATTTAATTCGACAGAAAATCTGGCTTCTGACAGCCATTTTTTCACTTCATTCCGAGAGTTTGCAGTTTGACTGCCATAAACAGCAATATTTCAGCATGGGGACATAGTTTGCGGATATTATCCACACTTTGTGCTGTTCCGCTTCCTCCATGTGTACAGAATGGGAGTATCTTTTTCCCGGACAAATCATAACCGGACAGGAAACTTTTTTTACAGGAGAAGACAGAAGACCACCCCAAATAGGACTACCGATAATCAATGTATCATAATCATCCATATTCTCTACTTTTGTACGCAGAGCTGGAAGAATATGATTGTCTCTTTCATTTTTGAAACGGTCAACCACTTCATTATATTCATCAGAATAGGGTTCTTCCGGTTCAATCTCCACCATGTCGCATCCAATAAGTTCATGGATAATGTTGGCTACAGTTTGCGTATGTCCGCTCCATGAGAAATAGACTATCAATGTTTTCCCCGGCTCTGAGTGAGGCAACGAATCTATCTTATCTTCAACAGCCGGAGTGTTGCTGCACGAAAGGAAGGTTAAGAGCAGCATTGCCAATAAGCACTTCAGTTTCATAACTATTTTTATTTAGGTTTTGGGGTTATCCTCTGTTAATTTCTATCTGTCCAGCTGTTTCTCATACAGCCACTTCGACAGCAGGTCAGCTACTTCCACATTGTTCAAATCCGACATCGGGAAGTGCGTATTCCCATGCAGACCGACATCGGGCAGATGAATGACCGTCACGTCACCGCCCAGCTTATTGAGCATTTCGGCCCACTTGCGCATGAGATGCAGACGGCGTGTCCATTCGTAAAGTTCCGAATGTTCGTCTGTTTCGGGCAGGTTATCCCCATAGTAAATGATGATGGGAATTTCCATGTATCTCTTGAAAACTGCCATAGGGACTTCTATTCCTTCTGTTTTTTTAGACCGTGTCAAGACTTTGCCTTCTTCGGGAACTTGACCGGTTGGGAAGGGTACACTTCCACCGGGTTCGTATGCTACAATGGCTTTGTTGTTCTTCGTTTTGAGCAAAGTAAACCAACCCACCGGACCGCCTTGTGAATGAGTGACAAATATGGCCGGACCGATTTTGTCAAAAAAAGAGCAGCATAGGCATCGGAATAGACATCGAAGTCCAAAGGTCCGATGGTCGGCGTCATCTGCCGGAAGTACTGGTTTAAGGCTTCCCGGTCGCGACTGAACTGTACACCCTCGAAATAATCAGGATAGATTCCCACACGGAAACGGTTGAACCATTCTTCTTCATCGAATACCGGTTCCAGTGTGACAGCTTCCGTACTCCGTCCGGCATTTCCCTGGCGAGGCTGGTCGACAAGATAGGTGGAGAAACCTTTGCGAAGAAATATATTCTGAAACCCTTCGCGTCCGTCAGGAGTGGTCTCCCATGTTTTGGAAAACTGGCCGACACCATGTGCAAAAACAAGCGGATATTTCCGTGCATCAACCGGTTTCTGATAAAATACATAAGCATGGTCGCCGTGGTATTTGTGTCCCAATGAATCGGTCAGTACGGTGCCACCTACGGCAAAACTGCCTTGTTCCTCTATTTGCAGAATATTCCCTTTGTAACAATTACAGCCCGACAGTAAAGCGATGAACGTCATGTAAAATATCTGTTTCTTCATACACGGATTATTTTGGGATTTTAGACTCCTGCAAGGCATCGTAGCGGCTACCCACTACAGGAATGGCAGCTACGGCTGTTTCCAGTTCTTCCATCTCTTCTGCCGTGAAACGGATGTCGCAGGCACGAAGGTTCTCTTCCAGATGAGAGAGTTTGGTGGTGCCCGGAATAGGCACGATAAAAGGCTTCTTGTTCATCAGCCAGGCCAAAGCTATCTGTGCCGGGGTAATGCCTCTTGTACGGCCGAAAGCGTTAAGAACTTCCACAATACGATAGTTGGCGCGTATGGCTTCGGGCTGGAAGCGTGGCAAGGTCTGCCGGTTGTCGTTGGTAACATCAAACTTGGTATATTCATTGATCATACCGCCCAAAAAACCACGGTTCAGCGGACTGTATGGAACGAAACCGATGCCCAAATCCTCGCACAGCTCCAACACTCCGTTCGTCTCTACCATGCGGTGCATCAAGTGATATTCGCTTTGGATTGCCGTAACCGGACATATCTTGTGCGCACGGCGGATGGTATCAACGTTTACTTCACACATGCCCCAATGCAGGATTTTACCTTCCTTGATGAGTTTGCTGCATGTTTCAGCCACCGCTTCAATCGGTGTGTTCGGGTCTATGCGGTGCTGGTAGAACATGCCCAATGTTTTAACTCCGAGATTGCGCAACGAGTTTTCACAAACCCGGCGGATGTTGGCCGGAGTGCTGTCCTCTTCGGTTTTAATCTGCACACCGTTTACAAACTTATGTCCGAACTTCGATGACACAAATACCCGGTCGGTATATCCTTTCAAGGCTTCGCCGACCAATTTTTCATTGATGTGGTAGCCGTAGCTTTCGGCTGTATCGAAAAGGGTCACCCCACGTTCAACAGCTTCATGCACCAGGGCGATTTCTTTTTCCCTGCTCGGGTACTGGCTGCGGTTATGGTTCAAGCCCATACAGCCATATCCCATTGCAGAAACAGTGAATGCCGTATTTCCGTGTCTCAATGTTCGCCGAGTGCGCACCGCCGCCATGCCTGCAGGGATGTTGTTTGCAACTTGTTGTTTCCCCATCCATACCCGTTCTGCTGCCGTTACCTTGTTCAAGGTAGGCCCGACACACATGGCAGCTCCTGTCAATGCCGCCATTTTAAGGAATCTCCGGCGGCTCATATCCTTGTCTTTATCCATATTTGATAGTCTTTAAATTATTTCTGTTGCAAAGTTAACGTGACAGAATTGATAAACTTTTTTTGATATATATCATCTAAGCTGAATGATGTATTATCCTGTATTCCAAGCGATATTTATAGGCAACTATCTTTCAAAATCGTATATATTCAGTCCTAAATCCGGATTATATGTGCGACTTATCCGCTCGCTATAATCTTCCACCACGAACTCCCCTGCACCATTCTGTATTGCGGAAAGTAGATGTCCGGCTAAAGCGGAATAGTCGCTCCTGCCGACGGTTATATGCAAATGAAGATATACCTGCTCATTCATAGATGATATATTCCCTGTAAGGTTGGATATTTCCATTTGCTCCCGGAATGTCTTATCATCATATGCTTTTGTCTTGGGATTGAAGAAACGGAGGGTCAGCTCTCCGATAGCACCAATCCCGTTGATAGAACCCGACAGAATTCCTTTCTCCTTGCAGAAAGCATTCAGGGCTTTCACAATTTCAGTATGATTGTTAATGCTGACAATATACTTGTTGCCAATTTTCTTGTACGAATACATATTCTTTTCGTTTTGTGCGTTTGCCGGAGCAATCAGTACCCCGACAAACAGCAAGATAAACAATAATTTCTTTATAAAATGCCCCATCAGTACACTTATGACTGTCTCTGTTTTGATTAATCTTACCATAATAGATAAAATTATCCCACATCAGTGCTTTCCACTTTTGTTTTTAATCTGCACACCGTTTACGAACGTTACCTTGTTCAAAGTTGGCTCTTCCTTCTTATTTTCCATATTCTATAATCTTTAAATTGTTTCTGTTGCAAAGTTACCCTCCTGCGTATTCGCTTTGCTGTATCATAATCACGGATAGCATTACCATTTTCATCTGAATTACCGCAAAGCATGCCGGAAGAATTCCGAAATTTTTTCGAACGGTATCTTATCCATCCGGTCATACAAGTCTACATGATTGGCTCCGGGAACGATATACAGTTCTTTTTGGTTCGCCGGCTTCTTGATAGGCATCCTCACTGAAATAGCGCGAATGTGCATGCTCGCCTGCAATGAATAGCACGGGGCGTGGTGAAATCTCTTTAATCATGGCAAACGGATAGAAGTTCATCAATGCCGCCTGACTGGTAAAGCGTATACCTTGATAGCGCGGATGATAGCCACGCAAGGGGTTGCGATAGTAATCGAAAAACTCCTTCTGCACGGCATTGGCATTTCCCAGCAGTTTCTCCGGTGTGCCAAAGCGGATACGTGCTTCTCCCGTTTCTGCTTCCTTCCAACGTTGTTCGGCAACTTCATCCAACAGTTTGCGTCTTTGTTCATCCGTCATCGAATCCCCCAAACCGTTACGGGTGGCACGCCCCATATCATACATGCTCACGGTTGCCAATGCCTTGATGCGGGGGTCGAGAGAAGCCGCACAGACAGAGAACCCGCCGCTTCCGCAGATGCCAATCACACCGATACGGTTGCGGTCAATAAACGGTTGTAGTCCGAGCCAGTCTACAGAAGCACTGAAGTCTTCCACCAATGCGTCGGGCGATACCGTGTGACGCGGTTCTCCTCCACTTTCGCCTTGATAGGAAGCATCAAAAGCCAGAGTCACGTAGCCTCGCCGTGCCATTTCCTGTGCATAGAGTCCGCTACACTGTTCTTTCACAGCCCCGAACGGGTTGTCCGATGATGAGGGCTGCATAGTGTTGCGCTTCATTGAAATTCTTCGAGAGGTACATTTCGGCGCAAAGCATGATATCATACCTGTTTTTATAAAAGACCTTACGGACAGTAATTGTCGGATCTGTTTGAAAAGTCTTTGCCGGTTCATCGGATTCAGAAAGCACCATTCCGTTCCGACAGCGTGCCGCCATGATAAGTACTTCGTCTATCTGAGCCTGTGTCACGCCGTTGTGCTTGGCATGGGCAATGTGAGTATTCAACTCATTCTTCACGCCGTCCAACACCGACAAGGCAGCCACAGTAGACAGTTCACGGGTACGCCAGTCGAGATTGTCACGGCTGAATATGTCACCGAACAGATGAGCTTTCAGAAATTGGTCCAATGCCGGAGCAAATGTCAGCACTTCTCCTAGTGCCGGACGACCGAACAGTTTCAGCTGGTTTTGTCCACCGACAACAAACATATCCGAACTCTTTACCGGAGAAGGCTCCCGTCCGGCTTCATCCTTTATGCCTTGTGCTGCACGCTCTTTGGTGAGATTCATCAGCGTAACCAATGCACCCATGCTGCGTGGAAAGCCGCAATAGGCATAGAGCTGGGTAAGTACTTCTTTTTCTTCGCTCACGGTCAGCCCACAGTCAAGTCCTCTGGCAAGGATCACTTTGAGGCTGTCCTGATTGCCACGTGCGGCATACATACTGATGGCGGCAATACTTTGTTCTTTCTTGCTTAACATATTGTCCTTGTTTTGTGCCTGCGTATAAACGATACAGCATATCAGGCAGGCGATGGTTGTAATTAACTTGTTCATATTGCTTTCTGTTTAGTGATGAATTTATAAGAACTTGACAAACGCCGGTCTTTCCAGTCGGATATTTTTTCCCGTATTCTTCAGTAACCCCGTATTTCGGTTTCTTTCGAATATCTGTATGCAGTTGGGATCCCTGCAAACCACTGCCAAATAGCAACCATCCGGAGAGATGGCAAAACTTCGCGGATAAAGACCTGTTGGCTGAAATCCTATTTGAACCAATGTTCCTTTTTGGGAATCAATGGAATAAACAATTATGCCATCTTCTTTCAAGCGCTTGGAAGCATAGAGGAATTTGCCATCGGATGAAACATGGATATCTGCATTTCCCTCTGCAACGAAAGGGTCGCAGACAATTGTTTGTAAACGTTCCAACTTGCCTTCATTATAGGAGAATACAATTATTTTACCCGAGAGTTCACTGATGAGATAAGCAAATCTGCCATTCGGGTGAAAACATATATGTCGAGGTCCTGAGCCGGAATCCATCTGTATGCGGACTACTCTTGATTCATCCAACAGAGAATGAGCCTTACCTGCTTCCGGTCGTTTGCCTATCGGAAACTGATAGATACAATCTGTTCCCAAATCGGTAGCAAGAAGGAATTTGCCATCAGGTGTAAAGGTCACGCAATGCAGATGCGATTGTTCCTGCCTTTTTTTATTCGGCCCATTTCCAGCAAAACGAATTATTTTTGTATCACGTTGCAACTTTCCTTTCTTATCCTGTGAGAATACCGTGATGCTGCCACCCTTATAATTTGCTGTCAGAACAAAGTCTTCCTTTGGACTGAGAGTAATATAAATAGGAAGTTCACCGTCTGTAGATTGCGAGTTAAGCAGAGACAGTAGACCACTTTCCTTATCAAAAAGCAAAGCATTGGCAGTCGAACTTTTCCCTTCATCATCGCCTATGGCATAAATTCGATTACCAGTGCTATCAGATGTAAGGAAAGCAGGATTTGAAATCCCTCTCAGCCCACACGGATAGTCGACATCGGCAGTTTGTCCGTCAAACCGGTACATTCTGACACCTTCTTCGTCTGGCTTCATATAACATCCTACCAACAGAAATTTTGCATAAGTTCCCTTATCCGGGACATCTTCGGTTGACCGCGCTTGAATCGTAGTGAAGCTAAGCCATAAGATTAACATGACAAATAAAGCTTTTGGTTTCATCTTATTTACCTTTTTGGTTTCACTTGCAAAATTACAGCATTCACATACTGAAGATTAGACCTCAATCACTGATAAAATTACCACTTTCATCGGGCTTGGACCGGGTTAAATGTTATCTGTGAAAATGGTAAGACAGTCTGTGATTAGGGTTATATGTTCGTTGATTGAATGAACTAACTTTGTCGTCATGGAATAAAATAAATAAGGGATAGAAAAGAAACAGCTGTTCCTCAGACAGCAATGTCAATATAAAAACTTATTTTTGTAAAAAAAAAACAAAAGGATGGTTATGGGAGATATAACAAGAATAGATACAGTTCAGTAGTACTGCGACCTTTTCGAAGTCGAAGCTCTGCACCCGTTGGTCAGCGTTGTGAATTGTTACGAGGTGCAGCCCATCAGACACTCAAAGAAACTGTACAACATTTATGCTGTGTTGTTGAAAGATACTGACTGCGGTACGATGAATTATGGACGGAGCCTCTATGACTACGAAAAAGGCTCCATGCTGTTTATCGCTCCGGGGCAGGTAATGGGTTCTGACGATGATGGCAGTCTGCACCAGCCGGCCGGATGGGCCCTGATGTTCCATCCCGAACTATTGCGCGGTACTTCCCTTGCACATATAATAAAAAGAGTATTCTTATTTCTCATATAATGCCAACGAAGCACTGCACCTGTCAGAACAGGAGCGCAAAGTAGTCATTGAATGTATGAACAATGTAGCAGAAGAATTGAGGCATCCTATTGACAAGCACAGCCGTTCTTTGATTATTGATACCATGAAGCTTCTCCTTGACCGCTGCATCCGCTTTTATAACCGCCAGTTCATTACAAGGGAAAATGCCAACAACGATTTGTTGGCGCGTTTTGAATTGTTGCTCAATAATTACTATCATTCTGCCTTGCCAACGAGTAAAGGTATTCCGACGGTACAGTATTGCGCTGACCAACTGTGTCTTTCCACCAATTATTTCAGTGACCTGGTAAAAAAGGAAACCGGTATGTCAGCAATCAAGCATATCCAGCAAAAAATTATGGATATAGCCAAAGAGCGCATCATGAACACGCAAAAAGTATCAGTCAAATCTCAGATGAAATGGGTTTCCAATACCCGCAACATTTCACACGTTGGTTCAAGAATATGGAAGGTTGCACACCGAACGAATATCGCAATGAAATTATAAAACAAGCGATAAACTAACTGGTCTTATCATCATTTATTCGTAGAGTCTCTTACAAATAATACTCTGGATATAACCAACAAAGCAATTAATGAACAACTTTGAAATCTTGAACCGATAAACAAAAAGTTTGATGATCTCCTGCATACACTTTTTCCCATCGGATGAACAGCTGTTGTCCGGTCTTTTTCCTGCGGTAAGTCAGGATTCCGTTCGCAATGTCTCCCTTTTTCAGATAAGCCATGTCCACAAAGGACATCCCCCGTGTGTAAAAGTAGAACAGGAACATGTCACGTGCGAAATCAAGGTGGGGTTTCAGGGACAAGTCCAGTCTTTTGATACGCCTGATATCATTTAAATGAATGGCCCGTTTCAAGGTCTTTTCCACACCTGTATAAACAGACTTGAACAGGTTCCGCTGTCCGGTCAGTCCGTTCTCCACCGCACGGTTGTAGACCGCTTTCAGAATGCGCATGTAGAACGAGATTGTATTGGGTGAGTTCCCCCTGTTTTTCAGATAAGCCTATACTCATTACCATGGCGATGATGACGGGGGATATCACCGACTCCGTTGCATAGTTGTTGCTGATTGCAAAAAGTTTCGGATGTTCAGGATCAATCAGATTGAAGTCGAAGTCATTCCCTGTCAGCACATAGCATATATGTTCTCATTGGTGGCCAGCTTCGCCACATAGTTGCTGAGAGTGGACACATAGGAGGCCTGTGTTTTCTCACTGCCTTCCGCCTTGAGGTACGCCCCCGCCATCATGGCGTTGATATCGTTCAGCTTCAGGGAATTCCCTGAAGCTGTCCCGTATTTCATCACGAAGTTGACGATATGCGGCGCTGTGCAACATTCCGGGAACTTTATATTCCTCCTGTCCAGCGGATTGAAGCGGTAAGTCCGGTTCATGTCCGTGAAATTTACATAATAGAACTCATGGGGGTATCCGTGTTTCCTGATCAGGTTGTATGCAGTCCGGGTATAGTCAAAATCCTTGAAGTCATAGATGAAACCGGCGAATCCGGACCTGATGTACTGTTCCATCAGCGGTTTGCCTATGGATTTGGTCTTGCCGGAACCGGCTCCTCCATAGACAAGGAAATTGGAGAACCAGTAATAATATCTGATAATTGTCCCGTCCGTAGCGTGAAGGGGAGAGCAGGGCTTTTTCCGCCCTTTCCGCTTTCTGTCCCTCCTTTGAAAGAAAGACGAAGAAGTACGGAAACGACACCCGGAAGCAGGAACAGTACCAACAGCAGGAACAGGACATGTGACATCCGGGATTTTCCCGGAAACAGACAGCTGGCAATGCCGCCGCCAAAAAGCAGGGCTGCCAGTCTCATAATAAACATATGATCCATATTCATAAATTGATTTAGATTTTTCCAGTAAGCGCATCCTTTACCAGTCTTTTTAGCTTCCGCTATGAGAGCCTGTTTCGGATTCACCATGAAACGGAACATCCGGTAAGACACATCCAGCATCTTCCTCTCGTTTCTGAATTCTTTCTGCAGGATGGCGGATTTGGCCATGCTCATCGCCTCGTTCTTTCCCGGAACATAATGGTAGGTGTGTTCCCTGCCGTCCTCGTAATACTTGTGTGTGGCCTTGTAACCATACATACTGATGAACCGATCCGCACACCGGGATTTCCACTCCATGTGTTCGAAACCCACCATGACTTTCTTACCGTTTAGTTCATTAAATGAACCTTTGCTTCTTGCTAATGGTGAAAATCTTACTGTTTGTGTCACATCGTTCCGTGACACGATGATATGTACATGAAGCTGTAGCCCGGGCTTCCTGTCCCCTGACTTTGCCTGTCCCTCCTTCACTTCCTCATCACTGTTCCTGTAGTGGCGTTCCGTTTCCACCCTTCCAAAATAAACAAGATCCTTTCCTGATTTTATCTTCTCCCTGCGAAAATTCTCCGCATACAGGTCCATACAGTTCCGGGAGTAATTCTTCAACTCATGAATGACCTTTTTCCTGTTCCTCCACGGTGAGCTGTTCAAATTCCGTCACCTGCTTTCCTGTAACCTTCCGGATCAGATGAGCCGCTTCATCCTGTGAGGGATTGATGGACAGCATATAGAATTTATCATCTCCTTTCATCAGCTTCTTATGGTTGCTGTCAATCTTTTGCATGACCGTCACCGGTGGTACATAATCCTCCTCATGGGAGAAGAAAGTGTCATAATAAGGTTTGTCTTCAAGACTTTCCTTCAACAGATATTCCACCAGTGCCCGGCACCTATCCTTGTTGTCGCATACACAGGGTGTGTTGACCGGTTTATGTACCTTTACAAACATTCCACCTGGATTTAGTTCTGATAATAATCATAAGGTTCTATTGTTATATAACAACATTTCCAGATAAACCGGTGCGACAAAATAATCTGT
>VOFG01004459.1_pt1 | contig 31021 bp, 49 predicted proteins | sample 5384171 | NCBI WGS metagenome assembly VOFG01 (sample SAMN12384726, study PRJNA508395) | human gut metagenome | isolation source: healthy gut F | host: Homo sapiens
ACAGTTCCGTCTTTGGAAACCTTATAAGTCCTGCTGCTGATCAGGACTTTTCTCCTGTCTTTTTATCAACTTTACAAGTGTCGGCTTTTGCCTGCCTGCAGATCCTTCGCATTGACAGATACGCTGTTCATCACTTTGCCGGAAGCGTTCTTTGTTGTCTGGGTAATCGTGATGTCGCTGGTTCCTGCCTCTTGGACTAATTTTGCAACCACATCTGCTGAAATTGTAGTCTTCTTTGTCTCGGAAGCATTCTTTACTGTTTTGTCCAGCTGTGCCCGGGCATCTGTCACTTCTCCTTATCGTTCTTTTCAACGGTAAAGTGTCGCATTTGTATCTTTTTGCAATATTCTCAAATGTTTTTGTCCGTTTTCCGGGTTTCCGATGGTTTTGTATCGGTGTTGTTGCTGCCGGAATTTCCACCAGAGGTGCTGCTGCCCGAGGAAGAATTTCCGCCATTATTTCCACTCTGGCTGATCTGTTTTACCGCAATCAGGCCATCGGAATTACACCAGAGTCCGAATGCCTGCACATCTTTTAAAGCATCCCCACTAAGTTTTCCACCCGTCTTCCCTTTAAAAGCTGAGAATGGAACGGTTACTTCATAGGCATCTTCTGTCTTCGCAAGATTGGTCAGATATACTTCATACTCTTTCTCCTCCTGCCTTGATCTGTACAACAACCTTCTGCCCTTTTCCATCAAGTTTTGTCCAGAATTTCAATGCATTATAGGCTGAAAAATCTGTATTGCCCAGACTTGCATTTACCAGACCCGTCCAGACTTCCGAACCGGTTGTTTTTAATTTGTAACTAAATGCAGCACCATATGTACCGTCTGCCTTATGCTCCTGATCCAGCGTAAAGGACGAACTGCATCCAGCGGCAGAATTTCCACCGTAAGCTGCATCCAGAAGTCCATTACTCCCGACATAGTAGTCAAAATTTTCCAGCACACCTGCCGGAGCTTTGTCCTTTTCTTTTTCCGATACTCAGATTTGTGATCGTGGACAGTTCTTTTCCATCTGCAACGAGTGTAATGGATGCAACATCTGTTTCTCCGATCTGATCCATTTCCTTTTGTGTCAGCTGCGCCGTATAGAATCTGTCGGAGCCTTTTTGCAGCCGGCAATGTCAACTGTTTGCCTTTTGCCGTATCCTTTACAACAAACGATACTTCACCGGCATTGGAAACACTTGCCTTTAATGCAGTTGGCTTTAAAATCGTATCCATATCAAACGGTGCTACCATGTATCCGCTGACATCTTTGTAATTATCCGTCTTTACTCCTGCGTACTTATCGATATTTCCATAGAAATTCGTACCGTTTCCAAATACTGAATCCGCGTTGTTGTAGTAATCAATAAACTCATTGACCATTTCCTGACCCATGGTATCACTGTATTTATACGGCACATAGAAATTGGTATCGCTGAAATTTGCCCATACCATATAATATGGCATGTCGTTTTTCTTTGCGATATCATTCACTTTCTGATACCAGTTCACACCCGACTTTGCCTCACTGACCGGATTATTTTTTACAAGAAGCCCTTCGTTATCACTTCCATCCTTTTTCATCACACGTACACCGGTCTCCGAAATCGCAGCCAGCTTGTTATGCTGTTTTGCAAGTGATGATACAACCTGACAGGTCTGATCCAGATGATCAAAGAATGAAGTATCACTCTCTGCCGGATAAGTATTAAAGTCGTTGTAATAATCAAATGCCAGAATGTCTACACAGGCATCTCCCGGATACCGCGACATATACTCTGCCTCGGTCTCCAGCGGTCCGTTTGGCGAATACACATAAAGCATATTGTGCACGCCTTTGAATTCCAGATAATCTCTGGTATATGCATACAGACTCCTGTAACTTTCTGCGGTGTTTGCACTGCCCCACCAGAACCAGCCGCCGGTATCCTCATGGAATGGCCGGAAAATCACCGGGATATTCTCTTGTTCCAATGCATTGGCATAGACTGCAATCGTATCAGGATATGCCTTAAATACCTCATTCTTCTCTCCACCAGGCAAAATCTTCTTTAACGAATCACCGGATAAATCTTTTGCTTCATTAAAATCACAGTTATAGAAATCGTAGGTTCCATCTGCATTCTTTTTAATTTTTGCGTTGGTGAAATTCGGCATATGGGTGGATAAGGTAACGATTGCACCGTTTTTGGCCGCCTTTTGCTGTAGTCAATGGAACTCTGCAGTGCAGATGCCGCATCCGTACCACCAGCCTCGCTTCCAAACAATGCCAGGGAGTCAATGCCGAAAATACCGCTGACGGAACCGGTCACATCTTTTACATCTCCCAGATCGTTGTTTCCTACGGAATGGCTCACATCAATCTGATGTCCAAACAGTACCTGATCACTTTCGGTCAGTCCCTGCAGATATGCATACAATGCCTTTGCGCTATTGCTGGCATCCGGATCTGTCATGGTCAGGGTTTTATCTGTTGCTTCTGGTTTTGCCTGTGTTGCGTCTGTATTCGGTGTTGCGGTAATTGTCACAAAATCACCACTGGCATCCTTCTGGGAAAGTATCAGATTATCCAGATAAACATCCCCTGCAAAGGAACTGTTGGCTCCGATAAGTCCGATTGTCAGATCATCCATTGGTGTGGCAGATGGAGAAAATCCTAAAGTAACTGTAACTTTCTTATATCCTTTTCCTGCATCTGTTGCCTCGGACGAATCTATGCTGGTATCTTTATTGATTCCGCTGTTGGAGAAAAAATTTTATCTTGGAAATATTACTGCTTTCCGGATAAATCAAATCCACACTCACCTGATTATAATTGCTGATATCAGCCGGTGTCTTCGGTGTGAATTTCACTTTTGCCTCACTCCATGATTCGCCGGAGTTGGCTGTATAATTCAGGCTTACTTTTAATCTTCCGTCCCCGCCATTTGCGTCATAGGAAAGTTCCGGAGCAGCATTTTTTTGTTCCACCGTGGAAATACTGATATCCGGTTTCACCTGCCCACAGATTTACCTGGGATTCATTATTTAAATCAGAAAGAACGGTTGGCTCCTGTTTGGTCAGTTCCTGTTTATCGCTTGATAAATTTGTGAGAACTACATTTGAAAATGTCACAGTTCCCTTAAATCCGGTTCCCACAAGAACGAATTCAACATCCATCAATGTATCCGGTGTTATTCCTGAAAACTTTACTTTCAGATCAGCTGAATAATTCTCCCCAACTTTCATAAAAGAATCCTTCTGCAGCCACTGGCAATCCGTACTGTTGTTCCATCCCCATTTTGATCCCAGTTTTGTTACACCCTGGATATTCAGATGCGCTTTATCTGCATCCAGCGACTGATAGGATGTTTCATCCAGTGTTACCTTTGCAGTTAATTCATACTCTTCATTCACATTTCCCGACGAGCCATTGATGGAATTATCATATCAAAAAGTAATTTTTTTCCTGCACCATTCCAGTCTTCTTCTTGCAATCCTGAAAAATCAATGGTTTCTGTTGTTTTTGCGTTCTCATTTTGTACAGTTCTGTACGTGTTACTGTTGGTGCTGACGCTTCATTTGTTTCCGCCGCATACACAATCTCATTCTGTAAAAATGTGCATGCCTCCGGTGTCAGTGACCCCATCATTGCCGCTGCCAGCGTGATGGCAACAATCTGTTTTCCTACCCTTCTCATGTTTTTGCTCTACCTTTCCTTTCTTCTCCATTTTAGTTGTAAAACCTTCCAGCACCCTCCATCTATCCGGTTTCACTTAATAAAAAAGCAATTGCACGCTGCTTCCCATATTTCAGGGGAGAGGGTACTGCATACTTGGGGAGTGCAGTAAAAAATATGGGAAGCAGCGTGCAATTGCTTAATTTATTTGATAAATTCAGTATATCACAAAGTAATTTTAAGTCAATATTTAGTTAATAGAAAATTAATCGTTTGTAAAGTATTACTTAATTTAAAGTTTTTAGTCTTTTTTAGTCTTTTAATTAGACATTTTCACAAGAGGCGAAAGTACAAGTTCCTTATTAATTGAAAAAAGCACCTGTAAAACAGATTATGTTCTGCTCTACAGGTGCTAATATCGTGCAAGTTCTTTTAAGCTGCCTTCCAAAGAATAACCCCTCTTTTTGTACATTCTTATAAAATGGAAGCACTTCCCCTTTTTTCATATTTTCTTCTTTAATATCAATGATAGAAAAAAATCTTATCATAACGTATATCCATCTCTGCTGACCAGCAAATAAATTTATTTCTTATTTCTTCATTCATATCATTTTTAGTGATGATTGCTATATCTATATCACTTTCTGATGTAGCTTCATTTCTTGCAACAGATCCATACAAAATAATCATTGATAAATTTTCATGAAACAGATTAAGTAACCCTTTTACCAATTCGTCTTTCATCATATCCGTTAACATTTATTACACCCCTACAAAAACTCTTTTTTATAGTCTACCATTTTTTCTGCACCTATTCCATATTTTCTTTTTCATAAGATTCCACCAGTCAAAGAACAATTAAAAATTAAGGGGACGATCAAAACCATCCCTTAAAAATTTTAAATATAATTAATCAATTTTTTCTTAACATTGCCAAGTCAAGGTTACACCAGTCATTTGCTCCTGCTACAGAATAAACCCCGATCTCCAACGTATGATTTGTAACAACAATCTTGTCTATACTAAAAATATTCCAATTAATGTCACTTGTTTCAATCGTGGTATCAAGCTCACTTCCTCCATAATTTTTTGCATAAAGTTGTAAAACATCCTGTTTCCCATTTGTCTTTGCCCAAATTGAGAATTTATATGTTCCATTCGGAATATTTGTATACGTTTTATATACAGAACACGAATACTCTTTATCATCCCAAAATGTTAATTTGTAATCTCCATCATATGCATCACCATATTCTGTTCTTACAGTATTTTCATCTGACGAATCACTTGTCCATACATTCCATCCACTCGGTGAAGTAGTTATCCCATTCTGTTCAAAACCGATATTTGTCAATAAATTTTCACACGGTTTATTAAGCACCTTAATAGAATCTAATGCATTTCCCTGAAAATTAAACAACGTCATGTTATCCCATGTATTACTTGGCGTTACGGTATCATTTTATACGCAACCCCTGCAGATGTAGCATATGTTCCGCCTTCTACAGGTATCCATTCTGGTTCCCAATAAAAAATATCCAATACCTTTGTCATCTGGTACATTTAAAATGATTGATTCCAGATCATTCATAAATTCAAATTGTCCTTCTACTGTTGCAGGATATCCTCCAACTTCTTCATCTCCACTAATGAATACATTTCCTTCACCATCACCATCTTCCGTTGTCCATGCATACGCAGTTTCTACAACACACACTTCTTTATTATAGGTGGTCGCCAAGTAATTCAAATTATACTGAAGCCCCTCCATGGTTCCATGCCACATTGGATAATAAGATAATCCAAATACATCAAAATCCAAGTTTGGTGACTCTTTCAATAATCCACCAAAATACCAGGTATACAACTGATTTTTTTCCACCCTGATCCAGATGAAGCATAATTTTGGTACTTGATGCAGCAGAAGCACGTACTCCAGAAATTGCAGATTCTAAAAGACCCGCTAATCCGGAAAAATCCTCATTCGTCCCTATTTTGCCATCTTCATGAAGAATCCCCGATGATATTTCATTTTATCCTTTTACCCCTCCGGCAACCAATCCATTCTGAATAAATCGCTGTAAGCACATAAAGATGATCATGATCGGCAGGGGATGAAATCACTGCTGCTGCAGCAAACAAAGTCCAGTGCGCAGCAAACTGATCGCTGATAAAAGACTGCAGTCCGAGTGCAAGCGTCATTTTTCCCGGTGTCTGCAAAAAAGATTGAGGTAATCACATATTCACTGTATGTTGCAATAAACGAAAACAGGAAGATCACGGCAAGCTGTGGCATTGCAAGCGGGATGATGATCTTATAAAAAAACCTGGAATTCATTTGCTCCATCCACCATTGCAGCTTCATCCAATTCCACCGGAAGTCCATCGATATAAGATTTAAGTAACCAGATATTGTAAGCACTTCCACCTGCAAGCACAAGAATGAGCGCAAAGCTGTTGTCCACCAGCCCGAACTTATAAATTAAAATATAGTATCCGGCAACTGCCATGCTGTTTGGAAACACCTGTAATATCAAAAAGTGCCATCAGTCCATATTTTCTTCCCACAAACCGCAGTCTTGCAAACGCATACGCTGCAAGTGAAGTAAGCACAAGTTGTATGATTGCTACAATAAAGCAAAACTTTAGGGAATTAAAAACCCAGATTCCAAAATCCGTTTCCCGAAACAGTTCCACATAATGTTCAATGCTGAATTTTTCAGGGAACAATGAGGACAGGAAAAAGCTGTCACCCGCGGAAAAAAGAGGACATAACAATCCATATGACCGGAAACAGCACCACGATCATTGTGATCCATATGACCACTCTGCTTCCCCACAGTGTCCGTTGTTCTGAGGCGGATATTTTCTTTTTATTTTTCATTTAATCAACCTCCTTAAATGAGCCGGACAGCCGCATATTAATCAGCGTAAATGTTCCGACAATGATAAAGATCAGCACACTGAACGTTGCAGACAGTTCATACCGGTTCGACCATGTGGTCATCTTATAGGTGGTACTGGCAAGGATATCCGTATAACCCGCAAACTGGTTATCCACTCTCGCTGGTCAACCTTGTGTAATCATATATATATTTCCAAAATTGTTAAAATTAGCCGCAAACGAGGAAATTACAAGAGGAATGGAAAGTTTTGTCACCATCGGCAATGTAATGCTCTTAAAGCACTGAAATTTTGATGCCCCATCCATTTTAGCCGCCTCATAGTATTCACCAGAAATCGCCTGTAGTCCACCAAGACAGACATTCATCATATAGGGAAATCCCAGCCACACATTCACGATAATCAGCCCAGCCCTTGCCCAGAATGGATTGGTCAGCCACGGTACATTCCAGGCAATACCGATTGTATGCAGTAAATTATTGATTCCACCATACTGCTCATTTAGCAGTCCCTGCCATGCGAGGATTGCAATCGTAGATGGCAATGCCCACGGAACAATCAGCACTGCACGGTAAATTTTTGATTCTTTCATATGCGGATTGTTTAACAAAATGGCAAGAATCAGTCCCATTACATAGGAACCTGCCGTACTTAACAGCGCAAAACAAATCGTCCACCCAAGTACCGGGAAAACACATTTTTAATACTTCCGAAAATACGGTCAGATAATTTTCCAGACCCACAAACGTGTAATCTGTCAGATGATACATGTTGTAATTAGTAAAAGATAAAATCACCGTATAAATAATTGGCAGACATGTCACCAACAGAATCGAGATCAGTGCCGGTGCCAGATAAGTATACCCAAGCGCATTCTTTTTCTTTCTCATGCCATCACTACTTTCCTGAATTCATCAATTCAATCGCTTCTTTCAACTGCGTAACCATATTTTCGGCAGCTTCCTCTGGTGTTTGCTCCCCAGACCACATCGAACGGATATTGTTTGTGTGGATACTCCAGAGCTGTCCCATTTCTGATACGGTCGGCATCGGCTCTCCATCATTGATCTGCTCGACAAATGCCTGTGTGTATGCATTACTCTGGATCTCATCAAGTTCCTGATCTGCCAGTTTTGCCGGTATACGGTCACCCGCCTCATACATGCCAAGTGCACCGTTTTCCATCAGATAGGAAATAAAATCCCATGCTGCATCCTGATTTTTACTGCTGTTGCTCACAAAACTTACCTGTGTACCCACCGGGGTCACAAACGGCTGTCCGTGGAAAGTTGGCATTTTTGCTACAGCAAATTTAGTTCCAGAAGTAAAACCATCAATGTCCCATATTCACCAATATAATAAGCACATTTTCCGTTCTGGAAATTACTTCTTGCGATATCGGCTGTCACATCTGCCGTGATCAGTTTATATTTATTGCACAGGGCATTGATAAAGGCATAGGCTTCCACACTGCCTTCATTATCAAGACCGATGTCTGCCGTGTCATATGCCCCATCCTGATATTTAAAAATATAACCTCCGCAGGCTCTCACAAAACCAAGATCGTAGTATATGCTTGTTGCATCAAACTGCACACCTCCGTCTGCGGCTGCCTGATCGACCAGTTCTTCCCATGTTTTTGGAACTTCCGACACAAGATCTGTGTTGTAAAACAGTGCAGTAGTCTCTACGGAAAGTGGTGCTGCATATCGTTTTCCATCTACATAACATGCCTGGATGGCTGCATCGGAAAAATCCTGATCCGCATACAGATCCTGTGGCACTTCTGCAGTAAGATCTGCGTTTACATAATCTGCAAGCTGGTCATTTGGAATACCCACCACAGCATCCGTCCGGAAGCACTTTTTACTGCCTGTGCAAACTGCTGGACAGATGGAGACTGGTGAATGACTTCTACCTTTCGTCCGTTCTTTTCTCCCCATTCATCTGCATATTTCTGAATGGTATCCACTTCCACGTTCATGTTCGTCCAAATCACGAGTTTTTCCCCGGAAGCTACCTTTTTCCGGTTCCACTTCCACTTCCACAGCCAGTCAACATTCCCACTGCCATTGTTACAGCCAGCACAGCTGTTATTATTTTTTTCATATGATTGTCCTCCCTTTACATTGTTTTCATGTTTATCAGCGCGCTGTTTGCGTTTCCATTTTCGTCAAACAATGCCATATTTGCCATGGCATTTCCTGCTGTCATCTTGTCTTTCATGTATTTGCTGCCACTCTTACTTGCCCACGTACAGTCCGGTATTGGCAGCCATGCCGGTTCCCAGTAAAACACACCGATGCCTCTTTTTATTGTTTACACTTCTTACCGTTGCAAACAAATCCCGCAAGAATGCTTCCTGTCCCTGCTGTGTTGCTGGGTATCCAGTGATTTTTTCATGCTCCTTCGAATAAACGATTCCGTTACAGCCAAATGTTTCCGTAGTATAACCAATTGAAGTCTCTGCAACAAGCACATCTTTGTCATACCGGCTGCTGATATCATTCATATTATCCAGAAGAAGTGAAAGACTTCCGTTCCAGTGCGGATAATACGACATTCCAATAATATCAAAATCCAGCGCATACGATGAAACCTGATCAAACCACTGTCGATACATTTTATTATCCGTTCCGAAATCCAGATGCAATACGATCCTTGCATCGGACACTCCTCGCGCACCCCCTTAATCCCTGCCTGCAGAAGATGTGCCATATTTTCGGTCTGTTCGATGTAACCATCCGGCCACAACAGCCCTTTTGTAATCTCATTTCCAACCTGCACCATAGTCGGCACAAGCTTGTGGTTTTTCAATGCCTTTAACGTATCTACAGTATGCAGATACACCGCCGTTTCCAGTGCCTCTCCGCTTAATTCTTTCCAGGCTTTCGGTTTTACCTGTTTGGCCGGGTCTGCCCAGAAATCACTATAATGGAAATCAAGCATAAAATCCATACCGCTTTGTACAGTTCTTTCTGCGATCTCAATGGTAGTCTCCAGATCATTTCCACCTCCCCCGTAAGAATTTCCGTTTTTCATCGTAGGGATCCGGCCAAATCCGAATCCTTACGTTATTGGTTCCGCATGTCTTTAAAATTGCAAACAGATCTTCTTTTTTCCCCGTTCAGCCGATAGGACGCACCATATTGTTCCAGTTCTTTCACCATGGAAATATCCATACCCTTAATAAATTTCATAACTACTCCTTCACAAGTGTAATATCATCAATGGTTCCCCAGCCGCCCGGTGCTGTTGCCACGTGTGCTCCTACTGTGATTGCTCCGTCCGTTGGTGTAATGCCCGGGATTTCCACCGTATACCAGTTAACATACCTGCAATTTGCCATCTGCTTTTACCTCTTCGCCATCCACGAGCGCATAAAAATATACGGTCGGATTTTCATCCCCGGTTGCATCACCCTGAATATGCGCGGTTAGTTTGTAGGTGCCATCCTCAAGTCCACTCACTGTCTGTTTTCATGGAAAAATCCACCGGATTGTTTCCTGAATAAAAATGCAGTGACTGTGCACCTGCAAAACAGTCTGTCTCACGATCATAAACATCTAACTCCCTCTGTAACATCATTGTTGTTTGTCACCGTCCATCCGGAAAAATCTGGTTCTTCAAAACTTCCGTTGATCAGATAATTTCCGTTTTCATCTGGCGTACCTGTTGTATTTTCCTTCTGTTCTGCGGCAGCAACTTCTGTGCCTCTCCTCTTCAATGTTCTCTGTTTCTGTAGCTTTTTGTGTTTTCTCCGCATCAGCATTAATACCAGATGTGTTTCCACATCCTGACAATGCTACTGCCATGCTCGCTACAAGGACTGCATGTAATAACTTCCTTTTCATAAATGTTCCCCTTTTCTAAAATTAAATCTTTACTAATATTCAAGTAAATTATTTACTTATTAAGAATGTATCATCTAAGCCTAATAATGTCAATACTCACAAATACACTTTTCACTATATTGCCAATTTTATTTTTGTATTTTATGCAATATATACAAAAAGACACAAAAAAAGATGTTCGCAATCGAACATCTTTTTTCAACAACTCTTCCGGAAAACTGGAATTCCATTTACAAACACCAGCTTGGTTACGCGTCCGCCATATAGTACCCTGTTTCGCAACAGATCAAGCGCGGTTTCACAGATACATGGAATATCAATATGAATAGTAGTAAGGGTGGTGATAAATACTTTGCAATATTCACATCATTGATGCTAAAACCGCCACCTGCTCCGGAATCTGTATATTGCCTTCATTTAAAGCCTGTAGCACACCCACCGCCAGTGTGTCACTTGCCACACAAAGTGCTGTTGGCAGTATCTCTTTTAAGCAGTTCTTTTCCCATGCGGTAGCCATCATCCACCGTAAATCTCTCGGAAATGAAAATGTACTCCTCATTGAGATACCCATAGTATGCAGCGCTCTGTCGAAATGACCACTCCCGGATATCCATGGAAGGTTTTCCGGTGTCAATATTTCTATCACTGCCCCCGATAAATCCAATCCGTTTATGTCCTTTTTCCACAAAGTAATCAACCATCTGTGTCACAAACGAATCCATATTGGGCTTCACGGCATCAAAAAGTTTTTCATCCGGGGATGTGCCGATAAACACGCCCTTTTGCACCGTTTATACAAAGCATTGATTTCTTTTCTGGTGAGCCATCCAATCGCAATAAAGGCACTTAAATCTTTCGGAACATGATCCATGCCGTCTTTTTTCGGTCATAGATGCTGAGCTGAATATTCATCTTTTTCGCCTGCTTTATTATCTCATCCTTTACCCCGTGGTAAAAGACATCTTCGAGTTCATCCTCGTGGTCAACAAAATACAGCAATGCCACATTTTCGATCTTGGGATAGATTACTCTCTTTTTATATCCGATTTTCTCTGCTGTGGCAAAGATCGCCTCTCTTGTCTCATCACTAACAGAGATTCCCTCATCATAATTGAGTACCCGTGAAACTGCTGAGCTCGAAACCCCTACGATTTCTGCAATTTCTTTAATTGTTGCCATACGATTCCTCCAATGTTTTCATGGATTTCTTTATTGATAAATTCTGTTATAATTATTTTACATAAATATTTTACTTTGTCAAACAAAGTTTTACACATAAAAAAAGGCATACATTCCTCAAAGGATCATGTATGCCTTTACAAACCGTTACCCAGTCTTATTTCGTAGAAACCGTAGAAGCTACCAGCTCCAGATTTCCTTCTATCTCGACATTACCGTATCCACAAGGAAGAATAAAATGATCTCCCTTCTTGACACTGGTATGATTCAAAAGACCATTGCCCTCGACTACGCTGACGATCAGGAACGGATAAGACTGCTCAAACTCAGCCTTCCCATCCACTTTCATGTGGAATACCTGATAATACTTACACTCGATGAGTTTCTGCAGTTTGTTGGTCTCCGCTTCCCCAGTCTCGATCATGCACTCGGACATCGGTGCTGCCGGCACTTTGATGACATCGAGACTCTGCTGTACATGAAGCTGACGCGGTTTGCCGTTGGAAAGACGGTCATAATCATAGACACGATAGGTAATATCACTGTTCTGCTGTGTCTCAAGAATTGTAATTCCACCCTTGATTGCATGCACGGTACCCGGATCAATCTGGATGAAATCACCTTTCTTTACCGGGACTTCACGGATCAGCTCACCCAGCGTCCGTTGTGTACCATGTCTTCCAGTTCTTCGTGTGTCTTTGCATTGTGTCCGATAACAAGCTTGGAATCCGGCTCACAGTCAAGGATATACCAGCACTCCATCTTGCCAAGAGAACCGTTTTCATGCTCTGCAGCATAGGTATCATCCGGATGTACCTGAATACTTAAATCTGCCTTTGCATCAATAATCTTGATCAGCAGTGGGAATACTTTCCCTGTGTATTTCCAAAGAGTTCTTTATGTTCCTCCCACAGATCGGATAATTTCTTTCCCTTATACGCACCGTCTGCAATCGTACAGGTTCCGTTTGGATGTGCTGCGATACCCCAGCATTCTCCGATGTCATCGCCCTCGATCGCATAGCCAAACTCCTCACGCAGCTTGGTGCCGCCCCAGATGTTGTGGGTAAATACCGGATTCATAAACAAAATTTCTTTACATGGCTGGTTACAGCTTAAATTTTCTCCATTCATTTTCATTACCTCTCTGTACCAGTAGGCAGAATCTTTTTTTTTGCAATTCTGCGCTGGGTTGTGTAGTCTACATAAACAAGTCCAAAACGCTCTTTTGTAACCTTCTGCCCACTCAAAGTTATCCAGAAATGTCCAGAGGGAAATATCCGATCACCGGCACTCCTCATTGACCGCACGCTGCACAGCACCCAGATATGCATCCAAAATGTGATTCTTTCGCTGTCATGCACCTGTCCGTCCGCGGAAATATTGTCAAGATCGGACATTCCGTTTTCTGTAATATAAAGCGGCAGATGGTAACGCCCGTCAAGAAACGGATTCCGTAATACAATGCCTCCGGTGTCACTGGCCAGCCTGTGCCTGTCTTAGCTGCCCCAGGGGCGCGGTCTACACATATTCCGGTTTCCCATCTTTTCCACAACGGATCATATAACCGTTATATATATTTTGTCCCATAAAATCGAGCGGCTGATGAATCAGCTGCATGTCTTCTTCGGTAATCTCCGGAAGATAGTCTGCAAACTTCTCCAGCCCCTCTTTCGGATACTCTCCTAAAAATACCGGATCGGAAAACCATGCCACATTCCAGGTCCAATTATCCATCGGATTTTCAAATCCAAAGTACACTTTCTTTGCTGCTGCGATATCATCGGCACTCTCTGTCGCCGGATATGCAACGCCACAAGTCGGAGCATATCCAACCCGTATCTTCTGTTTTGCATATTTGCGCAGATTGATGACTGCCTGACCATGTGCTTTCATCAGATTGTGTGCCATCTGAAAAGTCTCCGGAATGGAATATTTCATTCCCGGTGCATGTACCCCATTTAAGTGTCCCAGTCCAATCGCACACTGCGGCTCATTGATCGTGATAAAATCACTGCACAGATCGGAGAAATTTTCAGCAACAACTTTTTGCATATTCACCAAACCACTGTACCACCTCATCGTTCAGCCAGCCGCCTTTTTAAACAGCTCATACGGAAATTCCCAGTGAAACAGCGTAATAAACGGACGAATTCCATTTTCTTTCATGCGAAAAGAATCATATCACGATACATCTGCACAGCTTTCTCGTTGACCTTCCCGGTTCCCTCCGGAAGAATCCGCGACCAGCTGATGGAAAATCGATAGTTTTTAATGCCAAGCATACGCATCAGAGCAAAAATCTTCCCGGTACCGATGCATATGATCGCAGCAAACCTCTGCGGTCTGGTGTTCGTATACTCTGCCCGAGCGTGCAAACTCATCCCAGATATTTTTTCCCTGCCATCTTTTTGCGTCGGTTCCTTCTACCTGATAGGCACTGCTTGCCACCCCCAGACAAAATCTTTTGGAAACATTCCATTCCTCCTTTTATTTTTCCGATGTGATTACAGAAATCAGCTCAAATGCGGCTGGCATTGTCTCATCCCCAGAGATCAGACGCACTTCCACCGTATGAGTACCGTTTGCACCGTGTACCATAACCGGAGTGAGTGTCAGGGAATCGCCCCAGTCCTCATCAAAATTTGCATCCAGTGTCACCGCATGTGCCTCATCGTGATCAACGATGGCAAGCGCCACCGGTGCCGGCTGCGTCACACAGCGCTTAAACTGCACGGCAATCTCACTTCCCTGTACCGTAAATGTAAGAGATGAGCCTTTTTTCTTTTTTGCCGCCCAGCCGTTCTTAAAACAGTCTTTGACTTCTTCCTGTACTCTGGTATCTTTGACAAATCCCTGGTTTTCAGGTTCATAATTACGATTATCCAGACGCACTGCTTTTTCATAGCAATTGTCTGTCAGTGGTTCTGGGAATTCTGGTTTTGCATCCTTTGTCTGTGTTATATGGATTTTCTCTAAGGCATAAGTAATCACAGATGCAACCAGCTCATGCCCTTTGTCGTTTGGATGCAGATCATCCTCTGTAATCTCGCGGTTTGGAATCCGCCCCGCAACGACCTCCGGATAAATACTGCTCTGCATGCTGACCGCCGGAAGCTGATAATGTCTGGCTATCTGACCGTGCATGATCTGCGCATTTCCACCGTTATTATAATAAACATTGTGCACCAGCATCACAGCAGGTTCGTTTTTATCCTGCCATACACGGCGTACCAGTCCTTCATATGTCTCACGGAAAAATTCCGTCGATTCATCATTGACCGAAAATTCAATGATAACAAAATCCGGTTTATGGGAAAGCAGATCGGACTCGGCACGAGCCGTCCCGAAATGTGATGTTGTTCCACCGATTCCGGCATTGATATAATGAAATTTGGCCTGCGGAAATGTTTTCTCCCACCACTGAAATACGCGGTAAGCATAACACAGCTCCGGTGCGGATGCAAGACATCCCTGCGTGATCGAACCACCAAGGAAACCAATGTTTAATGTTTCCCCGGCCTCTGCCCTTGCCATTAATTTTTCATCCGGTACAGATTGCCCGGATTGGAAATACCTCTTTCATATTCAATCTGCATTGTTATACTCTTATATAATGTAATCAATTTTTTTAAAATTGATTACATATCCCAAATCTCTCTCCGAGGCTTTCGATGAATGCGGTAAGTTCCTTACTCATCTGTTCTGCCTCCGGAATACGGATATGTCCCGGTGTTCCTTTTTCCGTTCTGTGAATACAGGAAATGGTGTACCCGCGGACTGTTTACTGTTTTGCACACTTCCTCAATGGAAATGTCCCAGTTTTCGTTATGTTCCAATATTGTGGTTGTCAATATAAAGGTTGCCTTCGGATATACTTCCATAAGATGCTCTAAAAATCTGCGGTAATGCCGCCGCCAGTTTTCGGAACGTGCACTGTTATAATCTTCTGCCATATAATCATCCGGGTGGTTATCATTCTGCCCGAATGCAAAAATCACAACATCTGGTGTATAACGTGAAAAATCCCATGGTTTTTACTTCACTGAGTTCCGGCTGGTATTCTATTTTATCATAACAGGATTCTATTCCCAGATAATCCGGCTCCATAAACCAGCCGGTTTTGTCAAGAAGGGCGATACCACCCTGTGATGTGTCATGCAACTGTGCATGCAGATTCCGCGCGGTCATCCACGCATAAGAATACCAACTGTTTGAATATTCCCCATCGTGTTCCGGATCCGGTTTTCTGCATAATCTACGGCCTCAGATACTTCGCCGCAGGAAACACTGTCTCCGAAAACTTCGATTTTACGGGACGGAAGCGGTGCCGGAGTAAGTACCTTAGCATCGCTTCCCAATTCAAATCCCAGTAAAGTGACGATATGGCAGGAGTCCATTCTTTTAAACAAAGTGAGGGTATGCTCTGTATGTTCAAGATCCCTGGCAATCACATACGTTTCTGCCCCCGGATCCGAGGTGAGTAAGAACTGCCCCTGCTTCCCGTCCAATATATATCCCATCCGGCTCGACCAGTAAGCACGCTTGTTTGCCAGTGTCACGGAAATTTCTGTTCCGGTAAAACGAATCTGTACAAAACTTGCCGCATAGACAAGCACCGGTGCTTTCGGATCATCAAAATCAATTCTTCCACAATATTGTAATCTCTTGTCGTCCGGTGAAATATGCATAGTTATCTCCTTCCGATTTCAGTGTCCGCAGGTGTTACAACACTGTTTGTTTTTATGTAATCTACAATCTCATCCGGTTTTGTAAATGCCAGGCCAACGTAGCTGTCTGCCGCACCATAATAGATCGCGATCTTACCAGATGCACTGTCGTGAATGGTTGCACATGGGAAGCATACGTTCGGAACGAAACCTCTCTCCTCATACCACTCTTCCGGAGTCAGAAGGAAATTCTCACAGCGATACTTCACGATGGAAGGATTATCAATGTCAAGGATTGCCCCACCGATGGAGTAAACATATCCGTTACATGTACCGGATACCCCATGATAGAATAAGAGCCATCCTTCGGAAGTCTCGATTGGAGCAGCACCACCGCCGATCTTTAAGGACTCCCACCATTCGCTTCCTTTGCCCATGACATGTCTGTGTTTGCCCCAGTATACCAGATCCGGGCTTTCACTTAAGAAGATGTCACCAAACGGTGTATGACCACTGTCTGAAGGACGGGAAAGCATCATGAAGTTTCCATTGATCTTTCTAGGGAACAGCACGGCATTGCGGTTGAATGGGAGGAACGGATTCTCAATCCGTGTAAACGTCTTGAAATCTGTTGTTTTTGCCATGCCGATTGCTGCTCCGTAGAAATCCTGACACCAGATGATATAATAGGTGTCTTCTACTTTTACAAGTCTTGGATCATATGCATAGATTGGCATAAATGGATCGCCGTTTTCATCTACGAATGGAATCTTGTTTTCTTCAAAATCCCAGTGGATGGCATCTTTGCTGTGTCCAAGATAAATATATGGAATACCATTGGTCTGCTCTCCACGGAACACACCGATGAAAGCATCGCCATATGGCATAACCGCACTGTTAAAAATTCTTGCAACACCCTTTACCGGATTTCTTCCAATGATTGGGTTTTCACTGTATCTCCAGATCGGTGCACCGTTCTGTGGTCCTGCCGGTCTGTCCTGCCAAGGTACGTTTGGTACCGGTGCTGTCAGCATCTTTACTTCACTCATAATCAACTCTCCTCTTATTTATGATTTTTTAAATACTCTAAGTTCTTTCTTAATCAGGTCGCATCTCTGATGTACACACAGTACGCTTCTTCCCGGATCCTGTGGGTGTTGAATACGTAATCAATCAGACGGTCAATCGTTGTAGTCGCCACATGCATTCTTGTATCAGAAGAAGCATAGTAAATAAATACTTCGTTCTTATCGTTTACGATTGCACCGTTGGTAAATACAACATTGGATACATCTCCGACACGCTCCTCACCTCTTATATCTGATTAACAGTCCGGATGGCTCTGCAATTACCTTAGACGGATCGTTTAAATCCGTGGCAAATGCATAGATCACATAGCGCAGACCTGCTGCAGTATTTTTACACCGTGTGCAATGTGAATCCAGCCGCGGTCAGTCTTGATCGGAGTAGCACCTGCACCGTTCTTTTGCCTCGGTAATGGTATGGTACTTGCGGATGCTGGTCATCTTCTCTTCGTCAATGACTGCATGTGTGATGTCCTCGCAAAGACCGAATCCAATACCGCTTCCGCTTCCGGTATCAATGAAGTCATCCATCGGACGGGTATAGAATGCATACTTTCCATCCACAAATTCCGGATGCAGCACGACATTTCTCTGTTGCGGGGAACGAAGGGTCTTTAAGTTTTCCAGACGCTCCCAGTGCTTTAAATCTTTTGTGCGGACAATTCCTGCTGCTGCAACGGCTGCAGACAAATCGTTCACGCTGGTATCTTTGCTCAGAACAGAATACTCCGTAAATGTATCCGTCCTCATGCTGTGTCAGTCTCATATCATAGACGTTTGTCTCCTCCGGACATACATCATCCAGAAGGATCGGGTAATCCCAGAAACGGAAATTATCAATTCCGTTATCACTCTCTGCCACGCCGAAGAAGGACTTTCTGTCATTTCCCTCAATACGGGCAACCAGATAATACTTTCCGTTTAAATAAATTGCTCCGGAATTCATGACTGCATTAATTCCAAGACGTTCCATAAAGAATGGATTGGTCTCCTCGTTTAAGTCATATCTCCAGGTGAGCGGAATCATATCTCTTGTAAGAACGGGATTCACATAACGGTCAAATACACCATTATAAAAGTCACTTTTTTCATTTTACGTGAAAGCAGCTTTTCCTGCTTTGCCAGTTCTACATAATATCTTTCATGCATTGTTTAAAGTCTCCTTATTACTTCCATACACATTCTTCCGTTATGATACGGACATTTCCAAGGTTCTACGATTGGACGGTCCGCAATCGGACTGCCGTCCGATGTACTTCCCAGAACCACTGGAACCGGTTCTCTTATCAATGACGTGTTCTTTGATAAATTCCCATTCAGCCTCCGATGCCTCCAGAAACTTCGTTTTCTGCGGATGCTTCTGGTATTCATTCAGGAATCCGATCACAGTCTCTGCCTGTACCCACCAGATCCGGTGGTCATTCACTTCCCTTTGCAGCATTCATTTGCAAGAGAATGACCATCAAACGCAACCTCGTAGACATTTTCTGCAAGAGTCTCGGTAATCGGTGACATTTTTTCTTTGTAATGATCATCCCCAAGCACTTCCACACCGCGGTCCATCAGCCATGCTGTCTCAATGTCATGACCATAAGAATACAGATCAATGATGGTGTTGTAGTTCTTGTCAAAGAATACTTCCTGTCTCTTAAGTTTCGGATTGTATACCTTATCTGCAAATACATCCATAATCCACTTTAACCGCTCTCCCACCTCTTCATCATGGGAAACCCGGTAAAACTCGGTATAAGCCTCAAACACATGAAGCAGTGTGTTCATGGTTTTTTCGGCAAGCACACCATTTTCCGATAGCTTCTCATTGGATTCCGGCTGGAAGTCTTTGGTAAATGCTTCCAGATATCCAACCTCATCCGTACATTTGCTTTCAATAAGAAGCTGCAGTTCTTTGGCAAGCTTTAATGCTTCTTCATCCCCGGATGCATCGTAATAGGAAGAAAGAGCATAGATGCAGAATGCCTGATTGTAGGTATGCTTTGTTGTGTCAAGTGGCTTTCCATCATAAGTCATGGACCAGAAGATTCCACCATTTTCTTTGTCGATGCAGTGATCACGCAGGAACTCATAACCGTGTCTTGCCTCGTCCAGCAAGGTTTCATCTTTCAGCAGTATGTAGGCATTCGCAAAAAACCAGGTGATTCTGCTGTTTAAAATACATCCCTTTTCTGCTGTTTTGTCTACGTTTAAATTGTAGTCCATATATCCATAATATCCACCGTAAGTATCGTCCCTTAATGCTTTCCAGAAAGGAATGATATTTTCCGTCAAATGCTTTGTGACTTCTTCTTTCATCATGCTCTTATTCATCCCGATACCTCTTATTTTCCAAAATCATTAACCCTTTACCGCACCTGCTGTAATTCCACTGTAAATCTGTTTCTGGCAGCAGACAAATACGATCAGCGCCGGAAGCAGGGAGATAATAACACCTGCACAGATCAGATTGTACTTGCTTCCCATTGGTCCTACGAATGTGTAGAGGGAAAGTGCCATGGTACGGATCTCTTTTCTCATCAGGTAAAGGTTTGCTGCGTAGTATTCGTTGTACACACCAACCCCCTTTAAAATACAGGATGTAACGATTGCCGGTTTTAACAGTGGAAGCATAATTTTCCAGTAAATCTGCCAGTAATTTGCGCCATCGATAATTGCCGACTCATCCAGTGAAAGTGGAATATTTTCCATAAACTGAATGAAAATATACATGGAAATAACATCGGTACCACAGCTCATAATGATGTAACCGCCCAGACTGTTTACAAGATGTAAATCTGACATAATCTGGTATACGGTAACCTGCATTGCTACTGCCGGAAGCAGTGCGGCAATTGTATACAGGTTACGGATAAACCCATTGCCTGGGAACTTGAAACGATTCAATACGTAAGCAAGCTGGGAACCTACAATAACGGATACGGTAAGCACAACCACCATAACTATGACAGAGTTTAAAATGCGCGTCCCATATTTGCCGTCTTAAATGCATTTACAAAGTTGTCAAAATTCAGCCAGCTTCCCGGAAATGCCATAACATTGGTATTCTGGTACTCGGCATCTGTCTTAAATGCCGTTGTGATACAGGAAACAATCGGAATGATTGCACAGAATCCGAAAAAAGATCAGCGATGCATATTCCACAATAATCCAGATAATGCTTCCTACGGAATAATGTTTCATGTTTTTACGTTTTACTGCTACTGTACTACTCATTATTTCGCTGCTCCTTTCTTCATTTTCTCCTGTTTTTGATCTGCTTAATCACCTGTTTTTTCTGCCTTCAGCCGGGCTTTCTTTGCCTTATAGGATTCATCCTCCGACGCGGCATCCCTGAACACATATTTAAAGAACACATTCTGTAAGATCGTACAGATAAAGATGATCATCAGCAGAACAACAGACATTGCCGATGCCAGACCTACTTTCTGACTGGTATGTGCGATCTTGTTCATAATTACGAAATACGTTCCTGTTCCGTTTGCACCGGTGGTGATTACGAAAGGCGCCTCAAACGCACTTAAGGAACCGGTGATGGAAAGGATAACATTTAATGTAATAATTGTCTTGATACTCGGGAGAATAATGTGTTTAAACTGCTCCCATTTATTTGCACCATCCAGGGACGCTGCTTCGTAGAGTTCGCTATCCACAGACATCATGGCACCAATAAACAGTACCATATTCTGTCCGGTATACCGCCATACGGAAGTCGCCGTCAGGGACCAGTTGTTTACACTCTGATCCTTTAACCAGTATGGAAGATTTTCTAATTGAAACCCACACCACTGCAGGATTGTATCAAATACGAATCCTCTGGTGAAGAAGAATTTAAAGATAAAACCAATGGCAATACCACTGATGAGGTAAGGGAAAAACATCAGCCCTTTGAAAAGATTTCCACCCTTTACCTTAAAGCTTAAAATTGTTGCAAGATACAGTGCAAGCACAAGCTGGACCAATGTACCGACCATATAGAATAAACTAAGTTTCAACGCCCCGAAACAATCGTTTCTTCTGAATACATCAAGATAGTTATCCCATCCGACAAATTCGCGCCTGTCTATTGGCGTTGTATATTTCATCTTATAAAAACTGAATTTGATCATTTCCGCAAATGGAAAATAAGTGAATAAAAAGAGTAAGAGCAATGGGATAATCATAAAACCGATACAGATAAATACCTGCTGGCCGGCTCTGCTCTTTGCCCATTTTTTTAAAATTAAATGATTTTGATTTCATACTACGTTCCTCCCATATGAAACAGGCAATCATGCCACCGGGCCGAAAACAGTTTTTCGGCTACCGGCAACTGGATGATATACCTTTATGTAGCGTGGAACTACTCTGTAATTTCTACGCCCTCAGATTCCTGAGCATCTGTCCATTTCTGGTTCCACTCGTTCATAATATCATCAAAGCTCTCATCGCCATTTGCCGCATGCTCAATGATTGCCTGAATCTTATCATTACCGCCATTGTTAACATTTAACTCTGAATCAGCATTTAATGCATTTAAAAGATCCTCTTCGCCTTTTACAGCAGATTCATCCTCAAGGAATGTTACACCAGAGAAATCAAGCTTTGTATCAGAAGATGACTTTGCAACCGGAAGTCCATCCTCGTTGTAAGAAAATCCAGACTTTTCAGTCATCCACTTAACAAAGATTAAAGCTGCCTGCTTCTCATCATCAGAAGCGTTTACGTTGATACCATAAGAGTAATCTGCTCCGGCTGATGCATACTGCTCACCGTTTACAGAAATCGGGAATGGCATATATCCGATGTCATCTGCGTTCTCACCGGCTGCTTCCATCTGTGGGTAAGCCCAGGAACCAAGTACCATACATCCGATCTGTCCGTTGTTTAACATGCTCTTAGAGCCTTCCCAGTCAGTTGTAGAATAGTCATCCTCGGTAAGTCCGCCAGCAACTGCATCGTAAAGGATCTTGTATACTGCATATGGATGTGTGCCATCGCCATAATCCTTGAATGGATCCTTTGTATGAAGGAATTTCTGGTTGAAATATGTATTGTCACCAGTTGCATTGTTTCCGATATAAGCATCCCATGCACCCATTGTCCAGCCTGCTGCATAGTTTGTGTAAAGCGGAATTGCATCCGTCTTGTCCTTGATCTTCTTTAATGCATCAATGAACTCGTCCGGAGTCTTTGGAATATCGGTCACACCGGCATCCTCAAACACTTTCTTGTTGTAAACGATACCCTGTGTCGTTGCTGTGGAAGGAACACCGTATACATCATCTCCATAGAGCCATGTGTTTGCGTAGTTGATCTGCTGGCTCATCTCATCAAGTGTACCGTATGACATATAATATGTACTGAGGTCTGCCTTATCTACTGCCGGAATCATGGTAATGGTTTCGTACTGTCCGGACTGTAAATGTGTCAATGCATCATCGGCATAGTTTGTATCTGTAGTGATTTCAACCTTGATGTTCGGATACTCTTTGTTGAAGTCTTCCAGATAAGATTTCCAGTTCTTTCCGCCGTAATCATCGGTATCCATATCTGTTCTGTGGTTGAACATTGTAATTGTTGCGCTTAAGTCTTTTTCCTGTTTCTCCCAATACAATGTCTGAATAGCTTACAAGACCATCTGCAGAAGCGCTGTCTGATTTCTGTGTGGCATCAGCAGAATCATTTCCCTTAGAACCACATCCTGCGAATAATGTTGCGGTCATTGCAGCTAGAAGACCAAGTGCCATAAACTTTTTAAATTTCATGTTGTTCTCCTCCTTAAACATGTGAATTATTAAGTTAATTTAAGTATACATTTTTGTTAATTTAATCATCGCTCTTTATTGCTTTTAATCATACCATATTGCGTTTTCAAACACATTCCCTATAATGCACAATTTTGCATTTATTTTTTTTTGTATATTATGCCTATATATTTTTGTCCAAAAAGTAATTTTAAGTTATATTTTATTTTAAATTATTGCTTTTTTACCTTTCATCCAATTATACTTAATTAAAAACTGGTTATGATTGAAAGAGGATGATTTTATGGAACAATTACAGCATCATGGGATTACAGGAACGGTGCCAAAGCATGTATTATCTGACAACATGAAAAACTTTACGGCTTTTTCCGCTGTCCGCACCAGCGGATGACGGCTTTATTCATCTGCTCGGAAAAGGCATCTGTTCCTTTCCGAACAATTGTTCCATGACATTCCGTATCAACGCGCCTTATCATTTTTTTTATGTATATGAAGGCACTCTTTCTGTAACGGATGAACATCATACGTGTCGGCTGGCAGACCGGCACGCAGCACTTCTTCCGATTTCCGGTGCCCTCACGATCGAAATTTTAAAAAGGCCGCTGCCACTATTTCCATATGTATATTTCCGGTCTTGCCCTCCTGCAGTTTCACACACTGCTCCCATCACCTCTTGCCTATCCGGCAGAGAGTTCTTCTATGTTTACGCTGTTCCATACGATGGAGCATTTACAGAATCTGCAGAAAGACACTTTTAATGATCCTCTGTCCGTCTGCCGGATCTCCATGTGGATCACCAATATTCTTACGGAAATGGCAGTCTATTCCGGCCCACACACCGGGATACGATCCCGGATTATCTGCGGAAATTCATCATTTATTTGACACACAATACGGAGAAAATTATTCACTGGACGAACTGGAAAATACGTATTCCGTCAGCAAATACCGGATCTGCCGCGAGTTTTCTAAATACTATGGGGCTTCTCCTGTCCAGTACTTAAACCATAAGCGGATTGAAGAGGCTAAAAAACTGCTTCTGACTACCAACGACACCATACACGAAATCGGAAGCAAGGTAGGAATTCATAATACCAATCATTTTATCAATCTGTTTAAACGGGAAACCGGGGCAACCCCACTTGCATTTTAAGCAGGATGCCCCGGTTTCTATATCCGAGCTACACTATCTTTAAATACCACATGTCCATCTACAATGAACACACCGGCTGTATAGTTTTCATTTGCAATTTTGCGGACAATCTTATGAATGGCTCTGCGTGCCATCTCCGATATATCCACCTCATATGTTGTAATTCCGATATCGCACAGCCCCGGATAAAGAAAATTATCAAATCCCACAACGGAAACATCTTCCGGAACCCGGTAGCCTTCATTTTCAAGTTTCCGGATCAGATACGAAGCTGCAAGATCGCAGTTACAGACAAATGCCGTCGGCATATCTTTCGGAAATTTATAATATTTTTCCAGATCCATCCGCCCGGTTTTGGTATCCCGGTCATCAATCACATAATCTTTTGGCACATCCACTCTGTGTTCCATCATAGACTTGCGGTAACCAAGATATCGGTCTGTAATACTGTTTGTCATGCCAACCGTTCCTACATAGGCAATTTTGTGTGCCCCATGGAAAACAGATAATTGGTCAGCGCATAGGTTCCATAAAAACTGTTGGAAATCACGGTGTCAAGACCAACGGCATCGTTATAAAAATCCAGACAGACCACTGGCACGCCGCCCTCTTTTTCAATCTGTTCAATGTACGGCTTTGTCATATCTCCGAGAATAATCAGACCATCCACCTTTTTTTCCTGAAGCAGAAGCGGCATCTGGTTTTCCAGCACACTCTCCCTTGAAATACTTTCGAGCAGCGTAAAACACCCACGGAAACTGCCCTCTTGTTTACTTCCTGATACATTTTCCAGTAAAAGGAAGCGTATTTGTCCAGATATACTTCCTGTATCAGGACTCCGATATTATATTGTTTTTCCGCAGACTGCCGTTTTGTCTCCGAAGGACTGCGGTAACCAAGCTCTTCTGCAAGGTTCTTTATTTTCTCCCGCATCTCTTCACTGACGCCTTTTGTCCCGACAAGGCTTTGGAAACGGTTACCGTGCTGACACCAACCTGTTCGGCGATATCTGCAAGTTTCACTGCTTTTGCCATAATTCCCTCGATATTTTCATACTAATTTACTTATTTAACTATATAAACTGGATAATTTAAGTTGATTTTACATTCTTTTTCTTCCGCTGTCAATTAATCTGCCACAAAATGGTACAGATAACTTCTGTAATCTCCCTGCTCGGAAGGAACCAGCATACCGGCATTCATAAGCAGATCTCCGCCGTATACGCATTCGTTCTCCATCTCACCTTCAGACGATAATCCAGATTCGGATTCAGTCCTTGCAGGCGTACTTTTAAACTGTGGTAATTCGGGCGTGCGTGTACGGTCACGAAAGTAACTAGTGCCTCTTTTTTATCTTTGGATACTACCATATAACAATCGTAGAAATGATTTTCCCGGTAGAAGCGATACGGTAATAATCCCCTCCCTTACCAGATCGTTATACTTGTGATACATAGCTGTCTGCTGTGGAATCTGTTCCTGCTCTTCCTTTGCAATCTTTGTGATATCCAACTCATAACCAAAGGTTCCTGCCAGGGCAACTTCCCCTCTTGTCTTAAACGGGGTATTTCTGCCCACGGTATGGTTCGGGCAGTCCGAAACGTGTGCTCCCCATTGCAGACAGTGGATAAATCAGTGCCGTACCTTCCTGAATGCCAAGTCTCTCGATTGCATCCGTATCATCCGAGCACCAGATCTGTGGGCTGTAATAAAGCATACCCGGATCAAAACGTGCTCCACCACCGGAACAGTTCTCCAGAAGAAGATCCGGGAAATCACGGGTCAGGCGTTCCTGCATCTCATACACACCAAGCACATAACGGTGGCTTAACTCCCCCTGGCGGTCTGCCGGAAGCGCAAGGCTTCCCAGATCGGTAAGCTGACGGTTCATATCCCACTTCACATATTCGATATTGGCACTGTTTAAAATTGCACTGATCTTTTCATAGATGCAGTCCCTCACATCTTTTCTGCTGAAATCAAGGACATACTGATTTCTCGAAAGCGTTCCGGTGCGTCCTTTCACAGCAATTGCCCAGTCCGGATGCTCTTTTGTACAATTCCGAATCCGGGGAAATCATTTCCGGTTCCATCCAGATACCGAATTTCATGCCAAGCTTATTCACTTCATCTACCAGATAGGTTCAATCCGCCCGGCAGTTTCTTTTCATTAACAAACCAGTCCCCAAGACTTGTACTGTCATCGTTGCGGTGTCCAAACCAGCCATCATCCATAACCAGCATTTCAATTCCGTACTGAGAGGCAAGTTTTGCAATATCTAAAAGTTTTTCGGTATTGAAATCAAAGTAGGTTGCTTCCCAGTTGTTGATCAGAATCGGGCGTTTCTGATTGCGGTATTTGCTGCGGATTAAATGATTCCGATAGAAGTCGTGGAAATTACGGGTCATTTTTCCAAGTCCCTCTGCGGAAAATGTAAGGACAGCTTCCGGTGTATAAAATGATTCTTCACTTTCCAGTTTCCAGGAAAAATCTGCCGGATGAATTCCCATGACTGCACGGATACTGTCAAACTGGCTTTTTTTCCAGCTGTGCGATAAAATTGCCGGAATAAATAAAATGCATGGCATACACTTCGCCGGCTGTCTGTGTCGTGGAAGATTTCATCCATGCCATAAATGGGTGTTCCTGATGGGAGGACTCCCCACGGATACTTCCCACACTGGTCTTTCCATATCCCAGCGGACGGCGGTCCATCTGGCGTTCTCTTGCCCATGAACCGTGAAGTGTCAGCATCTCGTAGGCATCATCATCCATATCAAGGCATGCGGAGTATGCTTTCGTAAGATAAACAGCCTCTTTGCTGTGATTACAGATACGCACGCTTCTTGTAATCATATCATTTTCTTCAAACACGGTATAATACAGATCCACATCCAGCTGTAACACTTCATCCCTGCAGTGAAGGATCAGTGTCTGTGCGGTATTCTCCCGGTCAAAAGCAGACGGCAGTCCCGGAAGTTCTGGTTTCTGATCTGTAATTTCATAAGAGACATAGGTCGGCATAACCGCATGCTGTCCGGCCTGTGTGCGCACAGCAATGCTGCTTTCCCGATAATCTCCCACCTCCGTTTCCGGAATACTCCGATGGAAACGTATCATAAAAAGAGCAGCGCTCTCTTTCATTCTCCGATGGAACAAACGGTGCCTCTCCGGTGCGGAGCAGGTAGCGCAGATCCTGTCCGCGCACACGCTTGCCATAATATACATGACCTACAAAGGTCCGGTGGTCTGCAAGACCTATGATATAGCTGGTATTCGCTGTCTCCAGACAAAACAGATCCAGATTTTCATCAAATACGATACTCATGTTAATCCTCCAGTATGTTTTCTTCTATAAATTTCACTGCCAGATCCTTGTTTTTTAAACCTTCTGCCAGACCTACCACACAGGTATCCGGATACCAGCCGGTTTCCTTCACCCAGGCATTTTTTTCTAACTTTATGCCGATCGGATATTTTTTCCCTGTTTCGATACTTTTTACATACACCAGATCGTCCTTATATTTTTCCAGCAATTCTTCTGGCAAATATTCCCGGATGTCTGCCAGATAGTCAAACTCTCCCAGTGAATAAAAAGAAATCACAATCCGCAAAAGACATCTACCGACTGTGTCATAAAAGAGGCTCTGAATCATCTGAATGCTCTCTGCGGATGCCCCTCGTTCTCATTTGCCGAGGCTCCCAGATTACTGCTGACAAGCACTTCGCTTTTATCCGGATCCAGTCCGTTTTCTTTTAGGAAATCATTATAATAACCGGAATTCCCAGCCGGATTGTCCGCAGACTGCATGGCATTTACCGCCATAATTTCCAGTGCGGTATCTTTTTGCGTAACATAATGGATGATCAGAAAGCTGATGATTCCTATAATGGCAAGTGCGACAATGGTCTGCAATCCATAGTAATGAACCAGATACCATATTTTATCTTTTCCATGCAGCTCTTTTAACTTTTCTCTTTCTGTCTTCGGCTCCTCTTTTTATAGAGGATGCTGTCTTCTCCTGCTTTGGAAAAATCCGGTTTTATATTCTTCTGATCATCCATAACGTTTATTCTCCTGCGTATGTAAGCATTGCGTTGCGCAGCTCATCCAGTTTCTTTTCGGAATCTTTGATATCCGTTCCGACAACACCAAAATAGAATTTGATCTTTGGCTCTGTTCCGGATGGACGTACACAACACCATGCATTGTTGCTCAGTTCATAGTAAAGAACGTTACTTTCCGGAAGTCCGGTTGGTGTAACTTCTCCGCTTGTCATATCTGTTCTTGTATCTTTTTCTTGTAATCACGAAGTGCTAAAACATCCCATGCACCGATCCTTTTCGGCGGGTTGTTGCGCATCTCGTTCATCATGCTCTGAATCTTTTCTGCTCCGTCCATACCCTTTAAGGTCATAGTCTCAAGACCTTCTTTGTAATAACCGTAAGTCTCATACAGGAAACCATGGCATCCCAGAGGGTGATTCCGTTGGATTTGCACCATGCTGCCACTTCGCAGAGCATCATGACTGCCACACAGGCATCCTTGTCCCTGGCATAAGTACCTGCCAGACATCCGTAGCTTTCTTCCAGTCCAAAGACGTACTCATAACTATTCTGCTGCTCAAAAAATTTGATCTGCTCACCGATATACTTAAATCCGGTCAGTACCTCGATCAGTTTTACTCCGTAAGCTTTTTGCGATTGCCTTTGCCATGTCGGTGGTTACGATAGTCTCAACCAGTGCACCGTTTGCCGGGAGTGTTCCGGTTGCTTTTCTCTCACGCAGAATGTACTCTGCAATCAGCATACCGGACATATTTCCAGTGAAACTTACATACTCTCCTGTCTTGGTATCCTTTGCATAAACACCCAGACGATCGGCATCCGGATCGGTTGCCAGAACGATATCCGCATCTACTTCTTTTGCCAGTTTCAGTGCAAGCTCAAATGCCTTTGGCGACTCTGGATTCGGATAGGAAACAGTCGGGAAATTTCCATCCGGAAGTTCCTGCTCTTTTTACTACATAGACATTTTCAAATCCCAGTTCTTTTAATACACGGCGTACTGGGGAGATTTCCTGTTCCATGTAACGGAGTGTAAACGATCTTGATATCTTTTGCCATCGCTTTGATGATTTCCGGGTGGATCGACTGTTTTTGAGTTCTTCCATATAACGGTCATCCATTTTTTTTCCGATGGTATGATAAAGTCCTGCAGCTTCGGCCTCAGATTTCATCATAGTCTTCACCTGTGAAAAATCAGTGACTTTTGCCACTTCTGCAAGAATATTTTTATCGTGAGGCGGTGTGATCTGTGCGCCGTCCTCCCAGTATACTTTGTATCCGTTGTATTCTCTCGGATTATGGCTTGCCGTAATCACGATACCTGCAATACATCCAAGTTCACGGACGGAAAAATGACAGTTCCGGTGTCGGACGCAGGGATTCAAAACGATAAGTCTTAATCCCTGTTTGCATTCAGGCAGAGAGCTGCCTCTCTGGCAAACTCCGGTGACATGATACGGGAATCGTATGCGATTGCAACTCCTTTGTCCTGTCCGTTCTGGGAAATGATATAGTTTTGCAAGTCCCTGTGTTGCCTGTCTTACGGTATAAATGTTCATACGGTTCGTTCCTGCACCGATCACCCCCTCAGACCACCGGTTCCAAACTCCAGCTGGCGGTAAAAACGATCCTCAATCTCCGCATCATTTCCTTGTAGTGCCAGCAGTTCTTTTCTGGTTTCTTCATCAAAATAACTGTCTGTGCACCATTTTTTGTATGTATCCATATAACTCATTTCGAAGGTCCCCCTTCTATTCAGCTTTTATTTAAGTATACCATAATTTAAGTTTGTGTAAATATGTTTTTAGTCGAAATTTAAGCTAAATTTTCATTCTGAAACTTGTGAAAATTTCCGATAGATGATGTCTGCTACCGCTTTTCCGTAGACTTCATAATCCCTCTTTTGACAGGATTTCTGCCGTCTCCATGCCATGCAGCCCATTCCCAGATGCCAAATCCGCCTACCCAGTCTCTCTTTTCGCAGGCATCAAACATCGCCTGAAACCAGTCTGCCTGTCCTTTTTCATCATAGTCCCCACGCACGCCCCAGTCATTCGGCACCTGATTGGAACCTTTCACAGACATACAGCCGGCTTCCGCAAAGAAAAACGGCTTATCAAACTTCTTTACCACCTGTTCAATACGATCCAGCTGATTGTCCCAATCGTCAATCGGATAATACCCGCTGGATGAAATCACATCTACCGCATCCCACCATTTCACATTGTGTTCCTGGTACTTATCCGTATTGTAGGAAACCAGTCCATCATACTTCCGGCGGATTGCCGCAATCACTTCCCGCCATTCCGCTTCGCGGCGCTCGGTCTGCACCATCTCGCAGCCTGCAATAAACAGATCCACTCCGCACTGCTGCGCAAGTCCGGCATAGTGTTCCTGAAATGCCCGGTAAGAGGCGAACCAATTGCTCCACTTCGGTTCACACACGACATCTTCATCAAAGAAATTGATATGTGCACGCCATGTTCCGTCCTCACAGTTTGCCGTTGGCTTTAACGCCACCTTAAGGCCAAGCTGTTTTGCGTAACAATCATGGCAGTCAGCTCCTCATCCGATACATTCCGCTTTAATCTGGTAATCAATGGTCTCGAAAATGCTGTCTTCTGCACACCGTTCGAGTGCAAAAATCACATAGTTTGCTCCCGTCTTTTCTTTCATCAGTTTCAGACTCTGTCTGGTTT
>VOFG01002069.1_pt1 | contig 31019 bp, 40 predicted proteins | sample 5384171 | NCBI WGS metagenome assembly VOFG01 (sample SAMN12384726, study PRJNA508395) | human gut metagenome | isolation source: healthy gut F | host: Homo sapiens
GGAACCAGAGCGACAACAACGGCGCAGGACTGCGTGTTGAGGCGGACAAACTCTTCTCCGCTTCGGCTCTGCACTATAACATCTCCGACCTCGACGAGGGTGAAGAGAAGGATCAGCGTCACTCGCCTTCAGTGCCGAAGTCGAAGTTTACCAACCTCTGCATCGACTTGAAGCAGGCCGGTGTAGGCGGCGTTGATAGCTGGGGTGAAAGCGGTCGTGCCCGCAAGGGATACCGTGGAGTATCAGGGACTACGACTTCACGTTCAGCATCAGCCCGAAAATCGCTGTATTGATAGCTGTGAGGCGTGTCAGAAAGCAGAAGTTATTTCTTTCTTTTGGTTTCCTGTGAAGCCGGATTCCAGACAGCTTCTGCTTTGACACTGCCCCGCTTAACCCAAATCGGTCTTTAGAGTTTCGCTCTGTTTCGTCTTTTGTTTCGAGCAGCTTGCAACGCCCGTGTTGGAAGGCATAGCGGGCTATGTCGAAACGCGGACGGCGGCAAGATGACGAAACGAAGGCGGAGCAGAGTGGAAAAAAGAAAGACAAATCTTCTTACAACACGCTTGTTTCGGTCTGATGACCGATTGGGGTTTGGAAACGGATAAAAGCAAAGGAGTCGAGGAAATCAAGCCGTTGCCTTTTACGGGCGCAGGGCTTGTTTTCGACTCTTTTTGTGTATGTATGTGCGCCGCGGACCGTAGGTTTCCGTGCGGTGACACCGTCTTTCAGATGAGGCTGAGGTATCTTTCCACGGCAATGCCGCTGTTCTTGTCGGCATTGTCCTTGTTGGCGTCGATGAGGCGGTACATGGTATTGATGGCTTTGCGTGTACTTTCCTCCAGCAGTTTGCCGTCGAGCAGGTGTCCGAGGAGCACCGCCGAGAATATGTCGCCCGTTCCCGGGAAGTGGACGGGTATCTCGGTGAAGGGCAGAACGAAGTAGTTGCCGTTCTCGTCGTTGTATCCCGCCACTGCCGGATGCCCATCGACGATGACGCTTGTTATCAGCACCGAGCGTGTGCCGATGCTTCTCAGGCGGTCGATTATGGCGTAGGTCTCCTCCGTGGTGTAGCCCTCCGGACGGTAGGCGGTGCCGGTGAGGTAGCATGCCTCCGTTATGTTGGGGTAGATGAGGTGTGCCACCGCCACCATTTCGCGCATACACTGATGCGGTCGGGTGTGATGCCGTTGTAGAGTTGGCCTCGTCGCCCATGACGGGATCCACAAACACCTTTGTTCCGTTCTCCGCCTGTTCGCGGCAGTATGCCGAAACGAGGCGCGCCTGGCTTTCCGAGGCGATGATGCCCGTGGCTATGGCGTCGAAGCCGAAGCCCAGTTGCCGCCAGACGGGCAGCACGTCGCTGATGTAGGATGTCGTCTCCGATGTGGCGAACTTGCCGTATTCAAACGGGTTGGACACCAGCATGGTGGGCAGGGCGTAGAAAGGTACGCCCATATACGAGAGCACCGGCAGCATGGCGAGGGCGCCCACCTTGCCGTATTCAGAATGCGGGCGACTATGACCGTATGTTCGTCTTCATGGCCGACGTGCAGGCTTTGACAGACAATGCCGACAACCCAGAGAAGATTCGTCAGAACATCATCGAGGTCGCACTGGACTACCTCTCTGCTGGTCTCAATCCGGAGAAGTGTACGCTCTATATCCAGAGCTGCATCCCCGAACTGGCGGAGCTGACTACCTATCTGATGAATCTTATCAGCGTCTCGCGCGTGCAGCGCAACCCGACGGTGAAGACTGAGATCAAGATGCGCAATTTCGAGGCCAATATTCCCCTTGGCTTCTTCTGCTACCCCGTGTCGCAAGCTGCCGATATCGTGGCTTTCAAGACCACTGTCGTGCCTGCCGGCGAGGACCAGGAGCCGATGCTTGAGGTGACACGCGAGTTGGTCCGTCGCTTCAACCAGATCTATGCCCCCGTCTTTCCCGAGCCAGAGATCATGTTGCCCGAGAACCAGACTGCACGCCGTCTGCCTGGCACGGATGGCAAGGAGAAGATGAGCAAGAGCCTTGGCAACTGCATCTATCTCTCCGACGACAAGGATACGGTGTGGAAGAAGGTGTCGAAGCGTTCAGCACACCCGATGATTTCGCCGAGTTCTGGCCCGAATACAAGACCCTCGACGAACTCAAGGAGCACTATGTGCACGGCGGTATCGGCGACGGCACCTGCAAGAAATTCCTCAACAGCGTGCTCAACAAGATGCTCGAACCCATCCGTGTGCGCCGCCACGAGTACGAGCAGGACATCCCCGAAATCTACAACATACTGCGTCGCGGCACCGAAGCGGCACGCGAGACGGCTGCACGCACAATGGACGAAGTGCGCCACGCCATGCGCATCGACTACTTCAACGATGCCGAACTCATACGTCAGCAGGCCGACAAGTTCAGGGCAAAATAAAAACAAGAGGACGTGTCAAGACAGAAATTATAAAGAAAACAGCAGCGAACGGCTTCACAGTCATTCGCTGCTTTTATTGTTTTGAACAATCGATAAAAGAAATAGATTGTTATTCTTAGGTCATTGTAGTTGTTTCCTTTAACCCAAATCGGTCATTATATTTGGGCCTTAAGCGGAGTGCTGGAGGTGCTGATGGCGTGCCGGACATTCATTGGTTTCCTTCGCAAAGCGAAGAGTCCGTTTTGTCACGCCATCATGTTTCGTTACCTTATAAACAGCAACTCGCGGTATTTCGGGAGTGTCCAGAGCTCGTCGGCCACTATGAGCTCGAGCTTGTCAATCTCGTAACGTATCTCTTCCATCTTCGGTGCGACGGTGTCGTGATAGGCTATTGCCTTCAGATGCTCGTCCTCACTGCGGTTGGCCACCTTGCGTGCCTCCACGAGTTCCTCCACGCCTGTCTCTATCTTCTGTGTGCGTTCGGCTATCTCCTCGATGATTTTCTTGTTTCGTGAAGTGAGCTTTTCCGCCTGTTCCGCAGGGAATATGTCGTACATGCTCTGCACGTTCTTCGCCAGACGGCTCTGGTAGTGGGTGCAGACGGGGATGATATGGTTCATGGAGAGGTCGCCGAAGACGCGAGCCTCAATCTGTATCTTCTTGGTGTAGGTCTCCCATTTCACCTCGTTGCGTGCTTCGAGTTCCTTGCGCGACATTACGTTCTGGCTCTCGAACATGCGTATGCTGTCCTCGTCGAGGTAGCGTTCGAAAATCTTCGGGCATGAAGTCTCGCAGTCGAGTCCGCGTCGTTTGCCTCTTCCACCCATTCGTCGGAGTAGCCGTTGCCCTCGAAGTGTATGGGTTTGCAGTATTTCGCGTCCTCGCGCACGATGTCGAGAATCGCGCTTATCTTGTCCTCGCCCTTCTCGATGAGTGCATCTACGCGCTTCTTGAAGTTGGCAAGAGCCTCGGCAACGGCGGTGTTGAGCACAATCATTGCGCTTGCGCAGTTGGCTTCGGAACCTACGGCGCGGAACTCGAAACGGTTGCCGGTGAATGCGAACGGTGATGTTCGGTTGCGGTCGGTGTTGTCGATGAGCAGTTCGGGAATCTCGGTATGTCGAGTTTCAGTCCTGCTTGCCTGCCACGTTGAAGAGCTCGTCCTTGTTCGACGACTCTATGTGTCCGAGTATTTCCGTCAGCTGGTGTCCGAGGAACGACGAGATGATGGCTGGCGGTGCCTCGTTGGCGCCCAGACGGTGTGCGTTTGTCGCGCTCATGATGCTCGCCTTGAGCAGTCCGTTGTGCTTATATACCGCCATGAGGGTCTCCCACGATGAAGACGATGAAGCGCAGGTTGTCCTCCGGGGTCTTGCCGGGTCCGTGCAGAAGTATGCCGTTGTCGGTGGCAAGGCTCCAGTTGTTGTGCTTGCCTGAGCCGTTGATGCCGGCGAAAGGCTTCTCGTGCAGGAGCACGCGGAAACCGTGTCGGCGTGCCACCTTCTTCATAAGCGACATGAGAAGCATGTTGTGGTCGATGGCAATGTTGGTCTCCTCGTAGATAGGGGCAAGCTCAAACTGGTTGGGAGCCACCTCGTTGTGGCGTGTCTTGCAGGGGATTCCGAGTTCGAGGGCCTGTATTTCAAGGTCTTTCATGAATGCCTGCACACGTTCCGGTATTGCGCCGAAGTAGTGGTCGTCCATCTGCTGGTTCTTGGCGGAGTCGTGTCCCATGAGCGTTCTGCCGGTGAGCATGAGGTCGGGGCGTGCCGAGTAGAGTCCTTCGTCCACGAGGAAGTACTCCTGTTCCCATCCCAGATTGCAGATTACCTTCTTCACTTCGGGATAGAAGTAGTGGCATACGGCTGTCGCCGCTTCATTCACGGCGTGCAGTGAGCGCAGCAGCGGTGCCTTGCAGTCGAGTGCTTCGCCGGTGTAGAGATGAAGATTGTGGGGATACAGAGCGTGTCGTCGATGATGAACACGGGCGATGTGGGGTCCCATGCCGAGTAGCCTCGTGCTTCGAAGGTGTTGCGTATGCCGCCGTTGGGGAACGAGCTGGCATCGGGTTCCTGCTGCACGAGCAGCTTGCCTGAGAATTCTTCAATCATTCCTCCCTTGCCGTCGTGCTCGATGAATGCGTCGTGCTTCTCGGCAGTACCTTCGGTGAGCGGTTGGAACCAGTGCGTGTAGTGTGTCACTCCGTTCTCGTCGGCCCACTGCTTCATGCCTTTTGCCACGGCGTCGGCTATCGAACGGTCGAGCCGGCTGCCGTTGTCGATGACGTCGATGAGTTTCTCATAGACATCGCGCGGCAGGTATTTGTACATCTTCGCACGGTTGAACACGTTCTTTCCGAAGAACTCTGACGGGCGTTCTATCGGTGAAATCACGTCGAGAGGTTTTTTGTTGAAAGCCTCGGCTACAACCTCAAATCTTAAATTTGCCATTGTATTTTTTGTTTTATGGTGTTTTGTCGTTTGTCTTTTTGAATGGTCTTTCCGGAATGTCTTACAGTCTCTTCAGCCGCTCCATGGCCTCCTCGCAGTCCTCACGGTTGCCGAAGGCGGTGAGGCGCACATAGCCTTCGCCGCTTGGACCGAAGCCCACGCCGGGCGTGCAGACCACTCCCACGGTGTAGAGCATCTGCTCGAAGAACTTCCACGAGTCGGTGCCTTTGGGCGTCTTCACCCACAGATAGGGCGCGTTCTTGCCGCCATACACCTTGTAGCCCATGTCGGTGAGTGCCTTGTGCATTATCGCCGCATTGCCCATGTAGTAGTCGATGGTGGCTTTCACCTGCTTCTTTCCTTCCGGGGTGTATATGGCTTCGGCTGCACGCTGGCTTATGTATGACGTGCCGTTGAACTTGGTGCTCTGCCGGCGGTCCCACAGATGGTTGAGCTCCACGCGTCGGCTGCCGTCGAGGGTCACTGCCGTCACCTCCTTTGGGAATGACGGTGGCCGCAGCGCACGCCCTGGAAGCCCCGCCGTTTTGGAGTAGCTGTGAAACTCGATGGCGCATTTTTCGCTCCGCGTATCTCGTAGATGGGTGGGGTATGTCGTCGTGGATGTATGCCTCGTATGCTGCGTCGTAGAGTATTAGCGTGTCGTTCTCAAGGGCGTACTTCACCCATTTCCGAAGCTCTTCCTTGGCAGCACCGTACCCGTGGGGTTGTTGGGGTAGCAGAGGTATATCATGTCGACACGATGGTCGGGAATCTGCGGTACGAAGTCGTTCTCGTCGGTGCAAGGCATGTAGTTCACGTTGCTCCATCTGCCGTTCTCGAGTACGCCGGCGCGTCCGCACATCACGTTGGAATCTATATATACGGGATAAATCGGGTCGGTCACGCCGATAGAGTTGTCCCACCGCACTATTTCGCCTATGTTTCCCGTGTCGCTCTTCGCTCCGTCGTTGATGAAAATCTCGCTTGGGTCGAGGTGTATTCCGCGTGGTGCGAAGTCGTTTTTCACTATGGCGCTGCGCAGAAAGTCGTAGCCCCGCTTCGGACCGTAGCCGTGGAATGTGGCTTTTTCAGCCATTTCGTCCACTGCCTTGCATGGCTTCTATCACGGCGGGGACACAGAGGCTGTGTCACATCGCCTATGCCGAGGCTGATTACACGCACCTGCGGATGTGTCATCTTGAAGGCGTTCACCTTCTTGGCAGTGTCTGCGAACAGGTAGTTGTTCGACAGTTTCAGGAAATGTTCGTTTACTAATGCCATATTGTGAGTTGTGATTTTGTCCTTTTTCCTTTTTGTCGTTACGGCAGAAGCACTTCGCCTTCAAATGCGAAAGCCGTCGGTCCCGTCATATAGACATGCCCGTCGGCCTCGTTCCATTCTATGTGCAGTGTGCCGCCATCCATTGCTATGTCGCTGTGCCGTGGTGCACGGCCAGTGACAGCCGCTGCCACTGCCGTGGGCGCAGGCGCCTGTGCCGCATGCCATGGTGATGCCGCTGCCGCGCCCCATACGCGTGTCCTTATCGTTCCGTAGGCTGCCGGTTGCGCGAACTCTATGTTGCAGCGTTCGGGGAAAGCCCTGTCGCGTTCGAGCAGTGTGCCGTAGCGGGCAATGTCGAGGGTGTCGATGTCGCTGACGAAGATCACGAAATGCGGGTTGCCCATCGATACGAAGGTGCCGCTGAATGTGCGTCCGTCGGCGGTAAGGGGTGCTGCCTGCCGACTCATCGTACTGTGCGGCGTTGTGCAGTGATGGCGCGAGCATGTCTACGGTGACGCTCTCCACCTTGCCGTCGGCACCGGTGTGCAGGTTGAGCACCTTCACTCCCGACAGCGTTTCGAGCGTATGCTCCGCTTGGTGGTTATGCCTTGTCGTAGAGGTACTCTGCCTATGCAGCGCGAAGCGTTGCCGCACATCATCGCTTCCGAACCGTCGGCGTTGAAAATGCGCATGGAAGTCGGCATCCACGCCTCAGTGGGCTGTCCTATCAGCACGAGTCCGTCGCTGCCTATACCCGTGTGCGGCGCACCCATGCTATTGCCGCTTTCTGTGGGTCGGGAATCTGCTCCTCCATCGTGTTTATATAGATGTAGTCGTTGCCTGCCCCGTGCATCTTCGTGAATCTTACCGACTTTTCATTCTAACGTGTTTTTATGCTGATTTAGTTATCTTTTGTCTTTTACAAATGCAAAATTACAACAATCTCGTTCGTTCTGCAAACAAAATGAGAACAATTTTTAAAAATAATATCTTCGGGTTTTCAATTTGTAAGTTGTTTTCCCAAAAGTGCTTACAGATTGGCATATTACCCATGCTATTTTGTTCAAAATGAAACGCCCTCTTTCCGGCGGTGAAAAATCATCTTCTTTTTCATCTGAGTGCGCATTCGCCGCCGTTTTTATCCACTGTTAATAGTGTTGATAACTTCTCGCTTATTATCAGTGATTTACACGTTTATAAACAAAATATGCATGGTTTTCCACACATTCTGTGCCCTTCGCAAAAGTCCGTCAATTCCCCGAAATTAAAGAAGCCTTGTTTGCATCACAAACAAGGCTTTTGCTGTCCAAACAAGGCTTCTTTTGGGTGCAGACAAGGCTTGTTTTAAAAGTAAAAAATAAAAGAGTAAAAAAGTAAAAAGGACGGTTTAAAAGAGTAAAAGAGTAAAAAGTAAAAAAAAGGACTGTTTGGAAAGTAAAGGAGTAAACTGACTGGTTAAGAATGACATAGGAGGTCGAGCGTCCCCGCTTCGACAACACCACCAAAGCAATTCGTAATTCATAATTCTTCCAAAAAGTAAGCGGCAAAGCCGAGCGCATAATGGCAAACTGCTTTGTGTTACGTCGAGCGACGCTCGACCTCCTATGATTGGCAAAGCATTTGGCTTAACTTCTGCATTCTTAACTCCTGTATTCTAAAAAATCACAATGCCTTCTTGCTTTTGAATTCTTAACTCCTTTTTCAAATTCTCACTAAAACCATTCCCCTTCCAAAAAATCTTAGTACCTTTACCGCACTATTAACGGAAAACCTACGATTTATGGAAAAATCAAGATTTATGAACTACCTGTATCTTCTCCTTTTCCTTTTTCTTCATAAATCCGTTGCAGACCTTTTGCATCGGATAATGGTGACTTTGTTGTGAATGAGTTCGTATTTGACAACAACATGCTCGACAACAAGGAGACTCACATGCCGGTAAGGTCCGACATATTCTTTTTCACGATATGTCGGTCTGACGGACAGTGCCAAGGTGGAACTGTGTGATGAGAATGGAGTGGTGGCGACGAGTGCGCTGCAAGCATATAAGCGTGAGGTGTCCTTCGACTTCGGTAAGGATTACAATCTGCCGAAAGGCAGTCGCTTCTGGTTGGTGCTTGCGAAAGGCAGCGTCTATAAGCTTACCACTCATGAACTGGTAACTGATGAAATAAGGAAAGAGTATCGTGTGATGGACAGCTTTGCGGAATCATCGGTGAGGGAGTTCCCCAAGAAGATGAAATCGCTGCAAGTCGGGACAGTTGAACTTCAACATGTCTGTCATGAAGAAGACGGATGCGGCGATGCTGCTGTACCGTGACGGAATCTTGGTGGAAAAGTGTAACACTCGGATTGACTTTTTCGACGGCTCCGGTTATCTGGTATGGGATTTCGGTAAGGAGGTGTTTCTTGACAAGGGCATACATTATAAGTTTGTTCTTCCTGCCGGCAGTGTCGCGTCGTCGCATCGTGCCGACATTATGAATCGTGAAGTATGCTTCGAAGTGATAGGACTTGGCGAGGATTCTTCTGTGGGATACGAGAATGATTTCGTGCTTAAGGACTTCACGTTTGCTTATAACTTCCGTGACGATGTAGTAACGGACATCCCCGTGAAGTCGGGTTGCTTGGTGTTTTCGGAGCCGGTAGGCGTAACAGACAATGCCAAGGTAGAAGTGCGCGATGAGAACGGTGTTGTGGCTACAAGTTCTTTGACTGTCGATGGGCGGAAAGTTTCATACGACTTTGGTGACAACTGTTACATAGCTGCTGGTAAACCTTTTTTGGCTTGTGCTTGTAGAGGGAAGCGTTTATCAGCAGTCTGCCCCAGAGAATGTCGTAGGCGAGGTGAAGAAGAAGTATTATGTAATGGACAGCTTCATAAACAACTATGCGCAGGAGGCTTTCCCGGAGATTACTCCGTCACTGTCGGATGGCAGGATGTTGTTCGATTTGATGCTTGAGAAGAAGGACGGTGCAAGAATTATGCTGTATCGCAATGATATGTTGGTAGAAACGTGCGATTTCACTATAAACAATTTCTCTGGGACAAGCGTTTTGTGTTGGGACTTTGGTAAAGGTGGTGACACTTGATAAAGGCGTTCGTTACAGATTCGTGTTGCCTGCCGGCAGTGTTTCGTCCGCTTACCGCAGCGACATTCAGAATCGTGAGATAAGCTATGATGTTCTTGCCAACTCCTCCACTTCCGTTGTCGACCTCCACACCGTTGCTGCCGCCACCGTGTCGTGCCGTAACGGCGTGCTTAGTGTTAGCGGTGCCGGGCATGACGCGCTTGTGGAAGTATTCAACACCAACGGTACTATGGTGCAGCGTTGCGTGGCGGAAGACGGCAGCGTACGGACAACGCTTCCCGGCAAGGGTTGCTATGTGGTGAGCGTGGGGAGGAAAGAAGGGCAAGATTCTGGATTGGTGACGTATGTTGTCGAGCGTCTCGCTCGACAATGATGATAGGCAGAACTGCAAAGAGAGTTGTAAGGATTTTAGAAATAATGGTGAATTTTTCAATTATAATATTAACAAAGAATTTGGCGCATGGAATATGTTTGGGTTATGGCTTGGTAGATGCCTATAATGCTGTAAAAACTACTCCTCGTAAATAATTTTTTTGTTTTTCTCAAAATTTTATTAAATAATAAAGGTCAGTTATGAAAAAGAGTTTGTTTATCTTTGTTACGAGAAGTATTGCTGTTGCGTTCTCTTTGTTGTTACCCAAGTGCTCCTTATCAAAGCCGATACTTTGAAACGATAAAGTTCAAGTTGTATTACCTTTCGTTCGATGGTATGGGCGAATCCGTATGCAGCGATATTAATACGGTTGTGATGGGTTTTTGAACAGAATGGATTTGCAGAAGGGTGCCGTGGCGGAAATTTGGCTTGACGGTAAGCTTCTGGTAAAGTCTGCCAATATCAAGCTGTTTCAGAGTTGGGATTTCAATATGGAGAAAACGAAAGTCACCATAACTTTTGACTGTCCTGCAAACTTGAAAAGGGCAGGAAGTACAAGTTCGTTCTGCCAGCGGGGACCTTTGCAGCCATGACAATCCGGAAATAAAGTCGGATGTGTATTCAAGGACATAGAACTGACAAACAGACTCTCATGTAAAGATTCCCAGTTGTTTTGACGGCTGTGCACTGCCGTATTGCAGACCGGCGGTTTCGTGTTTGGAGCTATGGACAAGGATTTGGAAATGGTGAATAATCCCAAGGTAAGTCTCTATAAAGGGATGAACTTATGGCTGAGACCAAAATAAACCTTTTGACGCAACCTATCCTGTCTGCCCCCATGTCAGAACCTTACATTAATTTCCTTTCGACAAGCGTATTGATTTTGAGCAGGGTGGCGTTTATACGTTAGTTGTCCCGGAGGAAGCGTGCGTGTAAAGAGTCGGAAGGATGTCGTGAACAAGGAAATACGCATAAACATCACCGGCACACAGTATGTCCCTCCCGTTCTGGGCAAGGAAAATCCGTCGAGGACTTAAACCCGACTTCTTTGCTTTAAGCAGTATGTATATTTATGGGACAGCGGATTGTTTCGTAGGCGATTTGATAAGACCGTATATGATTTTCGGAGATTTGACATTTCTGGTGGATGTCCCAGACTGGAAGTCAAAGACGGGGCAAAGGCATACGTTATGTGCGGCAATGAGGTTGTGGCAACCACTGCGGCACTTTCGTCTGAATATCTTCGTGGTACTACGATTCATGCATTGTTCTATTCTCCTGTGCGTCTGCCGAAAGGAAAGTCTTATCAATTGGTGATTCCCGAAGGTCTATCTATGGATACGATGACCCTACGGTTACGGTCGGCAAAATATCGTTGCCGTTTGTCGTACCCGATGGGGTTCGATGCTGCATCAAGCATTTACACAGGGTGTATGAAGGCTGCACGTTGAGTTCTATAAAAAAGGATGCTTCCACTTCCCGGATGTAGAGGTTTGCAGTCTGCTGAATGAGAAAAAGGTGTATCTGTATAAGGGTGACGAGCTGGTGGCTACGGCAAGAGGAACTCTTCAAGGCGATATGGGTGGAGTCGTTCTTGACTTTATCTTCACGCATGATATAAAACTGGAGGATAATGCCCATTACCAACTTGTCCTTCCGGCAGGAACAGTGCGCAGCACGTTCCGTGAGACATTGTGAATCGTGAGCTACGCCTGAACATCTACGGTCCCAACTCCTCCACTTCTGTTGCCGACCTCCATAGGCGATGCTACCGCCACAGTGTCGTGTCGTAACGGCGTGCTTAGTGTTAGCGGTGCCGGGCATGACGCGCTTGTGGAAGTATTCAACACCAACGGTACTATGGTGCAGCGTTGCGTGGCGGAAGACGGCAGCGTACGGACAACGCTTCCCGGCAAGGGCTGCTATGTGGTGAGCGTGGGAGGAAAGAAGAGCAAGATTCTGAATTGGTGACAAGGTGGAGTTGGGAAAAAGGTTGAGGAGTCGAGTTTAGAACTCATTATGCGCTCAGCTTTGCCGCTTGCTTTGCAAGAATTATGAATTAGTAACGATAGGAGGTCGAGCGTCCCGCTCGACCTCCTATCGTTAGTACAAACTCGTAAAAATCTGTATGGTGTATATACGCGCGTAGTAAAAGCAGGAAGTCAGCAGAGGTTATCGGAGTTAATCCGCCTACGGCGGATGGAAGGTAACGGACAATGCCATTGTTTTCAATGAGTTATGCTATTGTCCGCTATCTTCCTTTAACTTCCGCAACTTCTGCTGACTCCAGTTATAAAAACTCATTCGCTAACGTCGGACGGTTTATTTCTCCGGCATACTGCCGTCGTCCACCGGCGCTTTCTCTGAAGCCTTGCTGCTCTTGCTTGATTGGCTGCTCTTGCCTGATTGCTGCCCTTGTCTTTCTTGAAGAGTCCCTTGCCCTTGTTGAACAATCCCTTTGCTCCATTGCTGACCGACTTCAATGGATTCTTCGAAGCCACTTTGTTTATCACTTTGCCTTCGTCGCTCGCTGTCGGTATAGGAGGATTCACTGCTGTCACTTCCTGCGTTGCCTTTTCATTGTCCTCGCCAACGAGTCCGCCATATATAGGTGTAATCGGTGTCCGTTTTCTTTATGATTTCGTGATGGGTGGTGAATCCGCCGTTGTAAGTGGTAAACGTTTCCTTGTTGCCTGCTTTCTTGTAGTTGCTTATGGGGTCCGCCTCAGAACCGCATCCGTCGGCAAGGAACGTTTTTTCTTGTTCAAATCTACTTTTATCCAATAGCCGCTATCAGTATAATAGAATTTTCTCACTTGGGCATTGGCAACGAATGTAAATGCGCACATAACACAACATAATACCAATCGTTTCATAGGATTTTGTTTTTAGGTTTAATTAGGTGACACAATAGTTTAACGTTTTTGTAAATGTCAGAGTGACGGTGAGTCGCCTTCTGGCTTGCCGTGTCGGGAACTTGTTGGTCTTAGCGTGTCGGAAAAAAAACAACAGAATTCACGACCGGGTGTGGCAAAAATAATGAATAATATCTGATAAATACACCCCTTTGAAATGTTTTTTTCAGTTGTGGAGTGTTTTTTTATGCGCATTTGCCCGATGCCACCTATTTTATTATCTTTTGCAGAAGATAGGCTGCACCTCAGCATAGCGAACAAGCTTTTGACGCTCTGCATTCGGTTTGCACTATCTTTTGCAGAAGCTTTACTGCCACATCCTTTTACGATTTCACTAATCCTAAAATATTTTACTGACAATGAAAAAATCTTACAAGAAACATGCTCTCCTCACCGCAGGTCTGGCGTTCTATTGTGCTCGGTGCTTCGGCGCAGCAGATTCGTCCCGGCTATGTCACCTTGGGTGAGAACACGGGCAGTCCGCAGTTCCACACGCTGCTCAACAAGTGGACTCCCGGTTCGAAGGTGAGCGAAGACGACAACTTCTTCATCTCGCGTGTGAAGCCGCACGCCCGTTTCCGCAAACCAGGCAACACAGGTGCGCAACACTCTCACCGCCGACAACGACAAGAAACTCTTGGCATGGGTGCCGATAAACAACCCCGACTACAACGCACTGCCCGACGGAGTGTTCGACTCCGAGGTGTTCTCCATGTGGAGCTATGTCACACACTGGGGCGACTGGTCGGCTCCTCTGGGACGCATCCCCGGCGCATTCCTCGATGTGGCACAAGAACGGCGTGCCCGTGTCGGGTGTGGCGGGAATCCCTTTAACGCCGGACTCTCTGGCGACTATTACTATATGCTCGCCGGCTTGGGAAACGCTGATGTCGATAAGGCCGCCAAGTTCTTCCGCTATTACGGTATCGACGGTCTGGGCTACAACTCCGAGTTCAACAACGGAAGCACGGTGATGCCGAAGCTCCGCACATTCCACATCAACCTCAACAAGAAGATGAAGGAGACGAACCCGTTGTTTGAGAACATCTGGTACGACGGCACCAACGACTACGGTACGATACAGTTCGATAAGGGGACTCGCCGGACACAACGCCAAGAACTTCGGCGATGCCACCAATAGCTGCTTTCTCTCTGTTCTTGAACTATAACTGGAACAAGACCTCCTCCTCTCTAAATCTGTTGCAAAGGCGGGAGAGTCTGAAGCGCAGCCCGCTCCGACCTCTATGCAGGTGTAAACATGCAGGGCGGCCAACCCAAGTACAGCTCATGGACACTTCTCAAGGACTATCCCATCTCGATAGGTCTCTGGGGCGCACATACATATAATATGTTCTGGGAAAGCCGCGGCGAACTCGGTTCCGACCCGCAGTGAAGCAGAATGCCTACATGCTGCGCACCGAACGCTACTTCACCGGCGGCACGCAACCCCGCCAACTGTCCTGCTGTGGACGACGTGCAGGCATACAACGCCTACAACTACACATGGCACGGTATGTCGTCGTTCATGACGGCACGAAGCGCGATGTCGTGGGATTTGGCGGAGGAACCGCTCATCACGCACTTCAACCTCGGTAACGGAAAGTTCTTCAATCTGAACAGGTGCGCCAGCACGACAAGTCGTGGTACAACATAGGTGTGCAGGACTATCTGCCCACATGGCTCTGGTGGTTCGCTACAAAACTGCTCGGACGCAACGCCGCCGATGTGCCAAGACACGGACTTGACGCCTCATTCACATGGGACGACGCTTATTTCGGCGGTTCCACCGTACGCATCTCAGACTCCGTTCCCGAAGAATACCTGCACCTCTTCAAGACCCAGTACTCTCTGAAGAAGGGCGATGTCATAACATTCAAGTACACACTCGCTGCCGGCACCTCTGATGTGGAACTCTCTCTGCCGTGGGAAGCGAAGACAGGCCCACTGCCTACAGCCTCTGCAAGCAGACGCAGGAGGCTGACGACGAGGAATGGGTGACACGCACATTCACCGTAGGCTCCGACTTCGACGGCAAGGACCTCGCTCTCGTGGCTCTGCACTTCAAGAACGCGACGAACATCAACCTCCTGTTCGGCGAATTCTCCATCGTCCGCGGCACATACGCCACACCTGCCAAACCACAGCTGGAATCGGCCAAGCTGCTCTACAACTGCAAGGACGGTATGGACGGAAAGATAATCTTCAACATGCCCAACAACAAGGCGGCAGGAGAACCCTGCTACAACCTCGATGTGAAGACCTCACACTTCCGCCTCTACGCACAGCAGGAAGGACACGACAAGGTGTCTTATGGGTACGACGACATCGTGGGCAGGACTCTACTATGCCATTCCCCGTGCCTGACGTGAATGGAAGGATGCGACTGGGTGTGTCTGCCCGTGTCGCTCGACGAGAAGCAGCAGTCGGAGATAACATGGAGCGACTACATGGCTCCGCCACCTATGTTATATAACGACGACGTGAAGATAGACAAGAACGTGATCAAGCCGGGCGAAGAATTCACCATAAGCTATGTTGATAAGAACCATCCGGCAGCCGAATGGCAACTTGCCGACACTTCGGGCAAAGTCCTGCGCAGCGGCAGCGGCAACTCATGGCGCGTGGAAGGACTCAGCGACATAGGCAGCTACAACCTCATTGTGACGGGCAACCAGAACCAGTACGACTCGGAAGGCAACTTCACCGGAATGGAGAAGACGACGCCAGATGAACTCTTTCGTGCAGGTGTCGGGCGAAGCAGTGGGTGCCGTGCCTGAAATCTACAGCCTCACAGCCAACGGCAAGAACGAGAATGAGCGTGGATGTGGCTGAAAAAGATAGAGATGGCATACACCGGACGCAACGCCGACGGCTTGAGCTTCGCAGGGGTGTCGACCTCAAGGAGAAACACGTTTTGGTGTGCACTGCCCGACATCGGCGTGGTGGGTGCGAAGCCATTCTCGCTCTCTTTCTGGCTCAAGCTCAACAAACTCGCCGATTGGGCGTGACCAGTTCTGAGCGTTGCCAAGCAAGTTGGACGGCTGGCCAAAGACCGAATGGGGTTGGATTTGGTCACAACGATAAAGGGCAACATATAGAATGCTTCACATTTTCCGCGGCATCTGACAACGACCGGAGTTCGCAGTACAAGTTGGGAAAGCCAATCTGCCTGTAGGTTCATGGGCACATCATTGCATGGTGTATTCGACTATAACGCTTCCGGCAACTTCCAAAGCGACATCTTCTGGAACGGCAAGAAACTGAAATGCTCTCTACAAACCGCACTGGGAACCACCGCACATCACCAGAGCGCATCGACAAGCCGAACGGTATGGTGCCGCCAGAAGGATGTTTACGCGTTCGACGGACAGGTTCTCGCTATCGGTGGCGATACGCCTGTATGGAACAAGGCAATGACGTGCTGTTTGAGGTGACTCTCTGCTGGGCGACATCGACAACATCAATGCCGGCAGGCAAGTTGCCTTCTGGGACTTCGAAGAGCAGTCGGGAACGCCAAGGCTTTCAAGGCTGTGGGTTCAAAGGCAGGTGTTGAAGGCGGCTTTACGACGAGCAGCCCAGCACATACAATGTCGTAAGTGGCTCGATCCATACACTGTCGGGGATGCCCGTTCCTCAAACAACGGCCTACAAGGTGCAGACCCTGCCCCTCATGGAAGGCAAGCCACGGTTCGTAGCCGATGCAACAAGGGCAACGGTGAGGCTGGTTCGGCAACGGTGACCTATGCCACGGGCGGCGACTACACCGTCACTCTCAACTCGCCAACTCCATCGCTTCGGCACAGCGCACGTTCTCAGTCATCAAGGTTTCCGCTTCGGGCATCGGCACCACCGAGGCTGCGGAGGTGAAGACCACACCGTGGGCGAGAATGCAGTGGTGGAATTCGCCGAGGCTGGCAGCTACGAGGTGGGTGTGTATGACACCGCCGGTGTGATGCAGGCACGCAAAGGCCGCCACTCTCAATGCGGGTAATGTGATGAACATACACCTCGCCAAGGCAGGAATATATGTGCTCACAGTGAAGAAGGACAACCCGTGCGTACTGTGAAACTTGTTAGAAAGTAAGATTCTTTTTTAATTAAAGAAGTTAAAGAGAAGTTAGAGCCAATACTCCTTTGTTTGCACAGGCAACAAAGCATTTGGCTTTAACTTCTCTAACTTCTTTTTACTAACATAGGAGGTCGAGCGTCCCGCGGCTCGACAACACGTCCAAACAATTCATAATTTATTTTATAACAGCCCTGAAGCATTAACAGATCCTCTTCCTCTCTGTTAATTTTAATAAAAAAATCTTATACAAAACCTAATTGTATTAGGATTTTATATACCTTTGTAAGCAAGTAATTCTTGAGGCTTGGTTCCTTTAAGGGAATACGACCGGGCTTCTTAATTCTGGAACCTAAAAAAAACCGCCTAACGGCAACTTAAATATTCCGAAACCAATTGAAAAGTCGGTCAGTCTTCATAATATAATGATGTCGGCATGGAACGTTTTCGTGTCCGCATAATTCGGGCGCATTGGTGAACGTACCTTATACCGGCGGCTCAAAAAAACTGATAAAAACTCAAATCCAATAACCAAAATTAATTGTAAATGAAACAGTCTGCAAAAAAACATTTTGTGCTTACAGCAGGTCTTCTCCTTTGCTCTTTGGGTGCATCGGCACAGGAATTGCGTGAAGGCTATGTGGATTTTGGTGCAAACACAGACAGCCCAAATTTCCATACATTGCTTGGCAATTGGACCCCAGGTTCAAAGATTTCTGATGATGACAACTTCTTCATCTCACGTGTTAAACCCCGCGCACGTTTCCGCAACGCCGCCACTCAGGTGCGTACGGATATAACAGCCGAAAAACGACAAGAAACTTCTTGCATGGGTTCCCGTGAACAACCCCACATTCAACGCCCTGCCTGACGGTGTGTTCGACTCTGAGGTGTTCTCTATGTGGAGCTACGTTACACACTGGGGCGACTGGACAGCTCCTCTCGGACGCATCCCCGGCGCATTCCTCGATGTTGCTCATAAGAACGGTGTGCCTGTTTCCGGCGTGGCAAGTATTCCATGGGGTGGCATCTCGCCTGAATACAGCTCAATGCTCGCCGGCTTGGCTAAGTCAGATGTGGATAAGGCTGCCAAGTTCTTCAATTATTACGGAATCGACGGTCTGGGCTACAACTCTGAGTTCAGCGGTGGTTCTTCGTCCTCTATCGTGCCGAAGCTCCGCACATTCCATGTCAGTCTCAACAAGAAGATGAAGGAGAAGAACCCGATGTTCGAGAACGTCTGGTATGACGGTACCAACGACTATGGTCAGTGTACTTTCGACAAGGGTCTTGCCGGACATAACTCCAAGAACTTCGGTGACTTCAATAGCGTCTGCTACTCTTTGTTCTTCAACTATAACTGGAACAACACTTCGCTTCTCTCCAGCTCTGTTGATAAGGCTAAGAGCTTGAAGCGCGACCCGCCTCGACCTCTATGCTGGTATAAACATGCAGGGCGGTCAGCCTAAGTACAACTCATGGACTCTGCTCAAGAATTATCCTATCTCTATAGGTCTTTGGGGAGCACACAGCTACAATATGTTCTGGGAAAGCCGTGGTGAGCTTGGCTCTGACCCCGCAGTGAAGCAGGAAGCTTACCTGCTGCGTACAGAACGCTACTTCGGTGGCGGTTCACGCAACCCTGTCACCACCCGAAAGTGGCAGACAGACAGGCTTACAACGCATACAACTACAGCTGGCACGGTATGGCTTCATTCATGACCGCACGCAGTGCCATGTCGTGGGATCTCTCTGAGGAGCCGCTCGTGACTTACTTCAATCTCGGTAACGGTAAGTTCTTCAACTTGAACGGTGTTCGTCAGCACAGCAAGTCATGGTACAATGTTGGTATTCAGGACTATCTGCCCACCTGGCGCTGGTGGTTTGCATCGAAACTGCTCGGCCGCACCGCTGCTGATGTTCCTGCTGCAGGACTCGAAGCCAACTTCACATGGGACGACGCTTACTTCGGAGGTTCTACCATACGCATCTCCGGCCATACTGCCGATGAATATCTCCACCTCTTCAAGACCCAGTACTCTCTGAAGAAGGGCGATGTAATAACATTCAAGTACAAACTCGCAAGCGGTAGCACCGATCTCGACCTCGTGCTCTCTGCTGTCGGCAGTGAAGGCACTGGCGTTTCTTACAACCTCTGTGAAAAGACTCAGATTTCTGACGATGAAGAGTGGGTAGAGAAGAAGTTCACCGTAGGTTCCGACTTCGACGGCAAGGACCTTGCTCTCGTAGCTCTGCACTTCAAGAACTCACAGAATCTCGACCTCTTGCTCGGCGAGTTCTCTATCGTTCGCGGCACATACGCAGCACCTGCCACACCAAAGTTTGAGTCAGCTAAGTTGCTCTACAACAGCAAGGACGGTATGGACGGTAAGATTATCTTCAGCATGCCGAACAACAAGGCAGCCGGTGAACCTTGCTACAACATCGATGTCAATGCTTCTGAATACCGCCTCTATGCACAGCAGGAAGGCAAGGATCCTATCCTCATGAGCACAACGACATCATGGGGCGGTCTCTACTACGCTATCCCCGTTGTAGGCGATGTCAAGTCCAAGGTTCGTCTCGGTGTTTCTGCCGTATCACTCGACAGAAAATCGGAGTCTGAAATTGCATGGAGCAAGTATATGATGCCGACAGACTACAAGGTAAATGACGACATCGAACTCTCCAAACCTTCCATCAAGCCCGGCGAGCCGTTCACTATCGGTTATGTTGATAGCGAGCACCCGGAAGGCACATTCTCTATCTACGACGAGGCTGGCAAGCAGGTGTTCACTGCTACCGGCAAGACAGTGGAAGTGAAGGACGGTCTCAAGCAGGTAGGCAGCTACACACTGAAGGTGAACGGAACTGTTTACGATGCAGATGGTAATGCTTCTACCAAGGAACGCGAGTACTTCGCATACGTTCAGATTACCGACAACCGTGTCGGTGCAGTGCCTGAAATCTACACTCTTACAGCCAACGGCAAGGAAGAAGGTGTGACTGTTAATGTGAATGAAAATGTTCAGATGGCATACACCGGACGCAACGCAGACGGTCTGGCTTCAGGGTGTGAACCTCAACGAGAAGCGTTTCGGTGCAAGATGTAGCGACCTCGGCTTGGTAGGTGCCAAGTCGTTCTCTGTGACATTCTGGTTGAAGCTTAACAAACTTGCATTGGGCGAGACCCAGCTTCTGAGCGTTGCCAACAAGTTGGACGGCTGGCCAAAGACCGACTGGGGTTGGATCTGGTCGAACATCCAGGAGGACGGTTCTATCGGTTCGTTCACATTCCGTGGTACCGACAACTCTTCCAACGACGAGCTTCGCTATAAGTTTGGAACTTCCAAGATTCCTGTAGGTGCATGGGCACACATTGCATACGTATTCGACTATGACGCTTCCGGCAAGTTGCACTGCGACTTCTATATCAATGGTGTTAAGCAGAAGCTGACAGCTTGGAACCGTACATCCAGCCCAGCCGACAAGCCGAACGATCCTGGCTACCAGAAGGATGTTTATCATATTACTGACGGACAGGTTCTCGCTATCGGTGGCGACGCCTTTGGCCGCAACGGTATCGACGGTGCTGTCGATAACGTGATGGTTTGGGACGGCGCAATCACTGCTGAGGATGTGAAGAAGTCAATGGGCGACATCAATGCCAAGAGTCTCCCTGCCAACGTGAAGGCATTCTGGAACTTCGAACAGAACGCCGGCGACGACAACTTGTTCAAGGCTGCCGGTTCACTCGCGGGGAACAGCTGCAGGTACCCACTTCTATTCTGCCGGCGACGCTGAAGGTCGAGGGCAATCTCGTATGGGAAACACCGCAGTACACATCAGGATGTCCGTTCCTTGCCGACAACGCTTACAAGGTAGAGACCCGTCCGACATGGAAGGCCAACCACGGTTCTATCAACGAATCAACAGGTAATGGTTCTGCCGGTTCTGCAAAGGTTTCTTACGCTAAGGGTGGCGACTACACCGTGACTCTGAAGCTTGCCAACTCTCTCGGTTCTGCACAGAAGACATTCTCTGTAATCAAGGTTTCAGCTTCCGGCATCGATGCTGCTGAGGCAGGAGAAATCAAGACCTACACAGTGGGTGAGAATGCAGTGGTTGAATTCGCTGAGGCAGGCAACTATGAGGTGGAGCGTTTACACAACAGCCGGCGTGGCTCAGGCTCGCAAGGCTGCTCAGCTCAATGCAGGAAACGTAATGAACATACACCTTGCCAACACAGGTATCTATGTTCTCACAGTGAAGAAGGACGGTAAGGTCGTTCGCACAGTGAAACTCGTTAGAAAGTAATAATTCAATAAACGACAATACGACAGGCAACGACAGTGGTTCCGTCCGCGGGACGCTGTGCGATGCCTGCCGTATTCTGACTTTAAAGACTCGGCGACGGACGCTCGGAGGCACAACGCCCCAATTGCTTCCTGTCCCGAATACCCATACCAAAAGGTAACTGATACAAACTTTAATTATATGAACAAAAAATCAAACGAAAGAGGATCGCTGCTTCTCAAGACAGCCTTTGCCATGATGGCAGCCGGCTTGCCTATGCAGTATGCATCAGCAAGTAGCAATCCTGCTCCAAATGCTTTGACTCAGCAACAAGGGTATAACTGTGCAGGGTACTGTCACAGACGGCACTGGCGAACCGCTCATCGGCGTTAGCGTAGTGGTAAAGAATGCCAAGGGTCTCGGCGTTGTTACCGACATTGACGGTAACTACAAGATTAATGTGAACGACAAGAATGCCGTTCTCGTGTTCTCACATCGGCTACACTCCGCAGGGAAGTGGCTGTTGGCGGACGCTCTTCACTCAACGTGGTGATGAAGGACGAGAGCAGCGTGCTTAAGGAAGTGGTGGTAACAGCCATGGGTATCAAGCGTAAGGAGTCGTCTCTGACCTACGCCACCCAGCAGGTGAAGGCTTCCGACCTTAACCGTGTGCAGGACCCCAACGTTGCCAACTCGCTCGAAGGAAGGTGTCTGGTGTGACCATTACTCAAGTGCCGGTGGTGCCGGTGGTGCTTCCAAGATCATTCTCCGTGGTAACAAGTCTATCCTCGGTTCTTCCTCCTCTTATCGTTGTCGATGGTGTGCCTAATGAGCAATGGAGCTCGTGGACAGGTGGGCGATCCTGCTACCCTTGGCTATCAGAATGTATCTGAAGGAGGCGACACTTTCTATGATTAACCCCGATGACATCGAGTCAATCAACGTGCTCAAGGGTGCCAACGCTGCCGCCCTCTACGGTTCGGTAGCTGCCAACGGTGTGCTCATGATTACAACAAAGAAGGGTCGTGAGGGACGCATGTCTGTGAACGTTTCTTCTAACGTTACATTCGACAACCCGCTCACCACTCCGAAAATACAGAACATCTATGGTGCCGCTGTCAACGAAAGTGCGCGTACAATGGATACTTATAGCTGGGGTGATCGTCTGGACTCACGTTCAAGCAGCAATCTTCTTGTTAATATAGCAGATTCTCAAGAAGAGAACGCCAATTTCAAGGGACAGTCAAATACCGTTCATCTGCGCAACGTTGCCAATAACGACCTTGACGACTTCTACCGCACCGGTGTTACCACAAACAACTCTGTGGCTCTCTCTGGTGGTACAGAGAAGATGGACACTTACTTCTCTTACGGTAACTCTCACTCAAAAGGGTATGCTCGAGCGCAACTCTTACAACCGTCACACATTCTCATTCCGTCAGAACTTCAAGTTCTACGATCGTTTGAGCATCAATGTGTCGATGAACTACATCCAGGCCAAGACAAAGAACCGTCCTGGTGGTGGTACTGCGCTTAACCCCATCTATCACATGTACACCATGCCGCGCAACGTGGATATCGATTACTATCGCAACAACTATGCTGCGGAAGGCAAATGGATTAGTAACAGAACTAAAATTTATAACCGTAAGCCGGGTGGTTACGAGTGGATTGGTACGACAAAAGAACTCTCAGGAATAAGTCAGCAGTGGTATTCTCGTGCCGGTATGCAGAACAACCCGTACTGGCTTATGAAGCAGAATAGTAGTGTGACCAAGGACGACCGCTTCTTCGGTAACATCACCGGTAACCTCGATATCTACGACGGACTGAGCTTCCAGGCTCGTATCGGTCTCGACTACACAAAGAGCGAGGGTGAATCAAAGCGTTATGCCACAACATGGTTGCCACAGATAATGGACGATCGTGGTCACTACTGGTGGAACTACACCAGATCAACGGAAATCTACACCGACTACATGCTCCAACTATAACAAGACATTCGGCGACTGGGATGTATCTGCAACAGCAGGTTGGGTAGGCCACACCGTAAAGGGTACTACCAACTCTGTGGATGCAACCGCAACATACGTTGATCCTTCTGGTCAGATGATCTCTACCGAGGTGAACTGGTTCTCACCCTCTGCCGGCAGCAACGGCAACGGTCTGAGCACATCTTCCAACTGGGACAAGGGTGCTGTCTTCACTGCACAGCTTGGCTGGAAGGAAGATCTATATCGATGGTTCTTACCGTCAGGACTGGTATCGTGCCTTCCGTCAGTTCAAGGACAAGGGTACTCCACGAGAGCTACGGCTACTTCGGCTTCGGTGCCAACGCCATCGTGAGCTCTTTGGTGAAGCTGCCCTGAGTGGTTCAGCTACTTGAAGTACCGCGCTTCTTACTCTGAGGTGGGTAACTCTCTGCCCAACATCGTTTACGCACAGGCTTCAAAGAACTACAGAACCGGTGCCGTGACAGTTCCCAGTGGTCTGAATTCAAAGACGCGTCCTGAGAAGACCGCTTCGTTCGAGACCGGTGTCGAGATGTTGTTCCTCAACAACTGCCTGAGCTTGGACCTCACATATTATAACTCTACCATGTCAAACCTCTACCTCGTAGGTTATAACGCCAAGGGCAAGAGCATCCTATGAACTTCGGGTAAGGTGCGCAATAAAGGTATCGAGGCTACCATCGGCTACGACTTCAAGTTCGGTCGCGACCTCCGTTGGAAGACTTCTTACAACATCTCTTACAACGACAACAAGATCCTGAAGACCGCTTACGATCCGAGACAGGGCAAGGAGAACACCATCGCTAAAGACTTCGGCGGCGTGCGCGTGCTCTATAAGGAAGGCGGCTCTATCGGCGATATGTATGTTACAGACCTCCGCCGCGACGAGAAAGGACACTATGTCCTCACTTCTGACGGTGGCGTGCAGGTCAACACTGAGTCTGACAAGAAGTATGGCAAGTATACTTGGGCAACATGAACGCCAATTGGCAGATGGGTTGGACCAACACCTTCTCATACAAGGACTTCTCTCTCTCATTCCTCATCAACGGCCGTATCGGCGGTAAGGTGCTCTCTCTCACAGAGAGCTACCTCGACGCAATGGGTCTCTCACAGCGCAGTGCCGACGCCCGTCTCGCTGCCGAGGCTAACAACATCGTGGCAGCCGACTACGGCAACAAGCCGGGTATGATGCTCGACGACGGCAGTGGTCGCATCGTTCCTATCGGAATCTTACTACAGAGCATCGGTGGAACTTCGCCAAATGCTGTTGACAACTACCTCTACAGCGGTACCAACTTCCCGTCTGCGTGAGCTCTCATTCGGCTACACCTTCCGCGACCTCTTCGGCGCAAACAAGAACCTTACACTCTCGTTCATCGGCCGCAACCTCTTCTTCCTGTACAGGATGCTCCGACCGACGGATGTATCGCTCTCTACCGTCAATGGACTCGGCGCTTACGAGGTGTTCAACATGCCTTCATCACGTTCGTTCGGATTCTCTCTGAATGTAAACTTCTAAACAAAACAATATCAATTAAGAAAAATATGAAAAGACAAAATATTATTCTTCGCGGCACTGGCATTCTCTGCGATAGGATTGCAGTCGTGTCTTGACTTCGACACGCCGTCCGACGAGTTCAGAAGAACCAGTTCGTTGTGAAACCTGCTACCGTTAAGGGGCGCAGCCGACAAGATTGACTACATGAAAGAAATCTCGAGAAGGGCTTCAACGAGGCTTACAGCGAGCTCGAAAATGGTGGTTTCTTCGGTCAGGGCGTTGCTGCCATATACTCTATGCGTGGCGGAAAGAACGGCGAAATGCCTGGTGAGCACGCTTACCAGCGTCAGTTCACACTCGGCCCCGACAACTATGCACAGTATTCAATGGTGCCTCACTCCGACTTTATGTACGGAACCCCTCTTACTGCTATTCTGTAAAGTAAGGAGTTCAACGGCGGTCCGGTGGGACAGTTCACACAGATGCAGAACTTCATCACACCTGCCCTCAGCAACGGTAAGCTCGACTCTATTCCTGAAGTGAAGGCTCTCTACCTGTTGCTGTTCGACTATTCAGCTATTGAGGGCTGCCGACCTTTCGAGGTCCTCTGCCTTACAACGACTACAAAGGGCAACAGCGAGAAGTCGCCGTTCATCTACATCGATGTCCTCAGCATCTATTACAGCTTGGAGTAGCACATCGACACCATCGTTAAGTGCTTGAAGCATTTCGACGAGGAAGGTGCACGTCCCGACTGGTATCGTTCAAAGATTCACGAGTTCTTCTACAGCAGCCTGCCTTTGGCTAACTGGAAGTACGACGCGTCTGAGACAATGGAACAGTGGTGGCGTCTCGCCAACTCTCTCAAGCTCCGCATGGCTCCACCTCACCCAGGTTGATCCGAAGGCAGCCAAGGAGTGGGCTGAGGAAGCAGCGGCAAGCGGTGTGATTGAGCGCACCGACCAGGAAGTGGGTCTCTTCACTTTCGGTGTGGGCTTCAGCATCCGCTCATCAACATCGTGACATGGAACGACACCAAAGCTCAGCGCATCGTTCGAGAGTCTCCTTATGAGTCTCGACCATCCTTACACTCACTATCTGTTCTCAAAAACTCCGACCCGATTTCCAATGTGGGTCATGTTGCCGGTTCTTCAGCTCACGAGTGACAGAGGGGCGGTACACGTATCATCGGTATGCGTGAGGGTGTTACTCCCGGTCTCGGACAGCAGGTTGGTTCCAACCAGTACAATGCGTTCAGTGCTCCTTCAAGACAGTGCTCGACGGCAACTTCCCCGCCGCTCTATCTCATGAAGCTTTCTGAGGTTTGCTTCCTCCGTGCAGAGGGTGCTCTCCGCGGATGGAACATGGGCGGAACAGCACAGCAGTTCTACGAAGAGGGTATCCGCTATGCAGGACTTGAGGACCGCGACACCCACTCTAACAACGATTATGCTGAACTCGTAGATGCTTACATGCAGCGTGAGGCTCCGGTTGATTGCACCTACGTTGATCCGACCGGCAACACTCCCGACGTGCCCAGCGTTACAAAGATTGGTGTGAAGTGGAACGAGAGGCTCTCGACAAGGAGACAAAGCTTGAGATGATCATCACAGAAGTACATCGCAGCTTATCCTTGCAGTTTCGAGTCTTGGGTTGATATGCGTCGTACAGGTTATCGAAACTCTTCCCCGTGCTCCATCCGGAGAACGGCGATGGCAGCCTCAAGGCAGGCGACATCATCCGCCGCATACCTTGGGCAGCTGAGGATCCTTCAACAATCCAGGACCTCAACGATACAGGTATTCCTAACCTCGGCGTGGTCCTGATGTTCAGGCTACTCGCCTCTGGTGGGATGTTGATGCTCCTAACTTCTAATTGCGAGTTTGACAATAAGACTTTATAATAAAACGGCGTGCCAGCGATGGTACGCCGTTTTTTGTTAATGCGTTGGCACCGCAAAACGAATGCCGATGTATGCCAATGAATGCGGATTGAAAACAAGGCTTCTTTGCTCTTGAAAGAAGCCTTGTTTGCTCTTGAAAAAAAGAAGTCTTGTTTTTATAGTAAGGAAGTCTTGCTTTTTAAAAAAGTAAAAAGGTAAAAAAGCTTTTTAAAAGTAAAAGGTAAAAGAGTAAAAAAGTAAAAAGGAATAGGAGGTCGAGCGTCCTCGCTCGACAACACAGCGTAAGACATCTCATTATGAATTCTTAATTGTGAATTGCTTGCGGGTGGTGTTGTCGAGCGGGACGCTCGACCTCCTACACTTTATAAGGAGCAAAGGTAATGGCTTAACTTCTTAACTCCTAATTCCTAATTCCTAACTCCTAACTCCTAACTCCTCCTCCTCCCTCCTCCTGGTTTATAAAAATTGCAAAAAATAAAAATTTAATGTATATTATTTGTGTGGCACGTTTTAACCCGTTATCTTTGCATGTGATTATTTGCAAACGGCAAACTGAAACCGGCGTTTCATGTTGCCAGTCTGCACATTAGAATGTATTTTAGTAGAATTTGTACTGTTAAACCCAAAAACTGATTGATGAAGAAAAGTTTACTTTTCGCATCGCTTGCCATGACTTCAATGCTGGCAGGCATGCCGAGTGTCCAGGCTTTTGCTGCCAACGACACCACAGCTGATGCTTATGACTTCAGCGGCTTCGACGAGCAGAAGATTCTTGACCTCTTTGTTAAAGCGGCAGAAAATGGCCGCAAGTATCCCACCGATGCAGAATGGGCAGCAGCCGGTATTCAGAAGGCTGACATTGCATTGTTCCGTTCGCACGTTCGCTGCAAAGCCATTCTCGATCGTTCGACACGCCTTGTGCAGGACACATACGAGAAGCGCGACCTGTGGATGAACCTCCCCATGTGTAATGGTAAGGGTCCGGCAATCGGACAGCCGACGAAGTTCTTCGATAGCGATGTGTTCTCCGTATGGAACTATACACGCCTCTTCGGTTCGTGGAACCACGGTCTGTTCCAGACTCCTTCCGCATGGACCGACGCCGCACACCGCAACGGTACCGACATGTACAGCGGTATCAAGTTCTTCGACACCACTGGCAACCCCGGCGGCGTGAGCAGTGCTGCATGGCGCGCGCAATCATCGCTACAAAGAACAGCGACGGCACATACAAGTATGTAGATCCCATTATCAACTGCCTCATGTACTTCGGCGTTGATGGTCTCAACTTCAACTGGGAGGACACCGGTTACGCCAATAAGGAAGTCATTGAATTCCATCAGGCTCTCAACAAAAAAGGCCGCTGAAAACGGATTCAACGAATTTCCCACATGGGTATCTATACCGCGGTGCAGGGTCTTACCACAGCCAATGTGAGTGCACTGTATGGCAACTCTCAGGGCCGCACCTGCGACTTCTTCGCCAACTATTCGGGCGGCGACTTCGCCTGGGCCCGTATGGACAACTTTTACAAAGACAGCTATCAAGGCTACCGGTTCTACCGACGGCGTTTTATCGAAGGGTGTGTGGATTGTTTCCATGGACAAATCTTATAGACAAGCTCAACAATACTGAGGATGCCAAGAAGGTGGGTCTCTCTGGGGTGAGCATGCCCAGGGCCGCTTCTGGAGCTACAACTACGGCGACGACCCGACAAATCAGGAGCAACTATCAGTATCCTGCTTGAAGCGTGTCGTGTCGGGTGCAACCGCAATCCGCTCTAATCGTCCTGCAATAAACGACAACGGCAACAACTATACTCTCGAAGGAACAAAGCCGCTCTTTTCGCGGACTCACCAACATGGATTTCGGGCGCACAAGCATCACCGGCAACCTGCCTTTCGCTACCGGCTTCAACCTCGGTAACGGCGAACGCTACTCATACAAGGGTAAGAAGAAGACTGCCGGCGCATGGTACAACATGTCGGTACAGGACATCGTTCCCACTTACCGCTGGCTCGTAGTGAAGCCGGAAACAAAGGAGGTGAGCGAAGACATCGACGTGAAGTTCGCTTTATGAGGACCAGTACACCGGCGGTTCATGTCTCCAGCTTCGTAGGTAGGCAACATCTGCCGGCACCGACATCGTGCTCCTATAAGACCGAACTCAACGTGAGCGCAGCAAATCCGTATGTAAAGGTGGCTGTGAAGAACGGTAGGAAGGCACCAATCCTTCTGCTCTCTATGTAATCGTGGAGAAGGGACGGCACATGGGCAGGAGACTCCCGTGGGCGACATCAACGGCGCAACATGGCAGGGAAGAAGATTGCTCTCAACGGCGTGGCACAGAGCGATGTTATCAAGCACATCGGCCTCCGCGTGAAGGGCAACGACAACGCTTACAAACTCTATGTAGGTAAGCTCGAACTTAACGACGACATCAAGGTAAATCCTGCTATCGTTAAGGAGCTTGTTGCAGAAGTTAAGGAAGAGACAAAAGACCTCGTTCTCACTCCGTCTCAACTGGAATGTTGAGGCTACCGGTACAGAGCGTGCTGGGACTTCGTTTATAACGACGAGGCCAACATCGACCACTTCGAGATTCTTTATAGAAACGGTGAAGAAGGCCGCGTTTCTGAAATCGGCCGCACTGCTTCATGGGCTACATACATCCCCCGACATTCTTTTCGAGGATGTAAACGACGACCTCGTACATCGGCGTACGTTCGGTATCTACCGACCTCAAGACCTATTCTCCCACAGTGTGGGTGCATGTGGCACGCGCCGACCAGGCTTCGCTCCCCGTACGCAAGGACATCTCTTACGGTATAAGCGAGATGAACCCCAGCTGCGATGGTGCTGACATCGCACGCCAGCAGCGTTACCGTTACCGATGTGACAACAGAGGTGCCGACCAGAACCTCGACGCTAACACCGATCACCCCGTGCTCGATGGAACACAGTACGACAACCAGGCCGACAAAAGGTGCTCAAGGTGCGTCAGGGACAGAACTGTCACACTCAAGCTCAAGTGCTTCGACACAAGCAATGCTACCTATAACGGTTACCGAAGACCGACGGTCTGCGCTACTGCTTCGCCGGCGGATGGATTGACCTTAACGGCGACCATACATTCAACCCGGCAGACATCACTGATAATCCATGAAAGCGGCGAACGCCTCTTCTTCCTCGGAACTCCTATGAAGCTGCTACACCGACATTCGAGACGGAAGGCATCACATGCCAGTTCACCGTTCCTAATGATGCTGTTACGGGCAAGAGCCGTCTGCGCATCGTCTTCTCTGACGCATGGTTCAGGGCGACTTCCTCCCGACAGGTCTCCACAACAGGGCTTCTCTATGGACTTCGGAGTGGAAATCACAGGTACGAACCCCGAGCGTCAGGGTCGGTTGATAATCACGACCAGGGCGTAGCCGACAGGCCGGAAGAACTCGGTGGCAACCTCACAGGTATCTGCACTGCTAAGGGGTTGCATCTCTAAAGGTTGAAATGACCGACGGCGCACTCAACTTCCAGAACGTGGACAAGGCTTGGGTGTATGATGCCAACGGCGCATTCGTTCAGTACCTCGTTGCTCCCACAGCATTGCGCAATGCTCTCGCAAGGGCGTTTACCTCGTGAAGATGCAGCAAGGGCAGCGTAATCCGCTCACAGAAGGTAGTGGTTAAGTAATGGAAATATAGAAGGATGGACAGTCTGGCGGACAATGCCCGTCAGAATTTGAAAACCAATCGCCCATTCATGCAAAATAAGGCCGGGTCTTCTCTCGCTTTTCGCAGGAGAAGGCCCGGCTTTCTTTTGGATTGACAATCTGTATTTCATCTGTATCTCATCTACATCTCATCTACATCAATCTACATCAATCTACATCAATCTACATTGCTGCCAAATAGCACGCACCCAGTGAGTTACATGAATTTTTGGCTTGAAAAATGTAGAATGACGATTTTTTAAAAAATAAATTCTGTAGGTATAGAGTCGTTATCAAACAAATCCTCCTCCTTCCTACACCCGCAATTCCTCAAAAGCGTTAAAAAAAGCGGATGAAGAATGGCATTTTTCAGAAAATATTAGTAAGTTTGTAGGACACAAAAGGAATTGTTATGGCAAAAGTATATGAATTTCTTGCCGACGGCTTCGAGGACATCGGGCTCTCGGCCCGGTAGATATCCTGCGTCGTGGAGGCGTGGAAGTGATGACAGTGAGCATCGGCAGGTCGCTTGCAGTGACCTCGGCGCATGGCGTGGAGGTGAAGGCCGACATCCTTTTTCGGCGATGCCGACCTCAGCGATGCCGATCTTCTGCTCATTCCCGGCGGTATGCCCGGAGCGAAGAACAACATAGACGAACATGAGGGCGTACGCCGTGCGCTCGTTGCCCCAGAATGCTGCCGGCCGACGCATTGGAGCCATTTGTGCGGGTCCGATGGTGCTGGGACATCTCGGCTTGCTTGATGGACGCCGCGCTACATGCTACCCCGGCTTCGAGAAGGAACTGGCGGGTGCCACCTACACCCGCCGAACCGTTCACCGTCGATGGCAACATCGTTACGGGCAAGGCCCCGGTGCCACGTTCGCCTACGCCTACGCCATACTTGAAATGTTCAAGGGTGAGCGTGTGACAAGAATGATGAAAGAGGGCATGATGTATGAGTAATGCCGACTATATCATAATCGTTGCCGGCGG
>VOFG01001604.1_pt1 | contig 30941 bp, 43 predicted proteins | sample 5384171 | NCBI WGS metagenome assembly VOFG01 (sample SAMN12384726, study PRJNA508395) | human gut metagenome | isolation source: healthy gut F | host: Homo sapiens
CGCCGAGCGAAGGTTCGTGGAAAACTGCTGCCGAAAAGATTGAAGCTGCTTGCTGGCGCAGGCGGGCTTGAGTGACGGTGAGATATAGATACAGACATTCATGCTTACCATATAAACCAGAGGAACGAAGGGATAGACCTGCATGGCGTCGCAGGTGCGCTGATGGCAACGCAGAACATGCAGATGCAGACCTTCGTTGCGGATTCAGTCCGGGCGCAGGAAGCTCGGCCGGGAGCGTTGGCTATACCGAAGATGTTGCACCGACGCTCAAAAGTGCTGACGGCGGAAATACGACTCCGGCAGTACTGCGGCTATATGAGAACCACGGGATAGACAGCCGGTATAAGGGGGGCCGTTTGATGTTGCTCCCACACTCTCCGCCAGAGCTGGTACCGGCGGGGTAACCTGCCGCTTGTTGACGATACGCCGTTGTGCATAGCCGGGAACGTGATCGACCGTCATCCAAACGGCGGCAACGGTAGCGGCGTCAGTGAGGACTTGGCGTATACCCTCACCGCGACGGATAGGCACGCGGTCTTTGCCCGTCAGCGTATAGATGTTTTCGGTGAAGATGATGTAGTCAGTACCCAAAGCGCCAGGCAGTACAAGGACGCGACCGACCTTTTATATGACAGTCAAAGCCGTTCTCGTTTACCTCATCCGCAGACCATCGCCGTTGGAGTGCGAACGCTTGCAGGGCTTTCCCTGACGGCTGGACAGATATCCTCGGCGCGTCGGACTCAAAGCACGCTACAAGGCGCTTCGGCAACAGTGTTGCCATTCCGTGCGTGGACTATATAATGCACGGAGCTGCCGCGGCGCTGAATGGTGCATAGCTTGCTGCATCTGCTTCGTTTTGCCGATGATCTTCATTGCTTATGATGAATAGCTTTTGTGCCGTAGCTTCAGGTATGCTTCTGCTTGGTGAAAGCGGAAAGGAGCTTCGATATGGATGAAAAGAAGAAAAATCTATGTGCTATGATTCCGGAGTCGCTGCACTAAAGGTGCGCGGAACAGGAACAACTGGCACTGACACTGAGTGAGTATGTTGAGAAGATCATCAGAGAACATTTTGAAGGAGACAGAACAATGGCAACGGGGACAAGGACGCTGGCGCTGCAGATACCGGAGGAACTCTTCGTAATGCGATCAAGGAGCATCTGAGCAAATATGGGCTGACAGAAGGAGTTCATCATCGGGCTCTTAGAAGCTGCACTCACCGACGCCGCAGATGCGGAGGAGGCAGAATAAAACTGCACACATCATCAAAGCCGTCGTGGAGACCACTATGGCCAACATTTCATAGGGAGGTTTTGACGTAATATCTACCCGGACAACCTCGCGGCCAAGGCAACGCCTCATTGTGGGAACTCAAAGATTCGTGGCCGCGACCATCGGCATCGGTTTTCTAATAGGCATATTTTTCGCTCGTGCGCACTGGCGCACTGCTGCTGCGCTGGCGCTTGTCGTCGCCTACGGCTTTCTAAGCATCTGCTTCGACAACACCAGCATACTGACTTCATCCGTTAATGCCGCGGCGTATTTTTTCGCACGCCAGCAATACTTTGAATGGGAGGAACCCAAATGATCTTCAAAAGAAAGAGTCTACGCAGGAACTGCTTCGGCATTGAGGCTATAACGGATTACGTCTCACCAAGCAGGGCGAGCTCGTTTTCTTTTCCGTTGCGCCCACTAATCTGAAGTTCTTCTGCCGACAGCATCGACGCAAGGGGATCAACGCTCTGCTCAACATCATCAAGGGCTGCAGATGGAATTGAGATGATTGCCACAGACCTGATGCAGTCCTTTGAGCAAAAAGTTGCTTCTACCGCGACCGGCTTGAGAAAGAGACCTGCCCTGCCGTGAGGCGTCTGCTGGAGCTGACATAGAGCACCTTGACCGCATACAGGTCATGACTGCTTCTGTCGCGAAAGTTTCTACATTGTCCCAAGTATACGCAGCGAGATCAAGGGAGATATCTATTCCCCACCTCGGCAATGCTGAGAAATACATCCACGAGCAGTGGGCTTCACCGTCCATCGCGCCGGACCGGCAGGGGAACTGAAAAAGCCGCCGCTGTGTACTACGCCGGTCAGAGCATCAGCGTTGATCCGTACCCGGACTATGACGGCCAGCAGGGAATGAGAGGAAAACTATATGGGAAAACATCTGAAGCAGAAATCTGCCTGTGAAACCAGAGAGAAGAAAGTGTCACACGCAAGCAGCCCGTGAAATCTGCGCCGCCGCGCAAAACGTTCTTAGATATGATCGCGCCGGGAGTTATGAAGTTCAACCCCGACGTGTATATCCGAGATAACCTCTACTGCTGTGTTTGGGCACTGAAGGGGTATCCGGCCGCGACTGAGGATCAGGCTATACTGCGTCACCTCGGTGAAAGTGCGGCGTAAATATTCGCATATATACACGCGCATAGTCCGATGCTATGGGAGAGCCGCATCATCAGAATGCCACAGCAAGAACGAACCAGCCGTGCCAACACCAACGACACCAAGCAGAGATAACCGCCGGGGGCAACCTGCAGGATGTGTTCGAGAGATGGTAAATGCCATGAGAAAAGGCGAGCCGCTCATCCACTGCGCTGTGTTCATTGAGCTGTGCGCCCCGACGATGCGGGAGCTGGAGCGTTTGCAATCTGAGGTCATATCTGAGCTGCTGAGATCAAAAGCTCAATGTGGACCGGTTGAGACTGCGTCAGCAGAAAGGTTATCTCTCCACCCGCCGCAGGGACACAATATCTTCGGCACACAGTTCGAGTATTGCTCCCGGCGTCCAGCGTTGCAAACTTATACATATATAATTATTCCGGCAAGACTTGATGCGCACGGCTTCTACATCGGCAAGGACAGATACGGCAGCAACATCCTCACGGACTTTCGACCAGCGCGACGAGGACAGACCTCGGCAAATGTTCTCATACTCGGCAACTCCGGCCAGGGCAAGTCTTATCTTATGAAGCTCCTGATGGTCAACTGCCGTGAGGCTGGCAAGAATATCATCTCGCTGGACGTTGAGCACGAGCAGGGTGAATTATGTGCCGCGCTTGACGGCTGCTTCATTGACCTCATGGGCGGGCAGTACATCATCAACGTGCTTGAACCAAAGTGCTGGAGCACCGGCGAGGATGAGGACGATCCCGTCGACACCGGAGACATTCAAAAAGAAAACCTGTCTCAGCGCACGATGCTCCCTTCGGGATTTCTTCCGTGCGTATAAGGACTTCACCGATCGCAGATAGACACGATAGAATACTGCTCTCAGCTGTATTCCAAGTTTCATATTTCGAACTACACAAATTTCTCTCAGCTCAAGCCGGAGGGAGTATCCGGTGCTCTCTGACCTGTATGGTCTTATTGAAGAGGTACAAAAACTACGATGAGGCAGCGCACAATCTATACTCCCAGCTCCTGCAGGAGGTACTGCTGGTCTGAGCTCCATATGCAAAGGTGCAGATTCACAGTTTTTCAATGGGCATACGAATATAACCTTGTCGCGCTTTCTCGTGTTCGGCGTAAAGAGCCTTTGATGGGGGGACGTAACATTCAGAACGCCATGTCTTCAACATCCTTAGTTATATGTCCGACAAGCTTCTGACCGAGGGCAACACGCCACGCTTTCGATGAGCTGTATATTCGGCTAAAGTAACCCCCACGGCGATAGAGTACATCCGCAACTGCCTCAAGCGCGTGCGCAAGAAGGAATCTGCTATGATCCTCGCCTCGCAGAACCTCGATGACTTTGACCAGCCGAATGTACGCATTGAAATGACGAAGCCGCTGTTCTCTATTCCTCCGCATCAGTTTCTTTTCAATGCGGGGTCAATAGACAAGCGCTCATATGGATATGCTGGCAGCTTGAGGAATCCGGAGTATGATCTCATCCGCCATCCCCAGCGCGGGTATGCCTTTACAAGTGCGGCAACGAGCGTTATCTGTTGAAGTCCATGCCCCGCCGCTGAAGGAAGCTGCTGTTCGGCACGGCGGGTGGCGAATGAATACCAAACAAAGCTGAATGCTCACTGTGGGCGGCAACGGCAACGGGCAGAAAACGATAGCGTGGATACTCGCGGCTCTCTCCGCTCATCCTCACAACCGGCGGTGCTTTGTTCCCTCGCAAGCGGCGGCGGAGCACAACAACACGACTGTGAAAGCCTGCTTCTACGGTCCAAACTAGCACGGAGAAAGTTCCGTAAGCGAGTTCAAAACGCACATCTCCGAGAGTGGGAAGTTTTCTTCTGGATTTGGCGATAGCCGCCGCAAACTCAAGTGAGGACAGCACCGGAAGCCTTGACCTGACAATGGTCAAGGCTGTTTTTCTTCGCTCTGTGCTTCGGCGAGGACGCACCGACAGCACCGGCAAGCCGGTCGGTTTGTTGACTGCTTCTATTCGAGCAGGAGCTGACGTGAGGTCAATTGAGGATGAAATAATTGAGACTATCACGAGAGACGAGACGTACACTGCGATCCTCCCGCTGTCTCTAAGCGACGCTTACACAAATCTCTCCGCCGAAGGCTCCTGACTTGAGAGAGATAAGCGATGAGGATAAGGATAACATCAAGCACATCTACACTATGATAAAGCAGGGCCGATGGGTGTTGAGAATTATACCGGCGCGTGAGGGCGGCGGGCAAAGGAGTGTGGGATTGACCTCAGTACATTCTCCGATCCGTCGACGAAAAAACGCGCATCGACCTTGCGCTTACGCCATTAACGCTTTGGCAGTCAGGCTGGGGTTATGTCGCAAGAACCTATGGTCGAGATCATGACGGAGGTGTTTGCATCAAAAGCTCAACGGTACGGAGGGAGTCGGCAACTACGCGGATTTCATTCAGGCCAACTGGGTCGGCGACGCAGGACAGCCGACTTTGCGTTGGATCATCAAAGGTTACAGTTGGCTCATTAGGAGACGCTGGAGCTGCGCTACGGTACAAACGATATGCCGACGTCGGCGCAAACCAGATGTACTATAACGCCACGGTCTCCCGGCACGATGGGCACCTTGCGGCACTCCCGGTTTGCGGTCTGGCAGGCGGACACATCGGCCGCATGAGCAGCGGTGAGGATTATAGAGGCGTGGGCGCGAGGCGGTGTGAAGTAAAAAGCAGCTCGAGGCCGCGGATGGACGCACTGGCTTCAGGTGCGCTATTTCTTACGACTGAGGAGGTCAACAATGAAACAGATAAACATATCCGTCAGCTTCGATGATGAAGCTGCGGCGCACTGAACAGAAAGTATCTCAAGAGAAAGGAGCTGACAGCCGGGGATGAAGCTCGCAGCGGCTCTGCTGCATCTTTACGAAAAGCACGTCCCGGCCGCTGTGCGGGAGTACATCGACGAGGACGATGGTTGTTCCGGCAAAGCCGAAGCGCACAACAAAACAGGCAGTGCCGAAAAGCTGAAGCACTTAATACAGAATGCACTCCAGCAAGTAACACTTCGCCAGTCACTACAGATGGAGGTGAGGAATCGTAGCATCAGAAATATTTGGGACGACCTGAACGAAACCAAGCAGCGCGAATCATGTCTACGCTCGCGACAACGGCAACTACGATGTGATCCCGATAGCAGTTATTGAAACCGAGCAGCACCACAGTCGTCTGGCCGAGGACGATTTTAATTTCGTCGATGAGATTTTGAGTGTGACGACAGGCACGAATTTATACATGGAGCTGCACTGGTGATGCCAGAAGTATTTTCGGTTCGCTGGGCGGGATCATTGGATGACTATCTCAATGTCGCAAACTACAATGTTACAACGAGACAAAGTCGAGCGACACCCTTGACATTATGATCTGCCGCAGTGTGTCGGCGCTAACGAACGGCGGTGTATAAAAGCTCTCGGATGCTGAGAAGAAATAGTTCTTGAGAAGATGGACGAAATTACTGCCAAGAAGCGTGAAGGCATGACACTCGACGAATATTGCGAGTCAGTGCAGACCGAGTGTCTTACGCCGGGCTGTAGCCCGTGTTTGCCCCGTGAGGCGCTGTGTGCGCAACGCGGGTCTTTTTCAGCCTTCGGGCAAGGTACACATTTTCAAGAAACTTAAAATTTAGGTGAACCCAGAGCCGCGAAATGCCCCCTCTTTTCAAGAGATTCGGCGGTTCTTCGCGTTTGAGGAGGAGATGATAGTATAAGCACAGAAAAACGTAAAACGCATAGCAGTCTGGCTCAAGCCGGAGTTGTTATCCCGTATGGACGGCTGGCTTGAGACTGCCAACTGCAAAAACAGAAGTGAGTTCATCAGCAAGGCGCTCAGATTTTACATGGGCTATCTTTCGACGGACGACGTCAGCTCATACGTCTGTGAGTCCGTCTCGCAAAACATTCGTGGGATGCTGACAGAGAACACGAACAGGATCTCAAAGCTCATGTTCAAATGGAGCGTAGAACTGAACATGATGATGCACATAGTCGCGGCACACTTCAAAGGATGACGTCTCTGACCTGCGTGCTCTGCGGGGTTACTCCGCGGATGAGGTAAAACGTACATACGGAAACATTTCTTTAGATACCGCTCTGGATATTCAGCGCGGCAACTTTGATGACTGATGGCCGGTGTGTTTTCTCTTCGCCATATCTCAAAGGAGGAAAGCAGTCGGCAAAGCTTGCGAACCTCACAAAGTATATTTCTACTCGCGAAGGTGTCGAGTTGCTCAAAGATACCGACAGCGACTTGCCCGCAACAAAACAGCAGCAGGATTTTATATTTCGGCTGCTCAAAACGTTTCCGGATACTCGTGAGATGCCGGAGTATGTAGATTTCAAAGCAGAGAGCACGCAGAAGAACGCGGCAGAGTTTATTTCTCAGGTGCAGGAGAACTACGCATATCTGCTGGACAAGCGTGAGAACTACGTTGACTACGTCGCAAACCGTCCCGGAGTGAAGAAGCTCGGAGATCACGGCCTGTGGAATGCAGACGGCAAAGTACCTGTGCTGCAAAATGCAGTTGATGAAGTGGCGCACCATCCGGGCAACGTCTGGACGCCGGTCATTGCAATACAGCGTCCAGACGCTGAGCGTCTCGGCTATGACTCCGCCGATAGTTGGCGCGCACTCATCTGCTCCGAATTAGACCAGATAGCGAAAGCGTATAAGATACTGCCGTCACACTTGAAATGGTACGCTGCGTTCCACGAAAAGGAGCGCAGCGTACATGTGCATCTGGTCATCTTCTCGACTGATCCGAACGAAGGCTATCTCACCAAGCCCGCTATACTCGAGTTGAGGTCTGCTCTCACGCGGCAAATATTCAAGGATGATTTGAAGAACATCTATGTTCAGCAGACTGCGTACAGAGACCAGCTTCAAGAGAATGCTCTGGCGGTCATGGAGTCGTTGATTCAGAAAATGCAGGATGGTGAGATCAGCAATCGAAACTCGAACTGCTCATCACTGAGCTTGCTGAACGTCTGCAAAACTATTCTGGCAAGAAAGTCTACGGCTATCTTCCACCGGCCACAAAGCGTATAGTAGACGCAATAGTTGACGAACTCTCAGGTGATGAGCGAGTAGCCGAGGCATATTCACTCTGGCAGAATATGCGCGATGAGGTATTCAGCTTTACGCGAAAGCGAAACCGGAGCGTGTGCCGCTCTCAGCAGAAGGAGTTCAAACCCGTGCGCAATATGGTCATCCGTGAGGTCGTGCAGATGATGGAGCAACAGCAGGATGAAAATGATGAGTATGACAAATCGCAGTATGCTGCACCGGAATTAAAAACTTCCTCAGAAAACACATCATCAGATGCAGAGCATAGCACTCCGCCTCGACAAGAGCATCGTACTCCACCGCCCGATTCCATCGCCGCTTGCATGGTTCGTATGCTGCACCACATGGGAAATATCTTTCGGGATAACGTCGGCTCTACCGGTTACCGTGGCTTGCAGCTTGACAAAAGCGCCGCAAGGAATTGCAGGCGTGGAAATTGCACTTGGTCATCGCGAGGACGATCACGAGGATCCTGCAAATTATCCGAAGCCTGCGTATTAGTTTCAGTTGCTATTTCAGTGCGTTTGGGTATAATGTGTTGCTCGAAAGGGTGATAAAATGAAAGCTCGGCAACTGCCGCCATACAAAAGAGTTAAGCATAGAAGAGCGTGAACGCTTATATGAACATGGCCTGCCGGTGTATCTCCAGCATGATCTCGACGCATTCAAGGATGGGCTGGGAAATGGCTCGACGCTCATGGACTGCCTATGGGGTGAGCTGTACGGCAGCATCAACATTGCGCAGATAGACGACGGCGCAATAACACCTGAGCATGCTGAATACCTGCGGCAGAAGATCTCTGGGGCGAGGACATATAATAGAATTGACTTAACCTACATAATTTTACAGACGAACAGAAGCTGCCTCTGTTGACCTTGAAGCCTTTCTCCGCAGCCGTGGAGAAAGGCTTATTTCATCCGGCAGGGATAAACGCCTTGCCAGCGACCACAGCGTGACCGTCCGCGGCAATGAGTGGTACGATCATGCCGAGGAAAAGGCGGTACTGCCGTCAGCTTTGTCCAGCGGTATTACGGCATCGGCTATGCCGAAGCCGTGTCCACGCTGCTCGGAGGCGAGCTGGGCGTTGCTTATCCTACGCATTCGGAAAAGCAAGTTGAAGTAAAGTCATTTGCTCTGCCGCCAGCCAGCAAGAATATGCACCGTGTGTTTGCCTACCTCTGCAAGACGCGTGGCATAGACCGCGATGTGGTTTCAGCCTTTGCAAAAGCGCATCTCATCTATGAAGATGCGAAGTACCACAACGCCGTATTTGTCGGCTTGGATTCTGATGGCGTACCTTGCCATGCTCACAAGCGCAGCACTAACAGTGAGGGCAAATCGTTCCGCCAGAACGTTGAGGGCAGTGACCCGAAGCACAGTTTCAATTACAGGTACAGATGGGAGCCTCTATGTCTTTGAGGCTCCCATAGATTTGTTATCCTACATTTCGCTTTACCTCTCTGAATGGCAAGCCCACAGCTACGTCGCATGCTGCGGCACAAGTATCCAGCCTGTGCTGGAGCAGCTCCGACGTCAGGACATCGACAGCGTGTACCTCTGCTTGGACAATGACTCTGCCGGACAGAAAGCCGCACAGCGCATGGAGGCTGAATTATCTGAACGAGGGATATACGTTGAGATCGTCGTTCCTACGCTAAAGGACTGGAACGACGATCTGCGAAGGGAGGAGCAGGAATGGACTCAAACCTCTGGACTCTCCTTATAGTTGCGGGATTAGGCTTTGCCGTAATCGGCGGGCTTGCTATGCTTTCGAGCAACTACACTCTCGGCAACATCAAGTCCAAGACCGTCGGCGACGGCCAGCACGGCACGGCTCGCTGGGCAACAGAGAATGAGATACGTAAAACCTTTGCCCTCGTCCCGTTTGACGTATCTTCTTGGCGCGATGGTAAGAACCTGCCAACGGAACAGGGACTTGTACTCGGCAGCAGAGGAAAGAAAGGCAAGGTCACAGCGCTGGTGGACAGCGACGATGTGCATTGCCTTATGATAGGTGCATCCGGTGTCGGCAAGACAGCATACTTTCTGTACCCAAATCTCGAATACGCCTGCGCCAGCGGGATGAGCTTCTTTGCCAGTGACACTAAGGGCGACCTTGCGCGTAACTATGCGACGATAGCCAATACATACTACGGCTACGATGTATCTGTCATCGACCTGCGCAATCCCACGCGCTCTGATGGGAGTAACCTGCTTACGCTCATAAACAGGTATATGGATATGGCGTTAGCAGACGAATCGAATATCGCGGCAAAAGCCAAAGCTGAAAAGTACGCGAAGATCATTGCCAAGACCATCGTGAACCCCAGCGGTGACGATTCAAATCGCGGACAGAACGCGTACTTTTACGAAGCGGCAGAGGGTTTGCTGTGCTCTGTAATTCTGCTGTTATCCGAGTTTCTCCCGCCGAATGCTGGTGAACCGGAGAAGAGGCATATAGTCTCGGTGTTCAAGCTCGTGCAGGAGCTGCTCGAACCGTCAGGTGTAAAAGGGAAAACACAGTTTCAGATGCTGATGGGCAGACTGCCATCGGAGCATAAAGCGAAGTGGTTTGCCGGGGCTGCACTGAATTCATCCGAACAGGCTATGGCGTCGGTCATGTCCACGGTGCTGTCGCGGCTGAACGCTTTTCTGGACTCGGAGCTTGAACAGATTCTCTGTTTTGACAGCAGCATGGACGCTGAGAGCTTTGCATCAAAGAAGTCTGCTATCTTCCTTATACTTCCGGAAGAAGATCAGACCAAGAACTTCATGGCGGGGCTGATGATTCAAAACCTTTCACACGAGCTGTTCTCTGTCGCAGACGAACACGGCGGTAAGCTGCAAAACCGTGTTGTGTTTTTTCTGCGATGAGCTAGGCACTATGCCTGCCTTTGATATTCTCCCGCTGTTCAGCGCCGGACGCTCGCGCCGACTTACGCTTGTGCCAATAATCCAGGCTCTCGCACAGCTTGAGAAGAACTACAGCAAAGAGGGGGCGGAGATCATTGTAGATAACGTGCAGGATACGATTTTCGGCGGCTTTGCGCCAAACTCACAGACGGCGGAAGTCCTTTCAAAATCTCTCGGCAGCAGAACGGTTCTATCTGGCTCCGTCAGCCGCAGCAAGGATAATCCGAGCGAGAGCCTGCAAATGATGGAACGCCCGCTCATGACGGCGGACGAGCTGAAAGCAATACCCAAAGGCACATTCGTCGTAATGAAAACCGGCAAGCATCCGATGCAGACAAAGCTGAGGCTGTTCCTCGATTGGGGCATAACCTTTGATGAGCCGTACCAAATAGAAGAACGCGTCAACCGCAAGATCGCATACGCTGACCGCGATGAGCTGATACGGAGCATAATGAAGAAGTACCCTCCGAAAGAGTCATTGGAGCGTCCTCGCAGCAGAGTGCGGCGTGAAGCTCCGGCACAGGAGCAAGCCGTTACGGATAAGCCGGAAGCGCTTCATGTCCCGAACAAGGAGGACTACTCATGAGCTACTTCTCTACGATATACTCTGACAACAGTCTGCCTGTTCGGGCAAAGACGGTGTACATGTACTTGCGTGACCGGTCAGACAAAGAGCGCAAGTGCTGGCCGGGGATCAACACTATCGCCGCAGAGCTCAACTGCTCCCGCTCCACAGTAAAAAGAGCACTGCATGATTTGGAGAAACACAGATATATACGACGGCTGCCGCGATACAGAGAAAGCGGCAGCCGTTCGTCTAATTTGTATGTACTTGTCGATGATTGACCTTTGAGTTTTCCGCCAAGGTGAAACTGCGCCTATATGCTGCACCCAGCCCCGGTTCACATTGGACCACCTTGAAGGGAATACTCTAAGAGTTAGTACAGAGAAAAGAAATATTACGTTTTGCTGCCGCATATCCCCCTGGGGGGCTTACGCATTGGCAGGAACTTGTATATAATCATAGTCACTCGATCGAACAGGAGAAAACACGGAATGGAACGAAATGTGCTGCGCAGGCACAGCTCAAAAAAAGCGGCAGTGTGCGTTTTGCTTGCTACCGTTATGATTATGGCCACTATTTGCCTGTTTGTCGGCTCGTCCGGCATGACAGTGTCAGACTGCTTCGCGGCATTGGCAAAGAAAAGCACAGCCGCAAACAACCGCATTATATGGAACATCCGTGTTCCCCGCGTGCTCGCCGCTATTATAGCAGGTGCGGGGCTCTCGGTCTCGGGCTTATTATGCAGACAAATCTGAACAACCCCATGGCTTCGCCTTCGACGCTCGGCGTATCCAATGCCGCAGTGTTCGGCGCGAATCTTTCTATTATAGCTTTCGCAGGCGGCTTTCTTTCTACCGGCAGCAATGTCGCAAACTATGCCGTCGGGGCAAATCCGTATGCCACCTCGGTCATGGCGTTTATATTCTCTACGCTCTCCATTCTGCTGATCCTCGCCCTGTGCAGAGTGCGTTCGTTCTCTCCGAATGTTGTGGTGCTGGCCGGGATCTCGGTAGGCGCGGTCTGGACTGCCGCGACGACCGTGCTGCAGTTTTACGCGACCGACGTCGGCATTTCCGCCGCGGTGATATGGAACTTCGGCGACCTTGGCCGTGCGACATATAAGACCGACCTGCTTATGTTCATCGCCGTAGCTGCAGGTATGCTTGTGTTCATGCTCATGTCATGGCGCTATAATGTTCTGCTCAGCGGAGACGCAAGCGCGAAGAGCATGGGGGTGAATGTGGACGCGCTGCGTTTCGTGTCGATGCTGATGGCTTCGGTCATTACAGCGGTGTGCGTGTCTTTCCTCGGGGTGATCGGCTTTGTCGGTATTATCTGTCCACATGTAACGAAGAAGCTGCTGGGACAGGATCACCGCTATTCCATTCCGGTCTCCGCGCTCAGCGGCAGTCTGCTGCTCCTCATTGCGGATACGCTCTCCCGCAGTATGGGCAACGGCTCGGCGCTTCCCGTCGGGGCAATCACCTCTCTGCTCGGCGCTCCGTTCTTCATTGCAATAATCTTTTCGCGGAAGGAGCACGGCCAATGCTGAAGATAGAAAACCTGCGCTTCCGCTACAGTAAGTACTCCAAGTCGGTGCTGAACGGAATTGACCTCGAACTTGCCGACGGCGAAATAGGTATATTGCTTGGGAAAAACGGCTCCGGAAAGACGACCCTTTTCAAGAACATCCTCGGTATCGATTCACCGGAAAAAGGTTCGATACTGTTTGACGGCATAGATATCCTCAAGCTGCCGCAGCGTGAGCGAGCGCGGCTCATCGCCTACGTGCCGCAGCACATTCACTTTGGCTCACTCACGGTATATGACTCCATACTCATGGGGCGCGTATCCTACTTCGGCCTGCGCGCCGGCAGAGAGGACTATGAGGTCGTCGACGAAATAATCTCCGAGATGCATCTGGAAGAATTTGCTGACCGCAACGCTGAAAATCTGTCCGGAGGCGAAAAGCAGAAGATCGCCATTGCGCGTGCGCTTGCGCAGTCGCCGAAGCTGCTCGTGTTCGACGAACCCACAGGGAATCTCGACATTGCAAACGAGGAGCTTATTATTGAGGAAGCCAAGAAAGTCGCAAAGAATAAGAACATAGCCATTCTAAGCTCGCTGCACGATCTCAATCAGGCAATGTACTTCGGGGACAAATTTTATTTTCTCAAGGATGGCGTTATAAAGTATTCCGGTTCTGAGGATATCTTTGCTCCGGATGTCATAAGGGATATCTTCGATATAAATTCAAAAATCATTGAGCATGACGGTCAGAAAATAATATTGGGAGGAAAACAATATGAAAACTAAGAAGATCACCGCACTTATCTTGGCACTTATAATGCTGCTGTCTCTCTGCGCCTGCGGCAGCCAGAGCGCCGCGACCGAGTCACCGGCAACAGAAGCGCCCGCGGAAAGTGAAATCCCGGCAGCCGAGCCGGAAGAGATCACCATTACAGACATGATAGGCCGCGAAGTAACTGTTATTCCCGGCAGCTATAAGCGTGTTGTCTGCATCGGCGCGGGTGCGCTGAGAATGTACAGCTACATCGGCGACGTGTCTCTGCTGTGCGGCGTTGAGGATATCGACAACACCACGCTTGATGAACGCCCCAAGATGTTTGATTCCGTTGCCCGTCCTTATGTTCTTGCTTTCGGCGACACCTTCAGCGCCCTGCCCTCCTGCGGTGTCGGTGGACCTAACGCACAGGCGGCGGAAGCCGAAAAAATACTCTCCTGCAACCCGGATATCGTTATCTCCGAGTACGAGGATGTCGACAAGGAGAACGCACTTCAGGAGCAGCTCGGCGTGCCTGTGGTCACGCTCAAGGCCGGACCCAACGGAGTGTTTGACGACGCATTCAAAAACACGATGACAATGCTCGGCGCCATCTTCTGCAATGAAGAGAAGGCCGAGAAGCTTGTCAGCTTCATTGATTCCGAAGCCGCCGAAATCGCTTCACGCACCGCTGATATAAAGGATGAGGACAAGCCGGGAGTATACATCTGCGGACTTGGCAACTGGGGAACGACCAACCACCTCATGACCGCGCAGAACTACATTTCCTTCAACATCGCAAATGTCCGCAATGTTGTGACCGACCTTGAAAAAAGACGGCATTCAGGCCATTGAGGAAGAGAAGTTCGTCGCGCTCGGCGATGACATGGACATCATCATTATGGATGCTGCCGCCGTCAAAAACATCAAGCCTCTCTACGCGGAAGACCCCACAATGTTCGATGCGTGCAAAGCATGGCAGAATGGCGAGGTATATCTGGAGATGGCATACAACGCTTACTATACCAATTATGAAATCGCCCTTATAAATACATGGTTCATCGCAAAGACCGTCTACCCCGACCTCTTTGAGGACATTGATATTACAGAAAAGACCAATGAAATAACCGGGATATTCCTCGGTGAAGAGCTTGCCGACGCGATCTTCAGCTGCCCGTCCAGCTTTGGCGGCTATCAGAAGATAAACACCACCTCCTTCTTCGCCTGAGATAAAACGACATAACGACCGTCAGACATTGCCTGACGGTCGTTGTTTAAAAAGGAATGGTAAACATGATAAAGAAAACGGATGTTATAGATTTTTTTGACCGCTGCGCCCCCACATGGGACGCGGAAATGGTTCGCAGTGATGAGAAGATAAACATCATACTCGATAACGCCGTACATTCCGGCAGCCGCGTGCTTGATGTGGCTTGCGGCACGGGAGTCCTGATGCCGGATTATCTGAGCCGCGGTGCTGCCTCAGTCACCGGGATAGACATCTCACCCGAGATGATAAGGATCGCAGAGCAGAAATTCACGCAGGACAATATACGTTTTGTCTGCGGAGATGTGGAGACAGCAGATGTAGGAAGCGGCTTTGACGCAATTGTTGTATACAATGCTTTTTTCCGCATTTTCCCGATCAGGAGCGGCTGATCGCACATCTGGCGACGCTGCTTGCTCCTGACGGAATACTGACTGTTGCGCATGGGGCAAGCAGGGAAACGATCGATGCCCATCATCATGGTTTTGCAAGCAAGGTCTCTGTCGGGCTTATGCCCGCTGAAGAGTTGGCTGCTATGTTTGCCAAGTATCTTGAAGTTACAACCGTCATTTCTAACGAAAAAATGTATCAGGTCGTAGGAAAGCGCAGAGTTTGACCTGCAGAACGCTGAGATAGAAAGGACGCCTGCCGCGGTATAAAAAGCGGCAGACGTCCTTTCTTTGCAATAATGCTATACTCTACTTGCACAATCTAGACAGACTACCACTCCGTCAACAACGCGAAGAAATGGCTCGGTGCAGGCTTCCCCGCAGCGCGGGCAAACTATGCTTTTGTGTCTTTTGAATGTATCCGCCGGTGCTTCAAAGTGCACCTCTGTCTGATCAAATACAGCCTCAAGCGGCGCAGTGAGAATATAATCTGTCAACTCATCACGGCTCAGGTTTTCCGGCCAGACTTTGGCGACAAGGCGCACGCTTCTGCCTGTTGCGCGATCATAAAAATTGAAGGCCGTTTTTCCTGTTTCTCGCAGCTCAATGTTTCCGTTGCCCATGGTTGTACCGAAAATCATTTGTATACCATCAAGATAGCAGGCACGGTTTTCTGCAATGCAGCATAGATTATGCGCTTTCTTTGACGGCTTCAGAATTTCAAGCGCTTCCGCTGCAGCGCGCACGCCAATGGCAAGTCCTGGGCAGTAGTGCCCGTGTAGCTCTCCGGCCTTCTTGTACATTTCTTCAATCATTTCTTTTCCTCCGTGTTCCAATATATCCATGCAACTCTTGTGTTTACATTATCATTTATCATATCTCTATCATCGCACATGCCCTTTAGATGAGCAAACGCCGTCATTCTCAGAATCTCCTTATTTGGCAAATCACTAAAATAGTTGCGGTACATATAATCTGTCATTTCTGAAACGCTGCGCTTATCTGACCAATCGTAATCGACGTACTTTACCATAGGCATATACCCCGCTTCAGAAACCGCACGTATTATGCCCGCACAGTCGGCTTTTAGATCCTTTTCAAAAACCGGTCGGGGCTGCAAACCTATTGCCCGCATAATCGCATCGCGGAACGGCTGCTGCCAGTCATAAAACCTTGCAGCAAAACACCAGCCGTGCGTCATGCGGCTCATTTTACGCACGGTGCTGACATCATGAATGGCAGGCGACATTGTAGATATGGCAAGGTCAAATCCTTTGGAGAAAGCCTCCTCACTGCCGGTGATGTCGTTGAAATCGCAGCGAATGGCCGCCCATGGAGTTTTGAACGGTGCCATATTCTCTTTGGCACTCTGTATCATTTTGTCGGATATATCAGTCAATGTCACGTCACAACCAAGAACGGCAAGATAAGTGCCGTATTTGCCAACGCCGCAGCCAATGTCTATTACGCGGCAGCCCGGCATGAGCATCCCGTTCTCTACCAAAAACTGAAGAAGACTGGTGTTGTATTCGTTGATGCCGAGTTTGAAAACACTCTGATAATCGCCAGAAACTCTGTTCCACTTTTCCCGTTCGGTTATCATAGGCAGCTCCTTTCCGGTTCGTTATTCACTCAGTGCGCAGCGACATTATACATTAACTCTGCTATCTTTTCTGGAGGTAATGCACGCTCCAGTTCCTTTAACACGCCGTCTCTCTGAGCAGGTATATCCTGTCGGATATTTTTAACGCTGATGGCAGGTCGTGTGTCACAACAAGCATTGAAAAGCCGCTGATATTCTGACTTGTCTTCAGCAGCCTATTCAGATTCGCTTTGCTTGAACTGTCAAGCATAGATGTAGGTTCATCTGCAATCAAAACATTCGGCTGCGTAATCAAACATCGTGCTAAGCCTACTCTCTGCCGCTGCCCACCGGAAAGTGTATGTATTTTTCGATCAAGGAAAGTATCTGTATGCTCAAGACCAACCGCTTCAAGTACAGCCTTTACCTCTACGTGATGATCGCTCTTATCTACAAAAAGGTACAGTGGTTCATTGATTGCATTATACACGCTCAAATGGGGATCAAGTGAGTCGCCGTGATCCTGCATTAAAAACTGCAGGCCATTCATGCGGCGGTATATGCTGTCATAGTCCGCCTTTCTCCCGCAAAAGGTTACGCTGCCTGAATCCTGTGCAAGGAATCCGGCCAGAATATTGCACAAAGTCGTTTTGCCGCTTCCGCTGCGTCCGACTATCGAAACAATTTCTCCGCTATACAGTTCAAGATTACATCCAGTAAGAACGGTTTTTCCCCATAAGATTTTTTGATTTCCTCGCATTCAAGGACATTTACTATTCCCCCACGTATACATGATAGTTTTCCGCCGCCTGCACTTTCCGTCAGCTCTGGAATGCAGCAGAAGCAGTCGGGGATACTCTGTGTGCATCTTCCGCAAATGGGCAGCCAGATTCCTGCCCACCACTATTATCGTCTCGTATTCCCCATGCGTCCTTATAAAGATTCAGCTCGACCGCACAGTTTAACAGCGCACGGCTATACGGATGTCTAGGCATGCGAATGAGCGCGGCGGTCTCCGCTTCCTCGCAGATAATACCCTGATACATAACAATGGTTCTGTCCGCAAGCTCTGCGGCTAAGGCCATGTCATGCGTCACACAGATAAACGCTGTGCCGTAGTCCTTTTTTATTTTCTTTATTAATGACACAAACTCGTTGCGTGATGCGGCATCAAGCGAGCTTGTCGGCTCGTCGAGATATATAAGTTCTGGCGTCAGCGAAACGGCGCAGGCTATCTGAAATTTCTGGATCATGCCGCCTGATAACTCATGCGGATAATTATCCAGAACGCTTTCATCAAGCCCGACTTCTCTCATAAGCTCGAGCGCCTTCTTCATAATCTCTGCGCGGTCAAATTTTTTGATGAGGATTTCGAAAGAGATTCTTTAAGTGTCAGACGTGGGTTAAGATATTCATTGGAGTTTTGAAACACCATTGAAAAGCTGCTGAACCTGTATTTTCTCAGCACCAGCTCTTTCATGCCAACAAGCTCGATACCCTTAAACTTGACTTCGCCGCTGACGATTGCATCATCGTCCGAAAGGCATGAAAGCGCTTTCAAAAGCGTTGTTTTGCCGCTTCCTGATTCTCCGATTATAGCGACTGTCTCTCCGTTGTTAATTTCAAAGGCCAGCGGACGGAGAACAAAATTTGACTTTCTGAATTTTACCGAAAGATTTTTTGCTTCAAGTAATTTCCACATAGCGTGTACGCCCCTCAACTGTGAATACTGTGCTCAAATTCTCTTGCGAACAGTCTGAGCAGCACGGTCACACTGACAAGGCATGCCAGCGGTGACATAAGCCACCATTTCCAGTAGTCCGTAAAGTAGATGCCAGTGTACGAAATCGCCTTATTTATCATTAACCCCCATGACCTAGCAGTGGGGTCAGACAAACCGAGAAACGCAAGCGAAGCCTCCTGAATAATTGCCTTTCCGACCACAAACAACGCATTTGCCGCAACGAGCGGAAGTATTTCCCGATACATATGCACCCTGAAAAGATAGCCTATTTTTCCGCCGTAACGTTGAGCTATCTTCAAATACCCGCTGTTTTTTGATGTCGAGCGTTTCGGCTCGTACTATTTTCGCTACCGGCGCCCATGAAAACAAGGCGACTATGATTATAATATTGGCTCTGCTCTGTCCGAGGAATGCGCCTATAAGAATCATTATCGGCAGCTGCGGTACGGCGAGAAAACATTTATCACAAAGCTGATAAGCGTATCGAGTCCGCCGCCCGCATATCCCGAGATCACACCCCTAAAAGCAGCCAAGCGCCGCCGCAAACGCCGCCGCACATATACCCGTCAGCATACTGCTGAAATAGCTCTTTGAAACCTGCCCGTATATATCCACGCCGATAACGTCGGTACCGAGTATGTGTTCTGCCGAGGGCTTTTCAAGAATGCCGCCGGATGCCAGACTATACTCCTGCGTCGTCACCCCAACTAGGAAAAAACACGGTCAGCAGGAGGAGAAGGGAAAAATATATTTTAGTTTGTTTTCGCATATTCGTTCTCCTTGCCGATGAAAAGCCCGATTATGTCAGAAATATATGAGCTGAGCAGCACAATCACCGTTGAGACAAGGAACACGCCCTGAATCAGCGGATAGTCACGGAACACAACCGCATCGCGCATCAGTTTACCGAGTCCCGGATATGCAAAAACGTTTTCAACGAGCAGGGTCGCCTCAACGCATCTTGCAACGCAAAGAAAAAACCTTGCCACGACCGGCATCATGCCGTTGAGCACAATATATTTGCGCCATATACGTCTTGGAGGGAGCCCTTTCGCCCGTGCGGCATATACATACTTTTTCTCCGCAATGTTCAGAAAGCTTGTGCGTGCGGTGAAATAAAACATCGGGGTAGTTGCAAGCACCATTGCCGAGACAGGCATAAGACTATGAATAAGAATATCCGAGACATGCTCCCACTCGTTTTGATATCTTGCAAAGCTGGAGAATGCGCCGGAGAGGGGTATCCATTTCACCTGCGCCGCAACAAGAAACAGCAGCGCTATACCGATTAGGAAGGACGGAACCTCCGCCATAACAGTCATGACGCCATATATGCCTGTGTCCATGCGGGTATGCCTTAAGCTGAGCTTTGCAAGCAGAGTTCCGAGGAGCAGGCTCAATACCTGCGTCGTGAATATCATATAAAGACTCCAGCCGCGCTTTGATATGACCAAAGAGAGCACGGGCCCTTTGTAATAAATACTCGTGCCGAAATTACCATGAAGATTATTTCTCACAGTTTTCTGCAAACTGTGTAACCAACGGTTTGTTCATACCGTAATACTCTCGCATTACCGCTTTATGCTGCTCAGACATAAGCCCCGATGTATCCGTATCCGCATAATCCAGATATGAAAACGGATCGCCCGGCATCATGCGTGGGACAAAGAATGTAAATATGTATATTACAAGAAATGTGAGCAGCAGCATCGCTGTTTTTTCTTCATGGTTTGTCTCCTTAATGGAGCGATAATAAAAATGCGAACAAGGGGGCATGTCATGCCCCCTGTATTCGTTTAGAGAGTTCAGAATTCAGAGTCCGAGGTGTATGACAGTCGGCAGTTTGCAAACTGGGTGCTGTTGAAGCATGCCTGCCAGCAGTTATATTCTGCCGGACGATACATCGCATAGGAGACCTGGTGATAAGCGGTAGCTGGGGGATATCCTCGGAGATTATCAGCTGAGCCTTGTTGTAGGCGTCCTTAAGCTCGCTACTATCGAATATGCCGGGGATGGAGCCGATAAGGCTGACAAGCTCATCATTAGAGTAGCCATAGGTTACCCATTTGCTCTTGCCGGGAGTACCGGCATAGATCGCACTCAGCATGGAAACGGGCTCAGCATTCCAGCCGCCATGATAGGTCAGCAGAATGTCGTAGTCACCGGAAGTCGCCATACTGTCGCGGGTGGGAACATCATAAGATTCAACAGTAACCTCAACGCCGGCTGCTTCAAGATCCATCTTCACAAGCTCTGCGAGTGTAGCCTCAGCGGGGGTATCCTGACCAATGACAAAGCGCAGCTTGAGGCCAAGCGGTACAAGAACTCTTTGGCTGCTTCTGCATCGTAATCGTACTTTACAACATCATCGCAGTGGAACGGATTGGTCTGCGGGACATAACCTGCACTTGCTACATGCCCGAGCCCCTGAAACACTGAGTCAACCATCTTATTGCGGTCGAGTGCCTTGTAAATAGCTGCTCTGACTTCAACATCCTGCAGGGCGGGAACCTTATCCATATTAAGCATAAGACGGTATCCCATTTCGTCGTTCTTGGGGATCATTGCAATATCGTCTCTTGCAGCGTATGCGTCATAAAGGTCAGCAGAAACATCCGTCATTGCGATATCGCCGTTTTCAAAAGCAAGGATGTTGTCGCTTGTGGGGACATAGTCGATATAATGGGCGGCGGGCTTATGACCGTAGTAGCTTTCGTTTGCCTCAAACTGATAGCTACCGGTCGCACTGTCGTAGGAAACAAGCTTTATACATGCCGCAGCCGATATACTTGTCATCGCCGTCATAGTTATAGGGGTCGTCAACGTTTTCCCAGATGTGCTTCGGAATGATGGGAAGAGTGCCGATGTTGCCGGTGTTGGTGGAAAGTGCCCTTGCCGCGTATATAACGATAGTGTAGTCGTCGGTCACCTCATAGTGATCGATGATGGAGGAATCAGCGGTGAAAAGGTTGCCGCCGTTGTTCGGATTTTTTGCGTAGTAGTCAATAGAAAAGGCGACATCGTTGGCGGTTACAGGCTCGCCGTCGTGCCAGAGTGCGTCCTTATGCAGCGTAAAGGTGTAGACAAGATTGTCATCGCTGATAGACCATGTTTCCGCAAGCCAAGGGATATAGTTATCGGGACCCTCCTGCAGAAGAGAGTCGAACACATGGCGCATCTTTGTGCTGCCGGGACCGCGGGTGGAATGGCGGAATGGGTTCGGACCTCCGAAATCTCCACCGTCGTTGCTGAGGCGCAGGACTTCTATGACGTACTCCCTTTCGGCGGGAGCTGCGGTGACGGCATCCGTAGAGCCAGGGTCTGCCGCCGTGCCGGCGGAAGCTGGCTGCCCGGTGCCTTGCTGGTTAGTGCCGCCACATGCGCACAGTGCAAAAATCATGCACAGTGCAAGGAACATTGCGATAGTTTTTTTCATTTCTTTTTCTCCTCTTTTTATTTATATCTGCCCAAAGCGGTCAAATGTACTTCTAAATGCTCTCGACGAGGTCTCCGTTTCTCATGCGCTCGCGGCATTGCATAATTTTTTCGTTCATTCTTTCAAGCTCCGCCAGCACTGCACGCTCACCGTCAGTTGTTTTAACGACCTTTTGGATGCCGCCGTTTTTGATGACTATGCGACGGTCTGCCTGAAGTGCAAGCACGGGATCATGCGTTGCCATGAGGACAATCTTTTCTGCTTTCAGAAGCAGGTCTATTGCATTTTTCGGTTAATACCGGCATTCTCGATTTCGTCGATAACAACTATCGGAGCAGTGCTTATACATGCCGTATCGGCTATCATCAGTGCTCTTGACTGACCGCCACTGAGCGATGTAACCGGCATATTCATTTTCAGCGGTTCGCCAGAAAAGAAGGTTTGCCGACCAAAGGATTTCTTCGGTCTTGCTATCTTTGTCTTTATCATGTGACTGTCACAATGAATATGAAGGAACTTTTCTACCGTGATATCCATGACAAAGTTCATCGTTTGAGATAACTGCGCAACAAGCTTTTATCTATCGAAAACCGCAGTGACTGCGGCGGGACCTGACCGTTAATGAGTATCTTTCGCTTCGTAGGGGTATCCCCTGAGCTAGCCATTCTATGTCACTGAGGAGTCTGCTCTTCCCGGAGCCCGTAGCGCCGACGATTGACACTACATCGCCTTTTTTCAGCGTCAGCTCCGGAACCTCGGGTTGCCATCCTTGTCACGACCGCACATTATAGTGATCGACTCAACGTTCAACTTTTCTCCACTGAGCCTTTCAAGCATCTGAAATATAAACCTTTCGAGAAGCCCAGGAAGCTCATCCCGGTCAAAGCCGACTTCATCGAGAGTGAAATACTCAGTTCCTCAATCCACTGTCCGAGTGAACGCATATCCGTTTTCGCTGGAGACTCTATCGCGCACGACAAGAAAAAATCGTCAAGAAACGGGTATGTCTTATATGCCTGCTCTATTGTCAATGAAAGGATGTCACTGTTCATATTCCCGCATCTCCCTCATTGTTGCGAGCCTGCATTCGTTCTGCAGATGCCTCTCTCCCACGCAGTAAGCGCACACGGCAGCGGGCATGGTAAAACGCAGGTAAAAGTCATCAAGCTCTGATTTTCCAGTCTGTTTGAGCAGCTGCGAAAGCTCAAGGCAACCCTGTCCTGTTATACCGTTTACTTGAAAAATTACAGCATTCGGATTTGCCTGACGAACATAAAAGGAGAACACTTCTCGCTCTGCCTGAGAAACAACATCACCTTTTGTTACTGCTATAATATCGGCTTTTTTCAGCATCGGCCCTATCTTTCGCGGAGTCTTTGCGCCCATTAGATTATCAATGACGCAAATCGAGGCTATATCCTTGAGGTGCGGCGAACAGCGGTTGCATAGCCCGGCGCTCTCAAGGAATAGAACATCCAATTCTTTTTTCATGCCCCAGTCGTTGCAGGTAAGGACAGAAGACACATAAAAATGATCCGGACACAGATTGCCGGAAAGTCCGGTCAAAACCTTTATGCCGTTTTTCGCATAGAGCTCATCATCTTCTGTTGTAAGACAGTCAAACTTTGCAACGCCGACCTTTTTGCCGGCTGCCTTATAGATATGTGCTATATGTAAAATAACTGAGGTTTTTCCCGCAGAGGCAGGACCCGATACAGTAACTACTTTCATTTGTTATATTCCTTTTTCAGGGCTTCAGACACACGAACCAAATTACAGCTATCAAACATCATCTTGCAAAGCCTCGCAGAGAGCGCATTTATATCGTTTTTCTCGATGAAATCCCAGCCATGCCACATTATTTTTCCGCTCCCGAGTGGTTCTGTGTCTGCGGCGGAATAAAAACCGCCTATCCTAAACGCTCCTGCAGTTCTCATTCCAACGATTTCTTTTGCAAGCTCGCGTGACTTGAGGGGCGCACTTTTTCGCGTCAACATCGTTATTGGGCCGGCAAACAAGCCTTCCTCCGGCCAAACAAATTCGCATCTGCTGTTTTTCTGCCCAGCTGCCCTTGCCATGCTGTAATTCAGTATTCCGACTGCAGGGGCCAAATCGTGTCTGCTGCCTGCCATGCGCACCATCTCAGCAGGTAGCAGGCAGCTTCGCGCTGTGCGGGCGAGCTGCAATACGCCGTCCTCCCCAAACAAATGATAAGCGGCCATTATCGGGAAATCCTGAAAACCGGAATCTTCTCTTCCCGGCATACCGACCATTCTGGTATACTGCGGGTCGTTCAAAAGCTTTTCCCAGCTTCTCGGCACATCCATGTCTGGATGATATGATCTGTCCGCAAAGAACGCAATGGGGCTTATGCCAATGATATCATATACATGTTTCGGGTCATAAAAGCCATATTTTCTGAATGTAGGATTTGTTTTGTCCATAATGCTTTCAAAGCAGTCAGCATTACGGAATTTTTCCATAAAGCGTTTTGAATACGGTATCCCCATGCCTGGGATCATCATAACGGCCGGGAAATCTTCGGCATTTTCTATTGACATGAGATCATGTATGACTTCAACGTCCATACCGGAAACAGGAAGAAAATTGACCCGGTTGCCTGTCCGGGCCGCATACTCTATTGCGATTTGATTTGCGATTATTCCAAAAGCTGCCTTCATAGGACATGGCAGCAGCACAAGAAAATCTATGTTCTTATAATCGAACTTCATTTTCAAGCCCCTTGCTTAAGTTTGTCCTTATTTTAGTTTTGGAATCTGAGCTCCGCAAGCCCCCCAGGGGGATGCCTGCTGCGCAAAAACATGCTAAGTTCAGCTTTTCTCCGTTTTAGTCAAAAAGTATCCTCCTGGGGAGGATACTTTTTGGTTGCACTTAACAAAATGGAACTTTAATCAAAATTCAATCCCCCTGGGGGCTTGTGTGGCGGTTTTTGCGTATGGTATATTCATACCACAGTAGATGAGATGCTTGAGATCTTTCAAAGATTTTGGGATGCGCTTATAGCAGGGGCGCATCCCAAAACTCTATCTGACAATAAAACACCTTTTATAAATAACATGGATTGGAGGATATTATGCAGGCTAAAGAGTATTTTGATGATATTGCCGAATGCTGGGACAACGAATTTGAGTTTCATATCGTAGCCAGAAATACAGCAGCGTTGGTTTCCGGCGCAGCAAGCGGTGCATGCGACATTCTGGATGTCGGCTGCGGTACAGGCGAAATGTTTACTTCTTTGCTTGATGCCGGAGCAAGCGAAATAACGGGCGTGGATCTCTCAGAGAAGATGATTCAATACGCAGAGGGTAAAATCGGCTTTGACCCAAGAATATCCCTACACTGCTGTGATATTCTCGACTTCGAAGAACCTGGGTATGATGCTGCCGTCATGTTCGACGCTTATCAGTATATGCCGGATAAATCCGCTCTTATAGGTAAGATTCATTCTCTGCTTCGACCAAAGGGCGCTTTACGGTTGCATTCGGTTTTGGACGCGAAAGGGTCAACTCATACAATGTGCTTGCCCCGTCAGGGCTTACAGCTCCACTGCGACCCGCGGCAAATAAAAAAACGTCTGGGAACGCTGGTTCGATGTTGACATTATATGTGACACTCCGGATCTCTACATGATTTCAGGCTTGGCAAGGGAACTGACCTCCGCCAGTCAACAGGCAGGCGATATAAATGAATGATGATGAACACATACATTCCAACCATAATAAGCAGCATGAGCACGAACATGAGCACAGCCACGGACATCATCATACGCAGACAAAAGCTGTCGTAAACCGGCTTTCCCGTGCAATAGGGCATCTCGAAGCTGTGAAACACATGGTAGAGGATGGACGTGACTGCTCAGAGGTTCTCATCCAGCTTGCTGCTGTGCGTTCCGCATTGAACAACACAGCGAAGATAATACTCAGGATCATCTTGAGCACTGCATTTCTGCTGCCGGCAGCGGGAATGCAGAACAGCTTGCGGAAATGAATGATGCTATAGACAGATTCATATAACCAATTCTGTTACATGAGGATTAACCATGCTTACTATAAATGAAGTAGAAAAAGATTGGGCCGCCGCCATAGGCACAGCAGATATAAACGAGCGAAAAAATATCGCTGATCGCTGGAATACATATTATTCCTACCTTGCTGGAAATCAGGCAGATGCCGCGTATGCACCTGATCGCGCAGCCGAAAATATTGTTGAATTCATGCTGCGCGAGGGCATCATAAAATACGGTGATAAAATTATTGATATTGGTTCCGGCAGCGGACGATATAGTATAGAGCTCGCAAAGCACCGCACTGCGGTTACCGCACTTGATGCCAATGAGGACTGTCTTGAGCTTTTGAAAAAGCATACATCGCAAGCGCACGTTCCTGGGATAAGCTGTATTCCTATTCACTGGGAAGATTTCAATACCGATAGTCGGGCTAAAAATATGATGTGTCATTCTCTTCGATGTGTCCCGCCATATGCACATTAGAAGAATTAGCGCGCATGGAGAAAATCACCAAACGCACAGCCTGCCTTATTTCTGCTTCACGCGGTTCATACGAAAACACCGCAGAGAAATAATGCGTCTGCTCGATGTCAAGCCGCGCGGAATGACAACTGAATCAATATATTACTATAATGTGCTCTATCTCAGTGGGCGCAGTCCCAGCGTAAAAACATGGTCGGTTTCCGGAGACTATAGCATTAGCCATGAAACTTTCATACAGCGCTATCTTATATACCTGAAGCTGTTTGACGTCAGCGAACAGACGGCAGCTCCGGTACTTGAAAAAGTATTTCGCCGAAAATTCACAGTGTGGACTTCTCACTGAGGAGTGCCGTATGAACATGGCAATGATATGGTGGAACGTACCTTGCGATGAGCACTGAAATATTAAACTACTCGAGTGGGGAAAATCAGCGCGAAGCTTGAACGGTCAAGTAAGATCCTGCTTTCCGACGTGCATTTTTCTGTATCTTCCGGAGAAAGTGTGGCACTCATCGGTGAAACGGGCTCCGGAAAAACCATGGCTGCGCTTTCTATTATGGGTCTATTGCCCACAAACGTAACTATGCTAGACAGCCGCATTATTTTTTGCAGGAGAGAAGCAGACCCAAATTTTATGAAAAAGCTTCTTGGCGTTGAGCTTGTGTATATCCCTCAGAACGGAGCAGAGTTTCTGAACCCTTCAAGGAAGATAAAAGATCACCTGTTTGACAGTCTGAGAAAACTCGGCTGCCGCAGATCGGAAATGCATTCGCATGCAGTCAGCGCTCTGCGTGTCTCAGGATTTGAACATCCGGAAAGTATCATGGAGAAATACCCGTTTCAGCTTTCGGGGGCATGGCGCAGCGTGTGACCATAGCAATATCCGCCTGTTCCAATGCCAAGCTCATAATTGCAGACGAGCCTACCAATGGACTGGATCAGAGTTCCAAGCAAAGTTTCAAGAGCCTCCTTGACAGGATTTTCCCTGAAGCCGGCAAGCTCATCATCACACATGACATATCCGTTGCCGCTTTGTGTGAAAGGGTCATCGTCCTCTGCGGCGGAAGAATGTCGGAATCTGGGTATACGGCTGAGCTGTTTTCAAATCCGCATCATCCTTATACGCAAGCTCTTATCTCGGCGCTTGTGGAAAATGGGCTAAACGAAACGCCCCTGCTGAGAACGGAACGAGGACGATGCCCGTTTTACCGCCGCTGTCCCAAAGCTCTGCCGGAATGTCTTACACGAATATGCGTGCAGACTGACGGCGCGTCTGAATGGTGGTGTAATTTTAAGTGATAAAAGTCCGGAATGTGTCAAAAAGCTTCGATGGAAGAGCAGTGCTGCGTAAAGCCGACCTCACAATAGAAGACGGAAGGATAATCGGCTTATACGGCAAAAGCGGCATTGGCAAGTCGACCCTTGCCAAGATACTTTGCGGTGTACTGCGCCCGGACACCGGCAGCGTACATATAGACGGTAAATTGTTGTGTTCGGATAACACGGTTTACGATCGCAGGGCAGGGCTTAAGATCCAGATGGTATATCAGCAGCCATATTCTTCGCTAGATCCCAGCCAACGCATATATAACGGGCTGTCAGAGCTGATACGTTACCACCGCTTTTCCAAAGGCAAAGCTCAAACAGATAGGATAATATTCGACCTTATCGAATTGGTAGGTCTTGACCGTGACATTCTGAATCATCTTCCGCATCAAATTTCCGGCGGAGAAGCTCAGCGCATCGCAATTGCGCGCTGCCTTTTGTTCAAGCCGAGTCTGCTGATACTTGATGAGGCCACGTCAATGCTCGATGTATCAACTCAGGCAAATGTGATTGCCCTTGTGAAGCGGATGACGGCCGAGCATAACGGCTCTGTGCTGATGATAAGTCACGACCCGGAGCTTATAAACTATCTCTGTGATCAAATTTACGTATTTGATAATAATCACGAACTAAAGGAGAGAACAACCAAATGAAAAAGAAAAATCATTTCCGCGCTGCTTTGCTGCGTTGATGCTGCTTTCACTTGCAGCTTGCGGTACAGCACAACAGACAGCAGCATCTGCGACCGTTCCCCCGGCAGCAGAACAGACCGAGACTCCCGCCGAAAGCACATTTGCTATCGAACAAATCATTGTAGGTACCACCGCCGCAATAGAAACGGCAACGAGAGACGAATATGCCTTTGACATGCTTGCAAGCAGAGTATCCGAACCGCCGCTTGTGTGGCAGGATGATGTTGGCAATTATCACTCGCTGCTTGCGGATTATGAGACTGACGACGCAGTTACATGGACATTTACCGTCATAGACGGCATGAAATGGTCTGACGGTGAGCCTGTGACGGCCGAAGATATTCTCTTCACTCTCAATTATGAAGATTCCAACGGAAGCGCAAATTTCGTTGAGCAGACAGATAAAGACGGGAAAGTAACTGCCGCCCGATATACTGGCTATGTCATATCTGACGACGGTCGGAGTATTTCTCTCACGCTTGCTTCTCTAATGTGCGTATGCTCAGCAATATGACGTCTTTCCGTGTCATGCCTCAACATATTTATGATGGTAAGGATAGTGTCAGTGAGGATGAGTCCCGCGTAGGCTGCGGTCCTTACATATTTGACAGCTTCAATAAAGAAGCCGGTACGATCTCCTTCACCGCCAATCCCAATTATCCTACCCAACCCAATGTCGGAAAGATAGTATATCGTCTCTTTGGTAATGACGATACAATGTATATGGCTTTACAGAACGGCGATATTGATATGGTATGGAACTACTCAAGCGGTGTTCCCGCAGCATATCAGGATGTCCTTGCTACCGATACCGGAGTAGCATTTGAAAGTCTCGCCGCCGCAAATGCTCCTGCCGTACTTGCTTTCAACAATGCAAATGGACCATTTGCAGATGAAAACCTCCGCAAGGCTGTTTCATTTGCGCTGAATTACGAAACATTTAAAGAGTATTTCGGCACCGTGGGCAAAGGATACCGACAAGCTGGTTCAGAATACCGAGCTCGCGGCAAAATATAGGCTGATGCAGGATTCATTGAGAAAAACGGCGATGGTTTTATATCAACGCAGACGGTGACGTTGCCGGCTTTACCCTGACTGTTAATGCAGGCAAGGAAGCCCACGTAGGTTATGCAGAGCTTATCAAAACCCAACTTGAGGAATTCGGTATCAAAGTTGAGCTTGACGCTATTGACAACGACTCCTATAACGCTAAGACCAGCAACAAGTTCTCTGAAAACAACATAACCATGGAAGCCGCAATATATGGCTATACCGCGGCCGGAATGGGAATGATGGCAGGTCTTGCAACTATCTATGTTGATGGTACTCACGCCGTCCAAGGCGGCTGCCAGGTATTTGACGAAGAGTTCCTTGATATCGTCAGCGAAATGAAAGCTGCGGTAAATCTTGACGATTACTGCGCAGGCGCGGCAAAAATTCAGGATTACTATGCCGAGCATACACCCCTCATCGCCCTTTACTGGGACAGCATGATACTTGCCCACAGCGCAGCTCTGGACAACTTCACCATTGATGCTGTGTTCGGGCTGAACAACATCAACAACTGGTATACCATCACCGCAAAGTAATACGTGCCTAAGGAGGCATACCTATGAAAAAGATATATAAAGAGCATATTGACTGCATTGGTGTGCTTCCTTATCGTTATTGTTTTCAATTTTTCCTGCCGCGTATGCTGCCAGGCGACCCGGTAGCATACCTGACAGGATTTGCCGAAGAGGATATGACGCCGAATCAGTACCGTCACTATTACAATGCACTGCATCTTGGAGAAAGCCTGCCGGTACAGTTTGATACTACATTCAATCCCTCCTCGACGGGAGCTTTGGCTACTCATTCAAGAAGGACTGCCCAGTGTCCGTTCTCATCGCGGCAAGGCTCAAATTCACATTGCAAATAACCGTTCCAAGCGTGCTTTTCAGCACGCTTATCGGTCTTTTCTGGGGGTATCCAATGCGGCTATAAAAAGGACGGGATATTTGACAGGCTATCAAGTGCGTTTGTAATAGTGCTCAACGCTGTGCCGTCATTTATAATAGGTCTGTCGCTGATGATTCTGCTTTGTTTTAAAAATCGCTGGTTTCCTTATACAGGGCTTAATGCTCCGGATATCACAGCGGGAACAGCCGCTTATCTCGCCGACAGAATACACCATCTTTTTTCTCCCTGTGCTGACGCTTACCATAGCTGCTACCCCTTCGCGTTTTCTTCTGATGCGTAATACAGTGAGTCAGGCAGCCGAGGAGAAATACGTCTTGTATGCGAAGGAGCGCGGTTTGCCTGATCGAACAATCAAATTCAGTTATATCCTGAAAAACATTGCACAGCCTTTCATTGCTATGGTTGGTATGAGCGTAAGCCTGTGCGTTGGCGGATCGGTCGTTATTGAAAATATTTTTTCAATCAACGGAATGGGAGTACTGCTGACCGATGCGGTCTACACCCTCGACTACCCGCTGATGCAAGGGATACTGTTTGTAACGACATCTATAATGGCGCTTTCAATAATCACGACAGATATGGTCTGTATTCTCATTGACCCCAAAGTCAGACTGGGGGCGTCAATATGAAGCTGAAAAGACTTCTTCCTCTTACTGTGGGGCTCGCCGTGCTGACAGTATTTATTGTTGTGGCATTTTTCCCTCATTTGTTCACTCCCTACGGGCAGAAGGAAATGTTTAAGGCATGGCTGACTTCCACAGC
>VOFG01002962.1_pt1 | contig 30863 bp, 45 predicted proteins | sample 5384171 | NCBI WGS metagenome assembly VOFG01 (sample SAMN12384726, study PRJNA508395) | human gut metagenome | isolation source: healthy gut F | host: Homo sapiens
TGCTAAAATTTGTGATTGAGATACATTACTTTAGGGAACTGAAAAAGGGGTATCACTGATGACACCCCTTAGACAACCGAATACCTTAAACCGTTATTCATCATAGGTTCTATATCCTATCGGTTTGCGTGGCTTTGGGTCAGGTTTACTTAGTAATTGGGTAAGTGCTTGGTAAACCTCGCTGAATTGTGCATCCGTACTCTGTTCCAGTTCTTCGATGCGTTTAAGAAGTTCCTCGTAACCGATTGACATTTGCCGCATGAGGACGAAAGCACGCATGATGGAAATATTCACGTCTATGGCAGTCTGACTGCGTAAGACACTACTAAGCATGGCGACACCCTGCTCCAAAAAATGCGAGAGTATTGCGGGGTCGGTGTGTGCCGGATATTTTCAGGGAACTTATCACAATTTGTGATAAGTCCCTGCCATTCATCCTTTGTTAGCTGAAAAGCAAAGCCACTGGGAAAACGGGATAAGTTTCTTTTTAACTGCCTGTTTCAAAAGCTCTTGTTTCAACTTGATAAAGTTCTGCCAAATGGAAATCGAGCATGACCCGGCAACCTCTGACCTCAAAGATTTTGTTTTGGATGATTTGTAAGTCCATAATGTTATTATTTAATGGTGAGTAATTGGAAGATAAAGGGACTTATCACAATTTGTGACAAGTCCCCCTATATACCTATTTCATAGATACTTCTTTGTAGATTTTTTCAATGCCGACAAATTTCTTGTCAAGTCCCTGCATATCGTTACTTATCTTGTTATTGGTAATGCGGGCGTATATCTGTGTGGTTTCTATGTTGGTGTGTCCCAGCATCTTACTAACAGTTTCAACCGGTACACCTTTTTGCAAGAGTAGTTGTCGTTGCAAAAGTATGCCTTGCAAGGTGAAATGTCAAGTTCTTTTTAATCCCGCAAACATCCGCAATTTCTTTCAAATACGCATTTAATTTCTGATTGCTGATTACAGGAAGTATCTTACCATCAGGCAAATTACCTTTATACTTCTTCAATATCATTTTAGGAATATCCAGCAAAGGAACATTCACGTCTGTATTTGTTTTTTGACGTTTGGTGATTATCCATAAATTACCGTCAAAGGATTTACGAATATTATCTTGCGTAAGATTGGCAACATCTATGTAAGCCAAACCAGTGAAGCAGGAAAAGATAAACAAGTCCCTGACGTTTTCCAACCGTTCAGAAACCATCTTCTTTTTAAGGATGATTTTTATTTCATCCTCTGACAAGTAACCCCTATCCACTTTTCCAAACGTATTTTATAACTGGCGAATGGGTCGCCTATCAAGATGCCATTATTACGGGCAATCAGGATGATACGTTTGAAAAACTGCATGAACTTGGCGGTCGTGTTATAACCACATTTACAGGTAGTACGCAAATATAACTCGAAGTCTGTAATGAACATCGGGTTATTTCATTTATCGCAAAATCCGATACATTATATTTGCTTTGGATGAACTCGGCAAGATGGCGGCGGGTCACTTCATATTTACGGTAGGTAGCAATCGTTTTGGATATGCCGACCAACTGCTTCACATCGTCATTGTGCTTTTTGAAAAGGGTAAGGATTGTTTCGTGTTTCTCGCTGTGTCCCAAAACTCGTTCTTCACTTTCTCGGCTGTTACATAATTGTCACGCCGTTGTTTTCGTGGTAGATATTGTTCAGGGATGCTTTTATATCATCTAATAAAGCATTGATTTTATCCTTCCGGCAGTATCCTTAGCCTTTGGCTTTTCCTGCAGTCCGATATTCCAGTTATCAGGCAAAATGCTTTGTTTTGTGCTGAACTGGCAAAGTTTACCGTCAATGGTAATTCTTGCCATAATCATAACTTCACCGTTTTTTTTTCGAGCCTTTCTTTAAATAGAAAAGGACTTTAAATGTACTTCATAACTCACATTTTTTAAGTTGCAAAACTACTAATAATTGTTAAATGTGAGATAGATAGACGGTGGACAAATTCAGACTTTCTGCGGTCATTTGGGACAAATCGTTACCGTTTTTGTCCGTGTAGGGAATAGGTAACGATTTAGTAACGAAACTATGTCTTTTATAGTCCTTTTGTTGTCTTGGAAGACAAGACTTATAGGCAATAAAAAAACCTACAAATCGCTGATTTGTAGGTTTTTGTCCACTTACTGTCCTGTTTTGTCCAGTAGGTTCTGCGGAGAGACAGGGATTCGAACCCCGGGTACCTCGCAGTACAACGGTTTTCAAGACCGCCGCAATCGACCACTCTGCCACCTCTCCAAAACTTCCTTATCAGAAGTGCTTTTCGTTAAAAGCGGTGCAAAGGTACGAAGATATTTTAAACTTGCAAGAGTTTTCACTAAAAAAACAATCGAAGGTTTCCAAAGAATAGCAATATCTAGGTATTTTATGTTTAAAAGCATAAAATAGAGCATATTTATGCTGATTATATGAAAAAACGTTGTAACTTTGTGCGCTCTAAAGAAAAGGATAACTACAACCTCTAATTTTATCATTTATGGAATTAAATAAGATCTTTAAAGACGGTCTTTGGAGCACTGAAATCAATGTCAGAGATTTCGTAAGTCATAACATCACTCCGTATTATGGAGATGCTTCATTCCTCGAAGGACCTACCGAACGCACAAAAGCTGTATGGAACCGCTGCCTCGAAGCACTGGCAGAAGAAAGAAAAAACAACGGTGTCCGCTCGCTTAGATAACGCTACTGTATCAACCATCACTTCACATAAAGCCGGATATATCGACAAGGAAAACGAACTGATCGTCGGCCTGCAGACAGACGAACTTCTGAAACGTGCCATCAAGCCTTTCGGAGGTATCAATGTGGTAAGCAAAGCCTGCCACGAAAACGGCGTGGAAGTGGACGACCGCGTAAAAGATATATTCACTCACTACCGCAAGACGCACAATGACGGAGTATTCGACGTATATACAGAAGAAATCCGTTCGTTCCGCTCATTGGGATTCCTTACCGGACTGCCCGACAACTATGCGCGCGGACGTATCATCGGTGACTACCGCCGTATGGCTCTCTACGGTATCGACCGACTGATTGAAGCTAAAAAGAAGATCTGCGCAACCTCACCGGACCGATGACTGACGCCCGTATCCGCTTGCGCGAAGAGGTGGCAGAACAAATCAAAGCCTTGAAAGAGATGAAAGTAATGGGGGAATACTATGGACTCGATTTGAGCCGTCCCGCATATACCGCCCAAGAAGCTGTTCAATGGGTATACATGGCTTATCTTGCTGCCGTAAAAGAGCAAGACGGTGCTGCAATGTCACTGGGTAACGTTTCTTCTTTCTTGACATCTACATGGAATATGAATTGAGCAAAGGAACGATCACCGAATCTTTCGCACAGGAACTAATTGACCAGTTTGTTATCAAACTACGCATGGTACGCCATCTGCGTATGCAATCATACAACGATATCTTTGCCGGTGATCCTACTTGGGTAACCGAATCTTTGGGCGGACGCTTCAACGACGGACGTACCAAAGTGACAAAGACTTCTTTTCGTTTCCTGCAAACCTTGTACAACCTCGGCCCTTCACCAGAACCAAACTTGACCGTACTGTGGAGTCCCGAACTGCCGGAAGGATTCAAAGAGTTCTGTGCTAAAGTATCCATCGACACTTCTTCTATTCAGTACGAAAATGATGATCTGATGCGTGAAGTACGTCAGTCCGACGACTACGGAATCGCCTGCTGTGTATCTTACCAAGAGATAGGCAAGCAAATCCAGTTCTTCGGTGCACGCTGTAATCTGGCAAAAGCTCTGTTGCTTGCTATCAACGGTGGACGTTGCGAAAACACAGGTACAGTCATGGTGAAGAATATTCCCGTACTGACCAGTGACACGCTGAAGTTCGAAGAAGTAATGGACAACTACAAGAAAGTACTGATCGAAATCGCCCGCGTATACAACGAAGCGATGAACATCATCCACTATATGCACGACAAGTATTACTACGAAAAGGCTCAAATGGCACTCGTAGATACTAACCCGCGCATAAACCTTGCCTACGGCGTAGCCGGACTTTCCTATTGCGCTCGATTCATTGTCAGCTATCAAATACGCAAAGGTTACCGCCCGCCGCAATGATATCGGTCTGACAGAAGGTTTCGACATTGAAGGCGAATTCCCTTGTTTCGGAAACGATAACGACAAGGTAGACCACCTTGGCGTTGACCTCGTATATTTCTTCAGCGAAGAATTGAAGAAACTCCCGGTTTACAAGAATGCCCGTCCTACCCTCTCCCTGCTGACCATCACTTCCAACGTGATGTACGGAAAGAAGACAGGTGCGACTCCCGACGGACGTGCCAAAGGTGTTGCTTTTGCTCCGGGCGCCAACCCCATGCACGGACGCGACAAGAATGGTGCCATCGCTTCTCTGAGCTCTGTGGCGAAACTTCGTTACCGCGATGCCCAAGATGGTATCAGCAACACATTCTCTATCGTTCCGAAATCATTGGGAGCTACCGAAGAAGACCGCGTTGAAAATCTCGTTACAATGATGGACGGTTACTTCACCAAAGGCGCTCACCACCTGAACGTAAATGTCCTGAACCGCGAAATGCTGGAAGATGCCATGGAGCACCCTGAAAAATATCCGCAGCTGACCATCCGCGTTTCCGGTTATGCCGTAAACTTCGTGAAGCTGAGCCGTGAACACCAACTGGAAGTAATCAGCCGTAGCTTCCACGAACGTATGTAATCTATTACTCTATATGATGATAAACGTACATTCATACGAAAGTATGGGAACATTCGACGGGCCGGGCTTACGGCTCGTCGTTTTTCTTCAAGGATGCAACTTCCGCTGCCTCTATTGCGCCAATCCGGATACGATAGCAGGAAAGGGAGGCACGCCTACCCCACCGGAAGAAATCATCCGCATGGCAATGAGCCAGCGCCCCTTTTTCGGGAAACGAGGAGGTATCACTTTCTCTGGTGGAGAACCTACGTTCCAGGCGAAAGCACTTGTCCCGCTGGTTCGCGAACTGAAAGAAAAGGGATTCATGTATGTCTAGACAGCAACGGAGGACTTTGGAATGAAGACGTAGAGAAACTTTTCAAGCTAACAGACCTCGTATTATTGGATATAAAAGAATTCAATCCTGCCCGCCACCAGATGCTCACCGGAAGAAGCAACGAGCAGACAATCCGCACGGCAACCTGGTTGGAAGAGAACGGAAAACCTTTCTGGCTACGCTACGTGCTAGTACCCGGATACAGCGATTTTGAAGAAGACATCCGACAATTGGGAGAAGCTCTCGGAAAGTATAAGATGATTCAACGGGTGGAAATACTGCCTTACCATACACTGGGCGTACATAAGTACGAAGCGATGGGACAGGAATACAAGATGAAAAGGGGTAAAAAGAAAATACCCCCGAACAGCTTGAAAAGCTGCGGAGGTATTCAAAGAGTATTTCACTACGGTGGTAGTTAATTAATGGAGAATTCTCCAATGACCTCAAAGCAAGGGCATTCTTTAATCCGTTCCCAAGGATCTACGATCCCATTATAGTTGGTGTCGGGACTTAAATCCCGATGCCCTACTACTTTAGCTTCCGGATAACGCTGCAACAATTCGTGTACCAAGCGATGTAGCGCCTCCTTCTGACGGGGTGTACGCGTATCCGCCGCTTTTCCATTCTCATCCAGACCGCCCTCATAGCATACACCTAAGCTGATCGCATTGTAGCCACGTGCATGAGCCTCCGACCGTATCTTCATCCCGCATCGGCTCAATCTCGCCCGACTTGCGTATATAATAATGATACCCCCAGCACGAAAAGCCACGATAACGGTGAGCCGTATCCACATCCTTTGCCGTAAAGTCGCAATCGACACGGGTGGCGGAACAATGGATCACAATCAGACTAATCTTTCTCATGTTCCTTTTCCCTTTCCGTCGTTTTCACTTTGCACACCTCCTTACAAGTAGTATGATAGCGCACTTCTCTCACCACCCTGTCCCCTTTCTCTTTCCGAAGAAAGGAATCAGATACATGATCACATCTAAAATCCGGTTTACTATTTCTTTCATCTTATCAAAATATTAATGGAAGTTATTCTAATTCGTTATTACCTTGACCCGTCTGCCAATTATACCGTAGGGTCCGGAGCCTCTTCATCACCGGAGCCATCACCACCGGAATCCGGATTCTTGTCAGGGTCTTCTCCCCGCCATCGCCTGCACCCGCCTGCGCCACCGCACGAGTCAGCACTTGCTGGTAACTCAGAATCTTCATCAATTCCGCCAGCGTTTTACCGGGGCGGAAAATAAGATGCGCCCCTTAATCATCGAACCGGAAAATTCCTTGACCGATGCCGCACCTTCACTGTTCAGTCCTATCTGCAAACTGCCCAAATCACCCAGTCTCGCAATTCTTCCTGCCTTCAACGCACGCTTCACTTCGTAAAGAATACCCGAAATAGCCGCACGTACATCCGTTTCCGTACAAGTAGAACGACTGGTGATCGCTTCGCACAACTCTTCAAAGTCCAGCTCACCCGACGCCTGCGCCTGTGCATAATACTTTGCCGGTTCACTCTTTTTTGCAGGATTCTTGCGCGGCACCACTGAATAAGATACTGTCATTGCCATAATAAAATAATTTTAAAGTTTATAATACGTAGGATGCATCCCTTTCTTGTTAACAGCACAAAGATAAGGATAGCCGGACAAGCCATATTCCCCAACGAAGTTTCTTGATTCCCAACGAATAAAAATGAAGTCAAACCTTTGAAAAACAAGGAATTTTATGTAACTTTATAGCATAAAACAAGAAGAAAACATCATGAATTACAAAGAAGATTCTTTCCTTATCCGCACCTATACCAAAGCGGAACTGGCTCACCTTTACAATCCCCATGTCTGCCTCAAAGTTGCTTTACAAATACTTCGTCGTTGGATTATTTACAACCTCCCTCTCCTGCACGAACTCGAACAGGAAGGCTACCGCGCACGCAACCGTCTCCCCTTTCGCCGAAACAAGTGGCAACTATCATACACTTTTGGGCGAACCGTAGTAACTTATTGCCATTTTATACAAAGTTCCTTTACACATTTCCGCAAAGAAGTTCCTTTGCATCGACAAACAATAATCAAAATAAAAATGAAACATTTCACCATATTTCAAGGTTTCTACTACGCAATAGCAGAGATGACCGAAGAAGAAATAGTGTCCACTATCGGCAGTTTTACCTACCGGGAAAAAGTCGAAGAAATACGCCGCATCTTTGCAGAGCAAGGAGAAAAGGCTGCCAATGAGAAGAAAAAGAATTGCCGGCAATCGCCTTCTCCGCCAGCTACCGAGGAAGGCGTACCAAAGTGAACCTCGTCAAATATCTGGGACACATCGTGATAGACATCGACCACCTCAGCAAAGAAGAATTGGCACGCATCCTCCCTATCATCAAGAGATGCGATTACACCCGCATCGCCTTTATCAGTCCCAAAGGGATGGGCGTGAAAATCATAGTGCGCGCATGCCATCCGGATGAGACATTGCCCGAAACCCTTCAGGAAATAGAAGACTTCCATCATGCAAAAGCTTACACCAGACTCGTTTCTTTTTACACCGAACTCTGTCGGATAGAAATCGACACCTCCGGTCAGGATGTGGCACGCACTTGTCTGTTCTCTTACGATCCGGAGATCTATTTCAATCCGAACGCTGACGCTTTTCTTGTAGATCAACCTCAGGCATCCTACAAGATTTCAAATCGTAAAAATCTCTCCGGCAGTAAACAACAGACTCCTCCGGACGGCACCCCGACGAATGAAGACACAGCACTCAACGCCCATTCCGCCAACGCTTCTTTGGTGTTGACTTTAACTTACTATCACAACAAGTCCGAAAAATACATAGCAGGCAACCGGAACAATTATCTGCACCATCTCTCATGTACCTTCAATCGCTACGGCATTCCGCAGGAGGAAACATCCGCCTTTATCAAAAAGCCAGTTTACAGACTTTCCGGCGGACGAGACAGTCTCTTTGATCAATAGCGCCTACGCTCATACCGACGAATTTAATACCTGTAAACTGAATGGCACGCAGAAACGAATATTACGGATAGAACAATATATCAGCGAGCACTACGAAACACGCTACAATGAAGTGCTGCATATCATGGAATATCGCAGAAGGCGTCCTGACACCGAGAAACCGGAGCCTTTCCGCATCTTGGATGAGATGATGGAAAACAGTATCTGGATAGAAATCAACGAGCCTGGGATATCCCTGCACTGTCAAAACAATCGAAAATCTGATTTACTCCGATTTCAGCCAGTCGTATCATCCCATTCGCGAGTATTTTGAATTACTGCCCGAATGGGACGGAACCGACTATATCCGTATCCTGGCGGATAGTGTCCAGACGAGTCATCAGGAGTTTTGGGCGGAATGCCTGGAACGTTATCTGGTGGCGATGTGCGCAGCGGCTACTCAGGAGAATATTGTCAATCACACGGTACTTCTGCTATGCAGCGAGATACAGAACATAGGAAAGACTACCTTTATCAATAATCTCCTGCCTCCCGAACTGCGTGCTTATCTCTACCGGACTAATCAATTCGAACAATAAAGATGATTTAGCCAAAATAACGCAGGCCATGCTGATCAATCTCGACGAGTTTGAAGGGATGAGCGGTCGGGAACTGAATGCATTCAAAGATTTGGTAACGCGCAAAGTGATCAGTTTCCGTCTGCCATATGCACGCCGTTCGCAAAACTTCCCTCATACGGCCTCTTTTGCAGGAACCTGCAATTATCAGGAAGTGCTTCACGACACGACAGGCAACCGGCGTTTCCTTTGTTTTCATCCTTATTCCATCCAATTTATTACCATCAATTATGCGCAGCTCTATGCTCAGATCAAATATCTGCTGAATAAGCCGGGGTACCAATACTGGTTCACGCAAGCGGACAATGAACGGCTTGAAGAGAATAACGAGGCTTTCATCTTTCATTCACCGGAAGAAGAAATGGTTCTTACGCATATCCGCAAGCCGGAACGTTTTGAGAAGGTTTATTATCTGACTGTCAGTGAGATTGCGGAACTAATACGTGAGCGTACCGGTTATCAGTATTCGATCGGATCAAAAATACAGTTGGGGAAGGTGATGACTAAGCACCATTTTGAATCTAAAAAAGGAAATAACGGGCGCCGATATGCCGTATTTATTATAGATATCGAGCAGGTAAAATCAAACAGGCTGTATGAATAGAAGGGAAAGCCTTGTGAATATAGCAAAATGCAGAGTCATCTTGACAGATACTCTGCATTTATTGTTTTTACAAAATCATTGAAAATTCGATTTTACAGCCTAACGCATTCATTATACGATAGAAAGTAGATACTTTAGGCTCTGTCTGACCACTTTCTACTCTTGAAATATAAGAACGGTCAGAGCCGATACGCCGGGCTAATTCAGCCTGAGTGATTTTAGCCTTTTTCTTGCGTCCTCGATAATCTGTCCTGTATAAAAGGCGTAGGCCTTTTCTTCTGCCTCTGCACGAGAAGCCTGTTCCTTCCTTACCAAAACGCTCATCTATTAATGCACTGACATTAAAGAATTCCTCATTTGTTTTTGCTTCCATAATACTCCTTTCTTAATATCTTTGCTTTATCAATTTCTTTCTTTGGTGTTTTTCGGTTTTCTTTTTGAAAACCGTTAAACAGAATCACAATACGCCCTTCGTCGAAACAAAAGAATATTCTATATATATTGCTTTGGTACTCGATACGAAGTTCATAAAGTCCTTCTTCTATCAACCGCATAAATTTCAAAGGTATTCTGTCTTGTGTCTGCAATAACATTAGCACATACAATATCTTATCTTGGGTGCCAGCATCTAAATTTTCAAAGAATTCTTTGAAGTATCCTTTATATGCTATTATTTCTCTTTTCATAACGCAAATATAAGAAATGTTGTTCAACTATACAACACATTTCCTCGTTTTATATTATTTTTCATCATCTTCACCCACAAAAGTGAGAGGAGTGAGAGAGGAATTGAAACTTTTTCTATTTTATTTCTTTATTTCTACTTTCTATATTTCTCTAAAAAAAAATACGAATGTTAGAAATCCTCTCTCACTCCTCTCACTTTTTACCTTTTCTTTCTCCAAAAAGACGGCGGGAAATCGGAAAAACACAACCGTCTTTTTTCGATTTCTCACCGCATTTTCAAATCAACCCACCAATTGAAGCAGACTTCAGGAAATATTTGTTATCTTTGATGTGCAAAAGATCAAAAGAATCAGATATGGGCAACTTGATGCGTAAACTTCCTATTGGAATACAAACCTTTGAAGATATACGAAGGAAGAATATCTTATTGTAAAGATCGGAGTGGAATTTAGTTCAGAAAGCCGGAACTTAAACCGTTGGTTAATAGAGACTATTGAGTAATAGAAACCCAAGTGGCGGCAATCTGCAACAAGTTTCCATCCAGATTTCCGCCACTTTTTTAATTCAACCGTTCAGCGATGGAAACAGATTATTTAAAATCTCCCTCCGAATAATCTGAAAACTCCCCGGCACGTTCTTTCTTCTCATACGAGACCAACGTTTCGATACTAAGCGCTTTCCCGTTCTTAGGGCTTATGACATCTATCACACTTGACAAGGACCGGAACGTCTGTTCGCAATTCGCGTCTCCATTATACGTCAACCTCCCCCGGTCAATAGCACCTAGAATGACAGAAATGTACCGTTTCGGATCTCCCCGATATTCGATAACAGTGGGCGTCATTTGTTCTTCTTCCCGAATCAGTTGGACGACAATTCTTTTTTTGGTCAATCAGCCCAACAGTTTTTTTTCACTATGCACACTGATTTGTGCATCTACTTCACGAAGTTCATTCTTCAATGAACAAAACAATTCATCACTCAATGAATTTTCCATAAAAACGATTTTTATTAATTATAAAAAAAAGCCATTCCGGAAAGCACAGCTATTGCCTGCTTCCCGAAATGGTGACTAATACCTTCAAAAACAATGACTCTATTTTTACTTTAATGTACTCAATTTATTTCACTTCTTTTCTCTCCTGCATTCCAAACCAACAAAGCAAACACTACTGAAAGCAAGGCTGCACCAATCCAAAACCAATTGATATATGTAAAATCGTAAACTTCTACTCCATTTTGCACCGTCTTCTGACCTTCGATCAGAATGCCACTCATCACATCCTGCAAACCGGCTCCTATATAACTCGCTATACCGACAACTCCCAAAGCGGCTCCCGAAGCATTGCAGGGAGCAATATCGACCGCCATCAGTCCTCCTAAAAAACAAATCAGCACTCCAATGCCCAAACCGAAGAGCACCATCGCCAAAGCATCCACCCAAAAATGTACCCCGGAACCAATAGAAACAAACAAAGAGCAGACACATTCATTAATCCGAATACCAAAGCCGGAACATTACGACTGCCAGCAAAAAACTTATCTGAAATAATACCTGAGAAAACCGTACCTACAATTCCGCATACAGAACTGATAGATATAATAAAACTAGCATCCAAAGTAGAATAACCTTTTTGCGCTTCCAGATAGAAAACACCCCAGCTATTGACTGCATAACGGCTGATATACATAAAAGCACTGGATAATGCAAGAATCCAAATAGCAGGATTCTTCAAAACTGCTTTCTGAGAGCTTTTATTGAATTCCTCGGTTTGCTTACCGGAAACGGAATGAGCATCTGACGTCCCCCACCGATCTAGCAAAAAGCCCTGACTTTGAGGCGTATCACGCATAAAAGCAAGCATCATCAGAAAACCAAGCAAACCAATCACTCCCCCGCACCGATCATCCCATAACGCCATCCCATCCAACTGACCAGCAAAGCGATGGATATAAAAGTCAGAGCTTTCACCCAAATTGTGGCTGGCCGACCAAAAGCCATAAAAAGTACCTCGCTCTTTACTACTATACCAACGAGTCAGCGACACAACTCCTGATGCTGCCCCCATCGACTGAAACCAACCATTCAACCCCCAAAGGAGAACAAAAAGCAAAGAAGGAATTCGTGAATCCCAGACATAAGTTGATCAGAGCAGAACACAATAATCCGGTAGACATAAAACGCTTTACATTGCTACGGTCAGCAAGAAAGCCATTGGTCGCTTTTACCGACGGCATATACGAAAAAAGGCAGGAACCGATAATCCCCAGTTGGGTTTCGGTAAAAACTCCGTCTTCTACAATCGGTTTACGGATTACATTCATACTCAAACGACAAACATAATAAATGCCATATCCGGTAGTGGCAGACAGAAAGGTAGCCCAACGAATACGCTTGAAACGGACAGAGCGTTCCTGAATCAGTCTCTCCCCGGACACCGGAGGAGAGATTTTATAAAAATCCAATAGTTTAAATCCCATAAAGAAGTCTATATTTTAATGATACGCATCTTGCCCGTTTTCACTACGCTTCTTACGCGATTGCAAATATTCCAGCAGATAGGCAGTACGGTCTGTCTGAATGATGGCCGCTCCGAGTGTATCGATCAGATAACCATATCCTTCGTCCGGATTCTCCAACGATTTATCATCATCATGTCCGCCAGCCATCGTATCCCACAACGTATTATACCAGATTTTACTTGTTCCTTTCAACTTCGTTTTTACTTGCTTGGGGACCTGGCAGGTATCCGATACAAATAGAAGTTCAAAAGCTACGGGATGCAGCTCCGTCATAAAATCATCCAGTTGCTTCATTGCTCCCCGGCTTATCCAAATGAATGATAGGCATATAAATGATACGGTCCAGATATTTACCTAAGTCGTTCTTTACGTCTGCCACAGGCTTGGAACCTTTCATGATAATCTGATCCACTGTTCCCGTCTTTTCGAGGATGGGGAAAATCTCGTCAAATATCGGATATGCTTTATCCAGATTGACCATCACACGACCTTTGGCAACCCATAAAGCCTCTTCCAAAGTAGGTACACGATGCTTGGTTTTGAGTGCCGCTCCATTTTTCAGATAGAGTGTCCGGATAGAATCCAATGTCCATTCGGCTACCTTTCCTTTTTCCGGTAGTCGTTCGGTCCAGCGTTTTGTCATGCATCAGGATCAATTGACTGTCTTTGGTTTTCTGAACATCCAGCTCCACTACGTCGCTCCCAGACGAATGGAACTTTCAATAGCGGCAAGTGAATTTTCGGGTGCGTAACGCCAGTCTGCCCGATGAGCTACAACCGTGATTTCTTTATTGTCAGGGTTCGTTATCTTCGCATAAATGGCTTTCACCGGTTCGTCTGCCGACAGGCAGAAAGGAAATGCGAATAAGATTCCTATCATTATATATTTCTTCATATCTATATGTACTATTATCTGTATCCTTTAGACTTTAAATATTTGGCAGCTACTTCAGCATAGTCTGTTTGCACAATGTTGATGCGTTTGTTAATCATTCCCACCAAACCGGAGTAGTTTTCCGACAACATATTGGTATCTTCGCTCCGACAATGTTGGAGAAAAGAAGCCAGCCTTTATCTTTAATCTCATTAACCATCGTTCCACCCATAGCGTCTGACGTAGACAGCTGCATCATTTGTACATTATCAGTGTAGGATGAGGAGAAGTATGTGATATCATCGGCGGCTTTTGCCATCGGGTGCAACAGCAAACTACTGTTGGCTGTCTTCAAATCAAATGCATAATTGCGATTGTTGGATACATACAGCAAAGTGGAACCTTCCATATCCAATTTTTTAAGCAATGCGACGATCGTATTTACCGCAACATTCTTGTTGACAATATCCAGATTATAATAAACTTTTCCTTTTCCCTTCTTCATCGCTTCCTCCAAAGTCGGGATTCGTTCGCCAGTTATATTGCCGGATGCATCTTTCAGATAAAATTGTTGTAATTGCTGATAAGTAAAGTCTCCCACCGCACCGCTACCGTTTGTTGTCCGGTCGATGGTGTTGTCGTGCATCAATACCAACACACCGTCAGAGGTCGGCCGTGCATCCAGTTCGATCATCTCAACTCCTGCTTTGACCGAGTGTTCTATCGCAGGTAACGAGTTTTCGGGAATCCCTCTTTCATCCCTTTTTGGGTATTTCCACGATGCGCGCAGAGCCACACTTTATAAGAGGTGCTTTCAAACAGACTCTTTAAATCTGCTTTCAAATTCCCCGTCATAGGCAACTGTCCTCCTTCTTCTCCACCGGGATTCTCTCCATTCCCTCCCGATTGGGCTCCGGGTGACGTCTGTCCTTCCCTTTCATCGGCCAGGCAGAGGTTGCGGCCCCGGTAATTCCCTCATCTTCCAAAGCTACTAACACGCTCTTTGTAGGGTCCACCGTATTGGTGACTCCGATATAAATCGCTCCATCCGGTCCGATGGTAGGCGAACTCCAGATTTTACCGATTCCCCGCTTCCCAATCTCCTTTTAAAGGAGAGTCACTTTCACTAATCAACGCAGCAAGGTCTTTTTCAGAATCAATTGTTCATCCGATTCTTCCGGTTTAATGATATAATAATTGCCGGACTGGGTGCCGAAATGTATGTTTCCTGCTTGATCAATTGCCGCACAACCGCTTACATCTTCCGCAATGCCGTAATGCCATTGGATAGCTCCTCCCGGAGACAAAGAGATGATTCCTCCGGTTGCTTCCCCCGGAGCACGTTTCACTGTAACGATAATGCTTCCGTCGAGTCCTATCACAACACCGCCTTGATCCAGCGTGCCGACATTGCCCAAAGGAGTACGCCACTTCTCCACTCCATCACTTCCCATAGCAAATGCGCTACTTCCCATTCCTGCAAACGTAGCTGTTCCGTAAATAGTACCAGCCTCATCTACTGCCGGAGAACCGTTCATATTTTCTGACGGCTTATCATCGCCGGAGCTAAATACCTGCCAAGCCCACATTACATTTCCACCGGCATTCAACGCAGAAGCAGAAGCCCCGAACAATCCATTCTTTCCGCCACCCCAAACTAAAGTGTTGTTTGCCAATACTATTCCGGCAGATACTCCTCCGGAAGGACCTCCGGAATTATCCGCATTCGCTACGTATCCTACCCGATAGCCGGTCACCTTATCTACTGCAAGCACTGATCCTGTAGAACCGCCATTACCCATATATACATGATTCTCACCAATGGCACAGGTCAGGTAATTGATACGGGGTGTGGAAGCGTTTCCTTTATTCCAGAAGCCCTTTTCAGCGTCACCTGCCACCAGCCATTTCTTACTCCCGTCCGGATTTATTGCATACACACGTCCTACTTTGCCACTGGTGTCTCCTGTTCCTACGTAGATTGTTCCGTCTATATCAATGCTTGGAGTAGTATGCGTATTTCCGGATGGTGCATCGCCGTCAGCAGATGTCCAAAGGTCAAATTCCCAAAGCTGGTCTCCTGTCGCTGCCGAAAATTTACGTAAATAATGATCATTGGAAGTCATATACACCCCATTATCATCACTGACAGCCGGAGCTGTAGAACGTACTTCTCCTAACACATGACCGCCTACCCATTTCAGTTTTACATTTCCTACTTCAGGCAAAGGCTCCGAATCAATGGTCAACAATTTGTGAGCCATCGCATAAGTGCCTTTGCATCCTTCACATGAAGAGTCACCGTATAGGCACCGTTCGTTTGATAGGTGACTACGGGATTGGGGTCCGTTGAAGTCTTTCCGTCTCCCAAATCCCACTCATAAGTGTAGTTTCCTTCTCCGCCTACGGTTTCATTAGTAATGCGAACTTCATCTCCGACATAATACAGCGACTTGTCAAAGAGAATTTGGCTGTTAACGCATTTTCTTTCCAGTCATCCGAACAGGCTGAAAACAGCAGCAAGCAGATGCAAAACGTTGCAAATATTTTTATATTCTTCATAATCTGTTCTTTCTTAATTTATTAATAACCATCGTTTTGAGGATAATTTTCGGCTCCTGCCAAATCGCGTTCCGACTGGGGAACCGGATAGTACATTAAATAGTTTCTTCCGTTCAGCGAAGTAAATAAATCCAACCGATTGGTCCTCTTCAAGTCGTACCAGCGCTGTCCTTCTGCATACAGTTCACGATGGCGTTCGTCCAGTATCTGATTCTGAAACTCGGTGTCGCTCATGCTTGAAGGTAATGAGACTGTAGCATAACGCTTATTCATAAACTCTTTCAAGGTCGACAGGCCGTTCGTTGCCCCAGTGCTTCCGCTTTAATCAGATACATTTCGGCTACACGAGCCACTACTATAGGAGTTTGAGAAGGTTGTTCGTTGGTCACAAACTGCCCGGTGCTTCCATTCGAAATTTGATGATCCGGCTATTGTCTGCCCCAAAGACTGCTTTGGCACGAATATCCTGCTTTTTGACTGAAGTATCGGCATAAAGATGACTATAGCAATCGGCAGAGGGAGAATAATCCCATGTCGGGTCAATATCATTAACAGACTGATAGAAAAGTAACAATCCCGTGCTGCGTTTATTGGCCAGAGCAAAATCAGTTCTTTGCTATTACTATTGGAGATGAAAGCATTAGCATATTCAGCTGATGTGGTACTCAATGCGAAATTGACTTAGTAATCACTCTGTCTGCATAAATAGCCGCATTCGTATAATCTTTCAAGGCCAGACAAACTTTTGCATTCAATGCATCACATACACTTAAAGATACGTAAAAGCGATCGGTAAATTCCGGAAGTAAGTTCTCTCTGCCTTGCCCAAATCTTCTTTAATAAAATTCCACACATCGGCTTCGGGTGAGATAGGCACTACGTCGTAAGTACGCTTACGTAAAATAGGCGCTCCTCCCCAACGGGTGACTAAATGATAATAAATCAATGCCCGGAAATAATAGCCGGTTCCTCCGGTCTGTTTCACCACCTGACTGTCTTTATTGGAGGATGCTTCGTAGGTCTCCACCAAGAAATTGACTTGCTTTAAGGCTGTGAAACATTTCTGCCACTGCCCCAATACATCTTTGGAGCTCGGAGCCATCGACATCGGATCATTCATGGAAAATCCCGGGCCCGCCTTGAAATTCTCTCCTTTCACATCACCGTCCATATAGAACTTGAAAACCAGTTCTTCCATTTCAGCATATACCCCCGTTAAGCAACTTTGTCAAGTCGGACTCGCTCAATGCGTCTTGAGGTATCTTGTCCTTCGGTCGCATTTCATCCAGCATATTTGAGCATCCTGTCATCCATAAAAGACAAATGCCGCATAGTAAATAGTTGATCATATAAAATCGTTTCATACTCGTCTGTTTTTAAAAGTTTAGATTCAAACCAAAGATAAATGTTCTCAACACTGGTTGCAGGCCGAAATCAACTCCGTAATTGGAGTCTCCGGGACTGCCCGAGAAAGAAGTTTCAGGATCGTAACCCGAATATTTTGTAAAAGCCAGCAAGTTGTCTGCCGAAACGTAAAATCTCAGAGAGTTCACATGAATTTTCTTCGTGATGGATTCCGGCAAGGTATATCCTAATGTGACTGTTTTCAGTTTGAAGTAGGAAGCATCTTCCAGATAGCGGGTGGATGTCTGAACATTGTAGTCATAATCATATCCGGTATGCACACCGATCCTTACAGGACGGGGAATCGAGTTGCTGGTGCCTTCACCGCGCCAGTATCCATTGGCTACCTCCTTACTGATATTAAAGAACTGTTCTACGGATTCTCCACGGTCGCCCACTTTTTACATTAGACAGTGCCAGACCTAAATGGTCGGTACCTTCGGAACCATTGACACCCCGCCATGCCGCCATCACTTTTCCACCTACGGAAAATTGCCCAAATAATGACAGATCAAAACCTTTGTATGAGAAATTCGAAGTAATACCACCGTAAAAGTCGGGAATAGCTTTTCCTACATTCACACGGTCAGCGTCGGTGATGTCGCCATCTTCATTGTAATCAAAATATCGCACATCACCGGCACGCACTCCCTTGGCATAAAGTTTGGCGGGAACTTCATCGTCACGCTGATAAATGCCTTCCATCTTCAACATATAAAATGTACTGATGGGTTCTCCGTTGATCAAAGCATGCATGGAACCACCCAAAGGTTACTCCCGCTACTGGGTACAACGTACATTTCACTTCCTTCAATTAAAGAGAGCAGTTTGTTCTTTACGAAAGAAATATTACCTCCCAAGTCCCATTTGAATTTTCCGGTGAGAATTTTGCCGTTTAATGCCAATTCAAGTCCTTTATTCTCCAACGAACCGATGTTAGACTGTAGAGTGGTATATCCGGTACTTGCATTTACAGGTTTCTTAAACAGCAGATCGGTCGTTTTCTGATAGAACATATCAACGTTCAAGGTTAAACGAGACTGAAACATTTCGATATCAAAACCTATATTGAACTGACTTGCTTTCTCCCAAGTCAGCGCACGTGCGTCCTGTGAAATCTGGAATCCGGCAGAGCCATTGTAGGATGCGCCTCCCGCACTAATGAGCGACAACGGAGCATAATTGCTGACACCTGCCATGCTGCCTGTCATACCCCAAGCTTAATCTCAGTTTGGCATCATTGACATATTTGTTTTTGGGAAAGAAGCCTTCATTGGAAGCCTCTCCATGCAAAAGAAGCCGAGGGAAAGTAACCATACCTCTTATTCTTCGCAAAGCGGGAAGAACCATCGCTGCGTAACGAGGCATTCAGGATATATTTATTATCCCAGTTCAGGGCGATTCGACCAAAGTAAGACTCCAAAGCGTAGGAAGTATAACTGATATCTCCGGCATAGATGTTCGGTCCGGCATTAATGAGATCGAAACTGGACGAAGGATAGGCACCATTGGCGTAATTATCACTCTTTGCTCCAAACTGTTCGTAAGTGTATTTCTCGAAAGAGTGTCCTAACATAACTGAGTAAATAAGTTTATTCCATTCGTTATTGTAAGAGAAAACATTATCAATCACATAACGGAAACTCTGGTCTTTCTGTTGAGCCAAAAGCTCCCCAACCACTACTGTTTTTACGGGCATCGTGCTTATCCGATAACTTCTTTGAAACATTATCCAAAATGCCGTACGCACTCACTGTCGGTGTATATTTAAAACCTTTGAAGGGGGTGACGTCTATACTGAATACTCCCGACAACTGATATTTCTTTGCTACCCAGTCTTCTTCATTTATTAACATGAGGGGATTATGGCGCAGAATATCCGTTCCATTCACTTTATAGGATGTCCCGTCTTCTTTGTAAGGAGAATACCAAGGTTGTTCCTCACGGGCTGTACGCAATACTTTCAAACTGGTACTCGTTTCTTCCAATAAGTCCGAACGACTTGCCGAACCTGCCAGATTCATATTTAGTTTGAAGATGCTGTTTATTTTATGTGAGAACTTAGCACGCATATTGTATTGGTCATACTTACTCTTATTCAAATAGCCTTCCTGAGTATTGGCTCCTAAGGAAGCAAAAAAGTAGTCTTTTCATTTCCGCCGGAAATGCTGATAGAACTCGGCACCCGTCTTTGAGTTCTTTCTTGAAATCTCTTTCACCCAGTCGGTTTCCTGAATCTGAGAAGGAATATACAGTTGCAGGTTGGTTCCCATCTGCACATTGTAGTTATCAATAGCAGCCTGCATAGTATTCATGTATTCCGTTGAATTAGCCATCTCTATATCACTGGCAAGGGAGGCAAAGCCGTAACGGCCGGATACTTCGATCTTTGTTTTCCCCTGCTGCCCCGATTTGGTAGTGATCAGCACCACCCCGGCATTGGCACGCGAACCATAGATTGCCGCTGCCGACGCATCTTTCAACACTTCCATACTCTCAATATCATTGGGATTCAAATTCGGATATTTTTCGCTGGGGATTCCATCCACTACATACAGCGGTGAACTTCCTCCGCTAACGGAACCGATACCACGAACAGTTATATTGGGAGTTTCACCCGGTGTTCCGGAGGCAGAAGATATATTCACACCTGCCACACGACCTTGCAACATCTTAATCGGATTGTAATCATTTCCCTGATCTATATTCTCCATCTTCACTTTACTGATAGAGGTAGTGACGGCAGCTTCTGTGACTGAACTCCATAACCTACTACTACGACTTCATCGATCATCTTAGTATCTTCCTCAAGTACTACCTTTACCAATGTCTGATCGGTAGTAGCAAGATTGACTGTCTTGTAACCGATATAAGAGATGGTCAAGACTGCTTTCTCCGGTACGTCGGGCAATGCGAACTTACCATCAAAATCCGTTATTGTCCCGTGAGACTCACCTTTAATCACGATACTTGCACCGATAATGGGTTCTCCGTTGGCATCGACAACTGTTCCGGTTACTTTTTCGTCAGTTGTTTACTTTGTGTTTTACGAATCAACACAATGACGTTTTCCTGTTCTTTTTGTAAGTCAGTTCCATTCCTTCCAAAAGACGTGTCATGGTCTGGTCGATCGTTACATCCCGAACGTTCAATGAAACTTTCCAACTCAATTCCGGCAGACTCTCACTGTAGAAAAACTTGTAATTACTAACTTGCTCAATCTTTTTAATGAGGCTCTTAACGAGATGCCTTTCAAATCAACCGTTATTTGAGAATAAGCGGTCAAAGAGATGCTCATGAACAGTAGCAGACAAATGGCCCGTAATGTTCTCCAGTTCTTACTTCTCCCTGCTGTAGACTGAGGGAGTTTCACAAAGGGTGTTCTGTTTTCCATATATCAAAACTTTTAAGTTGTTTGACAGGTATACCGACTGCTCTCCCCTTTCGTCCAATCGGCTATCTATCTTTAACTCTTGTTAACTAACGGTTCTTCATAAATTAAAAAAGCCATTCCGGGGAAAACTCAGGAATGGCTATATCTAATTTCATGATAAAGATGCTTATCTACTTCTCTTTCAAGACAATGACCGAGCCATCCATTTCATAATAAAAAGGCGAAGTAAGCATGAGAATATTCAAGGCGTTCTGTATGCCGCCACTAGGAATCGTTCCCGTAAAGTATTCTTTAGGAAGTTTATTCGAATCGAAACGTATCTCCACATCATAAATCCGTGAAAGAGTTTTCATGATGTTTTCCAACGATTCTTTCTCGAAATAGATATTTCCTTTCGTCCATTCAATATAATCATTGGGATGCACTTGGGTAGCAACAAGTTGATGAGTGGTTTTATTGTATTCTATTTTATCACCGGGCTTCATCATACGCGAAGTTTCCTGAGTGTAAATTCCTACTTTCCCTTCCAACAAAACAACCGTAATGTCTTTTGCATCTTCATAAGCAGATACATTGAAGGAAGTCCCCAATACCTTTACTTCCCAATCACCTACCTGCACTATAAACGCATGTTTCTCATCAGGAGCGACTTTAAAGTAGGCCTCACCATTCAGTTGCACTCTGCGGACTTTCTCTCCAAAATTATTCAGATAACTCAATTGAGAAGGCTGAGTTAAGCACTACATTCGTTCCATCCGGCAATTCAACTGTAGCTTTATCACCTTTATCTGCTTTGACAATAAAAGGCGCACTGGTCATTTGCGACGAATCGATCAAATAATAAGTGAAAAAAGCAATACAGACAGGTAACAAAATAGCAGCCACCCACCTCCAAGGAGTCATAGGGAGAGTTCTCACGCCCTTCGTTCTCGGTGACGTATGTTTCAGTGTTCCTTCTTTTATCCGTGCAAAGAGCTTATCACGCAGTATCGGATCAATAGCGGCATCCGACTTGGTAAACTCCTGTTCCCACCAGTTTTGCAACTGACGGTCGTTCTTTATCCAATCGGACAACTCCTTTATTTCAGTGTCCGCTATATTTCCTTCGAAATATTTTTCAATCAGCTCTTTATAATGTATCTTATCCATCTTCCTACTTATTTACAGGTATACATTTTCATCCTATCTGCCATCCAAAAGCAAAGATTACAATTACATTTCATTAACAAAAAAAGGCAAACAGAAGCGCAACGATTTTATCATAATGCTTCATTAACTGCTCACGCATAAACTTCACGGCCAAAGATAGTTGCGTGGCAACTGTACTTTCGGAAATGCCCATCATCTCCGCTATTTCTTTATTTGTATAATTTTGCCTTTTGCTCAGAATAAAGATTTTCTTCCGTTGCGCCGGCAATTCTTCAGCCAAAGAATCGATATATTCATTCAAGAATCGCAAGTCAATACTTTCTTCTGTCTGGGAGTCACGGTCTACTCAGTATTTTTCAAATATTCATTGTAAACATACTCTACAGTCTGACGCTGATACATATTCATTAATAAATTCTTGGCGATGGTACAAAGAAAAGAAATAAATGAAGACTCCGGCTCTACTCGCTCACGTACTTCCCAAACACGTATAAAGGCAGACTGAACTACTTCTTCAGCCATATATTGATTGCCGGAAGAAATTCGCATAATGAAGTTGTATAACTTACCGCTATACATATTATATAATCTTTCAAATGCTTGAAAAGAGCCGTTCTTTAATTCGGTTAATAAACGTTTTTCATTTATAGAATCCACCATAGCTTAGAATTTTGCAACAAAGGTATGTTACCATCGGTCAGAAACAGGTGACAATGATATTAATATTTTCTCAGATTTCCGATTTTTCAGCAGAGTTTCTGCACATAAAACTTTAAAAGCGATATTTTAACCGTCATTGGTAAAATATCGCTTTTTAAAATATATAGCTCAACTATATTGACTAATAAGTAAGTCGGATACCCGCCTGAATATTGAAGTTGAACGGATTCTCCTTACGGATGGTCTGTACATCAGAACCATCATCAAAGAAATAAGCAACACCGGGTTCCATGTAGATACCTATACGTTTCGTCGCATTTAACTGTACGCCGACTGCACCGGATACGGAGAATTGTAAAGGTTTAACAGTTTCCTTCTCGGAGCCTAGTTTTCCATACACACATTTTTCTATCATACCGCCGCCGGAAACGTAGAGAGTGACCAGTTTTTTATCCAAAAAAGTTCCAGTTGGCACGCAACGGAATGCCGACATAATGTAGTTTCTGCTCCACTTCTGATTGCCATCCGCCAGTTTTACATCCGAAGAAAGCAGTGTATAGGTCAATCCACTTTCAACAGAAAACCCTTTACCCAAGACTTTTACGAACAGACACTCCCACAGGAAATAGGCTGATGATGTTAATGTCAATCACCTGCTTTGCCTGGCGCAAGATAAGGTATACCGTCTTCAAACACCAATGTTTATCTTCCGGTATATTCATCAGAGCCGTTAGAAACAGCAGCCATACTTACTCGAGACAGATATTGGGAATACCTCCCCCTACCTCCGTCGAAGCACCTCCGGAATTTCCGACGGCAAACCCCATTGACCAAGTTCCCTTTTGAGAAGATTTCTTTTCTGTCGGGATATGATATTTATCTCTGCTCGAAGGACGGCGGGGTCTGTTGTTTCTAGGTTCTTCCGTTTCAACGCTTGCTTTTTTTGACCAGCATTCGCGTCTTTCACTAGCTTTGTCTCCTCTTTTTCTCCATTATCAATCTTATCATCTGTTGCCGGAAACTCATCTTCATTCTGAATAACAGGTTGATCAGTATACGTATTTTGTTCGGAAATATTGTGTTCTGTTTTCGCCAGTCTATCTGTCTTTAGCATAGGACGCGACACAGGATCTGCCGTTGCACCTTGCGCATCCGGCTGTTGCACCGCAGGCAATGCGTCCGGTACGGAAGCCAATGCAGGGGTTTGAGTATGACGTATTTCGTCAGCGGCAGGCGTACCCAGAAAATACAGGCTTACAGAAGAAACCAAAGCCAGTAATATAACAGCCGCAGCCGCCATCATCCATTTCCGATAAGGATATATCTTCCTCTCCACAGGAGGCATAAGCTCTTTCTCCAGTTGTTCCCAACCGGAAGCCGGTATCGGCTCCGAATAATCTTCGAGCTTCTCCTTCAACTTATTCATCCATAATTCTTTCTCTTCCATATCTCTACCTATCCGTTATTCATTATCCATTCTTTTACTCTCTTAGTCAACACGCTCTTCGCCCGAAATAATTGCGAAGCCGATGACTTCTCATTAATACCTAATACCTGAGCGATTTCTTTGTGTGATTTATCTTCAAACGTATAAAGGTTGAACACTGTACGGTATCCTGCCGGCAACTCTTCGATAAATCGCATCAATACCGCTTTGCGGAATCATCTCTACAGCCGAAGCGTCGGGTTCCTCGTATCTTCGGGTACTTCTTCCAAAGGCGTCGACTGACTGATTACATCATTCTTGCGAAGATACTGTAAAGCGGTATTGACTATCTCGCTCCATCCAGGCCCGTAAGGAGCCTTCACCCTCGCCAGGTGAACTTGTCGAAAGAATCGAATATCTTTATAAAACCATCGTGAAGCAGATCCTGAGCTGTATCACGGTCGCCGGTATAGCGCAGACAGACGCCTAGCAAGCGCCCTCCATAATGCTCATACAATTCCTTGCGGGCTCGATTATTTCCCAGCCTGCATTGTTCCGACAACTCAAATTCTTCCATTTGCCTATACACGTGTTTACCTTATAAATGCAGCAAAGATAGAAATACTGCACCTAGAGAACAACTCTTTTTGCACTTTTGTTTCTTTAACAGATTCAAATGCAATATTTTCTGCCCCCCTTGCATTTTCAAAATACAAAGCAATTAAATATTAAAATTAATAACCTTTTATAGTATATGAAGAAATTAAAATTCATTACCTTAACTTTAGCTATCATAATCACCTTACCGATGCTGCAATCGTGCCTGGACGACAATGATCATCAATCGCGTTCATTGGTTATCAGCACTATCAACCAAATCAGTGAGGATAGCAAGGATTTTTATTTCACTTTGGATAATGGAAAGACAATGTTCCCGAGTAATTCGCACGGATGGGGAGGCGAGAAATATGAAGACGGGCAACGCGCCTTTGTTATATTCAAAGAGCTGGAAGAACCCGTAAACGGATATGACTACAATATCCAAGTGAGAGATATTACGAAAGTGTTAACAAAAGAGATCGTCACCATGGACGATGAAGAAAATACAGAAGAAAAGATCGGGGACGATAAAATCAATTCTACTTATATGTGGATTACCCAAGACAAGAAGTATCTGACTATCGAATTCCAGTATTACGGTACGCATAGCGAGGACAAGAAGCATTTCCTGAATCTGGTTATCAACAATAAGGAAGCTGAACCCGCTGCCGAAAACGAAGATAAACCGATGACGAATATATCAATCTGGAATTCCGTCACAACAGTGAAAGAGATTCTCCCGACCATTTGGGCGAAGGGATATGTATCTTTCAAACTGGATAAGATTCAAGAACAGATGAAAGGAAAGAAAGGACTGAGAATACGTGTCAAGACCTTTATATAACGGGGAAAAGTACTATGAAGTGAAATTCCCCGCATCTAATTAAATCTAGTAATTAGAAACACTCTTTTTATTATAATATATAATTACGCAAAAAGGGCGACAGTTGTGAAACTCTCGCCCCTTAATTTTATCATAAAGATCCGTTTATTTCTTCTTATTAGTTATTTCTTATCTCCAAAATAATTCCAGACCACCGCACTCAAAGCAGCTCCCTACAAAAGGTGCAATGATAAACAGCCACAACTGCGACAACGCTTCTCCACCCTGGAACAATGCCGGACCGATGCTACGTGCCGGATTGACGGAAGTACCTGTAATAGGAATACATACGATATGCACCAATACCAGAGAAAGACCGATGGCAAGGCCTGCGAAAGCTCCCGCCCCTTTCTTCGGATCGGTAGACCCCAGCACCACCAATACAAAAATGAAAGTAAAGACCACTTCTGCGATGAATGCCTGCAGCATCTCTCCTTCGCCAAAGCCGTTGGAACCCGTAGCCGTAGGTCCATCATGCCCGCCGGTGGACACCAAAGCATAAAGAATAGCCGAACCGATAATCGCTCCTATAACCTGGAAAAGCATATACATACCCGCATCTTTTCCATTCATACGACCCGAGAGGAATACTCCCTAACGTAATAGCAGGATTGATGTGACATCCCGAAATACCTCCGATAGCATACGCCATCGCCACTACTGAAAGTCCAAATGCCAAAGCAACGCCGACCGTTCCCACGCCGGCTCCTACAGTACCAGCCATACTGCCGGCAAAAACAGCACTTCCACATCCCATCAGGACGAGCACCATCGTCCCAATCATTTCTGCAATGTATTTTTTTCATATTACTAAATAAAAAATGGTTGATTCTCCAAATATAAGGAATTAATCCCTAGATTCAAAATGTATGTGCCTAATTATTACTATCTTTGCAGCATTTTTTGAATAAAAAGACTAAACCATAAAATGAAGAAAGGACTTTTTACGCCATACTGGCCTCTGTATTATGGGCTATCGTCAATCCGTTTATCAAGCAGGGGCTGAGTTACGACTTTTCGCCGATGAACTTTGCAGGAATCCGCTTTACCACTGTAGGTATCATTCTTTTCGCTTATACCTGGCATAAGGGAATGTGGAAGAAATACGCCAACACAGCAAACTGTTTCTGAATCTGATCCTGATCAATATGTTTATGGGGTACACGGCTTTCTATTTCGGTGTAGACTTTGTAAGCGGAGCTATCTCGTCCATCATTATGGGAATGACACCTTTGATTAATGTCCTGTTAGCGCACTTGCTCGCAAGTGATGACAGCCTAAACGCGCATAAGATTATCAGCCTCATTGTCAGCCTTATCGGACTGCTGCTGATCATAGGCATGGGCAGTGATGGCGATCCGCTGGACTGGAAAGGGATCACGGGAATTGTGCTTCTACTGCTTAAGTATCATTTATCTTTCAAGGCTATTCTGCCATCTCCGTTTCAGAAGACAAGGGCAAGATGAACCCTATTTTCCTGAATGCGGTGCAGATGTTCTTCGGCGGTCTGCTCATCTATATGATGGGCTTAGGCACGGAAGGGTATCATTCATTTATCGGAAAACCTGCCGGATTCTATATCAGCCTTGCGATACTGGTATTCATATCTGTATTCGCCTTCAGCTTCTGGTTTATCGCCTTACAAAGCAAAGGCGCCAAAGTGAGTGACATCAATATGTGCCGGTTGATCAACCCGATATTGGGCGCCATCCTTAGCTGGATCATGCTCCCGGGACGAGTATCCGACATTCAGTACCGTTGCAGGAATGATTATCATAGTCAGCTCCCTCATTATCTATTTCAAAGGGACCGAAATAAGTGAATGGTTCAAAAAACAAAAGCCGGAGCATAGAACAAACTCCGGCAAACATAATAGTCCGACAAATATTATCAGTTCACTACAAACATTGAATGGATTGCAATGACAACATTTCTTTGGGTACTGCCGCCTTTATTTCTTCTTTCAAAACAGATAAAAGGCTGTGGCGAATAAAATCTTTATTTGTAGCCAGCACCACCTTGCCTCGTAGGCCGAGGAATGGCAAACGGACGGACGAGTTGCCGTTGTTCCTCTGTCAACTGTGTCACTGCCAGTTCGGGAATAAAGGTAATTCCCCTTCCCGCTTTCCACCATTCGCATAAACGTTTCCATACTTCCCAGATGGTAGGCCATCTGATTGACTTTGACCGTTTCCATCTGGCAGAAACGTACAAGCTGGTCACGGAAGCAATGCCCTTCATCCAATAGCCAGAGACGTTCGCCCGTTATATCGGAAGTACGGATTACTTCATGCTTGAACGACGGTTCTTTGCGGGATACATAAGCATAGAATTGCTCATAAAAACAGAGTTTCTTCGGTCAGAAATAGTCTTCCAATTTGCTGGCTATAATTCCCGCATCCAGATCTCCGGCGTGTAATGCCTGCTGAATATCCTGCGTTTTCATCTCTGTGACGCGAATATCCAGTTCGGGATATTTCTCCATTAATTGGGAAAGAAACGCGGAAGTAGGTATGGAGCAATAGTAGGTAATACCCCCAAACGGAAGACACCTGACAACGACTGCTTATCTTCACTGATAATATCTTTCACTTGAGCTGCTTGCGCCAGAATCACACGAGCCTGGTCTATTACTTTCTGTCCGATAGTTGTCGGGCAAACAGGTTGCACTGTCCGGTCGAATAGCTTTACGCCCAGTTCATCTTCCAGTTTCTGAATCATTGCACTCAAAGTCGGTTGTGTCACACGGCAATATTCGGCTGCCCGTGCAAAATGACTGAACTGATCAACCGCCAATATATATTCTAATTGTTGTATTGTCATCTATCAAATATGATTAAGTTATAGATTTCTTCTATGCAAAGATAGAAATTTTCAGTTTGACAACAAGCATTTTCCGCCTTATCTTTGCAATACAGAAAAAAAAAGGAAACAAGTATAAATCATTAAAAATAAAAAGAATATGAAAACTTTAGAACTTATCAAATTGAATGAATCAGGGAGCAAACAACGTAGTAGCATCTTTGCAACAACTCTTAGCTGACTTCCAAGTGTATTACACTAATCTCCGTGGTTTCCACTGGAACATCAAAGGACACGACTTCTTTGTTCTCCACAGCCAATTCGAAAAAATGTATGATGACACTGCTGAAAAAGTAGATGAAATAGCAGAACGTATCCTCATGCTGGGTGGCACTCCTGCCAATAAGTTCAGCGACTACCTGAAGGTTGCCAACATCAACGAAGTAGATAAAATAAGCAACGGCGAACAGGCACTAAACAACATCCTTCAGTCTATCAGCTATCTGATCGGTGAAGAACGAAAAATTCTTTCTATTGCATCACAATCCGGAGACGAAGTTACCGTTTCGATGATGAGCGATTATCTGAAAGAACAGGAAAAATTAGTTTGGATGTTGACGGCTTATAATAGCAAGTAACTTGATAATAAGGATTTAAGTTTTAGGTAAGAAAGAGAGAAAACCTCCATAACAAGAGGCATTCTCCCTTTCTTTATTATAAGAAATATTCAAATAAAAAACACACGCAGAGATCGCAGAAAATATGAATCTCAGCGTGAAATCTATCAACCGGTACAAACAAAAACTATGGAACTTTTGCGAAATGAACTGAAAGACTACTTACCGTTGTTCCTCCTGTTGTTATTACGTGCATGATTTCTCCTCACTCCAGATATATGCTTATCTTCTGAGAAACACCCGCATCTGATATGTATTATCCCTATTGTTTATACGACTTTGCCTAACAGTTAGCAAAGGCTCACTAATGTAAGCAAATAGGCTAACATCTATGAATAAATTAATTCACGGCTGTAAACAATCTTATTCACTAATGTGAGCCTTTACAAAACAAGAAGTACTTGCCTAAGAATCCCTAAGTATTTGCATATTATATACAAAAGGGAAACAGGGCAATCCCACCGGAATCTGGACGAAGTACTATGAGGGTAAATATATACTCTCAGGCAGCTATCAGCAGTTACCCTCATAGCTACAAGTAGGATGAATAAAGAGATTGTGCCAATTAGTGAGGGGTATGAGGGTAAAAACGTCACTAACTTTTTTCTGGCTAAGTCGGAACATTCCGCGCGATTGACCTTTCCGTTTCCCGTTTGCGGTATGCAATCCGTTGTCAGAATATACTTGGGACGATAATAGGGTGTCAATATTGTCTGTAACCTGTTTTCTATTTCTTCAGTATCCGCCCGTCCTTCTATCAATAAGGTCACAGCCTGTCCCAATCGTTGGTCGGGCACTGAAGTAATGACAAACGGTACGGAAATAAAAAGGACGGAGCAGCTTCTCTACTTCTTCCGCCTGGATTTTTATTCCGCCACTATTGATAACATTATCCTTGCGCCCCAGGATAATGAAACCTTTATCGGGATAGATTCGTGCGATATCATTCGTCTGTAATACTCCGTCACAAACTAAAGGGGCGTCAATCACCAACGTGTTTTCAGGAGATAAAGACAGATTTACCGAAGAAAACGGGTAATAACGTTCGGAAGCAGCTGTTCCGTTGAGACGACGGAGGGCGATATGAGACAAGGTTTCGGTCATGCCATAAGTAGAATAGACAGCTCCCGGAAGTGACTTTATTTTTCTGTTTCCAAAGCCTCATCGATCGCTCCGCCACCTATGATCAGAATCTCCGTTTGCTTGAGTCGTTCTTTTTCTTCAGGAGTCCGAAGGGTATTATAAACTTGCAAGGGAACCATTGCTGCAAATCTCAAAGGCTGTTTCACATCCGACAGCGGATGACCGGAAGCGGGACGCACAATGAGATCCAGTCCCGCAACCAAAGCACGCACCACCAACATCATCGCGCCGATATACCGGAGATTCATACATAACAATGCCGATTCTCCTTGCTTTAAGTTCAGAAATTCACAAGTCAAGCGTGCACTTTGCATCATTTGGTCTTTACGTACATTCAGTTCTTTGGGCGTACCTGTGGAACCGGAAGTATGAACTGTTATGACCGGAGAATCATTAAACCACTCATTCAGGAAAAGGTATAAATCCCATAAAGCAGAAGGAGTATTTTCTGCTCCTTCTGCTATAAACCGGGCTATATCTTCAGGAGTATATTCTTTTTCCTTCCAATAGCAAATGTTGTTGTTGTCGGTCGAATATCATCGGATATTATTAAATAGCATCATTACAAAACCACAGGCAATCTTTTCTTATTTCAAGAGGCATTTCTACATTATCCGTAAAAAGCAATCCTGTTCCCAAGCCCTGCGGTAACGGATTATCAAACGTAGCACACCACTGGGCGATAGCGTTCAGCCCGATATTCGACTCCAGAGCGGAAGTAATCCACCAGCCAATCTGCCGTTTCTCCGCCTCGGATATCCATTCGTTTCCTCCGCATACTCCTCCATGAAGGAAGGTTTGAGGATA